>Ga0209639_1000142_pt1 | contig 110777 bp, 72 predicted proteins | sample EPASupsiteHSE605_FD_187268 | JGI IMG/M metagenome (GOLD analysis project Ga0209639, IMG submission 187268) | Bioremediated contaminated groundwater from EPA Superfund site, New Mexico - Sample HSE6-05 (SPAdes) (version 2) | ecosystem: Environmental > Aquatic > Deep subsurface > Groundwater >...
ATCAGATTGGAGTTATTAATTTGTTGAGAGAATGGGAATCACATTTTGGAATTGTTGAGTGTTTTCGTTTTCGTCTTTGTTGTCAAGAGAAAGATGGAATTGTTGTTTATAATGGAGACAAGTATGAAGTGAATATTGGATGTTTGTTTTTTCATAGTTTAGTTTTTCGAGAATTCTACAAGAATAGTTGTGGAATGGTTTTTAACTTTGATTCATCATATTCTAGAGAATCATTTGAAGTGTTTCTAGATCTGATTCATAATCGAATCAGTTATCCAAGTGTTGAAAAAGCAGGTGATGTTTATGATATTTGCAATTGTCTTCATTGTGATTCTCTTTGTCAACTTCTTAATGATGATTCATCTGAGAGAGTTCTCTCCCTCCTAATACAAAACCAAAGTGATAATATAGATTTCTCCAAATATGAGAGATCAATTACTCAAAAGATAGAAACATATTTGAAGAATCCAAGCTTCTGTTTGGTTTCTCTTCCATCATTATGTCGCATTTTTGCTCATTCTAATCAGACTTTCTCTTTATCTTCTTTAGAACAATTCTTGATTGGATGTATGAAACATCATGGAACTGGTGCTAAAATCCTCCTTAATAACATCAAATATCAAAAACCTTCAGATCTCTCTGAACTCAACAGATTTCTCCATATCATGTCTATTGAAGACACAAATGATATCTATAATAACACCAATCATGTTCTATCATCATTCCAAAGAGAATTCGAATCAACAAGAGCTGAAAACAAACAACTATCTGACAGCATTCAAAAAACAGTTGCTGATATGGAGAGATTAACGAAAAAATATGAACAAACTGTAAAAGAGATGAATTCTAGGCAAGAAAATCAAGATAATATCATACAAGTCTTGAAATCAGAGATCTTTTCTTCTAAAGTGACAATAGGAGAGCTGAATAATAAGATTCGAGAAAACGAATCGACTATTGTAGAGAATAGAAGGTTGATTCAGGCTAATGAAGCAACTATTAATGAACAAATAAACAAGATCAGAGAGCTTAAAGGAGAGTTTCCACTTATGTCAGACCTGTTTTCAGGTATCTTTAATGGTTTATCTAAGAAACTTGGTAGGAATTTGGCTGATTCTAGAGATGTTGATGTAACAGCATCTAGCATCGAGAGTAATGATCAAGATTCATATGGTCCAAGAAATGTTTTGAAGAATGATGGTAGTGTCTGGTACAGCCAACATTTCATCAATTCATGGATTCAGTTTGATTTCAAAGAAAGAAAGGTATCTATTACATCCTACTCTATGAATGCTTATGAAAGAGTCAAGTCATGGAAAGTTGAGGGATCAACAAATGGATCAAGATTCGAAATTATTGATAACAAAGTAGATTCTCCTGATTTCCAGAACAGTAATTGTGAAAATTTTAAGGATCAAAATAACCAAAAGAATTTTCCAGTTCAACATAATCACAAGTATTACAGGTACATAAGAATCACATCTACATGTACGAATTGGAGCGGCTATGATTTTTTTGCATTATTCCAAGTTGAATTCTTTGGATTTGTTCAATCTGAATAAAGCCCCCTGTTTTATATCAAGGTTTTTGGATTCTTGAAAGTTTAGGGAGGATCATTTGATCTACTGTTCAGAAATGAGCTGCCAAATTATCAGAAACAAAAAAAGAAAACAAGAACCTTAAAAAATAGAAATGGTCTATTTATTGATTCTACAGTAATAGACGAATAAAAACACATACAAAATGCTGGGGTGGGTTTCTTTCCATGGTTATTGAAGGGATAATATGTGCTAATTATAGATAACACGGATTACAGATCATGATTCTGCTTTAATGTTGGTATTACCTCCATTTATTGATAAAAAAGCAACTTTTCGCTATATCTTAGAGAAAAAATCGAAATCATTTGAAAGTATTTATTTAATCGGATTCACAAAAGTGTCAAAACTCTCAGGATGCGTGGTATTAAAGGAGTGTTATTGGGAGAAGGACGTGTTGGAAAAACCTCTCTTGCAACATGTTGGGGCAGTCACACATTTGATCCTCATCAGAAATCAACAATCCAAGCAGCAACAGTTGAAAAGGTTATTGATTTGCCAAATGAAAAAGTCAATTTTATTTTATGGGATACAGCAGGGCAAGAATTGTATCATTCAATTGCTCCAATATACTACAAAGATGCTAAAATAGCTATATTGGTTTATTCAGTAACAGATATGAAAAGTTTTGACAGAATGGTTCAGTGGCATCAAGAACTGACGTCATTGGTTGGAGAAAAGATGTTAATTGTGATTGTTGCAAACAAAATTGATCTTATTAAAGATCGAGTGATTCCAACAATGAAAGGTGTTGAATTTGCCCTTAGTGTTGGCTCTGAGCTTTTTGAAGTCAGTGCAAAGTCTGGGGAAGGAGTTGATTTGCTTTTTAGGTATCTAATGCAAGAAATTCCCAAGATTATTGATAATCCTTCATCAAAGAAGAGCAATCCAAGGGGCAAAATACAGATTCAAGTTACTGAAGAGTCTAAGCCATCAGGTAAAAATGGTGGATGTTGTTAAAAATAACATTTATTTAAATGGATTGCTGAATATTGTTACTGATTTGATTGAGAAAGCATTAACAGGTGCTCCATTCGGAAATATCTTTCCATTACAAACCTGATCAATTATACTCTCTCCTCTTGTAACTCCACCTATTATATGAAATCTATCTATTTGTTGTGTTTCTGCAGAAATGCAAAAGCAGCTAGTATTTGTAAGTTTCAATTCTTTCTTACCTGTTTCTAAAAAGAAAAGCTGATACTTATACCCTCTCCTATTCTCATTTTTTTCATGTGAGAACGGAAGAGACCACACAGATTCATCAACTATTGACGAAGAAGTAACAACAAAATACTGTCCTGGCTCAATTTTGTTAACTCGCATATTACTATAGTTTCCTCTTAATGCATGTCCCAAAAAATTAATCACTCCCATTGGTGCACTATCACAATCGAGATCCAAGACAAGTTCACCTAGAGAAGTCAGCATTGTAATAACGGATTTGGACTTTGGAGGGTTTGCTTTAATTTCAAGAGCCTTATAATATGATTCTTTAGTTGGAGCCGCCAAAGCCCAATGTGATTCCTCGAAGTTCTTGCTCGCCTTGATTCCAAACGATTTAATCAGCTCCTTTGCAGTCTTAATCTCTTGGCTCTCAATGATCACTCTTTTAAAAGACACAATTGGATCAATTGGGTACTTAATTTCTCGATCTGGATCGTGAATTACAACAATATCACTCCTTGTAAACTCTTGGCCAGTCATCAAGTCAAACATAAAGCCCACTTGATAATTCAAATCCTGAATTGACTCCAATTGATATACATACCCACTTTTTCTGTTTATAACTACCTTGCCTCTATTACTCAATACTTTTTCTGTCAGAGGATCAATTTTTGTCTGTGTTTTATCATAAGTAATCTTGGCCTTGACTAAATCTTCAATCTTGCACTCATAATCTGCATAAGGATGCTTGCTATGACTACTAAAGTATTCATTAGCCGCTTCGTAATCAAAACTATATCCCAGCGGACATATAAACGGTTCATCTAGATTAGTATAACTCAAACAACAAATATCAAATTGGAATACAGTCGGATCGAACCTTTTAAACTCTTTCTCATTGTGCCCGGCAGTAACCTCTTGGTACGTATAGCGCACACCAGAAACCATCCGCTTGCGCTTCCCCATTAGTTTACAAAGTAATCGTATCCATTGAAATCCTGCCATTGTCAGTCAAATCCCAGCTGAAACCGACAAAAGATTCGAAATATCTACGGTATAAAGTAATCAAATATTGACAAAAGCCGCCGCTTAAGAAAACCTGATTTGACCGGGAGTTAATTCAAATTTGTCGCTTTTTGAAAAACACATTTATAAATGAGCTCTCGTAGGGATTTAGGGATGCAGTATTTTGGAGAAGGATCAGCCTTGATTCGAAATGCCATTGCTATGGACAAAGGCGGTAATGTTGATCAAGCTAAAAAGTATTACCGTCAAGCGGCTTCAAAGTTTACCCTTGCCATTAACCAGAAGGATTTGAACGAACAATTTAGGTCAAAAGCTGTTGAGCATAAGGAAAGATGCGAGCAACGCGCCGATGAATTGGACAGATTGGTTCCTGTCGAGCCACCAACACCAGCAGGTGGTGGTCAAGCACAAACACCCAAACCATCAGGTGGCAACAGTGGCGGCAATAGCGGCGGTGGCAAAGGATCCGGCGGCAAGGGCAAAGGTGGTGATCAAGAAGATGAAAATGATGAGTTTTCCAAGAAAATGGAGAATGCAATTCTTGTCGAGAAGCCAAATATCAAATGGGATGATGTTGCTGGTCTTAAGACTGCTAAGCGTGCTCTCACAGAAGCCGTTATTTTACCAATGAAATTCAAACAATTCTTCACAGGTGAGCGTGCTCCATGGAGGGGTATCCTTCTTTATGGGCCACCAGGTACTGGTAAGTCTTTCTTGGCTAAGGCTACAGCTTCAGAAGCTAACAATTCAACCTTCCTCACTGTTTCTACTTCTGATCTCGTTTCAAAGTGGCTCGGTGAATCTGAAAAACTCATTAAGGCTCTTTTCGAAATGGCAAGAAAGAAGGCTCCAGCTATTATTTTCATTGATGAAATTGATTCACTCTTGAGTGAACGTTCCGAAAACGACTCAGAATCTGCTCGTAGAATCAAGACAGAATTCCTTATTCAAATGGATGGTGTTGGTAAATCAATGGATGGAATTCTCTTGCTTGCTGCTACTAACATTCCATGGGGTTTGGATCCAGCCGTTAGGAGGCGTTTCGAAAAGAAGATCTACATTCCTCTTCCAGAACCAGAAGCTAGAGAAGTAATGATCCGCTTGAAGCTCAAATCTACATTCAACACATTAACTGAAGCCCAAATCCTCCGTGTTGCTGAAATTACGGAAGGTTACTCCGGTGCAGATATTAAGATTCTTACACGTGAAGCAGCTATGCTTTCAATTCGTAAGCTTCAAGAATCTAAGTATTTCCGTGAATATCAAGGCAAATACTACGCCTGTGGACCAAACGATCCAGGCGCATTCGAAAAGCCTTTAATGGAACTCGAATCCGAAATGGTTGCTATTCCTCCAGTCACTTTCGAACATTTCACTGAAAGTATTAACAAGATCAGACCATCAGTTTCGCCAAACGACCTCGGTGTTTTCGAGAAATGGACACAAGAATTCGGTCAAGAAGGTAATTAAATCGAAAATTCCTAACTTTTTACACACGTTATTCTTCACAAATTCTTATTCAATTCTGCTAAACCTTTACACATAATTGAATACATAAATAATGGAGAATAATCATGAATTGGATGAACGAATTTCGCTCAATGAAAAGGGCTCAAAACAGTGGTTTCGTAGCCTTCAGAAACTAACTGAGGTTACTAAACCCCCTGCGGCAATAATAAACTCTCGTTCTGTTCCTTCAAAAGCATCTACAATTGAGATTGTGATAACCAAGCCAGTTGAGGTGAAACAGAGGAAAAAAATAGATGTTGCAGTTGGATATAGGAGAGCGTTTGAGTCTTCTATGGCGAGAAAACTCGAAATGTCACAGATTATGCTGAAGAAGCACTGGGAAAAAGATGAAAGGTTTAGGAAGTGGAACACAAAAAAACTGCACCCCGAAGCGGATCCGCAGAGAAAACCATTTGATTATAAAGTGTTAGAGAGAGTGTATGATAAAAGAAACAATAAAGCGTAAAATTCACTTTTTTATGGGAAGAAAAGCATGCCAGAACAATTGTTTTTTGAAAATACTGTACGTCAAGAACGAAAATGTTGTGGATATTGGTCTATCTGAATATAAACAATTTCACAAGTCGAAATCTGCAGATTCATCAAAAATTAAAACCGATTCTGAGATTCTTGACCAAAAGGTGGAAGTTATAACCAACGTCGATTTCAAACCAGATAAACCACACAGATCAGATTTCCTCATCTTTTTTAAGCCAGTTCTTGCCTTCGATATGTTTGAGTTTCTTGGTTGTTGATTTATCGTTTTATAGTATTTAACCTACCGACTGAACTGCCATTTTATGCTTGTTTCCAGTCTTTCTGGTTCCTCCAAGATGTGCATGAATAGCATGTTTAGCATTGCCAAAACTGAGCGGGAGAAGATGGTTAGTGGTGAACTATACAGAGCCAGCGATCCTGAACTCGTTAAGTTACAGCAAAAAGCTCGGAGTATTGTATGGGATTTTAATAACTCCAAGCCACATGAAATGCAAAGGCGCCAGGATCTTTTGCATGAACTTTTTAATGTTGATGGAACAATCACAATTGAGCCTCCATTGCATGTTGATTATGGCTGCAATACCAAGATTGGTAACAATACCTTCATCAATTTCAACTGTGTAATGCTTGATGTTGCTCCCATTGCCATAGGGAAGAATTGCATGTTTGCTAATAATGTTTCCCTTTTGTGCGCCACCCATCCTGTTGATCCTACAACAAGGATTTCTGGTCTTGAGTACGGAAAGCCTATTTCTATAGGAGACAATGTTTGGCTTGGTGGTGGTGTTATTGTTTGTCCTGGTGTGAAAATTGGGGATAACTGTACAATTGGAGCGGGAAGTGTCGTTACCAAAGATATACCAGCTAATAGTATTGCTGTTGGTAACCCTGCAAAGGTGATAAAACAAGTAGAACCTGTTCAGTAAATGAGGGTTTTCTTATTATTTGCGATTTTTGCACTATGTGTTTCTTTGTTTTATCCACTTCCAGCTAAAAAACTACGTATACTGGAATTTAATAGATTTCATAAAGAAATTACATTCGTATCTTATCCATTTCCTACTCATTCTGATGAATTGATGACAGTGTTTCGAATCTCAATACTTTCATGGATTAATGTTTCAAAAAATAGCCAAGTTATCCTATTTATTGATGAGAAGTTTGATTTCAATCAGCTCAAAATCAAATCAGAACGTATTGAACTGATTAGTATCTCTGATGAAAGGATTCCAGATATTTTTTCAAAAGCTAAATCTCTATGCAAAACAAAATATATCTGCTTTATTCAACCATTTGTTGTTGTTGATAAATGGTGGTATGATTATTCCTTGAATACCATTATTAATATCGAGAACGAAACATCAGTACTCACAGGATACCAATACGACGTTGATTACAAAATAGATACATTAAAAAAGGTCAATGATTCGTCATTGTTACAATCCATTAAAATCGCATTGCTTGAATCTTCTGTTAGATGCAGATTACCAACAGGTTCTGATTATTTCATATTTCCTATCATTAATTTGAAACAATCATATATTGACACCCTTCCTCCATATCATTTTGGCGGGTCATACTGGGACCTATTCATAATCAAAACATATTCCCAAAAATACAATTTTTTCTCAATGCGAAACAAGGCTCCTGTCTATTCATTGCGCCTCAAAAATCAAGATCATGAGCTAATCAAAGAGAATGAAAAAATGTATGATTATACAAACATTCTGAAACATTATCAGATTGCAGAAAACAAAATGATTGGAGAACTTAACACACTAACCAATGAGTCTAAATTATATAAGCAAATTCCATGTGAATCATACCGAGAATACCCGGGTTTTTAGAAATGTAAACTTGAGAAACAGTTGGGCTATGAGTGTCGACTCTTCTTTGTTGGAGGCAGCACAGATCTTAGTTGATGAAGATGTAAAACTTAGTGAAATTCCAGATAGCAATGAGCTAAAAATCGAATTTCTTAAGCTAGTTCAAATGTATTTGAATAACAAGATTAAGTCTCTTGAGAAAGCTAGATTGGAATATTTAGCTGGGCATATGAAAGATATCTATCTAAAAGAGAAAGAGAAAGAAGAAAGGCAGAAGCAAAGGATTATTGCCGAAGAAAACCGACAAAAAAGAGAAAAAGCGAAAAAACTTTTAAGCAAGAGAACAAAGAAAGGACAACCAATTCTTAAGAATTTAGCTAAAATGCAATTAGAGCAAGTTCAAAGGATGATTGAATCTGAGAAGAGTAAAAAATAATGTTTGTGGAAAGGTACGATTAGTAAAAACCTAAAACACGATAATTTTTGTAAAGACTAAAAGTGACGAAATTAATTATAAACGAATGGAGGAAAAAAGATTGAAATTATTAAGTAAAAGGGCCCAAATAGAAAACATCAAAGCAGATAATAAAAATAGGAATGTTTGCTTAGTAGAAAAGAGTTCATATGATTCGATTATTAAATGGATGAATAAGTTAATTGAGAAAAACTCCATTGTTTGGAATAATCGCCCAATAATATGTGGAAATGGAATAATAGATGGAATAGAGCTTGGAAAAGATTATGAGGTTGTTGAATGTGATATATGGGATGATTTGGTAGAAATTTTTGGCAAGAACATTAAGATTTGCCGATATTTTGTATTAAATCCTGAGAATTCTAAACCTCATGTGATTCTTAACCCAAAAATCTTATCGATTAAATGTGATGGAGATACCCTAAAAAAAGTTGTTGATCCCAAATGGAAGGTTGGGATCATCAAAATTAAACTATTAGATACGAGGAGAATATCTAATTATAACAGTTATTATTTTATTTCTAGTGATAACAGACCAATATCAGAAAATAACACTATTAGTTCACTTCCATCTACAAAAGAAAAGGATCAGGATGTTATTCATATAGAGCTCAGAAAGTCGGACACTGTTCCTCAAATCCCAATATTGAGTTCACATACATCTATTATTCAAGCTGATCCAATAAAAGTTCTACCACCTAAAGCTGATCCAATTAACAACCCACCACCAGAGATTTGTCCTGTTGGTTTAAACAATTTAGGAAACACATGTTATCTCAATGCAGGAATTCAGTGTATAATAAGGGTTCAACAACTGAATGTGTTCCTTCAAAACGATGAGCTTGGTTCATTGATTAATAAGCACAATACTGATGGTTCAGGTGGAGAGATGATTAACGAATATAAGAATTTAATCTATGCTGTTTCATCGGAAAAAAACAAGGGATCATTTTCTCCTAATTCATTCAGATTGGCTTTAATGAAAAAGTACAAAAGATTTGCTAATAATGCTCAGCATGATGCTCAAGAAGTACTTGGAAGCATTCTTGATTGTATGCATGAAGACCTTAAACCTTTCGATTCAAAATCACCTCATTCGTCAATAATTTCACAATTATTCCACGGACAGAGCATTACATGTATCTCTTGCCCTCAGTGTAAGCATATTGAAACTGTTCATGAGTCATTCCTATTTTTGTCTCTTCCAATTCCAAATACTCTTTTTGGTTCTGTATCAATAATTGATTGCATCAATTTATTCAAAAAACCAGATACTCTATCTGTGTCCAATAAGTGGATATGCTCCGGATGTCATAAGAGTGTGCAGGCATTGAAAAGTTCAGAGATTAACGGATTCCCCAATGTATTTCTAATACATCTGAAAAGGTTTTTACATAATGGGGTCTCAATATCTAAGATTAACAAAAACGTGGAATATCCTGATATTCTTGAGGCAAAAATGATCAACGAATCCTGCCCAGATATTAAGTATAAATTATTCGCTGTTGTATTCCATAATGCCTTTCTTGGTGGGGGTCACTATACTGCTGCTTCGGTAGTATCTAATCAATGGTATCTTTTCGATGATAAATATGTCCAAAAGATTGGACAGCAGCAAGTTCATAATGACAGAGCATACATTTTGTTTTATAAAAGAATTTGATTATAATATATATATGTCATAAGTGAATAGCACACTGAGCGATACTACAATAGGTAACAAACCAAAATCTCTGATATAATAATTGGAAATGATTGCGCATTGCGATGGGGAAGGGAAAGGAGTAGGCATTTGAATGATCTGATTTGAACTATCTTGAATACAAAGATAAGAGTTATAATAATCTGTAAACATGAGAGATAGGTACTCACCATATGTTGGTGAGCATGAAACATAGCTTATTAAACCACCAGTAAAAACCATATAATTCTGATGTTTAATGAAGCAATTGTCTAAACAAATATAATTATTGTTTGCTGAGTAAAACAAAAAAAGATGATTATCCAAGAAAACCGAATTATTGAATCTGATTCTAGAATTTGAGTAGACACAATACGCATTATTTGAACCATACATTGAACCTTTTATAACAACATAGCCATTTGAAAGACTTAATGACGAGTAATCATAATTAATTACCCCATAATCAAGGGCGAAATTATCAATAAACTGTGAATATGTAATTTGAATACTGCCTGCGATAGAATTAAAACAAAAGCCAGAAAAGCGTTTCGCTCTATTTTTAGAGATGTTACAATTCTTAATTTGGGATAATGAATACCTTTGTTCTATTCCACTCAGAGCATATTCATCAATACCAAGCGGAGAACATCGAGCCATCGAAAAGTAAGAAAACACTGTTTCATTACCAGCGCTTGTTTGAATATATGATAGTTGACCACCTACTTGAGTACATACAAAACATCCAAAAGCACAGACTCTATTCATAACATATTTTATACTTGGAGATATAATATAAATTGCCCCTGCAAAACTATAGGAACTACAATTATAAAAAAACGATGATTCAATTAATAAATTAATACTTGCCTTAGTATTAACAATAATTGCTGGTTTATTACTAATACTTTCAAATATAACTTGGTTGTAGAAAAAATTATTTGTCTCATACTGAGTGAAGTATATGCTTGTCGATACAGTCAAATCAATTCCGGGAAAAAAGCTACTGGTTGCCCCTTCAATATGGCATATAAGGAATATCAACATTCTCCTAATTCAATGTGAAATTTCTCTAACTGTATTTTGAATTAAAAACGTTAACATGAACGATAAAACTTTACATGATGCCACTTTTCAGCCGATAATTTTCGGATCAAATGATTAATAAGGAGACAGTAGCGAAGACAGTTCAGTTGGTTTTTTGCAACGATTCTAAAATCCAATTGGATTCGATAAGTTCTTGTATGGTATTGGTGAAATCAAATCGAGAATGCGTGGTGAATTCATTAATAAATGGGATTAAAAGTCGAGGGTTTCAAGACGTAGAGGATTATAATCCAGTATTTGATTATATTTTGTTTTTGATTGATAATTCATACTTGAATAATTCGCAAGTTGAACCAATTTTTGTTTCAGTTTTGGGATTATTTAATGATACACAATCTACTGGTGAGTTATATGGAACAAGGGCTATCAATATTTTGTTATCATTAACCAAATCTTTTCCAAGCGAAGTTTATTCCTTTTTGTCAAGGATATTCAGTACTATCACTCATATGAGTCTTTTTGTGTTGTCCTTTTATCTTAAGTGTTTATCTCAACGGGACAAAGAAATCACCCCATTTCTTGGAGAACAACTTGAAACACTTGTGGGTTCATTTATTAAAGACGAATCCAAAGATAATTATTCATTATATTTTGATATCTTTTTAAGTGCTTTTTCTAATATTGGAAGTCAATCAACAATTCCAGAAGCAATTGGTACCGCATTTATTCATTCATTGAGCCCCAACATCATTTCTTGCTGTACATCAAAGGCTTTCAAGTTTTTATCAATTGCATCATCAGTTATTCCTTATAGCGTGATTTCTGAAAATTTAGACAAACTTATATCATCATTCAGTCAGTATTTGATTGATAATTCGATTTCTCATCTTGCATCTGTGAGTCTGTCATCTATATTGTTTAGATTTGAAAAATTGCAATCATATGATCGAGGAGCTGTTTATTCTCTATGTGACCCGCTTCTTAAGTATATTGAGAAAAGTTATGAAGAGTATTGTTCTCAAACAAACCCAGATGCCTTTAGGGGTTTTCCAGAAGCATTACGTTCAATGCAAATTATGAGGGCAGCTGCTCCAACTGACACACTTAATTTGATTGTACTTAGCCTTCAATCTGCTAATCCATCTCCTTCGCTTGCAGTTGTCAATCATCTGATTACATGCACAACTTTCACCTCTCAAGAAGGATCAAGGATTGTCAACGAAATGTCAAATCTTCTTCAAAAGAAACTTTCATCAGATTCAAAGTCACAAATACTGCAACTTTGGTGTCATTTGTGTGAGCATGGAATTGATATTGGTAAAACGACTCAACAAATATTTAGATTGGCATCATCACCTTCATGTGTTTCGTTTTTACCTGAGTTTGAAAGAAGTTTAATGTCCATATCTTCTAAAATAAATGTATCAGGACTATTAGATGCCGCATTAGATCCATACTCATTGGGATCATCGAAAATTGCTTTTGAACTAATTCGAGCATCAAAGCCTGCTTTTTTGGCTGAGCAGCCTCTTGATGGTGTATTAGCAAAAGCTCTTTATTATTCATTCTGCTCATATTTTTCTCCTAAATCCAGAAGTGATATTTTATATTCTCTTGGAAAATTGATGGATAATCAAGAAATTCTCGATACAAGTAACAGAATATTGGCCAAAAATTGCCCAACTTGCACACAAAGATATGCTTATTCCATTTCTTTAATACTCGCTTCATCTACAGCAACATCAGAAACATGGATTTCTTTTGTAAACCAGGTATATAATACCATTTCTACAGAAATGCACCCCGACTCGCCTAATAAGCCCATTATTAACGAAAAGGCTGTTTTACAATTTAAGGTGGCACAATTTTTATTTCTTTCTTGTGTATGTGCTGTTGCTCATTTTCAAACAAATGCTTCTCAAAGAATTAGTGCACTTTTTAAGAGATTTGAAATTAAATCAATAGAAGAAATCCAACCACTTTCAATTGCGCTCAAAAAGATTTCTGAGTGGAATAATCAATTGGCTTCAGAGTACTTTAAGGGTAAAGCTGATATTGGAAAGAAAAACAAAGGAGATATTCATAAGAAGATGTTTATTCTTGATTACTCATCACGATTTGACACAATAGAGCCTTTGGTAATTGATTTGTTATTTGATGATGAGATCCCACCATTAATAGCATCTCATGCTCAAAGAAGGATTTTAAAGTCAAATTCTCCAAATGATGTTTCAAGACATTTAAACCTCATAAATAAGCTTCTGAGTATTCCAAAAATGAGTATCGGAAAAGCAGCTATTGAATCTTTATACCTAATAATTCAATCAGGGAAAATTGTATTTGACAAAACCATAGTTTCCACAGTCAAAAAGGTTTTATCCCTTTTAAAAATCCAAGGAGCTCTTGAGACACTAAAGCCAAGGATAGTTGCTATATTGGATGTGACTCCTCCGGAGTTCAGCTTTGAAAGTTTATGCTCTTTCGCATTTTCTGAAGAAGCCGAGCTATCTCAATTTTGTGTTCAGCAACTAGAAATTCTTGTTGGGAAATGTACTAAACCAAATATCGTTCGAACACCATATGTGGCTGCTTCCGTTTCATTGTTTTTGTCTCATGCTCAGTATCAAGAGTGCGGTTCTTTGTTAAGCCAAAAGATTTTCTTAACCAACAAACAAGCCAATGATTTTGCTCTTCAAGTTTTTTTGAGTTCACAAAAGGAAGATGTTGAGGCATTTATACCCCATATGTTTTCATTTCTTTCTATTTCATCTCCATGGCAAAACTATGCTTCTACAATAATCCTAAGATTAGCACAAGATATGAGATTTAGGCATGTACTCGAGTTATCTTTCTCTAGTTTTGATAGCAGTATATCTGTTACACGTGATTCTATTATGTTTTCTGATCTTGCGAAATGCCTTTTTGCTCTTGATAGGCATAAATTCGTCACAATTCTTCTTGATAAATCAGATCCTACAACAAAACCAATGATTAATTTGCTGTCAAAAGATTTTGAGACATATGGTACCACAATATTAGATATCGGTACAAGAGTTCCGGTATCCAATGAATCATCCCTTCATTCTTCTATTCTTTCAATTCTTGTTTGTTCTAAGATCCCCGATGCTTTGCGAATGTCATCTTTTTCATATATAACACTCATTTTCTCTCAATCAGAGTTGTATCATGATTTGTGCATAAATGCTTATAAGAATCTTGAATCATTTTTGCCTGGACTTAAAGAGGAAAATACACAAGGTGTTTTTCGACGTTCAAAAGGTGTTTTACCCACAATACATGACTTACAAACATTATTTGCATCTGTAGCTAAAGATCTCACTATGTATCACCTCGCTCCTTTTGTTAAACTTGCTCCAAAAGGAGCAATTGCTGGTTATGGAGAGATTGTTTTTCAAGGCAGACCAATGCTCCTTGATATTTTGACCATGTCAAAGACAGATCCAAATTCTGTTCTGATCGTAATCCCAAGATTAACACAATTGGCACCTGAAAGATATGGAGAGAAAGCAATTTTGGATCTTATTGATTTCATTGTTGGTCAAATGGAAAAGGATGATGAATCATTTAATTGTTTACAACAAATCTTTTCTTGGATTCCTTCATCAGTGATTTCTCAAAAGTCATATTTGCTTTTTAATGGCACACAAAAAGCATTAATGAAATCTAATCCATCTAAGGAACTATTTACATGTATTGCTCTATATGCAGATTCATTAGTTTTTTCATCACAAAAAGAGTTCAAGCAATCAATTCCATCATTAACTGTTTTGTCTTTTTCATATTGCGATGGAACAAATATTGAAATGATCAAATCCGCCAGGCAAGCACTTGTTAAACTACTCTCATTCTCCGGCTATCCTCGTTCTGCTGAGTATTCAAGACATAATATACAATCAGAATCGATCCTTCCCGGACTCACTTCCATTCTTGTAAAAGAAATGGATGTATCATATCTCGATTCTGCTTTGATTGCCCTAGATGTTGATTGTATAACAACAAAGATCAATCTTTCCATCTTGATTGCTGCGTGTGTAAGAGAAAAGAAGGGAATCGAAAAGAATCCTCATTTGAGACTTGTTTCTCTTTTGATTTCTCAATCTGAAGAGCTGAAATGTGGAGTTTTGAACTCAATCAAGATGTTTCCTCCAATGCTATAAACCCCAATTTTTTTCTTTTTCATATCACATGTCATACATATGTTTGAAGTTGTTCTTTGCGAAGATAAAATACCCATTCCATACCATCATCTAAAACCCAACCACAAAACATGCGAAATTAGTATAAATCCGCAAATTGTCATGGATATTATTACCCAACGGTATAACGATTGTGTCCATCCAGGAATTGGACTTTTTGTTGATTTATTTGATATAGTGAGAGCATATGAGTGTAAATCACTCCCCGATGTTTCTGTAGGCTTTGCAAGGGTAGTTTTCCGATATATAGTTTTTAACCCACCAATTGGAAGTGTTTGGGAAGCAAAAATATCATCATCTAATGAGGACGGGATTGCTTTAACTCTATCTTTTTTCTCTGATATATGGGTCCCATGGCCAAACCTTCCTCATGGTTCAGAATTCAGCGCAACAGACAATATATGGGTCTATTACTCTCAGGAAGACTCAGAAGCAGATCCAGATAAGCTTTATTTTGACCATGGAGATTCTGTAAGGTTCAGAGTGAGTGAAGTTAAGTTTAGCGATGATAAAACCGGTCCATTGATGCAGATCATTGGATCTATGAGTACAACAGGATTAGGACCAAAGAGATGGTGGGAAGATGCAGAAGAAAAGGAATAATAAAAACAATATTTATACATGTTAGAGAGTAAATACATACTCTTCTGGATCCATAATGTCCCAGGTTATATCAAATGGTTTAGACTCGATATCACTTGGAAAAGTGATATTGTTCATCTCATTAAACATCATTTGCTTCTTTTTTCTAGGATGTGGTCGATGTGTAATATGGATATTATATCGGTTTTTCAATGCATTATCTGTTCTACCCATAAAAAACCTAGATATTTCAGCCCACTTCGGTCCAATTTCTAGTACTTTTTGGGTAAGAAGCTCATCCTCTTCTATGGTCCATGGATCATTTCTGATTCCAGGGGCCAAATATGTCTTATACCTTTCTCTGCATTGCCTTTCTGTTCTCCCAGGAATCATTCTGGCTATCTCTTTCCAGTTTTTCTTTCCTAATCTATTAACCAGGTTTAAAAGGGTAGCATCTTCAAGAATTGTAAAAGTTCTCTTCTTGCCTTTGAATGAAGGATCAAATAGCACACAGTTAGCTTGAGCATAAACCAGGTCCATCTCGTTAACTAATATGAACCCGTTATTCTTTTTTCCTCACAAATTTGATGGCATTCAAATTGATTTTTTATTGAAAATTTCAATATTGGTGACATGCTCAGCATCCCGAAAACTTCAGAAAATCTCACTTTTTGCCTTTTAATATATTCAGAATTGCCGCAATGGAGATATATAAAAGATTGTTTTTTTCTCAAGAAGTGGGAAACATTTCAAATTGCGAATTTATGGGGTGCATATCGAATAATCTCCATGGCGGCGCAATTTACTCAATTTTTGGAATAATAATCAAAAATTGTTTGTTTCGATGGAATTCTTCACCAAAGGGCGGTGCAATTTATTGTAAAGGAACATGTAATATTGATATGTGCTCGTTTTCAGAGTGCAGTTCTGATTTTGGTGGAGGAATTGTGTCGACAAATTCCAGCAGGCTGAAAATTATTCGAAACTCCTTTTATGGGATGAATTCTTATGATTGTTCTTGTATATATGGAGAAAATTCTGTTTTTTCGATATCAAATATATCTTTTTGTGGTTCTGAGAATAATTATGGAGTAATATACCACAAGTATTCGGATATTACGGTCGATAATTCTATTTTTTTTGAAATAACATCAAAGTTTAACCCTGGGATCTCAATATATAATACAAGAACTGCAAAAATTGAGAGATGTTTTTTTTTGATGCTTCATCAGAGCAATTCTCGGCTGGATAGTGGGCTTATTTTACTTTTTGATAGCCAAAATACATTTTGCACATTCGATTATTGTGTAATTAGGATTATGAGCCTCACAAATGTTCCTGCATTTTTCGCCACCGAGATGAGCTCTGTTTTAGTTAACGGGCTATGTTCCTCGTATACAGAGTCGGTCCTTATCAGAAATACTAAAAATATAGTTTTTAGTAAGAATTGCAACTTTGGAACCCACACTCAATGCCCACTTCCAATGCAATCCTTTCGAAATGTCGGATATATGCACAACATAGTTGAAATGAAAAAAAAGAACCATCTCAAAGAGGCATTTTTTGGTGTTGTTATATCTTTTTCAATCGTTATGTATGCTTTTTCGGGGGTTGGATACACATTTATACTTATGAAACAATTCAATTAGTTTATTTAACAATTTACCATCTTAAAGCATCTAAAATAGACTCATCATTCAATCCAAGCGCTAAAAGCTTTGTTTCTATTCTTCTATCTGTTTGCATTACCCTCAAAATTGTATTATCAATAATTTGTTTTTCTTGGTGAGTAAGATGACGAAAATTAGCATTGGGAGGGGCTTCTACATATGATTTTTCGGTTATCCAGTCCATTAACATTGTAATCCCTGCTTGACGAGAATCAGAAACTTCTGCGCCCATTTGTCACCTTTTATGATTTTTCCCCCGAATACAAAGTTGGGTAGGTGCCATTTTTTTCTCGAGGATTCATGGTGTTGTATTTCTTCCTGATTCCAGCATGCTTGAGCACACATTATAAGCTTTGGGAAAATCTTATGGTACCCATGTAAAAAAAATTGATTTAAAAAGAGACTGAAATCATTTATTAATATACTGATAACATTAACAGGATCTTTTATTATTTGAAATCAAGACCTTACCCTTTTTTCCTTGATCTTTGGCTTGGGCGAAAATGCTAGAGAATTGCTTGAGCGCAATTTTTACTTACACAAACTTTTCTGAAAAAATTAATTTTAAAGGTTCATCTTGAAATGAGGGTAATTACGTTGGAATTCAAATAAAAAGTGAAAACAGAGTGATTTTCCATTGAAAAATCGTTTATGGATTGAAATTCTGAACCTTGTTCTAACAAACAATGTTTATGTCATGTAACTCCATAATGAACAACGAAAAATGCTACCTCTACAAGAACCTGGAAATTAATTATACTAAAATGGCGGTAATAACCCCCCCTTATTCATCAAACATGAATCAAGTGTTTTGTAGAATAACAACAGATGTTAATCAACTCTCAAAAACAAGATGTTTGTCAATATTGGTGTGTCAAATAGCTTATTTATTTGCAAATATTAATCAATTTTTGAACAATATCTGTGTTTTTGGATCAAATGGAATCAAAACTTTTTTTTCATTCACAATTGCTAAAAGGATATCGATTTTCAATCTAGCCCTGATATTCTATAAAAAAGAACCAAAATCCAGCAAAAAAAAACAAACAAAAATGTTTACTCTATAAAATTCTAATGACTAGAATAACATTATTATTTTTTATGTATTATGTTAAAACAATTATCAAGTTTTTGAATAATTCACCTGTACTCCCTCAACTGACGAAAAAAAAATTATTTGGTGGGGTTGGTTTAGAGTGTGAAAGTGAAAGTATAGCTCAAGGAAGGTCTTATGATATGACAAATATCAGTATTTATGGTTGTTTTTTCTCAAGATCTTCTCAATATTCTGGAGATGGTGGAGTGATTTATATTTCAGGCGAATCTTACTCAATGAATGCCATTCACTCAATGTTTTATAATTGTGAATGTTCGGGTCAAGGAGGTGCAATATACTTCTACTCTGCTAATTCATATCTCAGAATGGTATGTACTAATAATTGTTCTGCTTCATCTTATGACCATTTTGCTTATCTTATAGCTTCCCAGGTGAATCGAGTGGAGTATCTATCAGTATCAAAATGCTCTCATACTACATCTGGAATATATTCTATTCGCTTGTCTACAGGTGATCAGAGAGTTGACAACACAAACAGTTCAATGAACAATGCAAATGAGATTTCAGGTCTTGGTATCTCTTCTCCATCCTCATCCACAAGCTCACACTGCACTTTCTCAAACAACAATGTATCTGGTTTCATTTGCATACGTTTCTATTCTTTCTCAGGCATAATTTCAATGTCATATGCTAACATTGTTCATAACAACAGTCCTAACGAAGGTATTGTATCTGTAGAAAGTGGAGGATCAGGGGAAATGATATATTGCATATTCCAAAATAATCAAGATTATCTTTTCTGTGTATTGTCAGGTTCTCTTTCGATATCTCATTCGTTCATTAATCATTCAACGTTATTATCTTTTGAAACAGCAGTTTCAACAGATACTAATAATTCATTTACCAATAGGATGACTTATCAATTACAATTCTTCGGTTCTCTTCATTGTAATGCTGATTCACCTCTCATAGATACAACACCACTATTAACATTAGAGAGATCTCCAATAATATCAATAGAAGAAACTATCAGAAGAACAAATGAAGAAACACCGAGAATGACATACGAGAGAACAATCGATAAAACAATTAGTGAATCTCCAATTAATACTCATGAAAAAACACCAATCAATACCCTTGGCCAATCAATTAATGAAACACCAATGATCTCACTAAGCAATGTTGGAGCTTTAGGAAGTATGATTCTTGAATCTACTGTATTTATTGTGGCAACAGTCGTCATCCTAATAGTTTTGATAATTGTATTTTTCTATACAAAGGGATTTATGTTTCCAGATGATAGCTCATCCACGCTTGATTCTTTTCATGAAAATGTTTTGTGGTTTCCAAAAATTTAGTGCATAATTCATTAAGAATAATAGTGAAGTGAGAAAGGTCGTGATGAGAAAATAAAAAACACTTATGATTATTCAATCAACTCTTCACACATATTCTTTATGATGTTGAATATCCCAATAATCATTAAACCGAAACAATTTTTAAAAAAAAAGCCTTTTGTTTCATCAAATAAACGAAAACCAATATTATTGATGTCACCAAGTGACCGAAAATGGAATATAGGACCAGTTGGAAAGGCAATTGTCGATCCTGTTATTTTTAAAAAATTGTCATTAAATGATAAAAGAAAATATCTTTCCGAAGTTCGCTAGTTTTGATACACCTTCAGAGGGACTAAAAAAACTAGATGGTTCTCAACACTCCAATACAGTTTTAATACATGGGGATTTTGTGAGGAAAGCTTCTAAAAATAATTACTCAACATTATTAGAGATATTAATAACCCATGGGATGATGTTTCCAACAGTAATCAAAGTAAATCAAGTGGGATATGATGGTGGAAACAAATTGTATTATGAGATGGATTATTTTATCAATCAAGACACATTACCTTCATTTGAGCAATTTTATCGATTATTGAGAACAATTGAGTTTTTTAGATTCCACAATATATCTCATAATGATTTCAAGACTAAAAACTGTGTATCAAACGATAAAGATATGAGGATCATTGATTTTGAAATTTCCAGTGTCTTGGATGATCTAAAAGATGGAAGAAAAGCCGGTACTCCTGACTATAGAATCAAAATAAGCGACGGAAATCAATTTTCTGAAGATTTATATGCAGTTTTTGAGATGATATTGAGAAATGAAGCTCTTAATGACGAAAAGCAATTTTTAGAGACAATTAGATATGGAAAAATACAAATTAGTAATGATTGCAAAGAATTGATAAACAAAAAATATAATGATAGGATACAATATAATAATACAATTGAAGGTTTATTAGGGCAAATGATAGAATATTTTGAGAAAAGCAAAAATAGGAACATGATAGTTGCGTTTAATGACGATTTATCTGATTATTTCTCAATGAAAAGAGCTCAAAAAGCAGGCTTCTTTGATATTAATCTTGTAAATAACTATTACAAATCATCTATGAGTTATGATGAAATGGCTTCTTTTGACCTCGGTTTGCTTTTCGAAAAAGGTCAAAGTTACCAAGAGCATAGGTTATACACATCAAAGTTCAAATATGGGATAGATGCAGATTTGCGATTATCAGCCGCATTTTATAGAAGAGCAAAAAATTTAGGTCATCCCGAAGCAAAGGAAAAAATCAAAGGATTAATTCAAAACAATAAGGATTGCTCATATAAGCTTGGACAGGTTTATGAAGGTCTTTTATTGTTTGATAAAGCCGAATCTGAATATCAAAAGGCAAATAATATTGATTCAATTGTATATAGATGTCTATATCTGATTCGCAGGTTTCGAAAGGAACCATTTTATGAAGAGTGCTTTAAGGTTTTGAAACATGCATCCGATGTTTTTTTCCACCAACAAGCGTCATATCAAGTTGCAAATATTTTTTTTGCTTATGGTAATCAATCTGAAGCATATAAGTATTATCAAAGATGTAGAATTCCAACAGAGTCAATGAGATACACATTAGACTTATTTCATAATAAGATTGGTGAAGTTGAGATCATGTTTTTAAATAATATTGGTAGGGAATTAATGAGCGAAAAACTATTTTGGGAGTAAAATTGACTTTGATTTTTAATATAATGTTTTAGCGAATGAGAGCGTTGAATCTATTAACCTTGGCTCTAGAGTTCTGGAAATCCTTTGAGATAAGCTTCTGAAGAGCTGGCTTTGCTTTGATGGCATTTTTGAGAGTGTCCTTCATGAGTTTGGATACATCATTATCAATTCCAAATTCATCAAGCTCACTCTTTTTCATTAATAGCAATTCTGTAAACATTTTGAGAGATTCAACTGCAATTGATTCAAACCTATCAGTATCCTCTAGCAATGATGCTAAACACTCAATAAGGGCAGGAACATTTTCAACTCCAGGGGCAAATGGCATCATCTGGACTAAGCTACTGAGAAGCTCTTCATCAACTGAAGCGCTATTGTTGGATGAGTAGTAAGAAAAGACAAAGTGAGCAACTGTAGGCATTACATCCATAACATCATAATGATACTCGATATCTTCTTCTTCGCCCTCAGGCACTGCAGCAGCATTAGCATATTCTTTGAACTTCTCAAAGAATTTATCAGTATTTTGAATTGATGATGGGTATGAATCAAGAACATGTCGAAGTGTTTCTACAATGCCAACAAACTCTTCTTTGTCAGAAAGAGTAACTTTTTCAACTTGGGATTCAAGGCTTGCAGCAACCATCTTTGCGCCTTCTTCTTTAATAGCAGAAATAGTAAGCCCAGTGGCAATTGGTTCAAGTAATGAAGAAAGTGATGTAAATGGTGCATTATTCAACCATTGAACAAGATTATTACAAAGATCACCAGCTTTCATTGGGTATTTCTTAATATATGAATTAATGAATTCAAAAACAGAGTCAACTGATGGATGAATAAGATGAGGTAATTGACCATTAAGTAATGGGAGTGATCCTTTGATAATTCCATCAATCATACATTCAAATATCTTTTCAGAAACAGATGAATACTTCATTAGCTTCTTGATTGTGTGAGAAAGGTAATAAAACTGTTCTTCTTCTTTGATTAACATTGCCTGAGCAACTAGCTTTGTAAGAATTGTAGTAGAAATCTCCGATGTAATCTTCTTCCTTAATCCAATAAGAATTGCACAAACAGATTGCATTTGTGATTGTTCAACTTTTTCAAATTGAGATATTGCAAATTGAGCCAATGGAAGTATACCATCATCATATAATCCGTTACCAATAAGTACAGAGATATCTGTTGCCAAATTCAAGCGATCCTTAAGACTATTTGAGTTTTCATCTTCAACCGCTGATAATAACTTGGGTACAGCACTTTTAACAACATCTTTACATTCTTCTTCATATTCTTGACCCAAAACAACTAATGATGGACCAAATATTGGATATGTCTTAACTTGACCTTGTTCAACAAGTTTTTTCATTACTTGAACTGAATCACCAACAATATCCTCAACAAAAGTCTTATCAAGAGTGCAGATTTCTGCAACAAGATCTAATGTACGAGCAAGAACCATTGGATTACTATTCTTAAGTTGTTGTGTGGCAAAATCAAGTACTGGTTGAACCATAGAAATTTGTGGTTCGCATTCTTCTTCCTCATCATCACAATCATGTGGATGAATGAAAACGATTAAAATCTTATAGAAGTGGTGAAAATGATGATCCTGAGTAAACTTAGAGAATTGCCCAATCAAATTGTCCAAAAACTCGGGGGTAGCAAAAACGTGGCATTCAACAAGAGAGCGAAAAGCTTTATAGCTTGCTTTCGAAAGAACAACATTTTCACTCAAAATATTAGAAATAAGTGTAGTATTAAGCAAATTGACATGCTGAGCAATTGAATCTGGATCATAGTGGAAAATATGGCAGAGATACTCGATTAGGAAACAAGAAGCAGTTTGCACTAAAGGACTTCCATTAAGGCCTTCGATAGCAGTGTTGATTAAATAAGAACTGGAGTTTTCAATCATATCAGCGATTTCAGGAGAAAGTGGAGCGAGAGTAACAATTGCTGCTGCTTTGGTTGTCTCATTTGCTATTGCTTCCTTGAATACAGCATAAATTTCCTCAACAACTACTTGATCCATATCATCAACAAGTAAATCTTCATAATTATCAACAAATGAATGTGGAATTTCTTTCTTTTGGTTCATCAATTCAGTTGTAATTGAAATACCAGCTCTGATAACTTTAACAGCATTATCTTTTGAAAAGAATGGAGCTAAAATTACTAATGGGGCAGCAACTTTGGCTCTTTCTTCAATTGAAGCCGCAGAATCAATTGCAACATTGTATCTTGATGTATACAATTCAGGGCAGGAAAAACGAAACTCGGGGCATTTTTCAACAAATTGAAGTAAAACAGGATAAAACTCTCCAAGTGTTTGAACGTTATTTGTAGCCAAATCATACATGCAATTCCAAACTTGTTCTTGATCAACTACAACGTTTTCGGTCGAGTCCTCTGAACAGGCTATGCCGACATTCCTCATTATTGATGCAACATCCATCACTAAAAAAAAGGCCAAACCATCTTTCTGAAATTTGAGAACCAGATTTTGAAAGTAAAAGGGCAAATATTACCTCGAGGTTGATAAGGCTGATCTCCTTGACTTGGATCCAGGCGATTCTGCCTGTGCTAGAAGGAGGATGTCATTGATGCTTTGGGTGATTTCGAAAATAGACTTTTCTTTGATTGTTTCGTCTTGGACGAGAGTGTCACATCTTACTCTTGCTTTCTCTTTTATCAGTTCAATTCTTTTTTGGAATCTTGCTTCAGACTCAATAGTACGTGTTTGGATCTCCATATTGAGTTTTTCGGTCTCATTTTCGTACAGAATAGCGATTTGATCAAGAGACTCTTGCTGTTTTGCGGTTAAAAGGACTCTTGATTGAGCAAATTCAGAATCCACCTTTTCTTTTCTCATTTGAAGCTCATTTTCTCCAACATTTCTGGCATCTTCCCTAAGCTGCTTTGCTTCTTGGTAATGTCCTTCTGTAGCAAGCTTTTTGGCTCTCTCCAAAATCTCAATTTGTTGAGTAACAGGTCTTTCAGCTTCCCTAAGCAGAGAATTGCAATGAGATTTTTCTAAATTCTTGATTTCCTTCTCATTTTGAAGAACAACCTTATCAATCGATTCATGATAGGAATTTGTCAATTGGTTCTGGCTTCGAATCCGAAATTCTTCAATCTCACGTTTTATTTTATCAAATTTCGCAATACTCACTTCAGTTTCTTTAATAATTTCGCTCTTAATCTTATTAACCAGATTATTCGTTATCTGCTCATTTTGTGCCAGTATTTCCATATCAAATTCTTCAGCAGCATCAAAATCCAGAGTTTGAATCGCTATTTTCTTTTTCAGCCTCAAATCTGATAGTTTATCGTTCGCAATTGAGGTGGAAATGGACATTAAATTATAACAGCCCGACGATACTCTAACCTCAATGCCGATCAACTGATTGAGAAAAATTGTTAACATGAGCCATGGAAATAATCAAATTTGATTGTTTTACAGGTAATCTTTAAGAAAATTTTAATTTTTGATAAGATAGATTAATCAAATCATATCAAAATCAAGCCATTATCCCATATTTCTGTTTTTAACAATCAATGTTTGAAAGAAAAATGATTGTGAGATTTCAAAAGGATGAGGGGAGATCTCGAATCTGAAACATTTAAGGACCTTGGGCCACTAGGAGAAATAGGAAACGGAGCATTCGCTACTGTTTATTCCTCTATCCATAGGCAAACCCAAGTCAAAGTTGCTGTGAAACATATACAAAAAGCAAATTTGGAGGGTATATGTGGTGTGAGAAATCTAAGGAGAGAAATAGACATAATGAGGATGATGGATCATCCGTTCATCATCAAGCTTTTCGCTGTATATGAAACAGAGACAAGTTTTTATATGCTAATGGAACACGCTTCTAACGGAACTCTTCTTGAAAGAATCAACACAAATACTAAGATTCCGGTTTTTGAGGCTCAAAATATCTTAATACAGCTTTTGTCTGTTGTTCAATATATGCACCAAGAAAAATCAGTTGTTCATCGTGATATCAAGCTGGAAAATATTCTCTTTGACTCAAAATGGAATGTTAGGCTTGTCGATTTCGGATTATCTAGTTTTATTGAACCAACAGGTGCTCAGTTTAGATCAATATGTGGCTCATATCCTTATGCTGCGCCGGAGATATTTAGCCGAGAGCCATACACAGAATCGGTTGATATATGGAGTCTTGGTGTTTGCTTCTATGCAATGCTTGTGGGTCGTTTGCCATTTGTTGATTCAAATGTGAAAAGACTGATAGCAAAAATACAGATTTCCGATCCTGTATACCCCAAAGAGTTGCCAGAAGATGCAGTCGATCTCCTTAAGGCAATGTTGAATAAGGATCCCAAAACCCGTATTTCAATAAGCGATATTTATAATCATCAATTTATATGTAAGAACAAGCAAAAAATTTTTTTAACAGAAAGATTTTTGCATTGTGAGGCATATCAGACTGCCCCCAAGCCTAATGTCAATGTTGATGAGAAGATTGTTTCTGAAATTGGAGCTTCAGGATTGGATCCAAAGCGAATATTTTCTGATCAATCTAGAGAGTCACTTTATTATTTAGTTTCAAGAAGAGAAATTGTTTCACAGAGTATATTTTCATTGATAAGAGACCAGTTTAAGGTTCTATTTGCGAAAGAAAATTCAACACCGACTTTTAAATCGACCAAAAAGATTCAAAAAGATTCTTCAAAGTCAAAATCATTGAATAAAGTTCTTGATTCGATAGACACAATTCCCGAAAATCCAACACATCAACTCTCAAACCTTCCAAAGTTGCGTGTGAATCACAAGCCGAACGAAAAAATTTGTTCTATCACCACAAAAAAGAGATTGTATAAGCTGATTTAGTTCATGCTTCATGCGTCAAATCAAACTGATAATAGTCTGGGATGTGGTCATTCGATTCTGCAAACACACGAGGAGTTTCAAAGCGAATCTCTTTTCGTTTCATGTTTTCATCCAATTCTAATATTCCTGCTGGATTACCACACCTTCTACAGTAATCTGGTGCGCTAAATATAGTAACAACTTGATCATTATGTCCATATTCCAACCCTGTCATCACCAATTGATGAGCCCTTGCTGTTAATAAAAGACCATTTGCTTGATTGAATGCAAGTGTAACATCAGGGCCAAATTGATAACCTGCTTCTCTGCATGAAGGTTGAAAACCTGGTGATGGATTTGGATCACTCCACATTAAATCGCACATTGCTCCATCATGAGGAATCTCATGGAACCTATCAATTTTTTGAATATCATCAATTGTCTTAATCTTAGGGCTAAGGCCACCATGAACACATAATATTTTGTCTCCGACCAAAGCTGCAAGGGGCAAATAATTGAATGTTGCTGTATAAGTTTGCCACACAGCATCATTTCCATATCTTGCGACAACTTCATCTCTAAAACCGAAAATTTGGGAACAACCAATGCTTTCATGATTTCCGCGAAGTAGTGTAATGTGCTCAGGATACTTAATTTTAAGGCAAAACAAGTATGATACTGTTTCAACAGATTGAGTTCCACGATCAACGTAATCACCCATAAATAAATAGTTTGTTTGCGGAATTTGCCCTCCAATGCGGAAAAGTTCGATTAAATCTCCAAATTGTCCATGTATGTCTCCACAAATTGTAACAGGTGCTTTAACCATTACAACATTCTGTTGTTTCTCGAAAATAAGCTTGGCCTGGTAATTAATGAAACTAATTTCTTCAAAAGTAGGAAGACCGCCATTTTCTAACTTAGAGATGATACTATCAACGTCCACTGATGTCATTTGAATTACCCTAGCGGAGATTTCCCTTTTCACAAATTTCAGAGAATATTTTGAATTTAAACCGATTAAAAATTGCCCTAAAAACAAATAGGGGAAAAATAGGTTGGCTGATTGTTTAACTCGCTCATTGTTCTTCTTTCTGCATCATTTGTTCGATTTTTTGGAACAGGATCTGGTGTAGTTGAACGGCTCTCTTCCATCCTTCAGCAGATTCTGTTTGAGGAATGATGCCCTTTGATTCGGCAAATCCAAAGAGTTGTGACATTTTTGTTTCAAGCTCTTTCATAGCAAAAATATCAACCGATCCGGGATGTTGTTCAACAAAATCGAAAAGTACAACCATTAATTGGTTCAAATACTTGCCAATAATCAATTTGATTTGATCATCATCATTTTGTGGAATTTCTTGGGTAAAGGCTGTTGTTTCGCACAGTTTTTTAGTACACTTAAGTGATGACATCTCTGTTTCTTTAGAAGTAATATCAACAGAATTAAGCAAAGAAGCGGTAGACAAACTAATCTTAGAAAGTCTGGAAATTATTTCTTGGCGTTGCTGAACCTTCTCGCGGAGTCTTGAGTTTACTTCCTGCATGGCTTCAACTTGTTTATGGGTTTCCATGGCCTTTTGTAATAATGCCAGCTGCTCTTTTTGCATTTGCATAAGCTTTTTGATACTCGGTCTGAAATTCAATAAGTGTGTTCGTTTATAAAAGAAAACGGAAATAAAAGTGTAGCTTTGTTAGTTTTTAGATAGTGATGGACATATTTGGCATAGAAGTGACTTAGCACTGATCACAGAAGTGCTTCCAACGTGAAATTCGTAATTATAATCGAAAAGGGCCGAACCAATCTTTGAGAACATCATGATTTCGGATTGAGTAACCCCACCAATCACAAAAACCAAAGCCCTTCTAAATTCCTTTCCATCAGATCGCTTCTTTGAAGCTCCAACTTTACCTTGCACTGAGTGCGGGATTGCAGATTGAGTCAAAATTTGATCAGAAGGAGTTCCAGGCTTCCATTCTTCTTTGATTCCTTTTTCAACTAAACGAACTAATATTGGTATGTAGTTACTATAATAAGCGGATAATTCTGATCCCTCTTTCTTATCAATCAGACCAAGTCCTTCTGCAATTACCGAAAACTTCGGCTTTGTATCTTTCCCAAACATACCCTTAGAAACTGAAAGTAAACCAGAGCTTTCTAATCTGATCCATTCCTTCAAGAAGCCATATCCATGTAAATTAAGTAAGGACTGAGCAATTCTATCTCTCACTGATTGAGGAATACCTCTATTAGTGAGAGATGCAATGCATAATAGTTTCAAAGCTTCAACATTTCTTTCTCTAGAAATAAGATCATAAATTAAATCATAATCTGGATCAATTTGTTCTATCTGATTCAATTCACAATTAATAATTTTCCCAAACAATGATTTGAAATCTGTTGCTTTTTCTAACAATGACATATGCATTGCATTATATGGCATTTGCTCACACAACTGATCAGCCCTTCTCTTTAAATTTCTCCAAATCTGAGTTCCTGTAGATGCCCTCATGCTATCTGTGACAGAAACACCCTCACTTTGAAGATTTGACATAAACTTGGCTGCGTCAGCAGTCCTCATGTGTTGAATTTGAGTGTAAACTGGGTCATTTGGTCCTAATGTAGTGGTTTTTAGTTTGCTATCCCCAATAGTAAGGGTAATATCTTCAGGCAATGGAAGATAGTTAAACTGAGGGTTAAATGTTTCATCAACGATACCTCCATAGGTCCATTGGGTGAGCATTGGAGTCAGTAAATCGCATGTCCGATCAATGATGAACAAATCTTGAAAATATGAAGAATCAGAAAACACAGAAGACCCAAGTGGGGTTGACAGTTCATTCATCAAACTATTCACTCGAGATGAAGCAGATCCAGCAACAAAAACTCGAGATGGTTTTCCAGAAACGACCTGGAGCTTTAAAAGGGCGTGTGCAATTGGATAGACATCTGAAATATCAGAATCGCAAAAATAGTTAATAAAAGTGTGTGGTAATGGCACAACAAAGTGCTCGTTCCCTAACGGAACTATTTCAATCTGATATGTGAGGAGTTTGATATCTTTGCTACTCGGATGATTTTCAAAAATAAATTGGGATTCAGGAGAAACTTCAGGAATCATTAAAATGACTTTTTTCATTCCATTGACTTTTGCAAATTTCTCCAAAACAAAGCCAAGAAGTTCCGAATCATTTATACACGGAACAATAATAGTACCATTACCATTAATTTCGCCTAAATTTTCAAGGCGTGAGTATCCTGAGACTTGTTTAAAAACACCTTGCGTGAAGGCTTGAAGACAAAATCCAAAAATTTTATTAGGTATTATCAAGTTTTGAGGCTTGGGAAAAGAGCTAATAAGATTCGAAAATTCAGTTTCACTATATGTTTTTAATGGAGAATATACTGTCTCGCTCTCAGACATTTATGTGAAACCGATTGGTTTCTCACAAAAAATTACCACATGAACGATTATTATTTTACCCCAAATTCTACAATAACGGGAAATGCAAGAAGATGATCTATTAGGGAATGAAGAAGTAGAAGATGAGCAATGCTTTACTGAATTTAATTACATTCCCCTTGATTTATTTGTATATGATATCGATGATGTTGTTAAAGAGACTTATTCGAGGTTACTGATTCCAAGAGATAAATGTGGACAGCAGGCGGTCAAGATTTTAGAGTCTAATTCTGCTTTTGCGAAAAAAATTATACCTCCATGTGTTTTTTTGGTTCATTACACATTGTTTTTACCAGATCAAGTTGCTGAATGTAAAAAATATAAGCTTGAAACTGGGAAAATATGGGAAAATTTTTTATTTATTTTTAATTGTGATCAAAAAATCCCGCTGAATGTTCGAAATTCCTTTTTGGATATTTTTCCATATTTTATTGCACAAGCAATTCAGATTGTTTATCGTATAATTTCTCACAATCCAGATGCAGAGAAACATGATAATTTATTGTCAATTTGTTCTGTTGTATTAACATTATTTTGTACACCATCAAGGTTTCCATCAATAATAAGTGACAAAATATACACATATCTTAATGAGTCAATGAGATCTGAACCTGCGAAAACACAAAATGCTGAAGTTGTTGATGATGTTATTAAAAAAGTCAGGTTGCCTATTGAAGATGTGAATTCATTACCTGAGACTGAGCATAGGATTAGGCCAAAAAGTTATAAATTCAATATGTCATCGATCTCACCATTGCTTTCTGCTTCAACAAACCGAACATTAGTGCCATTTGAAAATGCTACAAATATTGTTGTTCAGTACCCAAAAAATGGCGAAGAAGACTGGACAGTAAATCTTCCGCCTTTATTGCCTCCTATCGAGAGTTCAACAACAAACGCCCAAACGGGAAGGGATGTAAATGATAGAAGTTATGATCCATCTCGAGAACCAAGATCATTATTACATCGATCGAGAAGGCCAGATATTTGTCGCAAAGTAGAGGAATTAAAAGAGACGCTCTCAGTGAATGAAGAAACTAATATTCAAAAACTGAACAAAATCAAGAAAGATATGGATAATTTAAAGACCAGATTGAATAGTTCTGATCATCATATTAAGAATAAATTTATTCACGACCTTCGAACATTGCAAATAAATCGGAAACGAAATGAGACTCCCGAAATTCCAGAAATAGAAAAGCCTCAAGAAAAATCAGCCCCTGCAATCAACCGCTTGCTATTTCAAAAGAGTAGCAGCACTTTAGATGAGTATCGGGTAAAATACTTAGAATCCAAGGAGGAAGTTAAAAAATGGTTTCAAGTGCTTCGTGAGTCTCATGACAATTGTATTACCAATCAAATCAATACTCACATTCCATCAAAGAAGATGTTATTTGCCTCAACCGCAAATGGCCCATTCCCTGCTATAGAAAAACATATTCTCGCCCCGATAAGGGAGTTTTCTGAGTTTGAGAAAAAGAAAGCAAGAGAAGATTTTGAAAAGAAGCAGGCTATAAAGCAAAAACCTGACTTCGAAGAGAGAGAAAAACATAGAATTGATAAAGATATAAAAGAGAAAGAAACAACGAGAATTGAGAGAGATGAGAAGGAGAAATCATATCCCAAAAAATTTGATGCCATTGTTCCCCCCTTATTAAAGATTGTTCAATAAACCTATATAGTAGCCGTTTAAAAATTCTAGAATGCTGAGTCAAAATGATCTTTGTTATCTAATTCTATCGCAAAAACCAATTACAAATACTAAATTAAATAATATTTCTGATTCTATTCAAAGGGAGCTAAATTCTATGTACTTTCCAAATTATTCTGCTGACGAGTTAAAACATATTAGGTCAAAATTAGCGAAAGGTGATGATTTTGTTGAAGTTTTGCTTGAGTGTAATTTTTTATTTACGTTTCGACCTTCATTTTTAGAATTAATAATAAATGATTCATCACTGATTAAAAGTTCTCCATCAACATTTATAATTATTGTATTGTATTCTTTTTTATCTTGGTGCCAAGTGCATAAAAAGCGTAATGATTCTCAATTTTTATTTCCAGTTCTTAGTGGTTTATGTGCATTGGTTGTTGATCCAAGTCTAAAAGATAATGCAGTTATTAATACCTTATCAGTTAATGCAATCTATTATTCATATAAACTATTATTAAAATCATCTGAAAGCGTATCAATACATCCGTTTTTGGCTCCACTTCATTATTTGATACTGAATACTAAACACCAGCCAGAATGTTTTCTTAGTCTTGTATGTGATATTGGTGAAAATATCCTGAAAGGTGATTTTAATAGATTAACAAATGAGCAAAATGGATATGTTTCTATGGTAAATGATATAATTGAAACACTTAAAAGCACCCCTGAAATCTTCATTGATAGGATGATTCCAATTATAAGTCCTCTTTATTATTGTCTTAATCCCCAAGCATTGGTGTTTTTTTCGAATGTATTCGCTTTTTTGAGTGATGATTTATTAAAGAGTATAGTTAGATTAATAATAGCTGGAATTTTCAATGAATCACAACATTGTGAGTCTGTTTATGATCTTGAGGCCAATAATATGAAGAAAGAATCTTCATTTAGCATCAATGGAGAACATTATTTTGATATTGCTATGAGATTTAAAGTATTTGCTCCAATGGAACCACATGAAGACAATGAACAGTTTCCTGTGTTTCCTCCACGTTTACCTTACACAGATTTGCTGAATAACGAGCTTTTGCATAAGCTAGGAATGATTATTGGAGGAACAATTCAATCAAAAAAGTTTAATACATTATTTGTAGAGATACTTCATGAAGAATTTATGAAGTGTGAGTTTTCATTAACTTATGATGTAATGGCCTCATTTTTGTATCTCATTGCTGAAATTCTTAAATCGCAAAATATTCATGTGCCAGAAGTAATTGTTGGGAATAAAATCATTTTTGATCCTTCAATAACAATATACTCTTGTGAAGGACAAGCTTTTTCAAAGATTAATACTCTCAGACAAATTGCGCTTGATATAATGTTAAACCAGAGCTTTCAAACTATTAAGAATTTACTCTCTCAAATGATTAATCATCCACTCCTTTTTTCTGAAACTATACATCGATTAGGATCAAATCCATTTAGTTCATACTTAAAGTTCAATGAAATTCCAGTTTTTTCTCAAAGTATACTGTTTTCAATGTTTTACTATCAATCATGCATTAATCTTGACGACCAACTACAAAAATCTGTTTCAATATGTAGGTATACTCTTTTTTGGTATCTAGATAAGTGTTTATCCGACTTTGACTACTTGTTTGTCTTGTTTCAAGATACATTTTTTCTTGAAACATATCCATCCTTTCTATTTGAAAAATCAGCCAGACATTATGTTTTAAAGCCTTTGCTTAGATATTTGGTAACATCAAATGCTTTGAGCAATACTTTTATTCACCAAAAGCTCATTCAAATCGTTACCATTTGCTGTAACTCTGTTGATAACAATGACAACGTTGATTTGATCAATGATCTTATATGTGTAATTAATGAAGCATGTATACATATTCCTGATCTTTCAATTGTTTTCGAACCTATGATTGAAAAATTGTGTAATTTGATGGTAATTCTTCAGAAAGGAGAACTGTCATCAAATTTCATAATAAACACATTAAGTTTTGTTACTGAGAATTCAGCTCATTATAAAATTAATAATCCAATTCTATCGGCAATAGAATCAAGCATAAAGACTGTATTTGGAGAAGACCCACCATCTATCATTTTTAATAAAATGGTTCAATTAATCGCAGGTACTCCATTGCCATCAATTCATCCATCATTTCGAATTTATCATTCAAAAGCATTAAGAATTTTATTGGAATTATTTTTGAAATCTACAAGTTCGATTGATACAATCAAATTCTTATATAATCTTTGTGAGTTTTCATCTTTGAATTGTATTTCGGCTCACGAATCTTCATTCGATATATATCTGATTGATGTTTTGAATCGTTTTAAATCAGATTTAACTCTTAATGAAATAATGATTTCAAAGATTTTTGAATTGTTTTTCTTGATTTCTTCTGAATTATCATCTATTGGTGTTGTTCGTCATTTTGTTTCATTATTATGTTTGGTAGATTCGAGGTATTTCCCACCTTTTCATAATATCACATTAAAATATTTGAATAATATTTTTCAATCTTCAACAAAGAAACCTTCAGCTTCATTACCTTATGAGGAAAAAGCATCTTTCAGGATAAATGGAATGAAAGCTGATCTTATTGAACATGGATTTACTATAAGTTTATGGATTCTGAACAATACTACAGATCCTCATTATAAACCACTTTTGTTTTGCATTCAAGATTCCAAAAATCAAGAGATTGGTTGCTATATGTCATCCGGATCTCTTATTGTGTTTATAAATCATTTCCCGTCATCATGGACAGGAAAAGCTGATTTTAATATACCGCTTAAGAAGTGGACATTTGTTTCTTTATCTTTTGTATTTGATAATACCATTCAGAAAACTTTTGTTTATCCTTCTTTTGATGGCAATGAACCAAGAATCATGTTTTTCCCTTATCATTCGGTATCCCCCGGTATTTTATCAGCAATATCTATTGGAGGAGTGTATTCCGAAAATGATGTTGTTGATTATAAGTCAAGGTTTGGTCCAGCAGCAGTATTTAGCGGGAACATTGATGCAGATTTACTTCGAGCTCTGTTTGATGCAGGACCCGTGAACAGCTTATCCATTGAACCCAAACCAGTGTTATATGCATCTATGATTGATTGCAATGGGCTAATTAATGTTCAAACAGCAAATCTACCAAAAAATGCATGTGTTCTCCAACCAGAATCCAAAATTAATGCAAAATCTACTTTTATTGATGTTTTTGTTAACAAATGTGGAGTTGATGTATTACTTCCGTTGTTTGCTCAATGGAATTTAGGCTTTATTTCAGGAAATAAAATTCCATTTTATGGAGAAATCACTATTGAAATTCTTGAAAGCGCATTGTTAATTAGCCAAGATGGACAGAGAGTATTTCAAATGAATAATGGATTCAAGATTATTTCTCATTTGTTACATTCGAATTCTTCACATATAACATATCAGATATATCAGAAGCTGTTTTCTCTTCTTGGCAATATTCAATATATTGAACTACAGAAGCAGCTCCTCTCCGAGATTCTATTGAATCTGGATATTTGGATTCTTTGTGATCCAGATAGCCATCAAAGAATCATTAAGCATTGGTCCCATACTTTATATCCTTCAAAAAAGCAATTTGTTATTGAAATATTATCCTTTGAGAAAATATTATCTTTTCTCAGAGTATATTATTGGTATGAACCAAATGAAGAAGGGATTATAAAGTGTTTTGATTCCAAAAAGCATCCTATAAATAATGTTAGCTCATGTAGGAAAAACTTATTTATGATAGCCCACTTCATTGTCAGATCAAAGTTTTCAAACAGCGATTTTAAACTTTTATTAAGCCACATCCTAACATGTGCAGATTATAGGCAAACTCTTGATCTCCTTCATTTTTTAAAAGAGATAGTATCAGATCATGAGTATCTCAATCTTATTACACTTCCATCAGTTCAAACAATTCCATTGCTTCAATATCTTTTTAATATTCAAGATGATGGAATTATATTTGAAACCATTAGCATCCTAATTGATTGTCATAAATACAAGCTTCTTAATCATATCTCTCTCGATCAGCACATAAATATCATCCACCATCAACTAACATCCAGTTTTATTAGGCAAAGTTTGTTTCATCAGCTAATTAGTTTGCTTGAAAAAGCTCCAGAACTTTTTTCTCTTGTTTCATGGATGGCAATAAATCTTGGAGAGGATTCTTTAAGGTATTTATTAACAAAAACACAGCCATCTCTGAAATTCCAAAACTCTCCTTATTGGTATAACTGGATTATTATTGGTGTGTATTATACTGATGAAAAATTACAAAACGATTTGATAGATTATATTATTAAAAGCATCGAAACCGAATATGCAAGCCTTTTTTCCTCGATTGAAATGATCGGATTGTCTTTAAAACTAGATCCTGATCAAATAAAATCCAAGGTTTTATATCGAATGGGAGAAATGATCATTAAACTTGGGCATTCGGATATTGTGCCTTATTATCATTTAATACGGCATTTTATCCTATTTCGAAGAGAGGAAATTGACTCTGGCTTCTCTTTAAGATTATTCAAAACCAGCCCATACTCATATGTAGCTAATAATTCTATACCATTCTCACAGAAAAGGTTATCACCAAAGAAAAGAATGGCCAGAAAAGCTAGACACTCACTGAAGTCAACCATTATTATGGATCAAAGTGAGGGAACCGAAGTGATGACACCAGAATATGCCACCAAAGCATTAAATCTTTTTAGTTCTCATTTAGTAGCAAAAGATGAAGTGCAACATGGAAAAAGAACTTCAATGATTATTCAAAGCCCACTTTCATTCAGAAGTTCTTCACAAGGAGAAAAACAGATTATATCAATGATGCCAGGGGATATGATTGAAATTTTACGAACCCGTCTCGACAAATCTCTAATTTATTGTTTTGGGTTAAGAATATCTGGTAATGGAATGTGGATTGATGAGAATCTTGCTAAGCAAGCAATTGAAGTCTTTGATAAGTTTCCTGATCAAAGATGCTCCGAAATTGTTATTATTTTGTTATCATATTTAAGTCATGATAGTGGTTACATATTTGATGGTACATTAAGAAAAATCCAAACAAATATTTTCAATCAACTATCATATTCATTACTATATCATCATATGTTTCTAACTAAGAGGATATCAAACTCAAAAGTAAGCACAGAAGTATTCAAAAACTCATTGGAATTTTCTGAAAAGCTATCCAAATCCATGGATAAAGCTCTATGTGTACAACCTCTTAAATACCTGAAGACTTTTCATAAATATCAAGAAATTTCTTCAAATAAAGCTTATGAGATATTTGCGATGATATCTGATGAAGTTGTATCTGCTTCAACTCTTTCTGTATCTGATTATAATGAATTAGTTGAGGATTTAAGAAAACAGAAGAACAAAATGTGGTCAAGGTTTTGGCTTATTAATACATCAGATCATGCTCCATGGAATAAGTCAATTTCTGCAAAGCAAAAGGGGAATATTAAATACAAAAGGGACTCTACTCATTGTTATTGCTTTTGCCCAATGAAAATGAAAAGGAACTATGCATTTGATGATCACCAATTAGCATCTATGTTAAGAGACTCTGGCAGTGATATAATTGCAAATGAAAAATGTGAATTATATCGGCAACATCTTGCAGATGAATATGCAAAGAATGCACCTCCTCCATTGTTTGAAGTAATAGAGCAACATGATCAAGAAACCAGTAATAATTCAATGAATTCAGATGAATCGGTATTAGAGTTTGAGTGCGAAGAAATTAAAATTGAAAAGATTAGAAAAGGAAAATTTATCCTTCGATCAACAGAAATACTCATTCTGTTTGAAAATGGAAAAAGAAAGGCTGTATTATTGAATGAAATTCTTCACATCTTTTTCCGCACAAGATACCATCATCCAACAGCTATTGAAATATTCACCATATATGGTGAACAATTATTTATCAATTTCATCAATATAAAATCAATACCTATTATCAAATATTTGAAGAATTTTCAGATGTCAAGGTGTAGAATTCTTCAAACATCTGATTTTAAGCCATTTTTTGATGGATTAAGAATTACCGAAAATTGGATTAATAGAGATATATCAAATTTTGAGTATTTAATGAATCTTAATATTTTAAGTGGGAGATCATTTAATGATGCTAGTCAATACCCAATTATGCCATGGGTCCTCCAAGATTATGAATCAAATGTACTTAATATTGATAATCCATCTATATATAGGGATCTATCAAAGCCGATTGGTTCAATTAATGAATCTCGACTGAAAAAACTGAGTGAAAAAATGGAACAACTAGTTGAATCTGGAAATGAGCCATATTTATATAGTAGTGGATTGATGTGTCCATTATCTGTTTATCATTGGCTGCTAAGAATGGAACCATTTACTACTCTACATATTGAAATGCAAAGTGGGTGTTTTGATCATTCATATAGGCAGTTTTCATCAATTTCGAGATCTTTCGAAGCTTGTTTGTCACAGAACAATAATTATAAAGAGTTAATACCCGAGTTTTATTATCAACCAGAGTTTTTGGTAAATTCTAATAGTTTTGATCTCGGAAATCTTGATGATGAGCAGCTCAATCATTCAGGATTACCAAATTGGGCTTCAACTCCATTTGAGTTTGTATATTTGCACCGAAAAGCACTTGAAAGCGAATTTGTTTCCAAAAATATCCATAAATGGATCGATCTTGTATGGGGATCCAAACAAAACTCAGAAATAGCATTTAATACATATCCAAAACAAATGTATTATGACATTTGGTCACAAAAAGGAGCTAATGATCCTGAATCTCGTGCTAATATAGAGGCAATCTTATGCCATGTCGGACAAATACCTCCAAAGCTTTTTGAACGTCCTCATCCTGTCAGATCAAATAACATTTCTTCAGTATCTGTTCTTTCAAGACCAGTATCAGTAAGTATTCATTCATGTCATTCAATTATAAGCTCAATTCGGCATTATCATACAATGAAATACAAAGTAGCTATAATTGATGAAATGGGTATTGCAAACATATCGATTATTGATTTAAATCATGTTAACAAACTTTCTCGAAGCGAAAAAATCATGATGAGAAGCAGAAGTGGATCCACAAAAATGTTCCCATTGTCCCCTAAAAAAAAGAATGAACGTCATTCAAATACTGATGCAGTTCTTCTTTCTCCCTTAGAAATCTTGTGCCAGAATGATTTTAATGTTTCTTTAAAAAATATTAAGGGTATATCAAGCTTTCTGAACCAAAAATCTCTTCAATATTGTTTCTCATCGAGAGATGACTCTTTTTATGTTGTATTCCCTCATAATACTTATGACTTATATAGAATCAAGGTCCACTCTTCAACTTGTGAGTTTTTTATGAGACAACAGAGTGAAATCGTTCATGTTTCATGCTCTGGAGAATGGTTAGCGGTAGTTAACAAAGATGCGATATTATCAATATTTAACACTATTGCACATTCTTCTCCAAAGTTTGTGATTCATTCTTTTTCCAATTCCATAAAGTGTATTTCGATCAGTGAGGTTTTTCACACATGCGTTATTGGCACAAGAGATGAGTCATTGATTTTTTGCTCAATATCAAACGGAAGAATTATTAAAACAATCAATCTAAATGGAAGAAGACCGCTAAAAATCTTAATAACTCCATCCTGGGGTTTTATTATTGTATATCAAACCCATTTGTCTCAAGGTATTCTACACCATGAACTTGCTACTTATTCTATAAATGGCGAATTCATAAGATCATCACCAATTGATAGAGGTGTTTCATCATGGTACACTTTCAAAAACACATCTGGATTTGATTATGTTCTGATGACAGATGATCTTTCATACTTTTTTATTTTCGAAGCATTTTATTTGGATGTTGGTAGGCGATTCTTCAGTATATCAGCTCAAATTACCGATACATTATATGATACAGAGGAGTCTGTTGTTGTTGCATTAACAAAGTGTGGGAAAGTCATTGTGATCCCGTTCCAAATAGAGTAAAAGATATAGTGTTTTTTCCTCATTTCAAGGGTATATAGGGGTAATTAGAATTAATAATATCTTGTGATATGGATGATGCTACTATTGTTCCAGGAGAAGAAATTACTGTTAGCAATGCAGTAGAGCTAAAAGAAGATATAATTGAAGAAAAAATGTTGAAGATTTCAAATAACGAAATAACCAATCCAAAGAAAAAGACAGTAACATTTGGAATGCCAAAAAGCCATGATATTTCCAATTTTGAACAGGATAAAAATGTAATGGTAAAAAAAATGGTTAGATCGAAATCAATTACTGAGTTTTCTAATAAAAAAGAAGAGAAAGAACCAATTCCAAACGCGAAACGTAATGGAAAGAAGTATTTATATATGTCACAATCACCTGCTCCAAAAATTAGTTTAATTCCATCAGTACCAGTCTATTTTGAAGACACCAAAAAGGATCTTTTAGGTATTAGGTGTGTCTGTAACGATAATCAAAAGCATGGATTATTAGTTCAGTGTGAAAAATGCAATTTTTGGCTTCATGGAATATGTGTAAATGTACCACGAGTCACCAAATCAAGAACATTTGTATGCCCATATTGCTCTAATCACCCAATAAGATGCAAATGTGGAAATAACTCTTTTTATCACAAACCTATTGTTAAATGCAATAAATGCCAGTTTTGGGTTCATAAACACTGCGAGAATTTGAGATTTGGTAAAACACCACCAAATTTCTTTTGTTCTAGATGTGGCGGAGGAGAATTTGTGGTTTCTCCTCCAAATTTATCCAAGTCTGGTATAAATGATATGTCTAAATTCTTAGAAGGCAATCTTTTCGATGTGATCGATGGAGTACCATATGGTATGTTCAGGAATTTTTTATCTGGAGATTTGAACCGATCAGAAGTAACAATTCATCAAATTATAACTAGATATTTTCCATCATTTATTTCTCCAATATTTGAGCCCAATTCTGATTTTTGGAACCTATTTGTTAGCAAGTTTAGCCTTCTATTTCAATGTAATAGGAAAATTATTCTTGATCTCCTTGACTATGCAGCAAACTCATTCATTTATAATCAAAATATTCCTTCATACTCTAGGGATCATTCTGATTTTTGTGTTTCTGAAACAGTGATGCCTATACTTGATACAATGGCAATTAGCGAAATTGCTAATCCCGATAGTATTGAACTCATCTTAGGAAATGATGGATATGTATACACATCCAAACCATTTAATGAGTCTACTTTTATTGCTGATCTTCCTGGTTTCTTATGTCATCACGATGAAGTTTTTTCCAATGATGGGATTCCTCAATCAGTCTTATCAATATCTGACACAGAATTAATTGTTGATTTGGAAGATTCTAACTTTAATTTGGCTCACTTAATTTCGAGAAGTTTTCATTACAATTGTGTGGCGAAGCTATATAAAAAAAATGGGGTAATTAGAGCAGGTTTATTTGGAGCTAAACATTCAGGTCCTTTGAAAGAGGAAAGAACCCAAAAATCCAAAAACGATACCAAGATTATAATGCCATTCGATGGTTGTTTTCCATATAAAACCCCCGAGTGTGAGTGGAAAGAAAAAAAGTCTAAATCCAATGCCAAAAGATTCTTCTCAAAAGGATTTCCCAAAGAAGAGCAGTCCTTATCTTTGTTGAGTTCATTTTATGAAGATAGTGTAACATCATTACCATTACTTATTGTATCAGATAGAGGAGCATCATTAAGATCTCGTGTTCAATCCATTGTAAGAAATAAGCCTAAAATGCAAAAGTATTCCGAAGAAAATGAGAATTAATCACAGAGAACAGGGAGCATCAATCGGATTTCTTCAACATCTTTCACTTCCAGACAAACTTCCCATCCAATACTACATTTCATCATAGATCTCATCAGGGATATTACATAGTCAATTATTCCATAGAACATTAACTTGTTCATTTTATCCTTCATTCCCAATGAAACAGCTTCCACATGGTTGACACAAAGGTTTTTAAGAATGATTAATGTATTTGCAACAATAATCTGTTCATTGTTCCAAACATCAATATCATCAAGGGGTATATCAAGGAATTTAAACAATGTTGATATATATAAAAAGGCGATTTCTGATCCTTTTTGAAAAGCAGAACACCTTGCAATGCATCTTAACATAGACATTTGCTTGCTTTGGTTGTCTGATTCGGTTAAAACTGTGAATAATCCATAAATGCCAAATGGTGGATTCATATAAACTACTGAACTCGTGGCAATCTCTGATTGTTGAATTATATTTGCATATGCAAATGAAGAACTTTCAGCTATTTTCTGGTTGCTGCTCAATAATAATGAATAAAAAGGAACCAAATCTTCGGTTTCAATGCATTCAATACACGGTTCGTTCAGAACAAGGGTATTCAATGCTTTGCAAATGCTAAGTAATAATTGGCTATCTTTCTCATATATTGTAGATATTTGCAAAAGATAAACAGGGAGAGGATGAATAATTAGAAAAGAGTAATCATTGACATAGCTCCAAATATTAGTTAATAAGCCAACTATTTGATATATGAATATTATATGAGAGTGTTGGAATCGCTCTCTTCGTGTTCTAGTTTGCAAAGCTTCACATATTATTTTGATAATTCCATTATTCACCATTTCAGTTGCACATTGGGTATTGATTGATATATGGCGAAGTGAGGCTGCAGAATATAGAGATATTTGATCATATTGTCGTGATACAACCTTCATTAATGGAGGAATTATGCCATATTTCAACAATTCAGTATCTTTTTCTTCATTCTTACTCATATCATAGATGATTCGGATAATAACTTCAAGTGGATCACGATCTGATAATGGTATCATCTTCATACATATGATCACTGCTTTTAACAACAATGGGCTAGATATATTGTCGCAATTTTTAACAATAATCTCAAATAATGCCTGAGATAATACATGATATACTCGAAAATCAATATTGAAAACAGATTCATTATCCCAGTTATCCATCTCTTTTAGCAAAAGTTCCAAGTGAAACTCTTGATCATTGCCGTTAATCCCTGCAAGGTATTTTAATAATGACTTTGATCTAGTTGAAGCAGGCTCTTCATTCAAATCTGTTTGAATCTCATCAAGTTCTTCTTTGGTTTGAATATTTAATTTAGCGACAGGAATATCTGATTCTTCAATAATCCTTGCAGATGTTGGTCTTGAGGAAACCGATGAATCAATCAATCTTCTCGATCTTGATTGATCAACCACGGGCTTAACAATAGTGGGAAGGGGGCCTTTCTTTTTAATACTATTTGGTTTAGACACAGGTATTCTACTCATTATAAAAAATAGTAAAACATATTTTAGACGCAATTAGATACCTCTTCTCGAAGAGATTCAACCTCTTTTTGAAGAGAATCAATTTGATATTGAAGGTTATCAGCATTTTCTAATGATTGGTTGTCTTTTCGAATCTGAATACCATTTAGTATCTGGTTTGCAACACTCATTGGAGACAGTTTTCGATCCATATTGAGGCCTTCTCTCAATAGCATAAATGCATCAAAGAGTTGATTATATGATTGCTGGCTAAAGCCTTTGTTTGTAGATGAATCTAATGATTTCCGAAGATCATCTATTTCTGAAGTTATTCTATCAAGGTTCAATAATAGTTTTGAATTCTGTTCCTCTAGTCCATTAATCTCTTCGGATGCACCTTGCAATTGAGAATGCAATCTTCTATTCTCTTTTTTCAAGTCCTTAATTTCTTTTCGCTTTTCATCTAATTTGCCATTGTCCTCCCGAGAACTCATATTATTATACTTTGTTCTATACCTTTCTTCAATTCTCGATATCTTGGCTTGAAGCGAGTCAATTGTAGCAATAGATGCAATATGATGATCATTTTGTTCTTTGATTTGCTTCAATAGATCTTTTATCTCTTTCTTTGATTTTTTCCTCTTTTCTTTCTCATTCTTAAGCTTGAGCATTAGCTCACTAACTCGTTCACTTTGATCTCCATTAATAGAGGAGTTTGTTTTTTGCAAATCAATGTTGATTTTCTCAAGAGAGATTCTTTGATTCTTTAACCCAATAATTTCTTCATTCTTTTCGTTGAGTATCTTTTGTTTCTCTTCTTCAATACTGGATACTTTAGCCACCAATTCTTGATTCTGTTTCTCAACAAAGGCCATTTGTTGAATTTTTTTCTTTAAATCTTTTATTTCTTGTTGAAGCAATATACACTCATTCTCTTGGATATCAGTTCGAGATCGTACTTCAGCAACTTCAAACTCCTTGTAAGCTTTAATATCTTCAATCTCTGACTTGAGTTTTTCATTTGCAGATTTTAAGTTTATGACATCATTTTGATGCATTTGAGAAGTATTCTGTATATACTCGTATACATCTCGAAGGCTAGACAAATCAGATCCGACAACTTTCGATACTTTATTAATGAATATCGAAACATTTGCATTCGTTTGCTTGTTGGTTTCAATATTTTCTGCTCTCTCTTTAATTAATGATTGTCTTAAAGTCAAATTCATTGATAATTCTTTCTTAAAAAGAGAAAATAATGTTTGAAGAACCTGAAAAGATTCCGATTTTTTGCTCAAAGATGAGTTCCTGGTGATAAAATCTTCAACATTTTTTCCTTGTTGAAGAATATCTCCTTGAATTTGACTATATCCTTCTTCCGATATAAACTTGTGAGACGAATCAGGTATATCCAACAAATTAGACGAAGCAGAAATCGCATTATCATAAAGAGATGAATAGGAATCCATGTTTTCACTGTCCATTTTTGACGTTAAGCTATCCTAAACGTCTTTTCTACCAAGTTAAGAAACTCGGGCATTTGAGACGGATTGTACAAAGCCTCAGTTTTATTGTTGTCGGTTTTGGATGCAATGCGAATACTGTTTTCAATTAATGATATCATGATATGCTGATCATTATTACTTTGTTTAGATTTCACAATAAATTGAAGAGTTGGAGAACTAAATTTCACAGAATCAACCAATGAAACCCAGTTATCCACCTCTTTGTCAAATAGATTTAGTAATATCTTAAAAATATCTAACAAAGCTTGAAAAAAGATCTTATCAAGCTTCATTGTTTGTATTAAAACTACTTGCATTTTCCGAGATGTAACTCTATTATTAGCCAGAAGACCTTTCAGATCAGATGAAATACTAGATAAATCAGGGAAAAAGGTTGATTGGAGCACTATTCCATGTGTCGATGCTAATGCATTGCATATATCAGACTTAAACTCAAGATTGTCTTGACCTAGCTTTCCAGAAGAAAAAGCATGCATCCCAAGAATTCTACAATCATTAAAGAAATGATCAATCAATTCTTTCATAATTTCAGCTTGATCTATATGAACACGATATGTATTATGGCTCAAAGATATAGTTTTGAACAATGGTGGAAAGTGAAATAAAGGAACACATAAATTCGAACTAATTCCAAAAGATGGGATTACGACTGCCAAATCTCCAAGAGGCTTCAGTTGAATATTTAAAGTAACCTTTTTACGGTAGACTAAATAAAATGAATTGGTGAGATTAATACTGGACAAAACCCAAGATTGATCTGAGAATACTAAACGAAGTTTCACAATGGGAATAAACATGTTTCTTGCCATAGCCCCGAATGATTCATAGCCACCAGTATTCGCTAATACACCTGATAGATCAATTGTTGACGATGGATTCACTGTTAAACTTAGAGATGGAATGTTTGGAGGTCTCATCTCATATACAGAGTTAAATTGACTCTCATATATTGGAATTGAAAACTTTTCACCTAAGCTTACAGTCAATGATGAGTTTCCAATTCTGATTGTAAAATAGGTGTCACTATATCTATTCACGCTTGAATTAAATGAACTCAATCTAGTTACCCCACTCAAACAGTATCCAAGATTCCCATTATATAACAATATGTGGATTAAATGGTTAATGATACCACAAAATCTCATTGAATAATGCTTTCCGTTCAGAACAATAGAATTAACGCGTGTATACCGATAGGCCTGTTCTTCAATCCGAATTCTCCATGACCCATTTTCCCTGATTTTTATATGAGCTTTCATATATGGTTTTATAGTAACAGTAAGAGTGGAATGTTCTCTGAAAGTGAAAAAACCATTGGTTTTTAAAATGTCTTCAATGTTCATTAAAGATATTAAAGCTTTGACAGATTTCAGAAAGGATATCATATTATTACTATTCTTTTTGGTTTGAATATGATTAAATTCTACAGTTCTCATAGTTTTGATTTGCTTGTCATCGGAAACAATCATCATTGAATAATGATTGTTTTTATACATTGTTAGGGCATTATAGCTATTTGCAAATGAGAAAACAAAAGATAAATAGAATACAGTAGGAAAGTCATGAAAAATACTATTTGGACAAAAAAGAATAGATTGATTTCCAGTTATTTCACTAAAAACAGTTGTGGATACATAATGAACAACAAACGAGGTTAATACATCCTTTACATTATTTGGGCCCTGTTCATAAGCAAATGGGAGTTCTTCTGTATGCAACCCATCGATTAATGAAGAAGTTGTAATCACTTTTCCTGTTTCCGGGCTCACTTTAATTGTAAGTAAAGCAACACCCATAATACTTAGTATTATCTTGGATGTAGAAACATTACCATCTTTGCATATCAATTGTGCATTATAACCTATCCACCCATTTGATAAAGCGATTGCTTTACAAGTAATTTTCCAAATAAAAACAATTTGCGTTAAGAGGATGGAGTTACGAGCCAGGCATATTATAGATTCGATCATTTTTTTGTCATTTGAAACATTTTGAAAAAAAATTGAAGGATCCCCGAAAATACTCTCAGATTTTTGATCCCCGTATGATACATTGAAACATTGATTTGATACATTATATAATGGAACTTGTGAAGCAAAAAAAATCCTTTTATTCCTCAAAAACAACCTTATTATCCCTTTGTTCCCAAGAAATTGATAGAAGTTGAGTATAAACTCATTCTTGTCTCGGATTAATTTGAACTTGTATTGTTCAGAAAAGGATTTTGTCGCCATTATGATCATTTTGTACTGTCCAAACAAAAAGTATTCCCTGATTATTGAATCGAATTTTTCAAACATATGAGAATTTGCGAAATCAAAATTATAAAACTTCGATAGGATATACTTGCTGCTTATTTCAAATCCATTTTCAGTTTTCGGCCAATATATAAACAAAGAGTGAATTCGAAACTTATTATTTCTCATCAGTTTCAAAATTATTGAATAAACATCACTTTTGAAAAATGCATATCTATCTTTAAAGATAAACTGGCCCTGGATAGGCAAAACAATAGGAGATAATGCTGATGCAATTATGTATTTTGGAAAAAAATGAACAGGCGTATCATTTGATAATTTTGTAAAGTGAAATACATAATTTTTAACATTTTCATCAAAAAGTAATGATAATCTCCGAATTACAGTTTTAACATTCGAAATCAATTCATTCGATTCTGTAAATTCCGCAAGTTTTTGTTCAGTAAATACTTTTTTACATCGATAAGCTACTAAATATCTCGCAATGCAAATCTTTAACTCAAATAGTCTTTCCATCATCAACTTTTTCTTTCCATATTGCGACAACGACCGATTATTTATATCAACAAGCTTACTTTCCATTGATCTAATCACATTTTGAAACAAAATCCGATTAGATACAACAACCTTTAATGCGCCACTCATACTACAATTTTTATGGAGAAAGCGCTCGAAGAAGATGATGAGGTTTACTTTTTGAAGAATTATGGAGACGAAATGCCATATTGCCTTATGTGCAAAGCTGCTCAATACGGATCAAAGCGAATATTCCAGTTTTTACACTCAAGTGGGGTTAAATGTGGAGATTGTAGAAATTCTTTGGGTTGTTTGGCTGTTAGGGGTGGACATATTGATATGATTAGTTATTTATATAGTGTTGGTGTCAACTGGTCTGGAGCTTGGATCGAAGGAATACTAATTAAGAGAATAGATGTTTTAGAATATCTTCATTTTTTTCTATCAGAAGAATTAGAAATAGAAATAGAAGACCCTTCAACTATATTTTACTCAATAGATACAGGAAATGTGAAAATTGTTGAATATATTCTCGCAAAAAATGAGGGGCTTTTATATTGTAAGAACAATAACAATGTGTGTTTTGGTTGTATTATTCTACACTGTATTACTCAGCAATTAAAGGAAAACCGGATATATTTATGTTTCTACTAGAAAAGGGTATTGAAATGTGCGAAGAAGAAATAAATATATGCAAATATCACTGCATTTATGAAGGTCTTTCTGAAATGGTTGATTTTTTGGTAAAGAGATGGGGATACTCGGAAGATTTATTAATTGAAGCCCTCAATATTAGTAGTGAAGAAATGGTTTGTATATTACTTCGATATGAAAACAATATGAACAAATATATTATAGAATCAGCTGAAAAACGAATGTCATTAGTAGTTAGCGAATTGTTAAACAGAGGTGCATCAGCGAATCAAAACAATGAATATGGAAATACTCCATTGCACATTGCGTGTAAAAATAACGATATTAACACTATCAGAGTGATTTTAAAATTTAATCCATTGATTATAAAGAATAATAGAAATCAAACACCACTTCAAATTGCTTTGTCGAACAAAAACATAGAAATAATACAAGAAATCAAGAATTACATGAAAAACTCATCCAAACTCTGAATAAACATTATTATTATTAACAATTTCACCAAATACAATTTCATTTTCATTTCTTGGTTTCATTTGCTTGGTCAATACCATTACACTAAAAGATATAATAATGAACAAAGAGATAACAATAATCATAGTATAATTTCTTGGGTCAGAACATTTGTTTTGTTCATAGCATGATATATTATAGTTGATATTAAGTGAATTCATAAAAGAATACTGTATCATTATAGTCTCATATTTATTTGTATTAAATTTAATACCATGATGAGCCAATACACAGTCATAAATCAGCATTTTTCCTTCTTCTCCAAAATGAAACAATGTTCCGGTATTATTGAAAAATACAGACTCCTTGATTTCCACAGTACCCCCAATGTGAAATACCATTTCTTTATTCCCGTCATTGCTAATACAATTAACCATTCTAATGTTCAATTCATAATTAGAAAATAAATAGAAAAGCTCTGATTCCAATACCGAGTTCTTTGCAAGAGTAATGAACGAAATTGCACACTTTTCCACATCTGAAACCCTTAAACCACAGTAACAATTCTCAACATTGTCACTGATATTAGATTCTACAAAAAATGCATTAGATTTGTGAAAACTGATTGTATCTATCCCTACATTAGACTCATTATAACAATGAGAAATGGATGATAACAAAAGAGTGGAATTACTATTTTTATCTCCATAGTGAAGACCGAACTGTCCAAATTTCAAGTAACCTGTATAACAATATGATGCACATACTTTAGATAATTGAAAAACTGAACATGAAGAAGCAATAAAAAAGCAGCAACCATCTGTTTGTTCTATATCACACTTATAAAAATTGCAATTAGCCAAATATAAAGCAACTCGAGGAACAATTATCTGAATTAAGGAAATGGAATCAGAATGAACACTAAAAAAGCAATTCTCAATAGTGTAGTTATCTGGCTTGGAAATCTCATGAGATACATTAAAACATAATAAGGATATAAAAGAACTCATAAAAATGAATTGAGATTTTATGCAGTTGGCTTGGCGGGTTGTGCTGCGTTGTTAAGGACACCACAAACAATGAGACCTAATCCTGCGATACCACTAGCAAGACCACCAGCTGTTCCTAACCATCCTGATAATCCAAAGACGGGGAAAGCAATGCAAATAATTGCAACACCATGAACAACTGGACCATCAAATAGATTCTTCAACATTGTATTCTTTGCTTCCATAACGTAGGCAACAATTACAAGGATCTCAAGAATTGCAATAACTAAACAAAGAATAGCAGGAACTAATTGAATAGCGCGGAAATACCAAACAACGTTTCCATATGATAGAAATTCAAGAAGTGAACCATACTTTGGAAGATCGAATGTCTTGATCTTGAAATTAAGGTCAGGAATATCTGTAGAAACACTCTTATGGATTGGATAGTAGGAAGCCCATGCACAGAAGAACATACCAACGAAAGCAAGAGCTGATAATCCCATTATAGGAGTCTTCATCTTTGAAGCACCAGCAGGTGTGGAAGTAACTGTTTCTGTTGGCTTTGTAACTGGTTTAGGATCAGCTGGTTTAGGAAGTTTTGGTTGAGGATCAGTTGGTTTTGGTACAACTGGTTTAGAATCAGCTGGCTTAGGTTCCACTGGTTTTGGCTCAGCTGGCTTAGGATCTACAGGTTTTGGCTCGGCTGGCTTAGGCTCTACAGGTTTTGGTTCAGCTGGCTTTTGCTTCTTTGGAAAAACTTCAGGTGTTGGTTCATATGGGTTAGTAGCAGGATCAATTTCAACCTTTGTAAGCTTTTTGTGCATTTGGGCAAAAGTTAATTTTGTATCAGCACCACCAGTAATCTTGTTAATATGGTGTTGAGCTTTTTCTAAAGTCATTTCAATTCCATTCATCTTAGCAAGGGTGATAAACTCCTCTGCATCAATCTTCCCACTGCGATCCTTATCAATTGCTCTAAAGAACAACTTGTTAATTGCAAGCTGGTCCTTTGTATCTAAAGCTTCAACAAGGGCCCAAAGCTCATTCTGGCTAATCTTCTTCATACCATCAACATCTGAGCCTCTGAAATAAAAGTCACATTGGTCTTCTGGAAGTTCAGCTTCTTCATACTGGAACAGAAATTGCTTGTACTCCTCATAGCAGAGCTCCCCACTGCCATCCTTATCAAACTGGTTAAACATCTCAACAAAACGAGCCTTGCGTTCTTCGACTGTTCGGGTTGTCATTAAATAAAATGAATTAACGGACAAAGCAAACGAACTTCTCAGAAATTTGTGTTGATATTTTATTCATTCGGTTTTTTCACAAAAGTTGAATAATTCTATGAAAACAATGACGATAATTGTGTTCTTACCTGGACAGGGAGCAAAGGAGGGCGACCCCTCTTTTAACCCAAAATCCCTCATTGGTGTCTGTTGGTATTTCTATTGTTAGTACATAATTTGAAGAATGTCCTGTGGTGGTAAGGACACCTTGTCTTGATCCTATTTTGTAAACTGGGCATCTATATATACCTGTTGTGGGGTTTGTTCTATTTTGGACAGGCTTCAGCCAAATCACTGGCATTTCTTGTGTGAGCTGCCTTGGTATTGATTCTATTAGCTTTTTAGATAGTATGTCATATCCGGCTGCTTCTAGGTGGAGCCCGTGAATGTAAACACCATCTGTTGGAGGTCTGATGACTCTTTGGGGTCCTTTATCAAGTATTTGGAAATCGAATGATATCTCATCAATTGGAACTTTGTATTTCCTGGCAAAGTTTTGTTTTGTTCCTGTGAGAAATGCTTGAGGGAAGAAGAATCCACTAATCCAGAATACTCTTGGCTGGCCGAAGTCGACCCAATCTCTCAAGAATTTGATTCTTTCGTTCAGATCATTGATCCAAAGATTCAATGGTTTTGTTGATGGATAAGCCAATGAAGACCAGTTAGGAGGAACGCAATTTTGGTCTAGTGCTGTAGACATATCTTCAAGGTCATTACTATATACGATTAAGCCTTTCATAGCTTTGAGCAAGGCTTTTAATGAAGATTTGATCAACTTTAAAAGTTCATTGTATCTTACGGCCTCTTGTTGCAAAACAGTATTCATTGATTCTGAATAAACTGATGGGTATTTTTCGTGTATAACTTTCATGTCTAATGGAGCAGGCACTTTCCTTAATAATGCATTAACAAGCTGGACAAGATTTGAGTTTGATGACTGTCCTGAACCTCCTCGAGGTCTAGTTGAGAGTATATCTGACAATATATTGAATGATGTCAGTTGTTTCAAATTAATATCTGCATTAGGATTAAGGCCAAATAACTCAGGTGTGTCAGCGATAGGATAAGACGAAATCTCTTCAAGATATTCATTAAGATTCGATGGGGGTGGAGTGAGATATCCTGGTGCAATTTTGTGTCCTCCTTTAAGTACACCTTCGCAATAAAAATCTCGGCAAAGAGTTAATAGTGTTCTCCTATCCCAATCATCAGTAACTCTCCCTCCATAGTTGATTTCTCCCGTTAGAAAGCTGAGAGTTTTGAATGGAATGTCATTTGAGTTCTGAGATAAAAACAGATTTAATTGTTTTCGAGAAATATCTAAGTCGCCTTTTGTCCACTCATATATACAATTCCATCCTAGGGGACCATACTTTCTGCGGCCTAAAACAACAGCATGGAAGAAACAAAGAGAATAGAACAAAGACTTGAACTCATTCTCTCTTGGACACTCTTTTAATACTTTTTGTCCATACTGAGAGAACAACTGATTCAATGTTGCCTTAAGGCCTTGTGGTGGTTCTGTGGTAACTTTGACTCCATTTTGAAGAATAGATACAGGGAACTGTGGTGATGGCATTGATGTCAGCCAAAGACGAAAATCAACATGAACTTCCTTCAAATTATGAAGGATTTCCTCGAGTTTTGGCATCCATGATGTTGCTAAGTGACAATTCTGCAAAAGAACCCAGTATCCCTCTGTTCTTGCATTTTCAATTAGTTCTGCAGCCTTTGCCCCTTGGCCTTGGCCCAAAGAAAGAGACTTTAACTTCTCAAGGAACCCCATTTGAGCAGCAAAATTCTGAACATCTTGTGCTGGATCAGTTCCACTACTTAAAATAAAAACAATTGGAATGGTGGAGCTCGAATCTTGAAACGCCTGATTAATATTTGCTGGCTCACAAACAAGAAATTCAGGTCCCAAAGATTCTTGGATCATGATTGTAAACCCATCAACAAGAGTGTCTGGTCGAAGACAACGTGCAATGCATAATCTTCTGAACAAATTAAGTCTTTGTTGGTATCCTCCGCCAATTGGAGAATGATATATATCAGGAATTGTGTTTATGTCATTAAAATTGTCAGCCACATAATTATAAAACCCATCAAAAACTTCAAGTTGAGACATATGGAATAACTCTGACCATGTAGCATCAGATATGCTATCAGGAAGACGATTTGCTGGGACTTCACTTGTAGAATCTGATGTGCCTGTTAATAAAAACTTCCATTCATTCTCAGAAATAGAGCCGCTATCTAAACCAATCCTCGAAGCAATCATAAATGCGCACATTAATTGATGCTTGGCAAACAATGAATTAGATATATTCTTAAAAACTTTAAGAGTTATATAGTCAATTAGATTTTTCAGTCTCTCTTCAAGAATAGGTGAATGAGGGGCTGCTGTGATTAACTTCGATACAAGATTGCTATACCATGATAATGAATATTGATACATAGGTGCCACATGTCTAAGATCAATAACACAAAAATACAAAAGAGAACCACGCCTAGCAACAGTTTCATACTCTCTCCGGCTCATATCAATCTGTTTTTCTGTTTCTTCCGATTGAATCATTGATGCTGATAGTACCTTTGTTGTCTTATTTGATTCTGCCAATGTGTCAATAAGTTGAACATCATCCAAAATATCCCCACTTGATTCTTGTAATAATTTCAAAATCTTCGATTGAATCTCAAGCAATTGTGATTTCATTGTTGAGTTATTTATCACAAGGTTTTCTTTTTCTTTCTCAAGATTTGGTTTTTCTTTGGCTACAACCAGGGCTAATAACTGATCAGAAAGTGCCTTTTGTGTAATAGTAAAGTTAATCAATGTAACTTTTGCAAGATTTTCTGGAGAAAACGCAGGATTTGGGTTTGTTGTAACTAAATACAATCGAAAAGCCAAATTCATTGTGACAGAATGTTCCATTTTGATTTGAACAGGCTTGTCTCTTGAAGAAATCATTAGTATTGGGTCCAAAGCAGGGTCAAGATCTTCTCCAATACCTTCAATTAAAACAGGGCGACCAAATGATATTGCATTTTCGAGTGATCTTACAAAAGATTTATCTTTGGGCCGTAAAACAAGCAAATCAGGCTCAATGTTTCTGATGAAACTTGAAGCCTGATCTTGAGGATCTATTATTAATGGCCATTTCCTACATCCTGTCAAAATTAATGCGTTTTCGATACTAAGATCATCCCTTGGGAGCTGTTTTAGGTGCCATTGCAATATAGTTAATGGTTCTCCCATAATTTTTGTAAGGTTGCAATTTGGAGTCTTTTCAATTTTAAGCTCATCAAGCTTTTTTAACCACTCTTCGAAAATTTGTATTCTAAAGCTGTTGGTAAAAGGACCGAGATAAGCTATAGATGCTGCCGCAAGTAGAATATCTCCATTAATAGTTTTCTTTTGATGATCAAGATCAATTAAAAGTCTCTTCCATGATTCTCTTTCTGTTTCTAAAGATGTAGTTAAAACACCGGCTCTTTGCAGTCTGATCTTGGACCTCTTCTTTTTCTCTCTAAGCTCATGTAGTTGTTGTTCTGAAGCTTTGTGTTTCTCCATTAATATCTTCACATTTTCCTCAATTTCTTTAAGCTTTTTCTTACTCATTTCAACCGCTTCTAGAGCATTAAGACGATTTTGTTCGGCTATAGCCAGTTTTTGTTTTTTAGGTTCAACAACAACATTAACATCATGATACATTTTTAGAGCATGTATCCACTGACACAAAGCAGTTGCTGCCATTGATTTGGTCTGCATAACTTCTGGTTTAAATTCGGGGTTATCAAGAACTGGTTGAAGCTTAGCCATTTTTTCAGAACTGATTTTATCTTTATTCTGAGCGGTCCATTCCTTTACCCTTTGCAAAAACCGAGGATCCGCTAAAATCACTCTTGATGGTTCCCAATAATCATCAATTCTTGTTCCTGGTTTTGGACCTGGAATACGTTTTGGTGGCTCATCAAAAACAATGCAGAGAGAAGTTGCAATCAGTTTCATTGAGGTGGTTTCAACAGAAACGTTTCTTAATTCGGCAACCTGACTACGATTCAATGTATCAAGAGAGCGAAGAGCAGCTTCCAACTTAGGCATTACACGATCTAAATCCTCTTGAGCTTCAGCAGCAAGCCTTTGTGCTATTCTTGACTGCTCTTCGGCCTCCTCTGTAGCTTTTGCTACTTGTTCTTTGGTTTGTGCCATTTTCTCTTGATCTACAGCCAGATCTTGTAACATTTTCATGGTTTCTGATTTCTTTTGTTTCAATACAGGTTGCAATTCTCTAATATTCTTCTCAAGAATAACAATCTCTTCACTCGCCTCAACCATTTTTTGAAGACCTTTCTTGATTGTATTTGTGGTTGTATCTAATTTAGTTTTGAGTCTATTTCCAACGCTAGAAACCAGATTTAAAAAGGCTAAAAATGTAGACGGGGTCACAAAGTTGGTTCTTTTCATTTCTTCAAAAAACTTTGAGCAGTATTCGGAAACTAGATGATGTGAAAATGCGCAAAAATCTGCATATTCTGGTCCAATAATCCTCGTTGCCACGTTTTTCAGAGCTTCAATGGGCCATGATGAAAACCAATCAATTGTACAACAAGATACAAGAGAAGGAAACATTCTCACTCTTCTTCTAAATGAACTACCAATTGGTGATAAAGCAATAATAACATGTAAGTGTCTTTTGACTTGAGATATGAATAATGAGTACACAGTAGCTCTTGTGGGAACAACTCCTAGAGATTTGGCTAATGGCATTGTCCCACTTATAATCTTCTCCATGTCATCTTCATCAAAAAGAGATGGAGGATCCCCAGAGTTTAGAAGGCAGTTAATATCTTCGAAAAATGATTCATCAATTATTTGGGATTCGGAAATGAGAAAAACTGTCTCTTTCTTAGAAAGACCGCAATTTAGAAGAAGTTGTTTCAAATCATTCTTCCATTCAAAACGAGAATAAGCCCTTGAAACTTCGGGTTGAAAAATATGAACCCCACAAATATATGATGCCAGTTTTGTTAAAGATTGCCTACCACTTCCACCAACTCCTAATAGCAATCCATTTCGTCCAGGTTCTCTTATTATTCTACATATCCTGGATAAATGTTGAATAGCTTCACTGAATAAACATAAATCCAAAGGATGAGGATTTGAAGAATTATAATCGTCTAAATGATTTTGACAAATTAAAGTAAATTTATCCATATCAGAAACAGGTTGATACTTCTTTGTGTCATCAACACCAAAATCTGCAAATATTAATGGCTCAATTGGAGAAAGTTGGAAATGTCTGATACCAAATGCATCATGAAGAGACCTTCTAAGTAATCTCATAAACCAATCTCGATTTTCTTCATTAACAAGTCTATCATGATAAACTCTGATTGATTCATGATACCAAATTCTAAGTACATTGTTTTTATCATTGGCTTGGGAAGAATGTAGAGAGGTTAGGCCTCTTATTACTTGTGCAATATCCCTTAAGTTAAATGTATAATGCACTCTTGATGGGGTCGGAAGAAGCTGTTTACAAATGGTATTATATATCTCGAGAGAACAATTAATAAGTGGATCGATTACATCATTAACCTCAGCAAGGAATGTACTCAAAATAGTCTTGAAAATCCTATGCATTGACTCTTGGGAAATTTCTGGGAAAACAATTTGATGGAAATGACGAATGAATCTCATTGATGGTGTTTGCTCCGGGCCTTCTGGATTACGCATTGAACATATGAGTTGAACATCTGCAAAAGTTTTAAATGCCTTCTTTTTACGGTCATACCAGCCTCCTTGGGATAATAACTGACGCAATAACTCAATGGGAGGTTGGGCACCATACAATTCTTTCTTAGGCATATTGATATCATCAACAAATACAATCGCTCTATGGTCAACTGGGGGTCCAAAAACTCCAGCTGACCTTCTATCAAACTTGGAATCAATTAACTCTTGGACACCATTAGAAGTTGTTTGAGCAGAAAATGTGAGTGGGTTATTAATTAGGGATGGTTGACTTTCAATATATTTTTGAAGGGTGACTGTTTTTCCTGAGCCAGTAACACCACTGACAAGGACCGGTATTCCTGACATGACCAATATATTGATGATATAAGAGTGTCTTGTCGTTTCTACAGTTGGAACAATGAAATCGGTTTCAGGATTATTATTTTCTGTCGGTTTTTCAGTTAAATTGATCCATTTTTCCCATTCTTTATTCTTGTAACAATAATCAAAAAGAGTATCTTCTTCTACATAATTGTATTCATTTTTCTTTAAAATTTCTTTGAGCTGAGTATCGAATCTTAATCTATCAGCTCCATTCGTTAAGGATCCAATTGACCAAACAGTGGCAAACACAAGATATGGATTAATTGATTCAATATCGTTATCAGTTGCCAATAAGGATGATAATAATCTAAGAAAATTGTTAAATATCGAATATTCATGGAATGGGAGGGGCAATTTATACTCAGAAATTATTAAATCTATGATTGGTAAAATAATTTTGTCCATATATTTCTGCAATGGCTCTTCGTAAATTGTTCTCTTCCCTTCATGGTTTAAAATCCATGAGTACAACAAAGAGTGATAATCGTGTATCTGAGTCTCGATATAAACCATCCCACATCTGGAAACTGTAGCCGGTGAGGCAACTTTCAAATCTTCAACTTCGAAAAACATTGTCATTCTTGGTGTTAAAGGAATAACTTCCGAAGATGACAAGCATAATTTCTTATTATCATCAAGAACAGTATTCATATTCTCAATCCAGAATGCATCAACAGGTCCATCAAGGACAATCCATTGCAAATGAGGAGCTGGTTGGCTAGATGCAAATCTGACAGCATTGGCCAATAATCCATCAGTCCAATCATGTGAATGAGTGTCAAAATCGCCATACAATTGCCCTAGAGTAACAGATTTTGGATTGATTACAGAAACAGTAACAGGATTGAATCCAGCAATTTTCTGCTCATACAAATATGTTAATGAAGATGATAAAGTCTCATAACATCTTGATTTTCCACATCCAGCAGGGCCAACAAGCATAACACCATGCCTTACTTGAACAGTTTCAAATAATTCTATTGCTTTGGAGGTCAAAGAGTCTTTAAGCTTATTCTTTGAGCAAATTGCAGATATAGCATTTTTCAAAATTGTATAGTCCAATTGTTTCTCTGTTACATTAGGGAAGAGGTCGCTTATAATATTATTAAATAATGGAAGATCTTGCCTTGTAAACTTTGGAACATTCACATCTTTGAGTGCCCTCAAAATGATTAAGGGTTCGGACATAGATTTATCTCTTTGAAGAAGATTTCCTGCCGTGTTAATCACAGTTTTTACGGCTCTCATTCCAAAATCATAATGCGACTGACTTGAAAGTTGTTCTGAGGACAATCTAAATGTTGTTGTGATTTTCAAAGCAAGTGCCTTTGCTGTTTGGAATCCAAAAGAATACAACATAATCTCTGCAATCATTGTATAATCAGGAACCATCATTGCTACTGGGCGGAATAGAGCTTTTAGGTTATCTGGTAGTTCGGTTCTACCAGCATATCCTGGGTTCATGGTAATAAAAATTGCGCAAGATGGATTCAGACGCACTTCTCTACCTTCAAAAGAAAAGTGATGTTTTCTTTGTTGAACAGCATTCTGGATAGTAGCAATTTGCTGAGCAATAACGGATAAAACTTCAATATATATTCTATTAAACTCGTCAAAGCAAGCCCAGGCTCCACATGATGCCAAACCGGTAAAGAATGTACCCATTTGGAGATAATCGAGACCTTCTGAACAATTAAACACGACACATTGTTTAGCAACAACCTTTGCAAGGTCCTTGGTTGTTTCTGTTTTACCTGTGCCTGCAGGACCTTGTGGAGCCCCTCCCATTTGCATATCTAAGGCTGTCATCAATGTCAAATAACAACGATCTGTAAGTGGAGTAATAACAAGTCGAGACGTTGATCCAAGATACTCATATCCATATCCAAACTCTGCATTAACCATTCTAATATAAGCTAAACCATTAGCAAAATATTGTCTGAGTTGAGATATCCATTCAAACTGGGATATATCAAAAACTTTTTGTTCATTTAGATATGAAACAACATCTCGATTGTGCATTTCCATGACAATTAATGATGATATTGCTGTCCTTTGGATTGAAGTCAAATTTAAAACTGTCATTTGGGCTAAATCGAGTAACTGTTGGTGAAGCGTTGTGAATAAATCAGATAATGAACCATTTTTGATTGCTTGTTCCACCATGGATGTCCAAACAGTTTGAAATACTGCAATACAAATCTGAGCAGGCCATTCATAGACCCATTCTGTTCTTTTTTTGGAATAGTATTCATTTATAGATCTATCAAGAATCTTTTCTAATGTATTCTTCATTTCACTTTCAACACCAAGCATCCAATGCTCTACAGATCCAGTGAGTTGGGTTGGCTTTTGGAATGGTACGACTTCGCCTTCTATAGAAATCATCTCTGTAACGTAATCTTTACCTTTAAATGTAATGGAATCAATATTTTCGAAACATCTCTTCAAATAAGGCTGAACTGCTGACGGATGTGTCGTTTGAGAAAGTATTTTCAAAAGTTCTTCATTTGATAAGAAATAGAACCTTGGGAATGCCGTTCGTTTGGTCTCAAGATACTCGATTAGTGCCTTTTCGATACCTTCTAATTCAGCTAAAGTCTTTGTATAGAATTCCAATAATTTTTTATCATTGCAAAATTTGAATGCATTTCCTATCTGTCTCCCTTGATTCATTGATGAGGTCCATTCATTAGAAACTTTTTCAAATCGAATTCCTTCGTGAGGTAATTGATGACAAATATCTTTTGAAGAAAAAATTGGAGCTAAATATAGATATTTTGCTTGAGATTCTAATAGTTTCTCAATAACATTAAGAGTAATGGTGAGGCCATTCTGAAATTCGTTTATCTCGGCTTCAAATGGAGCTTTATACTGAGAAAACGAAATCGCTTGAAGTGTTATAAGGTTTTCGTCAAGTTGTCCAATGATATCATCTGAGCCAACTAAAATCAGCCATTCAGTTTCTCGGTAATTGTTAATAATTATATTTGTCACTGCCCATATCTCAGATATCTTTTTAAGCGCAGTTTTGATATTATGTTCGTTAGTGGCAGCAGTTGATATTTCAGAGGCTTGAGGTATAAATTCATGCATCTTCATTTCAATAGTGTTCTGTAAAGTCATTGTAGGTGTCAAGGTAATACTATCACTAACAAGTTCACAAAGCTGTTTCCAATGTTTTTCGGTCATTCCAGGATTAAGCATGATTCCAAAGATTGGAATATATTTCTTGAAAGAATCCATTTCTTGGCGTATGTTTTGTGATATTGATAGTATTTCTTTGTCTGTTATTACTCTACTTGATTGGACTAATTGTTGCTGTATCCATGCAAATTGAGTCTCCACATCGTTAGCACTTAATTGAGACAAAGGAACTTTTCTCCACTTTTCATTGGAAACTTTCCATGCACTGGCGGCTTCCCAAAACATCTTGAAAGGAGCAAATGCTTCTTGTTGGGATTTTAATAAGCTATAATCGGATATTTCACTATTACTCAAACGTTCTCTTAAATTATACAACTCTGCCTTTTCAAGTGCCTCATCCAATTTTGTTTGGATTCCTCTTACTCGAGCTACATATGACATATGCTGGTTAATATCATTAAAAGCGAAAACACCCGCTATAGCCGATGTTATTGAGGTAATTTGTGAGCTCAGCATCATCTTATCACACTGCAATGCTTTTGTTAACTGAGTTTGTGTAACTTTAAGCACTTTTGAAACATCTGCAGCCTTAGACCTAACCTTTTTTTCATAGCCAGTTAGATCCCACCTTAATGAATCTTGTTCATCGGGTATAGTAACGCACATATCTTCAACAGTATCCAGATATAAACAAACATCGAGAAATTGTTGCTTTGTAGCAGAAAGCGATGCTTCCAAATTCTGAATAAAATCTCTTTGAGACACCAATGCTTCTATTGACTTCGGTTCTTCTAATAAACGAGACCACATTGTGTCGTAAGATTTTTGAATTTCCTTCATTTTGGTCATAGAGATTGATAATAACATTTGAAGAAGTGCCAATCTCCGTTCATTGAGTTTTTGGTAGAGAGTTTTTCTAATCATGGAAAGGTCAACTTGGAATAATCCCACTGTAACCTTAAATGGAAAATTCAGGTGGATCTCCTTTTGTTGATTGATCACATCAGAAATGGCTTTCTTAACTCGATTAAGATCACAATCAGCTTCTTTTAGTTTAGAAGCGAATTCTGATGCATTCCCCTTTAACAAGTGATCAAATGGCTGAAGTTTTGTGACATATTCCTGTAAATAATTGACAGATTGCAGTAATAACGTCTTGATTGTATCCTTAAGCTCTACAACTTGTTTGTTTTCCAAATCAGGAAGCTGATATACGGGTACTGGAGTCCACATCATAGCTTTTAATACTGAGGTTTCAACTTTCTGAAAATCTTCAAAAGATGACAAGGTATATTCAATTTCTTCATTAAAACCAGATAAAAAATGATCAAGTTGTGGTTGATACTGAAGTTCACCATCAATCAACTCTAATATCACTATGAACATGGGTTGACACGATGATGAGGTATTGTACTCATTAATAACAGATCTATAATCGACTATATCAACTTTAACAGGATTATTATCCTTTAAATAATTCTTAAACCAAAAAATTGAATTTTCAATAAAATCTATTAAATGAGATTGAATAATCTGGTTGCATAATCCGACAAATCTTCCAAAGGGAGACTCCAAATAAACAGACTTATTAAACTCAGTAAGTGAATAAGGGAGCTTAATATTACGAATGACATCAAATAAAACAGTGGAAATCTGTGATACAAACTTCATTCGGGCCTTGCTTATCATAGCTTTTTCATAATTGCGGTGATGACGCTGCCATTGATCAAGTGGAAGAGGTTGAGGGCATATCAGATTAAATAGAGAAGAATTTGATATATCAAGACACCAAGAAACTATAATTGGAGCAGCATTAACAAACCAGTCATTAGAAAAGAGGTGATTATTTTGAATAACTTTAATTCTTTCTGTCATTTTCTGAGAATTAGATATGTTTTCAGCTGGAATGCTTTGCATAGCCCCAGGAAGTCGAGGAAGAGGTAAACTCAATCCACGATAAAGATATGGATTTGATAACATTCTCATGTTAAATATGAGAGAATTAGTAACTATTTGCATTTGAGAATCAATTTCATCAAGAAGTTTCTGTCCAAACTCAGATTTGCTTCCTTTGTCACCAAACTGCTGAAAAGTTCTCCGATATGTGGCTGAAGTAATTAATCGATTTCTATCAGTAACTGTTAAAGATTGAAGATCATCTCTAGGAACTCTTTTAGAATAAAGCCAGTACCTAAACCAGGACTCTTCCAATCTCCTCAATTGGAAAGCTCTTTCAAGTCGATCAATAAAAGCATTGGGATCATCAAAGGGAAAGAAAACAAACAAAGGGCATAGTGTGGCTGGTTTTCCATCCCTGTATCTCACACTAAAAGCGTGCTTCCTCTCACTATAACTAATATCAATTATAGGTTCAAGTGTCACTGCTCCACGATAAAACCTAAAAGCTTGAGGTGGCACTTCTTTCAACTTATTCAACATATTATCGGGGGAAAGAGGTGCTAAAAGTGTATCTTCAAAAAATTTCAAATCCAAAAATGATGGAAATGGAGAATTCGTGTCCCATAAATGGCTGGATTTGGAAAAATCTATCCCCCTCCGTTTTATTTCTGCAAGAATATCTATTTGTTTTCCTTTATATTGATTCCATGTATACACTTTATTTAGTACAAGAGGCTCTGTTAGAAAAATCCCTAGTGATTTGTAATCAGGAACATTATGATGTAATGCTTCCGAAAAAGGATTAACATAACTTCTTTTCCTCTGGTAATCAGTGTGGTTTTCATTTACTCGTGGATTATCAGAATTGGATATAGAAGAAAGAATTGGTTTATACATTTACTTGATTAACGAATAAGGTATCGAGGGTAATATTACCCCTTTAAAAAGCTTTGTTTACAAAGTGGGCAGCCCTTTCCCTGGCAAGAATTACAAGAAACTAATTGACGACAATGGATGCAAATGAAAGTTGGATAGGCAATATTGCAATTCTTGCACTTAGGCATTTGGTAATGATTAGCAATTCTGGATTTTTGATACAGTTCAGATCTCTTCATTAACAATTCCTGAAGCTCGTTCCCTTTAAGATCAGACATCAATAAGCATTTAAAATCCCACAAATTTAAGGTATTAAAAGATTCAGAATGATCAGAAAAATTAAATTTAACAAGATCACTATAAAAATATAGATCGATTTTTGATTCCAATAAATTATTAAATTGATAATTAAGTTCCAATAAGCCATTGAGATTCTTTTCACTTTCAGCCATATAATCATTTGAACATAAATTATTAATATTTAGATTATTGGCTAAATCATATATATAAAAGAAATCATTAATTGATGATAGCAATACATAACGAAAAATGTGTAGAGATTTGGAATACTTTTGAATTGAATTGTATGTTTTTGATTGTGTATTTGAGAGAGATTTTTCCCTCATCAAAGGAGCCCTGACAGAAATTGAATAATTCTTATTAGATTCGTAATCCTTGGAAAAGGAGTCTAATTTCGTTATGAATTCTTTAAACAATGCAATACCATTTGGGATACGGTCGAACACTACAGAATTTTGCAAAATACCTATTACTTCAGAGTATATCAAAGATAATTGACTACCTACTGGATGTTGAATTATTTCCAAAACAATGGAACTAATCATATTCTTAAGATTCTCATATTTAAAAGAGCCATTAATGGCTCTTTCCTTGTCTAACAATCCTTGAAAATACTGACTACACCTCTTTAAACAATCAGCCTCATATTGAAAGCGATTGGATATTGAAACAGAAACACTGTGCATTTGAGATTTAGTTTCAATCTGATCAAATTGTGCTTCTATTACTTGTAATATTTCTTTAGATTCGGATAAAAAATCAGAAATGATTCTAGTAGTATTAAATTGATTGCAAACTTTCTCGATTCTTTCTGATATTGATTTTAAAACAACCATATCTTTCTCATAAAAAAACTCTGAAGTAGGCTGGGTTAATATAATTCTCTTGTCTTCCTTGGCCTTTGTAACAATTTGAGAAAACAAATGAGACATTGTATCTATTGATATAAAACTACTCTCATTGATGATGCACCCTTGGTATGGAAGGAAAAATTCTGTACCTAAACTCATAATTTTGGTCTTGTAGTTCATTTTTAAACTGTATAAATATAAAAAACTTAGTTTTCCGCCATAAGACCGATGAATCTCCAAATCTTTGGGGATATTTGCAAAAACATCATACCCACATGCACAACAAACTAACATAAATGTTATAAACTCATTTTGCTTTAAAAATTCATGCTTTAAAAGTTTAAAAACAGAATTATATACAATTGCTTGAGATGGCCTCAAAAAAGAAATCAATCTCGAAGCAGTAATGAAATATCCATTTATGATCGAACATTCCACATGTTTAACAGAAAGCTTGGTAATGTCATTTCTTTTTTCGGCAATAATAATGTCACTGAGGATTTCATCATTCATTTACATTACTTTACAATATCAAAAACAACATTCTTCATATGATTAGGATCTGAACACACAAGGAAAAAACCTGTATTAATTTTCATAACTTTCCACATGCAAGCAGAAAAAATTTCCCAGAGATCATGTATTTCTGTACCCCATTGGCCAACTAATTTTTCATCTCCAAAAATAAAATGATAATAAAAAAGAAATGTTGGAAGAATGTGTGGCTCTTTGGCTGCAAATAGTACTAATGGAAATGCCTCTGACCATGTTTTATTCCAATCTTCGCCTAAAATCATTCGCAGTCTTTTCATGAACCTAATAATCAAAATAAGTCTTTTCCCTTGTCCAAGCTCACCTAAATTTGATAGTATTGAAGATGTATTCAATAAATAAATTATTCTTTCGGATATATATGTATTGTTTTTAGAATTAGCCCAATTCTCCTCTGCCCAATTATCTAAAAGATTTTGGAATTTATTTGATAGTTTTTGCAATGAATCATTAAAATTGATTTTTAATGAATCAAGGACTGTACAACTGAGTTCAAACATAACTTTATTGGGAATTTTGCATTCTCCAATTACAGAATTAATAGCATACTTAATAAGATCAAATGTATTAGTTTTTGGAGATCCATTAATAATTTGTTTCATGAAATTAAAAGAAAACCTATGAAATAGCACCTGCATATACGAGAATATACTACTTTTAATTCCTTTCATTTGTTTAAGCTGCTGAGACAACAAAATGCTATGCTCAAGATTTTTTAAGGATTCACAAAATAGATTATTGATATTAGTAAGAAAGAATTCTCTAAAATCACTGTCCTTAAATACTCCATTATCTTCATTGTCCTGAAAATATAATAGAAGATCAATATCATGATTCTCCCGTACAATTTGATTATAGACTCGTTGAAAAACTATATTACTATGGAGTTTGATTTCAGATGGGATATCACCAAAAAGCGACTCACAAAAGTCGGGTAATTCAACATTCTTTGATAAAAAATCAGGGTAAACCTCTAAGCTTAGAGGTAATAAAGAATCAGAAAAAGAAATTGAATCGAATGGAAGAGAATACTTATAAAGAGTACAATTACTCAATATCTCATGAATGAGCCTCATATCCATGTTGCAAACAGCATATTGGATTCCTTGAGCCAGTGGAATCCCAGATAATGAAACATGAGTTGATTGAAACATTTTTTGATTCTTAACAATACTAGTAATCTCCTTTGCCATTGGATTGGATTTCAATTCGATCAAGAATTGATAAAATGAATCACTAGCTTTGGGTTGAGAAAAATATTCGGACGCATCCTTGAATGCTAAATAATGCTCTATTAAAACTTTTTCCACAAAAAATGATTCAGATTCTTCAGGGAAAGTGTTAGAAAAAGAGATAAATGCTTGGATGTGTGATCTGGTCATTAATGGAAGTGATAATATAATATTCTTCTTAAGTATATCAAAGAAAACATAAAATGGTGTAGATTTGTTATAGGTTAGTATTTGTTGAGAGATGGATGACAAGAAAAACTGATAAAAAACTGGAATTGACGAAAAAAAAGATGCCAAAAATGCTGTTGACACCATAAGATTTCTAGAATTTGAGAAAAAAAAACACAAGAACTTCGATGCTGCATCGCAAAGCTCATCTGACAAGAAATATGAATAAATTGCTGGAAATGTAGAATATGCAAACAAATGATGAAATGTATGATCATCTTCGAAGTAAATAATGACCGCTTCGGCAAATTTCTCGGGGTTTTGACAAAAACTTTTAATATGATAACTAATTGACTGGACGAACATCGGAGGAAACTTGGAAACTGCCTTCAAAACTGGTGAATGAATGCACTTAAAAAGAGATGGTACAGAAGGTATATCAAAAAACTCGTTAGAATCCGCAGAATACATTTCCATTAAATAAATCGCTCTCATATTCATTAAATTAATCTTTAAAATGTTGTAAAAATTCTTAAGTAATGCTATTTTTATGTTTTTCGATTTAATACCACCAAAGTACCGATACTTTTCGACAATTTCTTTCAAGGAATTCTCATTCATTTAAAATATTGCACATAAGTATCATATTGTTGATTCTTTTGGGATAAATGAAAAATCATTAATAATTTTAAAAAAACAACAATTTTACATTGTTCGTCCAGTGACAAATTTTCCATTTTATGATTCAAGAGATAAAAATAACTATTGGAGGGTCAGCGGGTGTTGGAAAATCTAGTATTCTAAATAGATTTTTAAACGATAGCTTTTCCAACCAGTATATTCCAACATTTAGTGATGATGAGGATTGTTTAGTAACAATAGGATCTAAACAATTCCGCTTGAATTTTATTGATACATCTGGGCAAGAGGATTTTAAAGAAAACTATGAGAGATTATCCAGGGGATGTGATGTTCTTCTGTTAGTTTTTTCTACTGATCTGAAAGAAAGCCAAGATAATGTGTTACACTTAGCCCAACAAACGAATTTACCATTTTTAATAGTTTGCAACAAAATTGACCTTGTTACCGGTCAGAAATATCTTATTCCAGAGAAAATTCTTCAAATCTGTCCAGATGCTCTTACAACATCAGCCCTTAATGGTCAAAATATTAAGAAAAGCATTGTTAGGGTGGTTTCTAGAGTATCTCCTGTTAGAAACCTTAATAACCCAGGATTTTTTTCCAAAGTATTCGGTTGTGGCGGCATAGAAGAAGAGGATGAACCAACCATTATCATACACAAATGAAAGAATTAAAACTCTTTTTCATGAATGATTTTTTGTCTTTTTTAGATAACAACCCAACTCCCTATCATTTTGTTGAATATGCTAAAAAGGCACTGATTGAAGCTGGATTTGTTGAGTACCATGACTATATTCCAAGTAAAATAGAAAAAGGAAAAGGGTTTCTTGTAACTCAATTAACAGGAATAGTTGCTTTTGATATTCGAGGAAAAGATAGGTGCATTATAACAGCAACCCATAGTGATAGTCCTTGTTTGAAATTAAAGCCAAACTATGATTATAAAGTTGATAATATGTCTATGATCAGGTTTTCTACATATGGTGATGGTATATGGCATACATTTATTGATAGAAGTTTGAGGGCTGCAGGTTTACTATTTTTAAAAGCTGAAAATGGAAAAATAACGAAGCAGATATACGATAGTCACAAAGGAGTAGCAATAATACCGGCGTTAGCTATTCACTATGAATCTAACAGGAAACTTAGCCCAGTATTTGATGCGCAAAATCATTTAAATGGATTTGTTGGAAAAGATAGCTTTACCAGAGGACTCTGCAAAGAGTTGAATTGTACAGAAAGCGATCTATTTGAGCAAGATATTCGATTTATTGACTCAACTCCATCAAATTGCATTAATGGATTTATTACTTCTTCAAGGCTTGAAGGTTTAAGTAGCAGCTATGTATCATTAATAGCTTTTATTGATTCATCTCAGAAAGCTCAATCAGAAGATGATGGGATAACCAGAATGTTTTGTGTTTTTGATAGAGAATGTGTTGGAAATGATAGTGTTACAGGAGCTGCAAGCCAAATGCTTCCAAACGCTCTACAATCAATATTTGGAGATTCTCTAATATCAATTAAGGATCATTCATTAATACTGTCGATTAATGCGGATCATGCAAAACATCCATTATATTCTCAAAGCACTCAATATTCTGCCCAAATGGGTGATGGAATTTGTGTGAAATTATCATCACGTAATCATTATGCCACAGATCCTATTTCCATATGTTTTATAGAGAGAATATCTGGCCTATGTGGAGTTCCATATAAAATAACTTATCCATCCAATCAAATAGATCCTGGTACATCATTTGGGCCTGTTCTATCAACATTAACAGGAATTAGGACAGTTGATATAGGAGGACCAATATGGGGGAAAAATTCATCAAGAGAAACAATGCGATGGAGTGATATTGATAACCTGATTGGGTTTATAAGAGAATCTTTTATTCATTTCAAAAGTTACCATAAATACTAAACAATAAATGGATATTTAATGGATTTTTTATGGAATTTTTTTAAAATTTATTATTCTTAATGGTATCTTTCGAGTCTAAACTACTTTTAAATGTGGTATTGTTGCTCTTTGGATCAGTTTCGTTTGTCCTAATTACTGCGCACTCAATCAGTTGGAACCAAAAAATCTCAAAGGACTTCAAGTACAAGGAAAATGAAAACCAGAAGGCTTATCAGTTGTACATGGCGGTGCTATGTTTAATGATAACATGCACTCTGTTAGTAGCAGCTATTGTTGGCATTTCGATATCACTGGCTCTTGGATACAAATGCATTGCAACAGATATTCTCGCAATGTCATCAATGGTGATGGTGGGAATAATCCTGATAGAAGCTTCTGTGGTCATTCTGTCATCTACAGATAATAGATGCACAGATATTTTCGAAAAAGGGCTGAAACACGGCCAATCCACAATTGAATACCAAAAGTGGAGAAATGAAATGTACAAATACTCGGACCATGAGTTGAATTATGCCAGATGCCAGGGTTCGAGAAAAAGACTCAGCATTTACTCAATAATGCTGGTGATCGCATTATTGGCTGCATTGATTCTATTCTTTATGTTTAAAAAACCACAATTAGTAGAACCAGATGAGGAAAATCAAACATTTCCGGCTCCAATGTATCCGGACATACCAGAAATAAATCCATATGATGCTGTTGTGGAGAACGATTAGTAAATTATAATAACGGATTGACCAAAAGTGACAAATATAGAATTTTTTTTACTCTGTTTGGTCAAATACAATATAGAAATGTTAGTGCTGTTTTTGTGTTTTGTTAAATCTGATCCCTTTGGTATTGATCCAAAGTTGTCTGATGATTATAAACAAGCTATTAATCAAGCAAATAACAGTTTTACATGCCTTGATGGTTCGATGACTATTCCATTATCATCTTTGAACGATGGAAAATGTGATTGCCCTGATAGTTCAGATGAGCCTGGAACGAGTGCTTGTTTAAATGGGCATTTTTATTGTCCAAATATTGGTGCTAAGGCTAAAAGAATTCCTTCTCACCAGGTTAATGATGGTATTTGTAATTGTTGTGATGGATCTGATGAATTCGATAACCCAAATGCTCAATGTCCTAACATTTGTGCAGATTTGGTCAAAATGAGCCAAGAAAAGAGAGATTCAATTTATCAGAAAATCAGAGCTGGAATCCGGAAGAAGAAAGAAAGCATCAAAGAAACTCTTGTTGAATTTCCACAGGCCCAACGTGAATTGAGAGAATTGAAGCAGGAATTAGCCAAATTTGAGCATGAGGTTGATGTTTTGAATAGAAAGAAGCGTGAAAAGAAGAAGATTTGGAAATGGGAAAAGCGTGCTGCGAAGGGTATCACACCTGAAATGTATGCTGAGAAAAAGAGAAGGAAGAATGAGTATATCAATAAGCCAAAGAAGCAAGAGGAAGTATATGTAGAAGCAGATCCTAATGGTCTTAATGTTCCTTATGATGAAGATCTTGGGACAATTGATTGGAATGTTGATGAAGGCATAGAAGAATTGATTTTCCATGCAACCCCAAGACCTACTCCAATAAGGCGTGATAATGTTTATGGTAAAGATTCTCATGGACATGATATGCACGATGATCGTCTCCATAAAAGGACCAACAAATGGAAAGAGATGAGAAAATCCGAAAAAGAACGATCAGCAACAGGTAAAGAAGCTTTGGGATTTGTTGAAAAAGCAAGATCAAAAGTTAAAGAGATTGTTGGCAAAGTTTTTGGAGGTGAGCAACCAAAGAGCTATGAAGAATATATGGAAGTTGAAAAGGAGATAGATCAATTATCATCTGCTTCAACAGATGTGAGGATTCAAATCATGCATCTTCAAGATAGGTTTAAGCATCCACTTGGTGAAGATAATATGTGGTGGCCACTTAGTGAGAAGACATTTGAGAAATCCAAAGATGGTAATGACTACAAGATTACCATTTTCGGGCCAATTATGCATCGTCAAACAGGAGCTGCCTGGTATGGTACAGCATATGGTCAATTTACTGGTTTTAATGCAACAGGACGCACGATGCTTTATGAATCAGGTCAAATGTGCTGGGAAGGTGATCCAAGAAGAACCGAGGTTTTCCTTTACTGCGGTCCCACAGATAAGTATTTAGATATGGAAGAAATTGATAGGTGTGTATTTCGAGGTCACTTCGAGACTCCTCTTGTTTGTAGTGAAGAGTATCTCGAGTGGGTTAAGGGATTAACTGATATGGAACTCACTGATTTCATTGCTCAGTGGGAAATGGTTGAATAAATCCACTTCGGGCTCAGTTTTTTTTATTCTGCAAATTGTATCAGAGTCTCATGGGATCAATAGAATCATTTAAAACATGATAGATACTCCACTAGATTCACATGAGAAGCACAAAGCCTAGCAAAATGATAGAAAGAAACAGAGCCACTTTAAGCACATATCATTCTGAAAAATGAATTAGTAGAAGAGTAGAGAATAGCTCCTCCATAGAAAAACAAACACAGTTTAAGAACATTGAGTTTTTAATGTTCATTGAGTATAATCAAACTGAAACACATACTGCACTACCAATTTCATTGAATGATTAATATCTTGAGAAGAAATAGAGAGGAATATTGATATTTTTTCTCCATAAAACTTTTTTTGGTCTATACTTTCACTTTCACATACCAAACCAGCATTGCAAATTAACCCATTACCATTTAACTTCTATACAAAAACATTCTTAAAATGAACATTTATTCATGATATCATTAGAATTATCACTGGAAATAAGAAAGCAAACGAGAATACTACACTGATCTCTCTCCAATTAGACAATTGGAGAGTGAATACACATTCAGAATGAGATCTATGGATAGTATTTTTTGGTGTATTCTCGATAGATCTTTCTGGATAATCTGTATTACATCGAAAAGAATTGAAAAATTGTAATTGATATGTGATTCTATTAGTAAATGAATTATTTGTAGTTAATACTGCTGAATAAGTCGAGAAGGATCCCGAGTGATCAATGAAAGAATGCAACACTTCTAGAGGAACTCCAAACACACAGAATAGAGTGTTTTGATTATTCTTGAAAATGCAATACATCATCTTTATTGACCCAGCTCCATTTCTATAAACAACACCATATTGAGAAGGACTGTTGTTATGAACAATGTTAGAGTATAACATCGATAGTGTTCCAGAATCTAAAGATATGCAAATGCTATTAGATACCTTGTTATTTGAGAAAGTGCAATATGAGCTTATGAATGAGAAACTTGAAGAGATAGCAATACCAGAATAGTACTCAGCAAAGTTCATTGAACTATTAATATTGGTGTTATCAACTCTCTGATCACTTGCCCTAATCTGAATAGAATACTTTCCATAAGAAGTATGAGAGAAATAAGATTCTGATAGATACTCCACTTGATTCATCTGAGTAGCTGTAAGATAAGCAAAATGCCTCTCAGAAGCCGAACATCTGTTAGCACATATCATTCTGATACATGAATTCCAAGAATAAAAATATATTGCCCCTCCATAACCAGATGAAATACAGTTATAGAACATTGTATAAATGACATACATAGATTGAGATCCAAAGCCATCGTCGATAAATATTACATCTCCATGTCCATAGAATGTCAAAGTTCTGAAAAAGAAACAGTGAGAAAGAAAGACATCCTTAATCTCATGTGACCGTCCCTGGGTAATATTTTCACTTACACACCCCACACTCACACACAAAATTTCATCTTTTCTATTCAATAAAGATACTCTTTGGGGCTTTTTCAAAAGTTTGGTATTAATGTTTACGATTCCTTTTTGTTGTATTTGCTTTAATTGCATTTCAGAATAACCAATCATTATGAGAAATAATAATGTTTTAATGATAATCATTATCCATTTGGTCAACTTGGTAAAACTAATAGCATTAAAGAGATCCATTTTTTTCAATATCCAGAAATACAATTTTATTCTCCAAAAATGGTTTGGATACAAAAATAACTGGCTGATTTGGATTCCATCTGAACCCAAATAAATGCAATTGCTAAATATTGTTTAAATAATTGAAAATTTCAAAAAAAGAACACAAAATCTTTGAATTGTTAATGATTTGATGGATGGTTGAGTAATTAATGTAATAAAAATTGATGGAATCAGCAGATTTTTTACATTTGTTTTGTATAAATATTGTTTAAGAATCAGATATAATTCTTTGGTTTCAAATATGAACCATAATGTCTTTGAGGAACAACACAATAAATAATTGTGATAAAATAATGTTAACGATAATCTCCTCGTTTCATTATTATTCTCAAAACAAACGGTGAATATTTGATTGTATGTGAAGTTTCACATGTTCACAAGGGCGGGAGTTAGAGTGTAATGTAGCCAAATAGCTCAAATATGAGGAGGTTATTCCATCAATATGAGGAAGCTATTCCAATGATTGGGATGTTAATTGGGGTATAAAAAATCAATTTGGGGGATTTCAAGAATTGGGGATTTCTGTAGCAATTTGTGAAATAGTCTTCTTTGAAAACCACGAGTAGTGTAATCTCTGTCCATGATCGAGATGGTATAAAATACTTAATCTTTTATTATAATGTGTCACATTCAACTTATTAACAATCCACAAATATCAATTATTATGATTTTTGTGACCAAATGTGTGACTAATCCTGAAGAGCATGACCAATAATATCATTAATGAATATTCCAAATGATTGTATTCCACCATGATTATTTGATTCCAAAAAAATGTTGACTTTTTATGGTGAATTGGGAGGGCATTCAAAAAAACCATCCTTGGAACAGTGTTTATGTAAATAACAAAGTCCCAAATTGACATCCCTATGTCAAACATACTTTATTAGAAACAGCTGATTATTGTCATAACTATAAAATCAGCCACTTACTCCCAATTCAGCTAATCATAGGTGATTCAAGCAAAAAAATGCAAATATGATCGTTTTTATACAGAAATGTTGAATCCATCTGTTCTTTCCATTGCCAAAAACTTCATAAAAAACTCTTCTGAAACAATAGAAATTGCTATTGAATGTTTGAAACTTAAGCCTCGGGGAGGAAAATCCAAGAGGTTCTGTGTTTTATCTAAGTATTGTTTATATCTAATTAAAGAGAAAGAAGATTGTAATGTATTATCTAAAATGATAAATTTTATTGATATAGAAAGAATTTCTTTGATTCATGAGAATTGTATTGTTTTTAACGAAAATGGAAACGCTAATGCATATGAAACTGAATTTGCACCAGATCTGGGCAAAGTTTTTATGTCTTTATGTAATAGCTTTCATGATCAAAAAAACAAGAATTGTATTATCATTGAATCCAACCATTTGGAGCTTTTCCAGAATAGACTTATTGTAGAACGGGATCCAATGACATTATTTGATAGATTATTAGTGTTAGAGCTATATTATGATACAAATATTTCCAAAGATATCCTTGAATATTTGGAAAACTGGAGTTTTCCATCTTCATCATGTGTTGTTCTAAACCAAAAGAATCTTAATAAAAATGAAGAAAAGGCGATTGCACATGCTATTTCTATTGATAGATATGTTCAAGCTGTTGAGCTTGATGGCTTTGCTTCAAGCTGTCTGCATAACTTTTTATATGTCTATTTCAAATATACTCTGCGAAGTATTGACTTTTCTTTCTCAAACTATGATTCTGTTCAGATTGATGATATAAATAGCTTTGGAGACTTTAAATTGACAGTGAACAGTGTTAAAATGTCGACTATCAATAGCAGTTCAGTATTATATATTCTTAAACTATTAAATGGTGTTAGTATTCGGAAGCTTAATATGAATAATTGTACAGTTAAATCGACTGATTTGTATGATATATTCATCTTGTTAAATAACACATTGTCTCTTGAATTGATATCTGTGGTTTTTGAGGGTATTTCTGAGTTCATTGTTCAATTGACCGAGTATTCATTAAGATCGATTATCATCTCTAATGTTCAAACTGATATTTCTTGGCTAATTCCATCAGTTTTATCTATTAGAACATTATATTTTTTAAATGTAAACAATTCATCAATAATGAAATCTGCTTATATTCCTTGCCCTGGATCTGATGTTGCTGGTTTAGTGTTTAAGGACTGCGATATGGAAACATCATCGCTTTTTTCTATAATAATATCCTTTATTAAACTTCCTCGAATAGTTCCATTATCAATTTGTATATCTGGGATTAAAGGTGATAAAAAATGCAGACAATATATCTCTGATCTGACCAAAGTGAAGACTTATCCAAATATCATTGAGTTTTGTTGGAAAAATAATCAAATAGATGGTGATGATGTTGATACTCTAATCAAATTCTTATCAAATCAGAAAAATCTTAATTATCTTTCTCTTCGAGGATGTATCCGAAAGGATGCAATGAAAATTTTGCCCCAATTAGCTGATTTCATAATAAATAGCAGTATTCAAGGTATTGATGTGTCAACAGATAAACAAAGAGGAATGTCAAGGGAGTATGCCAGATTCATTTTACAGCTTAAAAATCTCAGTTGTATTAGGTCAATTTCTTTTCGAAATGTTAAACTTGACCCTGAAGGAATTGACTCTTTAATATCTTTGGTAGAATCTTTGCCCAACTTGAATGAGATATCTTTAGACAATATTGGATTTCCGGATATTAATTCTTTTACCAATTTCTACCAAAAAGTATTTAATCTTCCTAAATCTTTGTATGTCAAAGAACCCAAAAAAGATTTGAATCGATTTAACGCTTCATCAGAGTCATGGCAAGTATCCACCACCAAAGTCATATCTATGATTAAATCAAAGAATCCTCCAAGAACAATGCACCAAAGACATGACAGAAACAGAAATGTAAAACTGAATCATGTGGCTGATCCTATATCAAAATATATTCAAACAGGAGAAAAAAATGGTGATATTAACCCTTTGGATGAACTGGAAACAATTCTCGCAATGATGGTAGTACCATTTGATAATAAGAGATTTGATTCATACATGGCTGCCTCTACAATAATGGAAAATCTAGAACCTGTTGACCCTTTTAATAAGAAAAGACAAGATAAAGCACCGCTTTTACTGAAGGTCTGGAAATGTTAAAGAGCTGCTCATTTCTCATTATGTCTGAAGGGTCTTCGGCCTGTTCTCATATTATAAAAACGATGAATAACGGAGTAAAATGTGCCTTTTTACCTAATAATGGTGGTCTTTCTGCTATTGGCGCCGTATTCTCAATGGGATCCAAAGATGCCAAAGATAATGGTCAAATGTTCCTTTCAATGCAAGCAAAACTACTTGATGCTATTGGATCGCCTCAAAATGCTTTTAAAAATGGAATTTCAACCACTCTTGATGTGCAGAAAGAGCACTCGACAATTCTATTTGAGTTCATGCCAGAATCGGAAAAAATGGCTCGCATTTTCTTGGATAATTTCTTTAGTGTTGCCCCTCCGACACCAAATTCTATTAACTTCGCAAGAAATATTCTTTCATCTCAGGAGATTCTTGGCAATATTCCACCATCAAAAATGTTCGAGAGCGTTGCCTGTGCCTCGTCATGTGATGATAAAACCTATTCAATTGATACATTCAACAACAACCCTGCAGCTTTAGTAATAATCCCCTCATTGCAAACAAAGCTCCTCTCTAACTCTGTTTTCTTTGGATCTCTTGACCAAGAATCTAGTGTATCATCTTTTGCCTCTGCACAAAGGGTAGTAATGGAGAAAAAGGATTACCGACCTCCTAAGTTTGTTAGTGGGTTGCTACAAAAACCAGCATCCGGGCTGAAGTTCAGCGGAACAAAACTATTAAAATCACCCGACCTGCCAAAAGTATCTATCTCTTTCCCTGCACCTTCTTTAGCTCAGTCAGAGTTTAATGCAATGAAAATTATATCCAAGATCTTTGGTGGTGGATCATCCTTTTCTTCTGAGGGTCTAGGTACTGGGCTCAATTCTTTATGCTATAAGCATTTGCTCTCTAAATCCCCAGAATGCGAAGAAGTTCGTACAAATTATAGGGTTTACTCATCCTTTGGGTTACTATCTTTTGATATTACAGCGCCTTCAAGCGAACTAGAATTCTTATCTGGGAACCTCAAAAAATGCTGTGATTCGATCGGAGAGATCGATGAGAGTGCTATTAAAGCAGCCAAAGAGCAAACAATTGTCGAGTATCTCAAATCAATTGATAATTCAACGTCATTATTCCTTGACTTCGCCTCAAGCATTGCACTATCAGGTAAATGGAATGATCCGATGTCAACAATCAAAAACATTAGGGAGGTTACTCGAAACTCGGTAATTGAAGTGGCAAAAAGCTCTTTTTCCAATAAACCATCGGTAGGTATATTGGGAAATGCTGATCCATCTATTGTTTTCCAAAAATGGAAATAAATCTAATTTCTTGGAATTTCAACAAGATTTTGAAGTACATTATTTTGATTATTTATATGAGGCTTGGACTTCTTTCGAATTGTCTGCAAAACATAATTTGAAATCAGACACAAAATAGTAATAATAGAAAAGATGAAAGAAATCATAATCATACTACGGATGGAAACATCAGACCCATTTTTTGCGTTGTTCATTAAATTCTAAACGGCTACTCTTTCTTCTCAAAATAGGGAATTGCTCCATATGATCTTTTGTGGCCTGAACACAAGAACATTCCTTTAGAAAGACTCTTAAATCCATCAGAGCTTCGTTTGGAAAGTTTAGGACCCATTGATCCACTCTTAAGAATCTGACCTCTTAGAATTGTGTCGGGAATTATCGCAGATATGAATCTTGCGAATCTGACTTCTCGGCGATCAGGCCACATCTGTGGGTTCATGATTACTCGCTGAATCTCGTTTTTTTCATTAATTACCAAAACTCCTGATTTGTTATTCATTGTTTTACAGTAATTTGAAGAAGAAAAGACAGTGATTAAGCCAGTATTAAGGAAATCCTCAATACCTTCAGGTACACATTGGTGAGCTCGAATGAAATATATAAATGAATTCTCATTCATGAAATTACGAATTGCCTGGGATCCAAACAAATATCCTACGCCTCGAAATGAAGGCTCGAATTCCTCCATTTTGGTGCTGGGATCTGACCATGTTAAACCAGCAATGATTTCATCTTCGAAGTTCAATACTGGAAGAGATATTTTGCGAATATCAGCAATTGATTTCATTACAGGAGATAATCCCGCGTGTGTACAAAAAATCTGTCCGTTAACGATTGCAGCAAGAGGCAAATAGCCAAAAGTATCTTGAAAAGCAGCCCAAACTTCACTTTTATAGCCAGAATTAAACATCTCTTCTCTCATACCAAAGCAATCTGACATTGTTGGAAATTCATGATTTCCTCTTAGCAAAAAAACACTTTCAGGGAATAAAAGTCGCATTGCAAATAAAATAACAATAACTTCTGTCGAAAACTCCCCTTTATCAACGTAATCGCCTAAAAACAAATACCTACTCAAAGGCGGAACGCCAAATCGATGAATTATCCTAATTAAATCGAATAAGGAACCATGTAGATCTCCCACAACAACAAAATTTCCATATAAATCAAGAACAGCTTGGCCATTTTTATGATCATCAGTAAATTCCTGACAAAGACCCAGCAATAAATCCTTATCATAATGAGGAATCTGAAAAGATACCAATAAATCAGGCGAATCTTCAACATCAACAGTAAATAAATCAGACATGGAACGAAAAACAGTGTGAGAAGGCTTTTTATCCATTATTTATCAGATATGTCAAAAATGTAGGGCTTAAAGATTTTGATGAACTTTCGTGTGTCTATACCGAATTTAACATCTACTTCGCCTCCTCCGAGCCAGAAAAATGGGGGAGCAAGTGCGGCAATTCTTTCACTCAAAATAATTGGTATGCGATATTTGGCGAATGCTTTGGTGGGCCGAAGGAGCACTGGTGTCATAGCGTTATATTTTGAACCTGTTAGTTCAGAAGCCTCGTCTTCTTTGGCAAGACTCATTAAGGTGACTTTTGAGCCCAGAATCTTTGAAGCAGCGCTCAATAACTTGCCTTGTCCAACTTTATCAACATATTGAACAACTACACAAATGTATTTTTGGATATCATTGGGCGAATCCTTGACTTCAAATAAAACACACTTGCATAAATGTTCAACACTGTGAGCCTCAAGGCAATTCATTCTAAATTCTAGATCCCTCTGGTAGTAATCAGAAGGCACCCTTCTAACCGCTGAAAATAGCTCTAGGTCTTTATCTTTAACCATTTTAACTAAATCAGGATCAATGTTATCCTCGGCTTTAATAGGAGGCTGGGGAATATGGATCTTGGATTTATAAACACTGGCCTCTAATCTAGAGATATGTTCCTCGATAAGGGCAATCTTTGCTTCCATTGACCAAAATGATTGTTAAAAAAAAATTCAAACGCGTACTGTTTCGAACCTCTGGATAGTCCGATTTGAATAATTGAAAGAAAAATTTCTCTGTTTATTAATCGGTTTTAGATCATTTTCAAATGGATGAAGATGCTTTCGATAATTGGAATAGTGAATCAATCGGAAGGAATAATGGAGGAATGCAATACCCTAATTATGAATGGGAAACAAATATTGGAGAATTCTCTGATTATGGGAACTCTACAAATAATTCATGTATAAATGATTATGTATCTAATGGCAATATTGGAGATTCGCAGATTGTTAATAATAATAATGAGCCTAAGGTAAAGAACGAAACGACATTGAAAGCCACTCATTCAAGTGAGTTGAACAGAGGGCTAGTGTTTCGCAATGTTAATATAAATCCAAATAGTTTATTATGTAATTTCAATACTGAGAATGTTTATAAAGACTATTATCCATTTTTTGATCCTTCATATTTTCCAAAGGATGAGTATAATGCATTTTATACCACAGAATTATATCATCAAGCCCAAAAGGGACTTTGTGTAAACAAGAATGGCACATTATACAATTCTACATTAAGAAAGTTGTTTGTTGAAAATAATACAAAGCAGTCTGAAACATATTTAAACAGATACTTGAAAAATGCTGCTGAAGTGTTGAATGATAAATCATCTCGATTGGGTGACTTAGTCTATTTTATCAGGATACCAGTGTGCAAAAAAACAACAAATGCTTCCTTGAAGAATTTTTTCAAGAATTTTTTTAGATGTTATCCAGATCTTTGGGACAATGAAAAGGAGAAGAGAATTGAAAAATTGTCTTGTTGTTTGAATATAGCAGTCATCAAATACCAGCATATTTGCCCAATTCTGTACCTCAATGATGCCCCCGAATTTAGAGGAATACCACCAATTGATTTGAAAACATCGAAGAAATACAGGAATACTAACAGAGGTAGCAATAATCATGGATTGTCTCCTGGTCATACTCCAGATCCTTGTTTGAATGAAGAAGAGATTAACCTGAATACTCAATAAATAAAGTCATCCTATTTACTATGTTTGATTTTGTTCATATTCATTTTAATTGTCTCATTTATACAATGAAAAAGGTCTCATCAACACCCAAAGAAAAATTCCCCAAATAATGATAAAACATTTCTCTTTCCAAAGTATATAAATTAAATTGTGTGTGAAATAAAAAGATGCTTTGGCAATAATTTGAACTTGCAATTGAGTCCAATATCTAGTTTATACTAATAATTATGAGAAAAATTGATATATAGTTTGAACAGATGAAAAAGGGTGACTAAATGTTGTGTTTTCAGATTAGTTGATTAGGTACAAAAGAAATGTCACAAAAAACCTGCAGTTTCTTGTGATTTGATAGGTAATTATAGGGATAGTAATGGAATGTTCTGCATGGCAATAATTGGAACCATAAAACTCAAGGCTGTATGAATTGAATCTTGTGAGTGAATTGTTATTAATGCTGGAAGTGATTCCATCATGTTTAATGTAGCTACTAAAGATTGATATATTCCCTGTAGCTACATAAAACAGGGTATTTTGATTAAAATCAAAAATGCAGAATTCCATATTATAGATCCCAAATCCGCCAATAGTGACCACTCCTAAAGAAGCTGGACTATTATTATGAATTATATTGGAAAAAGACATTTTTCCTGAGCCTCCAACAAAGTTAACACACATAGCATTCGATACAACATTGTTAGAAAAAGTACAATGATGACTTAAGTAAGAATTTGGATTGAGAACTCTTATCCCAGTTCCACGATATCCTTGGTTCAGAGAGCTGTTTGTGTTTGAAACAGTCTGATATCCAGAGTTAATTTCTATTGTAAAATACCCATTTGCATTGATCGAACACAAAGTCAATGACAAAAAATCAATTTTGTTATCCTGAGATGCACTTATTAAAGCAAAATGGTACCAAGAACCATTGCACCTACTTGCACAAACCATCCTAATCTTGGATAATGAAGAATTAAAATAAATAGCTCCTCCTTGATTGAAACAGGAACAATTATGAAACATAGAGTCATATATACTCATTGACAAAAAACTTGTTGATACTAGAATAACTCCTCCATTCCCAGAAAAATGGGACATATGAAGAAAACAACAGTGAGAAATGTCAATATCGGTATTTTCGTATGATCTTCCGATTATTATTCCCTGGTTATTACAATTATCAGATTTCAAGAAAACAACCTGCATTGAAGGAAAGTTCATGAAAATATTGCATTTTTTCCTTGAAAAAGCGGATAAAACCCATATAATTATAGAAAAAATAACAAAATTTTGTTGCTTTTGTAATAATTTATAGGAAAATCGACAAAAAAATGATATATCATGAATAACAATTCCAAATTTTGAAATGATCCTACGAAAACCATTAAAAAAGTATTCGTAGATACTTTTATATAGAAAATCAAAAATAACTAAGACTAAGCGAAAGAAAAACGCATTTTTTGCTTTCATCAATATAATTTGATTGAATTTTTCAAAATAAAAATTATTCAAAAGATGCCTCATCTCCTTTAAAAGAGTCCTAAGTTAAACTCATCATTAATTGGATCTCCACATTAGTGAAAACAAAACTTATAATGAATTGTCCCCATTTTTTGAGCTTTCAAACACTTTGTGCACCCCAAAAAAGTTATCTTTCGAAAACCCAATATTGGTATTATTAATAGTAGGATTACACAATGAACATTGCTTGATTTACACTCCAGTTGGTAAAGGTTCCTTCTTTTACAAATAGCGATTATCTTATTCTCAAAAACTAATCCAATAACTGTAATGTTTTGAAAAAACCAAAAAGTCATAAAAATGGAAGAGATCGAATTCTCCCAGTTTGACATGAAACAGGTAATCGGGAAAGGCGGTTTTGGTGAAGTATGGCTTGCCTATTCTAGGACACATGGCAATGTTGCAATGAAGAAGACTCTTTCAAGCTTTGGGAAAGATGCTTTTGACGAGTTTTACAGAGAAGTCCAGATTTTAAGTACCCTTAATTCCCCTAATATTGTAAGATGCTATGGTATTGCTAGAAATGGGGAAGAGATGTGGATTGTTATGGAATATGCGAGTAATAAGTCTTTGTTCAATTTCATCCAAAACTCTAGAATGAGTTCCTATAATACTGCGTTTCCTTGGTCATTAAGATTTGAAGTGTCTTTGGGAATAGCTCGTGGCTTGCTTTTAATTCATAACAAGGGAATTATTCATCGTGATGTTAAAAGCTTGAACGTATTGTTAGACAACAATATGATTGCAAAAGTATCTGATTTTGGTTTGTCGAAAATTAAAACCAGGAGCCAGAGTTTTACAACAGCAACTGGAGGTCCTAATGCAGGCTCTCTCTTATGGAAAGCTCCAGAAACATTTACAATTTCGGTAAAACCCAATGCTAAATCTGATATATATGCATTGGGTATTGTATTTTGGGAAATTGCCTCGGGTGAGATACCATATGATGGCTTTGATGAGCAAACAATTAGATTTTCTGTTCAAAATGGTGAAAGACCTATGATTCCTCCCGATTGTCCCCCAGTATATGCTACTTTGATTAAACAATGCTGGCACCAAGATCCAGACCAACGACCAAATGCCGATACAATCATTGATACTCTGGAGGGCCTTCTTTCAAACCAAACACCTAGCCCTTCAATGTCATCTCCAACATTATATAACAATATCGACTCCAGGAGAGTAGTATCAGGTACTCCTTCTGATGGTTTTAATAACAGTACACCTTCGTTTAATGGTGCTCCTTTGTCTATGGGAATCAATCAGCCTCCACCAAACCTGTCTTTATATAACAATTTTGATTCTAGGAGGATGATTTCTGGGCGCTCAGATAGTTATGGCAGCCAAAACTCACAATCACCAATCCCTTTTTCTCAAAGCATCCCAACGATAACACCTGTTTCTTCTGTATCAATAGAAGATTTGCCTCCAAATGATTCTTATGTTCTCGGGCTTAAAGCATATGAATTAGGAAATGATGAAGATTCATTCGATCGCTTTTGTCTGGTTGAGGAATCCCATCCATTTTACTTGCGTTCTGTACTCAAGAAGCTTCTTATTGCACAAAAGAATGCCGAGAAACATAATGAACTGCTAGATATTGTAAGGGAAAAAATATCATGGTTCTCTGATTCTGCTAACCTTATCAATGCTGATGCATACAATGATTTAGGTGATATTTGTCGCCAAGGGATCGGAATTGCAAAAGATAACCGTAGGGCGGCTTCTTACTATAAGCAATCTGCTGATCAATCTAATGCCTACGGGCTTTGTCTTTTGGGTTATATGTACGAGAATGGCTACGGTGTTGAAAAAGATGAAAGAAGGGCTTTTGATTGTTACCAACAGTCATCGGATATGGGGAATGCCAAAGCCCAAAGAAACCTTGCTCTCATGTATCGCTCTGGAAAAGGGACCAATATTGATTTATCCAAAACAATCTCCCTTTTAACCGAATCATCAAAGAAGAAGAACTATTATTCAATGTTCAACCTAGGTTATATGTATCAACATGGTGAAGGTGTTCCAAAGGATATAAAGAAGGCAAATGAATGGTTTAAACAATGTCAGAATAAAGGAATTGAAGAAATCGATGAGTATATCAACGAATCCAATATATCAAAAGGGTGTTGTTAGCTCAATTGGGAACAATTATAGTATCTGAAATAAAGATTCAAACGTTTTGATAGATTTGGTACCCATTTTCCCTTTGACCAATAAATTTCCCTTATTGAATGAGAGTTGGTGATTATGAAGTTAGAGCCACAAAGGCTTCGGATTTACAACTTGTTGATAGTACAGTTGGGGATTGCATTAAGTGTATATCAGTGGGAGACAATATTTTATCATATGTTTCAGAGAACAGAGTTTATTTTTCTCAAATTGAACCACCCTTAATTAGATATATTGAAATAGAAATGTCACAAAAAGAAACACCAATATCTATACGAAATATGAATTGCGGAAGTCCCCTCATTTTAGTAGTGTCTAACCATCAACTAACTGTGCTGGATACTACTAATAGCTCATTCAATTCATGGAGTAGGGATGAAAATGATATAATCGATGCTGTATGGACTGGTGATGGCAACATTTCGGTTCTTACAAAAGATGGTTTCTTGCTTTTTTTTGATAAGGAGCTCAATAGAATTAATATCTGCGACAGCAACCTGCAGGAAGAATCTTATTGTATTTCTATTCTTAATGATTTTGTTTTTGTTGGTCATAAGGGTAATGTATCATTTTTTCAATACATTAATGGAGTATTTACTGAAAAATGCTCATTTTTGGCTCATCCATGCGCAATAAATAGAATCGATCTTACAGATGATAGAGCTCTAATATCTTCGAATGGAGGATGTGTTGTTTGGGACAGGAAAGACCATATACCATTATATACGATAAAAACAAAAGACCCACCCCTCATTTGTGATCCCACAGCAACATTTGCTATTTCTTTAAACCAAAAAACATATCCTACCTTGTTTGAAGTTAAAAAAGGCAACAAAAAAGATATATCCAGACCATTGCCTTTTCTCAATAATGATTCGGGAAAATTAAATTGTTGTAATTGGTTTATCGAACCAAGTGGAAGAATCGTATTAGCTTTAGGTGTGTTATCATCGAAAGCAGATATATGGCTATATTTCTTTGAAAAGCAAAGCAATTAAAGATTATATTTGTAGTTCTATTTTCTCTTTAAGTAGAGATTTAACCTCTTTAACCAAGAAGCCACAATCATTAATTGGATCATCACCTGTTAAGAATTTACAAAGATCGATTTTTTGTGATGAAATACATGGTTTCTGATCAAAACTTGACTTGCGAATGCCATTAATCAAAATATTGAATTTTCTTTTAAGCCAAATTGTATAACGCAGAAAGTTGACAGCTGAATATAGTCGGTGGATAATGCACTCATCTACCATCTCCTTACTCTCATCCATAAGGGATCCTATAGATGCAATTATGTTTGATGATACCATCTCTTCAATCAGAGTACTTGGTTCCCATTGATATGAAAATTGGAGATGAAGAAAACATCTAAAAACCCATAAGCTATAATTTGAATCACAAGGAGAAGTGACCATATCATTACATATATTAATAATCTCTTTAAGGATTGTTCTTTTATTTTTTGAAGATAATATCATGTAAAAGGAAAAAATTGATGGATCAAACCTGATTTCCCTCGAATTTATATTATTCATAACGATTATTAAACTATTTTTAACCGAATTAATAAGTGGTATTGGATTATCATTATTTATATGTTTGATAATCGATTCAGCTATTCCTTTTTGTTGTTCAAAGCATTGTGTTACTAAAAGATAAGATACAATTGTATGAGGGGTTAGAAAACCTTGAAAATATGTCGTATAAATCAATCTCATTGATGTATTTCGAACATATGAATATTGACTTATCGTACATGCTAAAATCGAATCACTCATTTCTTTCAATATATTAGCAGAACTAAAACATGATGATAACCCATTGATCTCGATTTTGATAATCGACTCTAAAAACTCCAATGCTCTAAGTTGAATAATTGATGAATCTCTTAAAGAGGTATCAATAATACTATTCACGGCTATCACTAAGGTAGGATCTTGGCAACAAATCAATTTGATTGCCGATATTGCTAATGATTTCATTTCAGCATCACTTTTAGAAAAAAACGGTAGTACTTTGGATAATAGAGACTTCCCATAATCGATTTCAAAAGAACCACCAAAATATCTATATATGCAAGCCAATATGAAAACAGATCTGATTGGAGATGAATCTAAAACATATCCATTCTCGATTTGGTTTTTTATCTTGTCAAAAAAACTTGAATTTGGTTCCCAAATCAATAAAACCCTTGATACCAGTTTGATAATTGGTTCAATTATATTTTTCCCTTGGTTAGAAATGAGATTTGATGTAAAGTTACATAAGGACTCAATATAAATTTTGTTAAAAGATGAGACATTGTCAATCATTATTACAATGGATTCACACAAATTGGGAATAATATCATTATTGTTACAATTTACTAACAAATGTATCAACTCACAATAATTCTCAGATAATTCATTTGGAAAAAGTGATGATAGAGAAAGTATTATTAATGAATCAGAATAACTCAAATCTTTTGAGTTGATAATCATTATGTATGCTTCCAATATAATATTTTTGGCTTTTGTATATACCTCTTTTATAAGCTCATCCAACCATTTTGGATCAGAAAACTTGGTAAATATGCACTTTAAACACAACAAAAGAGCATTACAATCTTTGAGCATAATCAATGTTATTGATTTCTTGGCAAGTTTTGATATGTCTTGATCCATATCCTCTATCTTGTTAATAATTATGTCGATAAAATCATTATCTATTGATCCTTTTGATAAAACATTTGATATGATATCAAAAGCCTTTTTGATTATTGTTATGGATTTAGAATTCAATGAATTGATTAGAATTGGGAAATAATGAGTTTGATTATTTTGCAGCTGTTTATAAACAATATCTAATATCATTATTTGAATTGGATTAGATGAAAGCTTAAATGTAGAATTTAAAAACATCGTCACAAATGAAAAAGACAAAAGTTCAGGAAAAAAATCAATAATGGTCACAATAGACTTAATAATGGGAATACAAAAACTTACAGATGATAGATTATCCAATGATACTAAATGTTTTAATAAATTGATTGATCCTAGAACAAATGAATTCTTTGATAATAAGAATTTATAAACATTAGAGAAAAAACTGGAAATATCACAATAATCCTGATTTTGTGGTAGGTAAGTATCGAGAAGTTGATATAGCTTAAAATCAAATAATTCCAAAAAACAATTTTCCAATAAAAATAAAAATGAAGCTGTTGAATATGTTTTCAAACATTTTGCTTTAATATATTGCTGTTTTGCCGATAATATGATAAATGAAATTAACATAAATGTTGATGAATCAAATAAAATAATATTTTGAAATGAGATTTCTACGTTAGTTTCTTTCACAATTATGAATGCATCTTTAGGAATTTTTGTTGGGAAATAACTACAAAAGTAATGCCAAATTGAATTTGGTATAGTTAATATGGTCATGGGAGTAAAACACTCTTTCAATTTGATCATGGAGACCAATATGTTACATATTAATTCTACTATGATTTTATGATTAAATGATTTGTTAGAAAATACAGCAAATAAATATGTTAATGAGTACTTAAGTATAAGAAATGATGAAGGATACAAAAACAAATCTACAACTCTGCATGAATCTTCAATTAAGACTTGGAAAATAGAAATATGTTTGATTGATAGATTACTGATAATTTTTTGGATAATGATTTCGGTGGCAGAACTTTGATTAGAAACAATATTTGAATGAGAAATTGAATCTATTATCCCAAAAATAAGTCTTGTAACAGGATAAATACGTGTTCTACCATTTAAGATTTCGATTGAAGCTTTCGTTTTCTTTGATAATGTATTCATTATTCCAAATATTGCCTCTATCATATTTTGATTATTGATTAAAAGCTGAAATAGAACCTCACTTGCAATAGACTGTAGAAAACTTGATGCTACATTACTAAAATAAATTACAAGGCAAAAATGAATAATTTTCATCGAATTGGCAGAAGACAATTTAATAATTTTAATGGATTTTCCAATTGAAGAAAGAACTGGTAACATTTTATTCACGAGAGCATTTAACTCATCATTATCTTTTGTCGACACGATTCTATCAAATGTAGATGATACAACTACAGATATTTGAACTTCCTCAATTGAAAAACCATAGCCCATTGAATATGGCAACAATAAAAAAAACAACTCCAGGCATTGATAAGGGAGATCCTCAATTTTGTCTAAAACCCTTTTTGAAACGTATTCAATGAAATATTTTAAATTGTCTATTTCTTCCTGGGATATTTTTCTATTTGATTCAAGTTTCGAAATAGATTGTCTGATCAAATTGTCATTCTTTGTTTTTTCATAAATCATAGCATCTGCCCCAATATCTAGGGGATGGTGAGCAATAATCCTTTTAGTGCTGATTATTCTAGATTTCATTAAAAGAATATTAAAAAATCAATCATTTCTGATGTTATAAAATAGTTTATTTCTTTTGGGGACTTTTGTGGCTATATGCATCAATTAGAAAGGCAATTTGATCTTTCAAGACTTCCACGTTAGTAATAAACTCTATTTCCGATCCGTACGATGCTCTCTGTTTTGTTTTCGTTAAACTTTCAATAATGTTTGCTGTTCCCGCATAAAAGCACTCTTCCCACCCAGGAGTGCAGTTAACAATCCTTGTAGGAATATTGATCTTTAAAAATGAGAACTCATCTTCTGTCATATCAAAGCGCATGGCAAAGAAATACAAAAAGTTAATAATTGAAGCTTCAAGTCTGCCATCTAATAATGACAATTCTTTTTGTAGCTCAATTACTCTCTTTGAATCTTCTTTGATTGATTGAGAAGCAACAACAAACAAACTATTCAGATCCTCAAGAGGTTCTGGTGTTGCTGATTCATATCTAACTATAAGTGCCTTTTGTACACTTTCCAATTCGGAAACACTTGAATGTATTTTCTTTTGGGTATCCTTGACTTGTTTTCTTATAGAATGATGTTGTTCAATAATTGAGAAAAATGGAGAAAAATCTGGAAGGTCTTTCATTAATAGAGATGAATTAGGCTGCTTTGCGAATGCATTGTATAATATATTTAATGCAAATCCAATGTATTCGAAATGGTCAGACTCGACTCTATACCTATTATTTTTTTTATCACCGGATATTGATACAAGTTCCCCATTTATTAACACTAGGGATAACGAATGACTTTCTGGGAGCACGAAATTTGGAAATATACTCTTTAATGACAAAAATGTACCTTTTGTATATAAAATATAACTAATACCACATTTCACTCTTGGTTCGACTCTTTTAATGAAAAACTCATAAGGTATATCAAAATAAATCGTTTTGGATATCATTTGGTCATCTTCAAGAGAGAAAACAACATTTATACACGCTTGAGTTATTGATGATACCATTCCTGAGGGAATAATGTCGATATGATATACAGATTCTTCCATAGATAATGTTTCCACTTCGATTGGGGATACAGGTAAAATTGAGAGCGGAAAATCAAAATAGCACATAACATCATGAACTTTGGAATTATTTGGTTGGAGCACCAATTCAAGTTTATTTGGAGAGGCTTTTGATGAATTAATAAAAACATTAACATGATCTGATGTCGGCATTTTCTCAATTCTTTCATTGGTACGAGTTAAATGTTCACTCAGTTTTTCGGCCGAAACTTCGGGTAATGAGGGTAGATGAAGATCTTGGCTATCATGAGTACCAAGATATCCAACAAGAAGAGAACCCTTTTCACTTATCCCACATATTAGTCCATTGTTTGGATCAATATCAATTATGTTTAACATTATTGGCACAAAAGGCAATGCAAATTGCCAAACTTTCTGAAAATTAACATAAATAGAAACACTCTTATTAGTTGTGCCAACAAGGAGATTGTTGCACTGTTTAGATGGATCGGGCGATGATGAATATGAATGTGATGACATTACATTACCATTTGTCTTCATAATAGTTTTGATTTTCCCCGACTCGGTCAAAACGCACAGTGTCCTTTCTCCGATAATAGCAATGTCAAATGTTGAGGATGATACAAATTTGACTGATGTTTTCCAATTACTCAATGACAGAATCTGTTCTCCAAAAACATAACTCCAATCAGGAGAGCAGTTATTACTCTGGTCACTGAATAAAATGTTTTTCCTATAGCAACTCACCCGAAAGTCAGATGATGCCATAATAAATGACTCCAGCAAAGGTATATACATAAAAGGTCCCGGAAGGAAAAATCCTGGAATTCTATAGGAAACAGTACCACTGTTACCCAAAACAGTCAGATATCCATCAATTGACTCAATGATTATTGATGGGATTGAACTCAAACTTTCTAAAGAACTAGATATAAAGCAAAAAGGGGAATGTGATAAGAAAAATGATTGAAACTCAGTGATATTCATAGATTTTTCTTTAAGACTTAATTCATAAAGCACAAGTTGCTTTGGTTGAAGAACCGCCAAAAACTCCTTGTTTGAAACCAAAAAATTACCATATGATAGTTGCAGAATTGGATCTTTAAGAAGGATCTCAGTGTGAGGTAATCCTTTATCAGCTTTTGATGGGAAGTAAAACCTTAAAATTCCTTCATAACTCCCAATAGAAATGCATGAATTTCCATCGAACTTAAAGCAGCAGGATGAATTAACCCCAAATTCCTCATTTGGGAACCCATTTGAACTCCAGATCTCCCTCAGTTGAAACATTTTTGGAAATTTACATTTTAATCGTTTGTAAATTCATTTCCGTTTTTATAATGATGAACAAGTCTACAAAACTCGAAGGAAACTGGTATGAAGAACGATACTATCATGCCGACACCAGAACCGACGAAGCTCCTTCCAGAATCAGACCCCGAGAGGATGATATAGAGAACCTGCCCAGGATTAAAAGAATTGTCCACCAAGATGCTCCTGTGTTTAAGCCTGATGACGACGATATCCCACAAGAAAAATATCTTACTGAAACGAAAAGAGCATTTCAGCCAATAACAACAAAAGAGGTCACAACAACAGAAAAGAGGATGCGAGCAAGTCCTCAATATGTCCAGGATATTCTCTCTGTGAAACCTGACAAAAAAATTCCAAACTATGGACTTAAGCCAGTTCCTCCTCAAGAGCAATTCATGACTGAAACCAGGTCAAAGTTTAAACAATATTTCTAATGGTATCTATTAGTATTTCTGACTGCCATTTTTCAAAGTCAGTTGAATTGTGGCAGCATTGATTTCTTTTAATGCAATGAGATTTTAAAAATTAAAAATTGTTAATTTTTAATATTGGGTGGTTTGTTTGGTTGATATTGACATAAGGATATCCAATAACATTTTCAAACATGAGATATTCCGGAAAAAAACCTTTCTAAATAATTTATTCGCATTATGCTTCATCATTCTTAATTTTTTGGTTAGGAAACTCCAATCTGAAGAAAAAATCGAAAAAAGTTCGAAGTGTTTAAAAAATAAATCCCTAATTTTTATATGGTTTTCTAGTTTTTTAAATAATGAATATATAATAATGACGAGGAATTTAAAGTCTTTTTTTCATACTTTTTATGAAGAACTGGAAATTTGAATCACATTACAATGGACAAAGAATTGGTGTTCATAAAGAATCTGATGAATGTTTAGAGTTGCATTTTTACGAATATGATGATGCAAGGTATATAAAGACTTTCGAATTAATACCAAATCAGTTTTATACTGCAAAAGTATTTGTCTCTGGTGCAAATATTAGTGCCCAAGGAAAATGTGGCGCAAATATTTGTCTTTATGGTACTTGGTCTCATTCTCAAGAGTTTAATTTTGGAAAAGGGACTTTTCAAGGTGATTTATCCGTAACTTTTCGTGCTCCAGAAAATGGTATTGTTACTATAGGGCTTAGATTGGGGTTTTGGTGTAGTGAAGCCAAAGGAAGCGTTATTTTCAGCAATTTTTATCTTAATCCAAATGAAGATTGGGTTGAAATGGGAGAAGGAACAGTCAGATTAAATACATCTATTGATGTTTTGTCCCTTTTGCCCATTGACAGCGTACTTTTATGGATCGATCATCAAATTATTGCATATGAGCAAATGAAAAGATTATATGGAAAACCACCATTTGAAGGCCAAATAGTGAGGTATGAAACTCGTAAGAATATTGATTGCTATGCATTTGCAGGAAACCCTGTGGTTTGGAACCTTGATTGTATGATTGGATTTTTTGTTGATCGTATGGATGCTCCTCAAGATGCTTGTTTTGGGACAATTCATGAAATGGGACATAATTTTGATATGACAATTCTTACACATATTAACTGTGAATTAATGGCTAATTTTGCTTTGTGTTATGCTGTGGAGAATGCATCACTTCCGATTCATTTTGATAACGCATATACAGTTGGAAGAGGCCTTCAAGATGGATTCTATCAAAAATGTTATCAGAATTCTATTGCTAAAGGAAAGTATCATCACGATGGATTCTTATATTGTCTCTTATTGATCAAAGATAAAATTGGATGGAAACCATTTGAAATCACTATGAGAAATTTGCTTAAGCAAAATCTCCATATAAACAATCCAAGCAAAATTGTTGAGCATTGGTTTGATATGCTATCTTCAGTATCCAATACAGATGTGAAAACTTTGATACCTCCCAAAGATGTTCAACTGATTCTATCTCAAGAAAAGTATTAAATAGCAACACTGATTTTTATTGTTAGGAATTGGGTTGATCGGGTTAATATTTGGAGAATTGGGATCGAGTAACGAAAATGCCACATCTCTTAAATCATCAATACCCTCGCTTGATTGTGCACTCACCTTGACAAAATGATTATATTTAATGCCTTTCAGTTCAGACTTAACGATTTCGTCGCTGATGCAATTTTGTGTCTCTAACAAGTCAATTTTATTTTCAATGATCACAATTGACGATAAATTAGATGTTTCCCAGGCTTTATTTGTCCAAAACTTAACATTTGACAAACTTTGCATATCTGTACAAGAAAAAACAACAAAAACAATGCATGAGTCCCTAAAATAGTTATCTACAAGAGACCGAAATTGTTCCTGGCCAGCAGTATCCCAAATAAGCAGAGCTTGTTCTCCATTACCCATCTCTTTTTTCAAAGTTATACTCTGGAAAGCAATTGTACTCAAAACATCTGTGGGATTATTGACATTTGCTAATGAATTGAGTATTGAAGTCTTTCCAACTCCCGACTCCCCAACAAATACCGCTTTATGTTTCATTTTATGTCCGAATTTACAATAAAAGACCCTAATATATGCCTGAGTTTCGAAAAAACAGGTTCATGCCCTAAAGGTGACCAATGTACGAAGAGTCATAAGATCCCAACAATATGCCGTTGTCTGGTTTTCCATCATTTGTATCCAGACCCCAGATTGTTTTGCAAAATGGTTCCATCTGGCGTTATTGAAATCGGCGATGATGAAAATCAGCATCTAATTGATGCATTTTTCTTAGATATTGTTGTTCAGTTAAATATATACGGACCGTTAGATGATTTGTTAATTTGTTCCAACCTAGTTGATCATTTGTGCGGCAACGTTATTGCTATTTATAAAGAAGCCGATGCTGCTATGATGGCATATCAGCATCTCCGAAATAAATACTATGCTGGTCGGAAAATCTCAGTTACTTTTGCACCCATCCAGAGAGTATCGACCACAGTATGCAGGGAGTTTGCAACTGGCCAATGCACGAATGGTAACAAATGTCAGTTTATCCATCCAGCTGAACCCTCATATTTCATTTATAACGAGTGCTTTCCCAGGTGTTTTAAGTCCTATCCTGATATATTTCGAAAAGGGCGAGAAAAAAGGATAGTTGATAATCCAAATGAGATACTTGGGGGGAAAACAAGGAAAAAACTTGATCCAGAGGCCTACAATCCAGAAACGTTCCCAAAAGTTCCCCTGGATTTCTATAAGAGTACAAGTTAACTATAAGGATTTTTATGAAAGCTGCATAATACTGGGTATTTGAAATTATTATTTATGGCCCCTATATCAATTTCTTTATGGTAAGCAAGGACTTCTTGGAATGTGGATGAAATTTGACAATCTATATACATTATCTTTTTTCCATTAATATAGAGATTTAAGATTCTCCCACGAACATCATTCCTATCTACAAAACTTTTCACAGTTGTTTCGGGGCTCTCTTCAGAAGCAATGACTTGGTTGGTGCTGGTAGAAACAAGTATACTATAAGTCATATTTAACAAAATTTACAAAAAGTGGCTAAATCGTGTCCAGCTGACTGAACTCGAAAGCGTCATCACCAATAATGGCTCGTGTAAATTGCAGTTCATCATTATTCTCGCACTTGTTTTTGTAGAAAATATAGCCAGAAATCCCTAAAGCTACAACAATAAAAACAATTAGAGAGATTATAATAAAAAGTTTTTTCTGTTGTTTTGCCAATTGATCAAAATCAGGTGCATTTGGGGTTTGAGTGGCATTGTAATCTAACATGAGCATTTTTGAATCAAAGCTACCACTCAAAACAAATGAAATCAACAGTACTATCATGATAATGTGTCAAAACCGTTTTTGAAGATAGGATCCATTTTCCTGTGTTTTCATCTTCTTGATGAGTTTTTGATCAAAAATACTGCATATAATGCTAAAGCCTTTTTGTGGCGGTTTTTACAAAAATATGACCAGCCAAACAAATGAGTTTCAATACCAGGTTAAACGGTTCCCAATGAGAGAAGTCCAAGTTCCTGGTGTTGAGCACTATGTTTGTCCCATTTATCCGGATTATCGTGGTACATTATTCGAAACATTCCATTGTTTGAAAATGGACACACAGTCTTCTATTTCCTCCATTTTCTCATACTATTTGAAAAATGGAAAGGTTTATGGGCCAGTTTCTAAAAATGGGAGTATAGTTGTTTTTATGATTAGAGGAAAGGGAGTTGCATACATTATCAACCCTCGAGATTTGTCTTGTCGGGATACTATCGATCTCCTTCCTGGTATGTCTTTGAGAATTCCATCAGGTGTGATTCATGCAATAATTTCATTGGATGATTCAACCATTATTAACGAAGTTAGAGCAGATGGAACAGGTGATATCACAACTTATGATATCAATGATGCTCAACTTGCCATTCGATGGCCCGAAATTGATGTTCCAATTGAACAAACAAGTGTAGCAACCACTATTAAAGAGAAAATGGAAATGAGAGAGAGACCTCATTTCGCAATTATGGGCTATAATGGACTTATTGGTGGTGCTTTTGTCCGTGAAATTGAGAAACAAGGCTATCGATGGGAACCTATCAATGCAAGACTACATCAGCATGAGAAAATTAGAAATGAGATTTTAACTATTAAGCCTTCAATCTCTGTAATCATTGCAGCTGGAGTTGGCACTAGGCCCAACACAAGATGGTGTGATGAACATCATGAGGAAACTTTGGACGCAAACGTAACTTCCCAAATTGCAATCGCTCAAATATGTAAAGAAAACCAAATCCACTGTACTCTGATTGGAACATCGGCATTCTATCATTATGATGATGATCACCCAATCGGCGGTAAAGGATTTGATGAATCTGAAGCCCCTAATCATGCATATAACTGGTATTATAAGATGAGAGTTTTAGTCGAGCAACTGTTATCTGAGAGCAAGCTTGATCAAACAGTACTTAACCTTAGAGCAATATTCCCCTTGGACCATCTCATCAAACCTGCTTCTTTAATCGGGAAACTTCTTAGTTTCAAACTTATTAAGAGCATTCCATCCTCCATCACTGTTCTGAACTCGCTTGTTCCATTAGCAATAGAAATGATGAAATCTCGTGATACTGGTAATGTGAACTGGGTTTGTGAAGGAACAATATCAAACGGAGGAATTCTAAGAGCCTATCAAAAGATAGTTGATCCTAATTTTGTCATTAATGAAGAAGTTATTGATCAACAAACAAGTTGGAATAATGGGAATGCGGCTGCATATATTATCCCAAAGAGGCTTCATGAAAAGTTTGGGGATAAAGTTCCTAAAGTTGATGAAGCAATCGAATCGCTAATGCAATTAATAGTGGAGAATAAATAACATTTATAACTATATTTGCTCAATTTTTCTTCTCAATTGGGCAAATGTATTCCGAATTTGTTCTGGCAACTGCGAAAGTGGTTTATTATTTGCATTTTGGGAATTTTTAAAAGTTTTTTCTGAAAGCAACGGCTGATGTTGGTATTGGATTGTTATTGGAAAATCAAAGCCGTTAGGAACGCAGCTTCTTACTTCATAGGATCTATTGTATTTATAATCTTCTTGCATCATATTCCTTTGTTCGTAGTTTTCTTTCCTGTTTTCAATAGAATTTCCATTTTCATTGAAATTATTATCTGTTTTTCTTTTTTCTCCTATTTGCTCAAGCAACATCTCTCGTTGTTTTCTTTGATTCAACTGTTTCTCAAGCAATTCTTTTTGTCTTTCAGGAGGGAGATTAGAAAAATTAAATCGTTGGTAACTCATAAAAGATTTTATTTATAAGGTGTCAGTGATAGTTGCTCCTAAAGAGGGAGACTTTTTCATTAAATTATGCTGAAGTTGTGGGAAGTCTTGAACGATTTCATCGAAGTCTTCTTTCATTAATTCAAATGCTTCTACATATGTTTCGGCAATTGCTGAAGCCACTTCTTCGCTCCCATTAATCACGGAAGCCTCTCCTAAAACACATCCATTTGCTCCATCCAAAACATTTAACAAAGTGCCGCTTCCACTAATCATATCTATTTTTCCTTCAGTAACGAAATACATCCTACTACTAACTCTACCGACTTTGATCAGGAAATCACCAGGTGTGAATATTCTGGGTCTTAATGCCATTGCAACTTTTTCTAGTGCCTCTTCACTAGCACCTCTGAGGGCATCCACTTTATTAAAAACTTCCATATGAAGTGCCAAAGCGAGTCTCTTTTGGAGTCCTTCTGGCATTTTTGATGCTGTCTCATAAAAATCGGCTCTATCTCTGTCCCTCTCCCAAACATATTCATAGTATCGGAGTAATTCACACATTGATTCATCAGAGATGCCTCGCCATTTGAAAGCACTATAAATCCTTTGGTATTTTGACAAAAATGAGTTTCTTGATGGATCAGCTACAATAGATACCATATTTGACACCAAAAAATTATAGAAAAATACGCCAAACGCTTCAACTCCGATCACGACACATATTTCATTGAATGTGAATGGATGAATATCACCATATCCTATAGTAAGTATTGTTGTCGTGATGTAATAGACAGTATGGAAATATTGAATAATCAATGGCTTTTCGGATATCCCAACCTCAATAATCCAAGATTTGTTTGGAATCTCTCTGTGACCCGTATACCAAAAAATGCAGGCAAACACATGAACAATGGTAAAAAGCATAGTGAAAAGAGTAGCCATTTTGGAAACAGGGCTGATATATACGAGAGTATTTCGGATGATTGAATAGGAATCATAAAGTCGGACAAGCCTGAATAGCTTAAGTAGTAGTAAATACTGGTACAAACTATCATTATTATTAAACCAACCAATCAAATAAAAAGGCCAAGGAGATAACCAATAAATAAATAATCTCCAAGATGGAACATTTGCATCAATACTTGCTTTATCAAGTTTGATAATCCCATATTGCAAAATTCCAGTTCTTTTCACAATAAATATATCAATTAGAAATATAGCATCAATCGTTATTGCAGGAATAAAATAAATCATGGATTTCTCAAGGTTAAAACACCATTCAAAAGGAACCTCCCAAATAACAAGAAGAGACAAACCATACATCATATACTCCCAAAATCTACGCAGAGGATGATATGGGTATATTCCATAGTTCGAATCTTCTACTGTCCCGCCGCTGGCTAAGCTGAAATCAGCATTCATCGAGTAAACCAATGAAACATCTTTATTCAAGAAACACAGATTAGTGTGTCCATGGCATGATATATGTGTTGAGCAGTAGGGCTTATGGCATATGTGGCAAAGAGATAATCTCCTTAGGGACACGCAACCTTCAATGCAACATGTTACGGCTGTTTGTTGAGGGCTTTCTGACTCAATATCTTCAGATAACTGCTTCATCAAGTTAGTAATATTGTTGGCAATGTCATTCTGTGAATACTTGATAGCATAAGCAATTGCATTTTCACAATCTTCTACAGGTGATGTTAAGCTGTTTAGTAACTTGCGAGGGCTCTTTGTTCTCATAGCGATCATGAGAATATCGAAGAAGATTGGATAATATCGAATTGATATGTGCAAAGATGTTGTTCCATCTGTGTTTACAACAAAGGGGTCAAAATTGTATCCTATCAAATACCTTGCAGTATTGTAGTAATTCTCTATTAATGAAATACACAATACTGTCATTTGGGTTCCATAATAGCTCACCTTTTTAGTGTATATATCACCATACACAACATTATTATCTAATAACACCAAAAGACAATCTGATGCTTTGCTTAAGACACAAACAACGAAATAGTCAACAATTTGCTGCGCTTTCTCTGTAGATGGTAGATATCCGCTCATTACTGAGTAACGACTCAGTAAAACTTGAAGTGATCTTGGGCAATTTTTCATTATAGCATACATAATTACATCAGGATTTTCGATTTTATACGAGTTTGTCGAATTCAGTGCTGGCAAAACGGCTGTTTGGGGTTCCTTCCCATGTAAATGTTTAATCAAATCAGGATTTTCAATATCAATCATATCACATATTTCTGCAACAGTTGCAAGCCTAACGTCGCGTGCCTTATGCTTTATATCCAAATGAGGATACCTACTTTGATCTAAGTTTCGGAATTCCATCTTTTTTACAAACAAAAAATGGAGAATTTTAGGGAATATGAGATGGAAGAATTCGAAACAGTTAATGTTATTAGCTCAAGTGATATTAGAACTCTAGTTTTGGCCAAGAAAAAAGAAAAAGGAGAGCTTTTTTTGATAAATCAGTTTTCATTGTCTGACACTATGATGAAGAATGCAAATAAATTTGTGGATGATGTTAAAAAGTATTCTAAGATATCGTATTCATGTTTTTTACCAGTAAAAGGCTACATAGCTCCAAGTGTGGAAAATAATTTGCCAGGATCCGTGATATATGGTGTTTCTCAAAATGGAAACCTTTCTAGTATTATTCAAAAAGTTAAAATTCATTCAAATAGTTCAATTTTGGATCCAACACAAATCATGGTTTTAATCACTGGTATTATTTTATCTATGAAGATGCTTCATTCTTTAGATATAATCCATGGTGATTTGTCTCCTTCCACTGTGTTTTTAGATTCGAATTTTACTCCTATTCTTTCATCATATGGATTCCCATATTTGTTCTCTCAAAGAAAACTGTCAATGGGTGATGCGGGCAATCAAATGCAGTTACCACCTGAGATGTTTGATAAATCACCACCACCTCTTTCAAAAAAGTCTGATATCTATGCTTTTGCGATGTTAATGTTTAGGATTTTAAGCAAAAAAATTGTTTTCAAAAAGGGCGCAAATTGTATTTCCTTTTCCCAAAATATTATTGAAGGTCTTAGACCAATTATCCCTCAATGGATCCCTCCCTTTTTAAGAGAGATCATTGATAGATGTTGGGACCAAAACCCAAATGACCGACCCAGTTTTGTTGAAATTGAATCTCTTATGATGAATGGGATAACTGTGTTTTGCAAGGGTATTAACAGAAGTATATTTGATAAATATGTTTCTGAAGTTTCAAAGGATAAATCTAAAAAAGATGGAAAAGCAAAACATGATGCCCCGAAATCTTCATCAACATCATCTCTTAATTCATTATCCTTGGACCCTGAGTATTCAAAGCATGCTAAAGAGATAAAGGAAATTAAAAATTTGAAAGCTCTATCAAAGAAGGGAAAAGAAAGAGCAATTCAAATAATCTTACTCCAAGAACTTCTAATGAAACTCGAAACAGGAAGGATAGAATCCACTGTTGGTTTGATTCTTGGTTCAATTGATTTTAATGATCCAAACGAGGTGATATGTTTGGCTTCTAATATTGCCTTAGCAGCCTCATTTCGTTTTCAAGTTACCTGTGTTTATGCAACATTTGTTCTTGAGCTGATTAATAATGCTACACCAGAGAATAACATATTGTTTTTAAAGCCAATGCTCCTCCGTCATTTATTTGAGGGGATGCTAAAAGGTGAGCCTCTTCCCTCGCTTTCGGCTGAGGTCTCATTCATCCATTCGTGTTTTATTCAAGGAGTTTTCTCTGGAGAAGAAATTGTTAGAGAGATTCGATACTTTTTTTATAACAGATCAAGATGCAAAAGATCTGTTTTCTTGGTGTTTTGTTGGTTTTCTCCACAAATTGAAGATTTGGATGTGGATATGTATGAAGAAATACTTGGGCTTTTACTTGAGTACTCAAAAGATGAGTTTTGTCCCAAAGCATTCAAACATTTTGCCGAATCGATCAATGATCTCTCAATCAATGAATGGGAAAAGCATAAATCCCTATTTGATCAGTCATCCGTATCTACAATCGAAGGATATCTAAGAAAAGATGATTTATCATCATTTCAAAAGAGAATTGTTTCTCAAGAGATAAATGTGAACAAGAGATATACAAGCAATGTATATGAACCTTGTCCATTTGCCCATGACAGACCAAACTATGCAATGATATCTGCAATATATAATGCATCAAAAATATTTCAGTATATACAAATGATCGGATCCACATTTTACTTGAAAGATCAAAAGGGAAGAACTCTCCCTGTGTTTGCAGTTGCTGGAGGAAATTCTTCAATTATAAGATTAGTTGATCAATTGCAGTGTGATTTTGATGCTTCACTTCAGACTGCCGCATCATTTCACCAAAATGAAGTATTTAAGAATTTGGTGCGAGGGAAAGAGCAGGATTTGAATGAATCTGATAGGTTTGGCAAACTTGTTATAACATCAGCATCAGCATCAAACAATGTGTTTGTACTTCTTTATTGCCTAATGCAAGGAATCAACGCAGAATCAAGAGAAACATTTGGATGGACTCCCCTCCACACAGCAGCAGAAAAAGGAAGAACTGAGGCTATTGAAGTTTTATTCGAAATAAATGGTATTAATGTTAATATCACAGATATATGGATATTTTGTGTTTTTTTGGAGTTACTCCTTTGCATCTTGCAACAGATAGATGCCAAATTGATGTTATTAAACTCTTTTTGTCTCGAAATGATGTAAATGTGAATGCGCCAACAGAAAACATGAAAACTCCTCTGCACATAGCTGTTGAATCCGGATACCCGGATATTGTTAAACTCTATCTTGCTCATCCAGAAATAAATGTCAATGCTCAATCTGATAAAGGCCAGACTCCAATGCATTTGGCAGTTAAGAGTCAGAATACCAGCATTGTTAGACTACTATTAGATTCCCCAAAAATCAACCTCTCTTTAATGAACAAAAAAGGGAAAACCCCTTATGAACTCTCTGTAACTATTGAAAACAGAGAAATAATAGCCATCTTTGAGACATACGCAGCAGAAAAAGATGTTTTCTGCCGAGTCTAGACTCAGTTTAAAACACCTGTTATTTACATTGTAAACCTAATCCGTTATAATGACTTCTTATGCATCTATATACAGAGAAAGGAACAAAATTGTGGATATGTTTTTTCACGAAGTAGAGGAAGCTCAATTAAACCGACAGAAAGAATTTGATGCCGCTGTGTTGCTTCAAAGTGTTTGGAGAAGACATATAGTTTTAAGACAAATGACAATTCTTCATTATAATGCTAATTTGATCCAAAACATTTGGAGGAGGTATAGAGCTCAGATTGAATACAGATGCCGAAAAGTAGAAAAAGAAACCAAGGATAGGATCGCCTTCTTCAACCAAATGGCTAGAATTATTCAAAAAACATGGAGAGGCTATGATTGCAGACGTCATGTCTTTGATTTCTATAAACAAAAGGGATTCCTGAATGATGTTCAACAGAAGAATAATGAAATGAACAAAATGCTCGATAATCACTATGCTCAAACAGCTGAAATGGAAAAAACATTTAAAGAAGAAGCTAGTAATTCCAAAAATCTACAAAATGCACTTAAAAGTCATTATCTTGTCTCAACAGCGGCAATTCCTTCCATATTCCAACCACCTGCTTTCACCAAAGATGCTGCCGCGATGCCAGCAATTGAACAGTTCATAAGGACTGTTAATAAGGCAAGAATTGTGATTCCTTCATGCCAAAAAAAGCAAGTTATCTAAATAATCATTGTTGAATTTGTTTAGTTAATACACTGTGCTTAGAGATTCATAACATTAATCAATTGGGATTGCGTCAATTGTTCAAAATCACTTTGAGCATTTGTTTTCTGCCTGGACAAGTAATATGATCCGATAAGCCCATAGAGATTCATTGCTGTCACACATATGAGACCGAATAGATATATTGGAACCTTATGATTAAGCTTCAAATTTATAGCATCAAAGCATCCAACAAGATGTTGGCATAGTGATCCCTTTGCTGGTTGTGAAAAATTCATCCATCCACAACATTTCATTCTTTCCTGAATTTCGGTTGCTTTTTGAGAATAAATTTCATTTTCGAATAAGTATCCAAATCTTCTAATAATTTTTCTCCTGAAAAACAACACTGATGCAATAGAAAACGCATTATGTACTAAAAAGAGCAAAAAAATGTAGATTGGAATCCTCCTAATATGCTTGTTCTCGCTTTGAATAGTAAAAACAATTATAATCATCGGAATGACCATTGTAACTGTACTGTACCTTAAAAGGTTTTCTACTACAAGGCTCGCTCCGACCAAACCTGAATCCTCTATAAATTCTAATATATAAAAAAGAATAACTGTGAGTATCAATATAGATATCATCGAAATCCCTGATATGATATAACGATGAGTACCAACATTAACCATTTCAAACTACAAAAACTGATAATTTACAAACATGTCATTTGACAGACCCATCCTCTGATGGTACTAGGTTACTATCATTCCCCGAATCATCTGCTCCAGAAAGAGGATTTCTGAATGAGAAATCATCTACGTTATATACATCTTGAGCACCTGAACCTGGAGAATCGATGGCGTCTTCTCTGGTGAACTCTGCGTCAAAATTGTGTGTACCCAAATTCCGGATATATGGAATATATGTTGGCTGCACATTTTTCTGAATCACTTGTTCCCATCTCAGCGGCTTGAAAAATGGATGATCTTTGATTCCATCAAACATTGGCCGGTGCTTTGGATTCTTTTCCAGTAGCCTTACAATCAAATCAGCTGCATCTGAATCGATTGTGTCAATTACCTTGGGTTGCTCAGTGAGAATCGAATTGAATAATTCGGCTCTAGTTTCCCCAGAAAATGGCTCGAACCCAGAAAGCATCTCACATAGCAGAATTCCTAATGCCCACCAGTCAATTTCATAGCTATATGGCTTCCTTTGAATAATCTCTGGAGCCAAATAATGATTGGTGCCACAAAAGGTTTTTGTTGAACCAATTTCGTACAAATCCTTGGCAAGACCAAAATCAGTGAGTTTCACATGTCCATTTTCGTCAAACAATATGTTTTCTGGTTTCAAATCACGATATACTATTCCATATCTATGCAAATGATCCAATGCCAAAGCAATCTCTGCGGTATATATTCGTGCATTCTCAAGTTTGACAGTGCCAACTTTCTGGAGGTGGAAAAAGAGTTCACCTCCAGGTAAATACTCGAGCCCGAGATAAAACTTGTTGGCAGTCTGGAAAGCAAAGTGCAATTTCACAATAAATGGGTGCTCAATGAGCATCATAATATTTCTTTCTGCAATAATTGCTGTTGGGCTTCCAGATTCAATGAGTTGCTTCTTATGAACAGACTTAATTGCATATTTTTCGAGCGTTTTTCGATTCTGGACAAGCATAACTTTCCCAAATAAGCCCCTTCCAATTACAGATAATATCTCAAAATCATCCATAGTGTAATTTGGCACTGTCATCACTAGCGCTTTGGAAACATTATACCATTTAACCAAAACAGACTTATCATCAGATGTTACATAAATTTTGGAATCTCTATACTCCAATAATAACAAATCTTGCTCAAGAGAAATAAGAGAGCTTTTCAAAACAGCCCTGTATTTTGGTACAGCAAACTCTTCGTCAAAAAAGGCTGCAAATGCCCCATCCTCAATCCTACAATATAAATGTTCATATTCCTTTAATGAAGAGTTCTTGACATCAAGCCAACCAGACAAACAAAGAACATTATCAAGCGAGAAACACATTTTTAAGGGTTAAAATTTACCCTTTGATCTCAGGAAGACCGTTATGTCAAATGAGTGATGTTGACGAGTTTTCTGCTGATCCTGTGATTGTTTTTGATGATTTAACTAGCCAAAAAGAAGAAACGCCTATAGCTATGGGTTTTCGGCAGCCCTCTTTCACTAAGCTTCAAGGCGTTCCTGTTCCAAAAGGTTTTAAGACAATTCACGATTTACAAACCGAGAAGCCTCCTGTCAAAGCTGAAAAGTTTAATTATGAGCTAAACGATTCTATTGACTCTATGAACGAATTCTTAGCGAAGCGAAATTCTCAGAAATGGACTAAAATGGGATATGACCCAAAAGAAATGGAGTTGTGCTTTACTCGCAATACTTCACACTCGCATTTTCAGAGTGTAAAGACAAGCTCTCTGAATACAAAAACTGTTTTTTCTTCATTTTCTACTCTTGATTCGATTGAGATGATCAGCAAAGCTCCGTCTCAAAATATTGCCACTCTAAGAGAGGATGATGAAGAAGATACTAAAAAGAAGCCGAAACCAACGAGTATGAGAAGGAGGCTCAGTTCTGGTACTGTAATGCATGGAATTACCGAATTAATAGATGAAAAAAAGGCCGAATCAAGTATTACATCAGAAAGTAATGTTTCCTCTGGATCACAAACAGAAGGACAATCAATGATAAATCAAAGAGCTTCATCACGAGGACCATTATCAGATGAGTTCTTCATGTATGTTGTTGAATCTCCCGAATCATATATATATACTTTTATGCTGAATCAATCAACAGATTCTCTAACCCCTCAGCAAATAACAGAAATCCGATTGAGGCTTAACCACTACTATAGTTTATCAATCGATATGAATCTCATTAAAGATTCATTTCAAATACTCGAAATGATCAATAGCCTGAAAACTCCAACAGCTAAAACAGACATGGCCAGCGGTCGCAATATCCAGGATTCTTCAAAAAAAATTCAAGAACTAAAGGAAGAAATTTGTAAGGTAGAGTTTAAATGGGCTCACAATATTGCATGTGTGGAACAGGAATCTTTTGCTACTCTGAACAGCCTTGAGGATAGCTATAGAGAAGCAATACTAGAATTGGACAATGAATGGAAATCTGAACAAAAGCAACTTTTATACTCAAAACCCTCATCCACATTGTTGAATCTTCAACATACTTTCAAGAAACTTTTGAAAGCAAAACAACTAGATCGAATAGATGACATTTCTAAACAAATTGAGAATAGGGAACAATTTGAGATTAATGAAGCCCAAAGGAGAATGAAAGCAGATTATATGGTTGCATTGAACAAATTGAAAGAACAATATAATTACGAAAAAGCTTCTATTATTGCAAATAAGGAGACTAAAACAAACCACCTAATACGATCAAGAGATCAGGAATTAGGACCATTACAAGTCAGATTAGACAATCTTGAAAAGCAAAATGTTGTCACTAGGAAATCTTTATTAGACAAGCCTCAAACAACTCACGCAAATCAATCAAAAATATATCAACCAATTAAACTTCCTGTATTTGTGTCATCTGCAAAATTATCAATACCTATGTTTAACCCCTCAAAGAAGTCCGAATTATCCAAAACTGTACAAATTACACGTCCTTCTTCAAAAAAGGGTAGAAATAAATGATAAATGTGTCTAATTGAGTTTATTTAAATCCTTGGGTAACTTTGGAGTATAGAGTATATGAATCTTGTATATATTTGATATTAGTTGATATTGAGTTAACAGGGATATTTCCTAGTTCACTAACCACAACATCAACATATTGTCCAGGTGTTACATCAAATAGTAAAGCAAGATACTCTTGGTCACTGAAATTACTAATTGGAATTGGACTGATGAAATCTTTCGACAGAATCTCATTCTTTGCCAATGCATCAACTCTTACATCAACTACAAAACGATATGAAGCACATACAAAAACAACAGGAACGCCAAATTCATGTGCAACCATTGAAATCATGGCTGTTCCAACTGGAGTTAACGCTGCATTATTGGAAAGAATACCGCAAGGTTCTATGAGAACTTTTGACACTTCGGGCATTATATAACTGAGACCAGAAATCAAAACATATCGAACATCGATCATTGGCATCTGTTCAATAAGTTGTCTGGAATTGAAATTAGGGCGTGAATCAATCACAACAACCCTAAACTGCCTCCTAAACTCGTCATGGGCCAATTTCAATGAGTGCATGATGACGGGTGAATATCCATATGTCAGAATTACATCTCCATCAACAATGCTTTCCGCGACTTTCCTGGATAAGAAAGATGCAACATCGTCTATCTTGTCGGAGATGAAACTATCAATAGAAGCAAGCATTGCTGCACGAAATTCTTCTTCGGGTATGGATCCTTCATTATTCCTTCTAAGCTGAGCCTTTAAAAACCTGACTGAGTTCCCTATGCTAGGTGTTATTATTCTAATTTGGTTTAAAACGTTCAAAGTCCTTTTGATAACATTCTGAAGAGATGTGCAAAACCTGCCCTTCTGACTAATTGGCTCTTCTTTGATCAATTCTCTTATCATTTGAAGAAATTGACGGCATCTTTCGTTATCATCAATAGAAAGATCCAAACCTGTGTTGAGGATATACTCAAGCAAAATAGGAGGAAGCCAGCCCTTTTGAGTGGTAATTGTTGAGGTTAAATCAAGAATATCTTTGGAAGACCACTTTTTCACAACTGGGATATGAGAAAATAAAGAACTTATTTCGGAAACGGGCTCTGGTGCGTTGGCAGCCTTCTCTTCTGGTTTCGGTTTGGCTTCATTAACTTTTCTTTGATTTCCTTCTTTTCTATTGTTGGCCTTTGTTCTTTCTTCACCGCCTTCACTTTTAGCAGGTGGTTTTCCTTGATCTTTATTTGGCTTTTGTTTTTGTTTCTCATTGTCATCTTTCTTTGCTGGTGGTTTTCCTTTTTCATCCACTGATTCTTTCTTTCGTTGCTGTTTGGGCTTTTCTCCTTGTGGATCTTTGCCTTTTTGTTGAACAGTCGGTGTTGCAACTTGACCTTCAGTACTCATTTATTCTTATCGTTGACCCAAAACGTCACTTTTATCACAGTGTTTTAGTAGAGTAGAAGAATATTGCTCCTCCACCATTATCTGCAAAGCAGTTATAGAACATTGAGTAATTGATGTTCATAGAGTAAGAACTAGCAGTAACATATATTACACCACCATGTCCAGAGTATGATAAATATTTTTATCAAAGTAAGACCTTCTTTGACCTATACTTTCGTTCTCACAGCCCAAACCAACATTGCAAATAATCTCATTATCATTCAACCACAATACAAAATACAATATATTCTATCTTCTTTATTCTTTCTTCTCTCTGATCTCTTTCTTCATATACAATTATTATATAATATTAATACTTCTTTTACACAATCACAAATGAAATGAAGATTGGAAACATATACATATCACTCTTTCTTTTCCCTAAATCACTTGATAACATCCTCATTTCACATTCTGAATCATATGTTCTTCCTACTGTTTCTTTTTGAGTTTCTTCTAATGATCTCTGATTGAGAGGTATATCTGCATTACAATGAATCGAATTGAAGATTTGTAATTGATATGTGATTGCATTAGTGAATGAATTATTATTTGATATTGATACTGCTCCATAAGATAACGATTGAGATGAATGGTCAATGAAAGAATGAGACACTTCAAAAGAACCAGAGTTAATTTTGAATAGTTTTTTTATTATTTTTGAATACGCAAAATTTCCTCTTTAGCAATGCTCCAGTGACATCAACAACTCCTCCACCCGAATTTGGACTGTTGTTATGAACAATGTTAGCATATGACATTGATATTGTTCCTGAGTTAGTATAGAACACTATGCAAACCCAATAAGATACCTTGTTGTTTGAGAAAGTGCAGTGTGAGCTTGTGAATGAGGATGGAGAAGAGATACCAATACCAGAAACCTTTTCAGCATTGTTCATTGAACTGTTTGTGTTGTCAGCTCTCTGATCACCTGTGAATAAGCGAAAAGATTCAGATCCAGATGTAGTATGAGAGCAATTTGATACTGATAGATACTCCACTTGATTCACCTGAGAAACATAAAGCAAAGCAAAATGATACCAAGAAGCAGAGCAACTAATAGCACATATCATTCTGAGACACGAATGAGAAGAAGAAAAGAATATTGATCCTCCTAATGGAGAACAAACACAGTTAAAGAAGATTGAGTAATTGATGTTCATTGAGTAAGAACTAGCAGCAACATATATTACACCACCACGTCCCGAGTATGATGAATATCTTGAGAATAAACAATTAGATATACTGATATTCATTTGAGAATAAGACCTTCCTTGATCTATACTTTCGTTGTCACAGCCCAAACCAGCATTGCAAATAATCTCATTATCATTCAACCACAATACAAAATAGAATATCTTCTTTTACTATGATCAAAAGACATATGGACTAGAGACGTAATCATGATGGTGATTCTTTTGATGATCTCTCTTACTATCATTATCTTTGTTTGTATCATTACCATCATACTTCTCTTCTCTCTTGTGTTTCTTCTCAATTTCTAATGATGATGATGATGAACTATAATTCTTATTATGAATCTTTTTACCACCAATGTATGTGTTCATTAAAGAGAAAATCTTAATTAATTATGAAATTGTTGATTAAATTTTTATAAAAACAAGAATTTCTAAATTTCTATCGTTTTAAAACTATATAGAAACCTGTTTCCCTTCTAGTTTGGTCAAAATTCTTGTTCTACAATCTCTGGTGAAATTAGAACCCAAAAAGAAATCTCAGACACTAAGAAAATTTTTTGGATAATTTTTCAAAAATGCACCGAAAAATGATTTAGTTTACAACAATTAATGAAATTAAGATTGGTAACATATGAATATACCTATTTTTTCGACTAACTAATCCCTTACTTAATAAAAACCTCATTTCACACTCTAAATCATAAGATCTATATTGTGTTTCTTTGAGAGTATACATTGGAGTTTCTTCATGAGTATTCATTGGAGTATCATTAAGAGTTTTAATTGGTGTTTCTATAAGAGTATTTGCTTGAGTAGTTGTTCTTGATGGAAACATAGTTTGGGTTCTAGCTAATGTAGCTGTTCTTGATGGAAACATAGTTTGGGTTCTAGCTAATGTAGCTGTTCTTGATGGAAACATAGTTTGGGTTCTAGCTAATGTAGCTGTTCTTGATGGAAACATAGTTTGGGTTCTAGCTAATGTAGCTGTTCTTGATGGAAACATAGTTTGGGTTCTAGCTAATGTAGCTGTCCTTGATGGAAAAAGAGGTATATCAGCATTACAATGAAGAGAATTGAAGAATTGCAATTGATATGTGATTGTATAAGTGAATGAATTCTTATTTGATGTTGATACTGCTGTTGAAGTATTGAATGATCCAGAGTGCTCTATGAACGAATGAGACACTTCAAGAGAACCTTCATATACACAGAATAGAGTGTTTTGATTATTCTTGAATATGCAATACATCATCTTTCTTGATCCTGTTCCAGTGACATATACAACTCCTCTAGAAGATGGACTGTTGTTATGAACAATGTTAGCATATGACATTGATATTGTTCCTATGCCAGAATAGAAGTATATACAAATGTTATTAGATACCTTGTTGTTTGAGAAAGTGCAGTATAAGCTTGAAAAAGAGGATGGGTAATCGATATAAATACCAGAATACAAAATAGCATTGTTCATTGAACTGTTTGTATTGTCAACTCTCTGATCACCAGAGTATAAGAGAATAGAACCAGATCCAGATGTAGTATGAGAGCAATTTGATATTGATAGATACTCCACTTGATTCACCTGAGAAACATAAAGAAAAGCAAAATGACCCCAAGAAGCAGAGCATCTATTAGCACATATCATTCTGAGATATGAATTATAAGAGAAGAAGAATATTGCTCCACCATCCCAAGAACAATCACAGTTATAGAACATTGAGTAATTGATGTTCATTGAGTAAGAACCCATATAAACAAATACTACAGCTCCATTTTCAGAGAATAGAGAATATCTTGAGAAGACACAATTAGAAATATTGATATCTTTATCAACGTAAGACCTTCCTAGATTAATATTTTCATTTACACAACCCAAACCAACATTGCGAATAATTACGTTATCATTCAACCTGAATGGCAATAGAGGCACAATCGGGTAATTTTTGGGATATTTCAAAAACTTGGCTACTTCTTTTAATAGTGATAATTGTTGTTTTCTCTTATATAGTTTTTCAAAATAGGCAACATTAATAAAAAATAATAATACAAAAATAATGCTCGAAATAGTTATAATATTGTTAGTTAATATCTTTTGTCTTATAATTTTGTTCGGTTTTTTAGTAGTTTTGAGTTTTTTTTTGGGAATAATAGGAAAAAAATCGACAAATAAGAATTTTTTTTTGGAATCTCAAAAAATCTAGTAATTTGGATTCCATTTAATATAAAATTGCTTATTTTCCTAATATATCCTAATAAATTTAGATAACCAGAAATAGTGATATCCAAAATGAAGAGGGTCCAAATTGCATTTCCGAGAGAGAGATATGGTACAGAGTTTACAAATATCGTAATACATTTCAAAATCATTTTACATGATTTTAAATGATTTGAAATTTCTTTGTGTTTTTCAGATTCATATTTATAGGAGTTAATTATCCCAAAGAATCCATTACTAAAATTGTTCCAAAAAATGGTCCAGTATGATAATCCTAATGAAGACATGGCGGTTAAAAAATAAATGGCATAATTTGTTAAGTGGTCCCTAACGAGTTATTTTTTATTGAGAATAAGGTTATAAATTTAATTGTTGTGGATATAGCAATTTAGTATCCGTTTTGTTTTTGTGGTTTAAAATTGTATCAGATTAAATTGTTGAATAGTCAACAATTTGAGATGTTTGAGAACAACGAATATAAATCCGGTTAGGTGAAGTGGTAGGAGAGTGAAGTGTCAAGTTTTCACTGGTATCACCGGCCGCCAAGAAGACAGCGGGCAGTGTCTTGTTTTTGATCCGATGGATCAGGCATAGCAGGGCATGAGAGGGTGTCTTTAAGTCCCTTGGCAATTGTAGTTTACTTAACATGGTTGATTGTGAGGGGTGTTCCTAGCAAACACCAGCGCATCTCTTGGA
>Ga0209639_1000144_pt1 | contig 110576 bp, 113 predicted proteins | sample EPASupsiteHSE605_FD_187268 | JGI IMG/M metagenome (GOLD analysis project Ga0209639, IMG submission 187268) | Bioremediated contaminated groundwater from EPA Superfund site, New Mexico - Sample HSE6-05 (SPAdes) (version 2) | ecosystem: Environmental > Aquatic > Deep subsurface > Groundwater >...
GATCTCAGTCAAGGCGATCGTCCTGCACCGGCAACAACCGACCAGGGAAGCAGTATCGGCGGCCATACCTTCATCGGTGGCCAAAGAAGACCATGACAAATTCGTAAAACTGGTCTTTGAAGAGTTTGAAAACCTGCACCAAGGGAATGCGATACGCTTCGGTATTCGCCCATTGGAGTTCGCGGCCTGGCAGGAGAAAGCCAAGTGAACGAGCTGTTACGTTAACAGAAGACATATTCTGTCACACATTTGCAGTATGGTGAAATTTTAAGAGGACAGGTTCTATGCTCAGCTCATTTATGCCGCAGAAAGGTCAGCATGAACATCACGCCAGCACTATTTGAGGATTATGACATCCGCAGGGTTTATGACGAGAAGTCCGAAACCTGGTATTTCTCTGTTGTGGATATCATCCGGGCCTTATTGCAGCAGCCTGATTTTCAGGCTGCAAGGAAATACTGGAACAAGCTGAAGGAAAGGCTTGTCAAGGAAGGCAGCGAGTCGGTGACAAAATGTCACCGACTGAAACTGGAAGCTGCTGACGGGAAGAAATACCTGACCGACGTCGCCAGCCCCGAAGTGCTGCTGCGCCTTATCCAGTCTGTTCCCAGCCCCAAGGCTGAGCCGATCAAACTCTGGCTGGCCAAAGTCGGTTATGAGCGGATGCAGGACATGGCCGACCCGTCCCGCTCGCTGGACCGCGCCCGGGAGTACTGGCAGCAGCACGGCAGGAGCGAAAAGTGGATTCAGCAGCGGATGACCGGCCAGGAGACCCGCAACAAGCTGACCGACTACTGGAAAGAACACGAGATCAGGAAGGAGTCGGAGTTTGCCATCCTGACCGACATCATTCACCGGGAATGGGCAGGTTTGAAGGTACAGGAGCACAAGGCGCTCAAGGGTCTGAAGAGCCAGAACCTGCGGGACCACATGAGCGAGGCGGAGTTGATCTTTACCGCACTGGCGGAGCTTTCCACCCGCCAGATTGCTGAGACCATGAACGCCACCGGTATGAAGGAGAACAAGGCCGCGGGGAAGAAAGGGGGCGGTATCGCCCGCAAGGCGCGCCGGGATCTTGAGGAAAAGACCGGCAGGAGTGTTGTCACCGGGGAGAATTTCCTGCCGCCGGGGAAGAGAAAGCTGACTGATGAGTAAGAGGGGATGAACGGCCATCTTGTGATTTTGGAGATGTCACGGATATAGGAACAAGGGAAATTATGAAGTATGATTTTACGTCTTTTTCATCAGTCATAATTCATCCCCCATAATTGCCTTTCTAGCTGTTTGAGGATAATCGGCGGGGTGGGTAGGGTTCTGGGATGATGAGTTACGAGCAGGCAGCGCGAAAATTGTCGTTTCTTGAGTTTATATGAGATCCCGAATATTGAGACAGGTGTAGGGGTAAGTGGGTATATTGTATGGATCTATTACCTCCCGATCGGATGATTCAGATGTAGAAGCTGGGTTGCAAAGGACTAATAAGTGCCATGACCGATTGCAAAGATTTGAAAGACAGTTACGCAAATTCATAGACAAAGAAATGACTGCTCGATATGGTTCAAATTAGCCACAGATCAAAACGGAAAAGGCGGATTAGCATTTCTTGTGTATGATTGGCCCTTAATCGGCCTTTATCCCCTGTTTAAAGGAACAGAGATTGAGGTGGGTGCTTCTGAACTTCGGGCCACAGCCCCAGGTAAAGCGACGGTGCTTTGAAAATGATCGGAAGGCGTTTCGGCCTTCGGTTTAGCCGGCCCAGCAGTACCTTGTCGAACATCGACGGGAATGGAGTCTGTGAATATGATCATTGGCAGAGCGGGACAGTCTGCTGCTTGAGATCCATGGACGGACAGGAAACACGGCCAGACAGGCCGAAGCCGCATGGCGCATTTTCAGGCGGAGTCGCAGCGCCACATCCCTGTTGCTTCTACTTCCCGCTACCCACCCCAAAAAGAAGTTGTATTATTTGTATGACAGTCTGGAGTGCAGACACCCGAATCACCCGGCTTAATTCCCGGTATTGCAGGAGATCGGCGATGACCATGCCCGTAGTAAGTATTCAGCTGCCCGATTGGGTAGAACGATTCCTGGAACAATCACCCCGGATATTCCCCGGTACAGACGACCGAATGCGTTTTGTGATCGAGCTTTCCCGCCGGAACGTGCGACATGGAACCGGCGGACCATTCGGGGCCGCAGTCTTCGACAGCGATGGGCAGCTGATAGCTCCGGGGATCAACATGGTTGTCATCTCGAACTGCTCTCTCCTCCACGCGGAGACAGTGGCGCTGGCATGCGCTCAAAAGGCACTGGGACGCTACGATATCGGCAACGGGGGAAAGCTCCAATACGACCTCTACGCCACTACCGAACCGTGCGCCATGTGCTTTGGCGCCATCCCCTGGTCCGGGGTGCGCCGACTGGTTTGTGGAGCACGAGATGCAGACGCCCGCGCTATCGGTTTCGACGAAGGGCCAAAACTTGCAGAGTGGGTGGCGGCCCTCAATGCCCGCGGCATCACCGTCCTGCGCGACGTACTGCGTAATGACGCGGTGGCGGTGCTTCAAGAATATGCGGCAGCAGGGGGCCTCGTTTACAACACCGGGCACTAGGCGCTTACGACGTCACTCCGGCTACAGCGGACGGCTATCAACAAGGATGAGGAATCCCCCAGAAACCTGTTTACAAAATGAAATAAATTCTTTAAATTTAGGCGCCATTTTTTCAATTTCCTCTCACGGAGAAAATCATGGAATCTCTCAGGAATACGCCTCTTTTATCACGGCACCAGCAGATGAAGGCACTACTTGCACCGTTCGGCGGCTGGAACATGCCGATCCAGTACGAAGGAATCATCGCCGAGCACAAATGGTGCCGGGAAAAGGCCAGCCTGTTCGACATCTGCCACATGGGGGAATTCCTTTTCCAGGGAGACATCGAGGCAAGCGGTCTCGAAGACGTCTTCACCTTCTCCGTCAAATCCATACCGGTGGGGCGCTCCCGTTACGGCTTCCTCCTCAACGAAAACGGCGGCATCATCGACGACCTGATCGTCTTCCGTCTTGCAGAGGACGCGGTGATGATCGTCGTCAACGCAGCCACCATCGACAACGACTTCAGCGTGATTCAATCGCGCCTCAAACCGGGTGGGGTCTTTTCCAACACGTCGGCCGACACCGGCAAGCTGGACATTCAGGGACCGCTCTCCCGCGACGTGCTGGTACAGGCCTTCGGCCCGGAAATCGGCAAAATCCCTTACTTTAAATTCATCCGGATGAACATCCTCGGCGTCGAGGCGATTGTCAGCCGCACCGGCTATACCGGCGAGTTGGGCTACGAAATATTCCTGCCGGCGCAGAAGGTTGTCGAGCTGTGGGACCTGCTCCTCGGCGACGAACGGGTAAAACCGGCCGGGCTCGGCGCTCGGGACGTGCTGCGACTGGAGGTGGGGTACAGTCTTTACGGCAGCGACATCGACGAAGTCACCACGCCACTGGAAGCGGGCCTCGGCGCATTCGTCAACTTCGACAAGCAATTCGTCGGTCGCGAGGCTCTGCTGAAGCAGCAACAGACTGGTCTGACAAAAGCCAAGGCAGCGTTTCAGGTGAGTTCGCGCCGTGCACCGCGCCACCATTATGAGATATGCTCCGAGGGGGCAGCCGTCGGCACGGTGACCAGCGGGGTCTTTTCGCCCATGCTCGGCTGCGGCGTAGGTATCGGCTTCGTCAAACCGGCAGTGGCGACTGTCGGCGCACCCCTCACTATCAGGCACGACAATGTCAGCATGGAGGCAACCGTTGTGGAACTCCCCTTCTACAAGGGCGGATCGCTACGATCGTAGGCGTTAAGGCTTTATTGCATTTCATATCTATCTTTCAAATTCAAAATCGGGAGGGAACATCATGACGGAAACCTATTTCACCAAGGAACACGAGTGGGTAAAGATCAAGGACGGGGTCGCCAGCATCGGCATCAGCGAACATGCGGCCCACGAACTGGGGGACATCACCTTTGTCGAACTTCCGCAGGTGGGCAAGACGGTCAAGCAGTTCGAGGTTCTGGCCGGCATCGAGTCGGTAAAGGCGGCGAGCGACATCTACGCCCCGCTTTCGGGCAAGGTGACGAAAGTGAATGAAGCGCTCAACGACACCCCCGAGATCGTCAACGAAGCTGCCGAGGACGCAGGCTGGATAGCCTGGCTTGAGCCGTCCGACATATCCGAGGTAAAAAATCTGCTGAGCAAAGCGGAATACGACGAGTACCTGAAAGGGCTGGAATAATGAGCTACTGTCCAAATACTCCGGAGGATACCCGGGAAATGCTTGCCGCCATTGGCGTGGCAAGCGTCGATGCGCTGTTCGCGCCGATTCCGGCAGGGCTCAGGGCCCGGTCGTTCGCCCTGCCCGACGGCACGTCCGAGCAGGAACTGCTCCGACAGATGAAACAACTGGCCGGAACCGACCGCCCGGTAACCGGCTTTATCGGCGGCGGCTATTACGACCATTATATCCCGGCGGTGGTGGATCACCTTTCCGGCCGCGCCGAGTTCTATACCGCCTACACCCCCTATCAGCCGGAATGTTCCCAGGGGACCCTCCAGGCGCTCTTCGAGTACCAGACCGCCATCTGCCGGCTGACCGGCATGGAAGTCAGCAACGCCTCCCTTTACGATGGCGGTACTGCCCTGGCCGAGGCGGCGATGATGGCCCTGCGCGTCACCGGCCGGAACCGGCTGGTGATCGACGGCTCGGTCAATCCGTTCAGCCGTGAAATCGTCAGGACCTACCTGACGAACCTGGGGGTGGAGATAGTCGAGATTCCCGCACGGGACTGCCTGGCCGACCGGCCGGCCCTTACCGCCGCCTTGACCGACCTGACCGCCGCGGTTATCCTGCAAAACCCCAACTTCTTCGGCTCGGTAGAGGACCTGGGCGACATCGCCCTGACCGCCCATGCCAACGGCGCGCTCCTCATCGCCTCGGTCTATCCGATCAGCCTCGGGCTGGTGAAAAGCCCCGGCGCCATGGGGGCCGACATCGTCGTCGGCGACGGCCAGAGCCTGGGGAACCCGCTATCCTTCGGCGGCCCGTCCTTCGGCTTTATCGCCACGACCAAGAAATACATCCGCAACCTTCCCGGCAGGATCATCGGCGAGACCGTGGACAAGAACGGCCGGCGCGGCTTCGTCCTCACCCTCCAGGCCCGCGAGCAGCACATAAAAAGACACAAGGCAACCTCCAACATCTGCAGCAACCAGAGCCTCTGCGCACTGCGCGGCATGATCTTCCTTGCCAGCGTCGGCAAGGAGGGGCTGGTTGATCTGGCCCGCCTCAACCGCGACAAGGCGGAATATGCCAAGGGACTCCTCGCCAAGGTCAAGGGTGTCAGACTCCTCAACACGGCAAACACCTTCAACGAGTTCACCCTGGTTCTCCCCAAAGACGCCGCAGAAGTCGCAGAAAGGCTCCTCGACAAAGGGGTTGCAGCCGGCGTGCCGCTCGGCGCCTACTACCAGGGAATGGACAACTGCCTGGTGGTAACGGTGACGGAAAAACGGACCAGGGATGAGATAGACGCTTTGGCAAAAGAGCTGGAGGGGGCGTTATGAAACTGATATATGAAAAATCCGTTAAAGGGCGGCGCGGTCTGAAGCTCCCCGCCGGGGATGTGCCGCGTGCAGCCGACCTCCCCACCGACCTGCTCAGAGAGAAGCCTGCAGGGCTCCCCGAGGTGAGCGAGATGGACCTGGTGCGCCACTATACCAACCTTTCGCGGCGCAACTTCTCGGTGGACACCAACTTCTATCCGCTCGGCTCCTGCACCATGAAGTACAACGCCAAGATCATCGAAAATACATCGGCCCTTTTCGCCGGCTCACACCCGATGACCCCGCTCCTCCCAGGAGGAGAAGCCTTCACCCAGGGCTCCCTCGCCCTGCTCCACGGCATGGGAGAGCTCCTGACGGAGATCACCGGAATGGATGAAGTGAGCTGCCAGCCCCTGGCCGGCGCCCACGGCGAGATGACCGGCATCATGCTGATCGCCGCCTATCACCGGGCCAAGGGGAACCGGAAAAAGTACGTCATCGTCCCCGACTCCTCCCACGGCACCAACCCCGCCAGCGCCGCCATGGTCGGTTACGAGATCATCACCATCCCTTCCGCCCCTTACGGCGACATGGACCTGGACGCTTTCAGGGCGGCAATGAACAACGAGGTAGCGGCGGTGATGATGACCTGCCCCAACACCCTCGGCCTCTTCAACCCGCACATCAAGGAGATCTGCGACATCGCCCACGAGCACGATGCCCTCATGTACTACGACGGGGCCAACCTCAACGCCATCCTCGGCAAGGTGCGCCCCGGCGACGTGGGCTTCGACGTGATACACGTCAACCTGCACAAGACCTTCGGCACCCCCCACGGCGGCGGCGGTCCGGGCAGCGGCCCGGTCGGCGTAAAAAAGGCGCTGATCCCGTTTCTCCCGACGCCCCGGGTAATCAGAAAGAGCGACGGCGCCTTTGCCCTGGAAAAAGTCAATTCCCGGAGCATCGGCCGGATGGCCAACTTTTTCGGCAACTTCGGGGTGATGGCCAAGGCGTACGCCTACATCCTCATGCTCGGCCGGGAAGGGCTGATAGAGGTGAGCGAGCAGGCGGTGCTCAACGCCAACTACATGATGGCGCAGCTCAAGGATCATTTCGACCTCCCCTACGACAAGAGCTGCATGCACGAATGCGTATTCTCCGCCTCCCGGCAGCTCAAGCACGGGGTGCATGCCATCGACATAGCCAAATACCTCATCGACCGGGGCTACCACCCGCCGACGGTTTATTTCCCGCTCAACGTCAAGGAGGCGATCATGATCGAGCCCACCGAGACGGAGAGCAAGGAGACCATGGACGCCTTCATCGCAGTGATGATAGAAGCTGCAGAAATGGCAGAGAAAAACCCCGAAGCGCTCCACGAGGCGCCGCTCACCATGCCGGTCAGCCGCCTCGACGAAACCAAGGCCGCCAGGGAACAGAACGTCTGTTTCGGGCCGTGGTAGGCATCAACTAAATGACGCCGCCTCCGCCGGAAAAGTCCTGCGGAGGCGGCGTCCCCAGGTTTTCGAGTCGTTTTTGTCCGCCCAATCGCATGGAGGATGAATCATGAACGAAGCCGCTTCCACCTACCTTGTTACCTGCCCCGCCTGCGGCGCAGCCAACCGCATACCCTCCACCAAAGAAGGCCGATCGGGCAAATGCGGCAATTGCCGTGCATTGCTCCCCCCTCTTTACCTTCAGCCGGTAGAACTGACCGACAGAAGCTTCGATTCCTTCGTTTCCAGCTACCCGGGCCCGGTTCTCGCCGAATTCTGGGCGCCATGGTGACCGCACTGCCGAAACTTCGCACCGGCGGTGCGGGAAATTGCCGGAGAGCTTGCCGGCAAGGCAGCTGTCGTACAGGTCAATACCGAGGAAAACCCCATTCTGTCCAGCAGGTTCGGCATCCGCAGCATCCCGGCCCTGCTCATCCTGAAGAAGGGAACAGTGCAGGCCACACTGAGCGGGGCGCAGGAAAAACGGGCCGTTCTCGCCTGGTTCAGACAAAACGCGCTCTGAACTCTGTTTTAGCGCCGTGAAACCCGTCCGAGCCGTTGACATGCGCGGTTATTGCGCTACCATTGAAATGTTTTCCCATTCAAACACGATTGTTACAAGGCCGCCATGTCCGTGAGCACGCCACAGAAAGCGATTTTGCCCCCGTTTGACGCGGACATCCTGCCGCTCGGGATCTACATCGCCGCCGCAGTCCTGCTCATCGGCATTCTCCTGCTTGCCGCCTGGTGGCTGGGGGACAAGAAACACTCGGCAGCCAAGGAAATCGCCTATGAATCCGGCGTGATCCCAACGGGTACGGCCCGCCTCGCCTATCCGGTCCCCTTCTACCTGGTCGCCATATTCTTCATCGTTTTCGACGTGGAAGCGGTATTTATCTTTACCTGGGCCGTTGCCTGGGACGAACTGGGATTTCCCGGCCTTATTCACATCACCACCTTTATCATCGTGCTGTTGCTGGGACTGGTCTGGCTCTGGCTGAAGGGGGGGCTCGAATGGGGGCCTTCGAAACAGGTTCGACGTTCAAAGTTCGAGGTTCGAAGTTAAATGCCGAACCTTGAACCTTGAACCTTGAACCTTGAACCTTGAACCTTGAACCTCGAACCTCGAACGGATTGTATGACCGAACAGGACGCTACCTCACATAACAATATCCTCCTCACCAACCTGGACGACCTGATCAACTGGGGGCGGGCCAATTCCCTCTGGCCGATGTTCTTCGGTCTCTCCTGCTGCTTTGTCGAAATGATGACCTCCTTCACCTCCCGCTACGACATCTCCCGCTTCGGCGCCGAGGTGCTGCGCGGCACACCCCGCGAAGCGGACCTGATGGTGATCGCCGGCACGGTATTCAAGAAGATGGCCCCTTCCATCCTGAGGCTCTACGAGCAGATGGCCGAGCCTCGCTGGGTCATCTCCATGGGGAGCTGCGCCAACTCGGGCGGCATGTATGACGTCTACAGCGTGGTGCAGGGGGTGAACCAGATCATCCCGGTGGACGTCTATGTACCCGGCTGTCCGCCCCGCCCCGAGGCCTTCCTCCAAGGGCTGATGCTCCTCCAGGAAAAGATCAGGACCTGCGAGCGCCCCGCCAGGCCTGTGCTGCACATGCAGGGCGGCAACCAGGGAACCACGACGCCGGTCCTGGTGGACGGCGTCAGCAAGAGCCGCGACACCCGCGGTCCGGGCATGGCAGGGACCTCCATCCGGGGGACGTCGGTACAGCACCCGAAATTTTCGCTGCCGCGCTCCGACGAGATGTGGCGGCCGCCGGCAGCGAAACACGCTTATCCCGACTTCGGCCTGACCGGCGAACTGGAACTGGCTTTCGACCACCGGCTAACGGTCGATCGCAACGCCACCGACATGCTCACCTACCGCTGCCCGGCCGAGTTGGTGCCGGAGGTGCTCAAGCACTTGAAGCAGCGCGGCAGCAAACCGTTCCGCCGCCTGGAGGACATTGCCGCCGTAGACGAGTCGTGCCGCCGCGAACGGGGGAAATTCCGGGACTTCACCGTCAACTACCATCTGCTCTGCTTCGACACCCCCGGCCATATCCGGATCAAGACGGAGCTTTCCGGCGCCTCGCCGGAACTGCCGACGGCCACGGCCGTCTTCCCCGCCGCCAACTGGTACGAGCGGGAAGTGTTCGACATGTACGGCATCCGCTTCAGCAGCCACCCGGACCTGCGCCGCATCCTCATGCCCCCCGACTGGGAAGGGCACCCACTGCGCAAGGAACACCCGTTCCGGGCCACCGAGATGCCCCCCTACACCACCGAGGATGCACGGAAACTCCAGCCCCTGCCGGCAGCCGACTTCTTCGACCGGCTGGATGAGGAAACCCTGATCCTCAACCTGGGGCCCCAGCATCCGGGCACCCACGGCATCATCCGCTTCATCCTCAAGCTCAAGGGCGAAGAGATCGTCGACATGGACACCGACATCGGCTTCCACCACCGCGGAGCGGAAAAGATGGGGGAACGGCAGCACTGGAACCAGTTCATCCCCTACACCGACCGGATCGATTACCTGGCAGGGGTGCAGAACAACCTGGCCTACGTAAACTCCGTGGAGCGGCTCTGCAGCATCACCGTCCCCGACCGGGCCGTTTATGTCCGGGTCATGCTGGCGGAGCTGTTCCGCATTGCCAGCCACCTGGTCTGGCTCGGCACCTTCGCCGCCGACGTGGGGGCCATGACCCCGGTCTTCTACACCTTCACCGACCGGGAGAAGATTTTCGACATCGTCGAGATGATCACCGGCGGCCGGATGCACCCGGCCTGGTTCCGCATCGGCGGTGTGGCCGAAGACTTGCCCTTCGGCTGGGAAGAACCGGTCAAAGCGTTCCTCGCCTGGTTCCCGCCCCGGCTCAAGGAGTATGAGGACCTGTTAAACGGCAACCCGATCTTCAAAGCACGCCTCAAAGGGGTGGGGATAATCAGCCAGGCGGAGGCCACCGACTGGGGGGTGAGCGGCCCCAACCTGAGGGCCTGCGGCATGGAATGGGACCTGCGCAAGAAGATGCCCTATGCCGGCTACGAGCGGTTTCATTTCGACGTGGCGGTGGCGGAAGGGGGCGACTGCTATGCCCGCTACCTGGTACGGATCGAGGAAATGAAGCAGTCGCTCCATATGGTCCGGCAGTGCCTCCACGACATGCCGGGCGGCCGCTGGATGACCGATGATTACAGGTTTGTCCTGCCTCAAAAGCGTGACACCCTCAATGACATCGAATCGCTCATCCACCACTTTGTCAACTCCACCCGCGGCATGACGCCGCCACGGGGGGAGTGCTATACGGCCATCGAAGCCCCCAAGGGGGAGAACGGCTACTTCGTGGTTTCCGATGGCATCAACATCCCGTACCGGGTCAGGATCAAGACGCCAAGCTTCCCCCACATCCAGGCCCTGCCGCTGATGAGCAAGGGGTGGCTGGTGGCTGATTTCCTGGCAATCATCGGCTCGATTGATTTTGTGCTGGCAGATTTGGACAGGTAAAACCCGTTCAACGTTCAAGGTTCGACGTTCTATGTTGAATATACCTTGAACCTTGAACCTCGAACATTGAACCTCGAACGAGCATTTATGATCCCTGAAGGACTGAAAAAAGAGCTGGCCGACCGCATCGCCGCAGCCGTCACCTCCCGCGAAGCGGCGGTGGATGTGATGAAGGAGCTGCAAAGGCATTACGGCTGGCTGACCGATGAGGCGGTTGAGGAAGCCGCTGCATTGCTGGGTCTCTCAACCCTCCAGGTTGAAGAGCTTGCCACCTTCTATGAGATGATTTACCGCCGACCGGTGGGGAAGCGGGTTATCCATGCCTGCGACTCCATCTCCTGCTGGGCGGTGGGGGGGGAACACATGATGGCCCAGCTTGCCCGGCGCCTTGGTATCGAGCCCGGAGAGACCACCAGAGACGGTATGTTCACCCTGCTCCCCTGCTGCTGCCTGGGGAACTGCGGCGATGGGCCGGCCATGATGATCGGTGACACCCTCTACGGCCGGCTGACCCCGGAGCGTATAAGCGAGATTCTGGCGCAGGAGAAAAAGACACTGTAGGGGCGAACGGCGTTCGCCCTTTATCCAATCTGCATTGCTGTTCCAACAGGGCGCATGCCATGCGCCCCTACCAAAAAGGAGGAAAACAAATGAAAAAAGCCCTGATAGCTGCCTTTTCCCTTTTCGCCCTGGCAGCTTTCTCCACCGCCTGTTTCGCGGACACCAAGAAGGGGGAGAAGATCGACGGCAAGAAGGAATTCGAAGAGCACTGCACTGCCTGCCACGCCAACGGAGGCAACATCATCAACCCGGCCAAGCCCCTGCACAAGAAGGAACGGGAAGCCAACGGCGTAAAGACTGCCAGGGACATCATCGCCAAGATGCGCAATCCTGGCCCGGGGATGAACAAGTTCGACAAGAAAACCATCTCCGACAAGGAAGCAAAGGCGATCGCCGATTACATCCTGAAGACGTTCAAGTAGATCGCAAAGGGGGGCGGCATGGGCTGCCCCCTTGACTCTCTTCACTGGAGCTGGCTATGGTCAGGATAAAAAGGATGTACGACCCGCCGGAGCCGGGCGACGGCCGGCGGCTGCTGACAGACCGTCTCTGGCCGCGGGGTATGACAAAGGAAGCCGCACGTATCGATGACTGGATCAAGGAACTGGCGCCGAGCACGGAGCTGCGCACATGGTTCGGCCACGATCCTGCCAGGTGGGATGAGTTCAAGGCCCGCTACAAGGAAGAATTGCAGGCCAAGGCAGAACTTCTGGCAAAGCTCCGTGCCGAGGCGAAAAAAGGGACCATCACCCTTCTCTTTGCAGCCAGGGATACGGAGCACAACAACGCCGTGGTATTAAAGGAGATGCTGGAGTAGGGTCACGGCATGCCGGGACTTTACCGCCAGGTAATCATGGAACAGGTCCTCTTCCGACATAACCGGCCCGGCCGGGCGGCCACCTTCACCGAATATTGCGGTGAAGGTGGATTTGACGCCCTGAAAAAGGCGCTCAAGGAGCTCTCACCCAATGACGTGCAGCAACTGGTGATTGATGCCAACCTGCGCGGTCGCGGCGGCGCCGGCTTTCCGACCGGCAAAAAGTGGTCCTTCGTCCCCCGCGACCTGCCCGGGCCGCGCTGGCTGATCTGCAACTGCGACGAGATGGAACCGGGGACTTTCAAGGACCGGGTCCTTCTGGAAGCGAACCCCTGGTCGCTGGTGGAGGGGATAATCCTCGCCTGCTACGCCATCGGCGTCAGCCACGCCTTCATCTTCATCCGGCGCGGCTATGAGACGGCGGCAGGAAACGTCCGGCGGGCCATCGCCGAGGCAAAGGCGGCCGGGTTACTCGGCGACAACATCCTCGGCAGCGGCTTTTCCTGCGACATCGATCTGCACGTCTCGGCCGGCCGCTACATCTGCGGTGAAGAGACGGCCCTCATGAATGCACTGGAGGGAAAGCGGGCCAATCCCCGCTCCAAACCCCCCTTCCCGGCGGTCAAAGGACTTTGGGGAGGACCGACGGTAGTGAACAATGTGGAAACCCTTGCCAACATCCCGTACATCATTGCCAACGGCCCGGCCTGGTTCAAAGGGCTGGCAAAAATCCCCGAGGCTGCGGGAACCAAGCTGTTCTGTATCAGCGGCCACGTGCAGAATACGGTTTGCATGGAACTGCCGCTGGGAATGCCCCTTGGCGACATTATCGACGGCCCGTGCGGCGGCATGCTGCCGGGAAAGCGTTTCAAGGCCTGCATCCCGGGCGGAGCGTCGACCCCCTTCTTCACGGAAGAGCACCGTGGCGTGCCGATGGACTTCGACACCGTGGCCAAGGCCGGTTCGCGCCTCGGAACCGGGGGGATCATCGTCTTCGACGAAGAGACCTGTCTGGTCGGCGCAACCCTGAACCTGGTCAAATTCTACGCCCGCGAGTCGTGCGGCTGGTGCACCCCCTGTCGCGAAGGGCTCCCCTTCGTGGTGGATGTCCTGGCCAGGCTCGAAGCGGGCAAGGGAGAAACGGAAGACATCGACATCCTCCGTGAGCATGTGAAATACCTCAATCTCGCTTTCTGCGCCCTGGCGCCAGGCGCCATGGGGCCGGTTGAGGGGCTGTTGCGGCTATTTGAGGACGAGATCCGCGAGCACATAATTAAGAAGAAATGCCCGTTCGAAAAAACGTATTGAGCCACGAATGCACACGAATTTTCACGAATGTTAACCAGAAAAAACGATTTCATTTGATTTTATTCGTGTTCATTCGTGGCTAAAGGTTTTTGCTTGATGCCCAAAATAATCATCGACAACATGGAAGTGGAAGTCCCACAGGGCGTCAACGTTCTCGAAGCGGCGAAGCAGGTTGGGATCTGGATACCCCACTTTTGCTATCACCCCGCCCTGGGGAGCGTGGGAGCCTGTCGGCTCTGCGCCATGAAATTTCTGGAAGGGCCGGTAAAGGGGGTCCAGATGTCCTGCATGATCCCGGCCCAGGACGGAATGGTGGTCTCAACCACCGACGGCGAGGCGGCCCGCATGCGCCGGATGGTCATCGAGTGGCTCATGCTCAACCACCCCCACGACTGCCCGGTCTGCGACGAAGGTGGGGAGTGCCTCCTGCAGGACTATACCGTGGCCGGCGGGCACGGCATCCGCCGCTACCGGGGGCGGAAGCGGACCCACACCAACCAATATCTGGGACCGTACATCGAACACGAGATGAACCGCTGCATCCAGTGCTACCGCTGCGTCCGCTTCTACCAGGAATACGCAGGGGGGAGCGACTTCGGCGTCATGGGGAGCGCGGCGCGGGTTTACTACGGACGCTTTTCCGAAGGGGAGCTGGAATCCCCCTTTTCCGGCAACCTGGTGGACATCTGCCCCACCGGGGTCTTCACCGACAAAACCGCCCGCTTCCGCGCCCGCTACTGGGACTACGACATGGCACCCTCGGTCTGCCCCCACTGCTCTTTGGGGTGCAACACCATCCCCGCCGCCCGCTACCGGGAACTCTTGAAGACCATGGCACGACGGAACGACGCGGTTAACGGCTGGTTCATCTGCGATAAAGGAAGGTTCGGAAACAGCCCCGTTAACGACCCGAAGCGGCCACGCACCCCGCTCATAGACGGGACTGAGGCAAGCTGGGAAGCAGCCCTGGATGCCCTCGTTCTTCGTCTCGGCGAGGTGCTGAAGATTTACGGTGAAGGAAGCATTGCCGTGGTCGGCTCCCCCCGCCTCGCCCTGGAAGGAAACGCCCTGCTGCCGATCCTGGCCGCATGCGCGGACGGAGGCTTCCTCAGTTTCTTTGCCGATGCCGGCGAGGCCGATCGAACCGCCACCGCCGTCTCGCTGCTGAACAGGGACAATGCCGCCGGCATGGCCGACGTGCAGGCTGCCGACGCCGTAGTCATCATGGGTGGCGACCTGCTGGAGGAGGGGCCGATGATGGCCCTGGCAGTGCGGCAGGCGTGGCTCAAGGGAGCTCGGCTGTTCATGGTCGGAGGTGATGGGGGTGTCGTGCTGACCAAAACCCTCGGTCTCCAGGTCACCCCTCTGACATCGCTGGCTGCCGCCCCGCTCGCTGAGTTCCGAAATCCGGTGATCGTCTGCGGCACGTCCCGGGCAGCCCTTGACGAGATCGAAGTCGCGGCGGGAGCGGGTGCGAAGCTGGCCTGCCTTCTTTCCGGCCCCAACGCCTTTGCCGCGGCAATGCTCTCCCGTGAACATGGTGCGCCGGGGCTGTCGCAAGCAATCGCCGGCGGCACGATAAGAGGAATTATCGCCTTCGAAGCGGACATTCCCCCTGAACTGCTGGCAGACATCCCCTTCGTCGCAGCCGCCGACTGGCTGCCGACGGAAACCGTCAGGCAGGCGCAGATATTCCTCCCCACCACCGCCTGGGTGGAAATGGAGGGGACCTTCATCAACAACGAGGGGAGGGCCCAGCGCTTCAAGCAGGTGATGCAGCCGGGACTCCCCATCAAGGGGCTCGATCCGGCACTCCACCCGCCGCGGGTCCACGGCAGGGTTGCCCCCGGCGGCGATGTCCGGCCGGCCTGGCAGGTGATAGATGCTTTGATCGAGCGGCTCGGCGGAGAGCGGATTGTCGAACCGCTCGGCGGCCGGTGGGAAAAGCTGCGTAACCTCGACCCGGAAGGTGGAGGAACAAGGGTTTTATGACTGAAACCACCCTCGACATACTGCTCCACGTGGCCAAGATCGGTGGCGTCTTCTTCGTCATCCTGACCCTGGCCGCCTACCTGGTCTTTGCCGAACGACGCATCCTCGCCTGGATACAGGACCGCAAGGGGCCGAATCGGGTCGGGCCGCAAGGGTTGCTTCAGCCGCTCGCCGACCTGATCAAGATGCTGACCAAGGAGGATTTCTGCCCGGCAGGAGCCGACAGATGGCTCTTCTACCTGGCTCCGGCCATGGCCGCCATCCCGGCCATCCTGACCTTTGCGGTTGTCCCATTCGGCGCGCCGGTCAGCATTCTCGGCCGCACCTTACCCATGCAGGTGGCCGACCTGCACGTGGGGCTCCTCTTCTTCATGGCCCTCTCATCCATCGCCATTTACGGCGTGGCACTCGGCGGCTGGGCCTCCAACTCCAAGTATGCCCTGCTGGGCTCAATCCGCGGCCTGGCCCAGCTCATCTCCTACGAGCTCTCCATGGGGCTGTCGCTCGTGCCGGTGGTGATGCTGGCCCGCTCGTTCCGCCTCTCGGACATCGTCAACGCCCAGGCAAATTGCTGGTTCATCATCTATCAGCCGCTGGCCTTCATCATTTTCCTCATCAGCATCATTGCCGAGTGCAAACGGGTCCCTTTCGACATCCCGGAAGCAGAGGGCGAGCTGGTGGCCGGCTTTCATACCGAGTACTCGGGGATGCGTTTCGGGCTCTTCTTCGTCGGCGAGTACATCAACATCATCGTCCTGGGCGGCCTGGCAGCGACCTTTTTCCTCGGCGGCTGGCACGGCCCGTACCTTCCGCCGATGGCCTGGTTCTCCATCAAGGTGCTCGCCTTCGCCTTTTTCTTCATCTGGGTGCGCGGCACCATGCCCCGGCTACGCTACGACCAGCTCATGCACCTGGGCTGGAAGGTGCTGACACCGTTGGCGCTCGTCAATATTCTGGCCACCGGCTGGTGGTTGATGCTCTTTTGATCGTTTCCGTCACTGCCCGCGGGTAAACTATTTAACGAAAAAGGAGGAGACACGATGACTGAGAACGTGAATGAAAAAGACGAACACGGACACACCCCCCTCATCGACGCGGCAAAAGCAGGGGACGTGGGGGCAATCAGCGATCTGGTCAGCCGCGGCGCAGAGATTGACGCCAAAAGCGAAAAGGGGAAAACAGCGCTTCACTACGCGGCAGCCAATGGCCATGCATGGGCAATCAAGGAATTGCTGGCAAACGGGGCCGAGGTTGACCCGCGCGACAGGGATTGGCACACGCCGTTGATGCTCGCCGCCATTTACGGCTGCAACGAATGCGTTCAGGACCTGTTAAGCTCCGGCGCAGACGTCAGCGCACGAACCCTGGCGGGAAATTCAGCCCTGATGTACGCGGAGAACAACGGCCACACCGAAACCGCCGAGATCCTGAAAAAGGTTTTGCGCGCCAGACCGCACGCAACGGTGTAGTCGAGAACAAGCATAATCAAGGTTTTATGGCCTTATTTACCGACATAAAGGCGCTCTGCATCGGCCTCTGGACCACCTGGAAGCATATCTTCCGCCGACCGGCAACCATCCAGTACCCGGAAGAGAAGCGCATCCCGTATCCGCGCTACCGGGCAAGGATCGTCCTGACCCGGGACCCGGAGGGGGGTGAGCGTTGCGTCGCCTGCTACCTCTGCTCAGCCGCCTGTCCCGTGGACTGCATCTCCATGCAGGCGGCCGAGCGTGAAAACGGACGCCGCTATGCCGCGTGGTTCCGCATCAACTTCTCCCGCTGCATCTTCTGCGGCCTCTGCGCCGAGGCCTGCCCGACCATGGCGATCCAGATGACGCCGGACTACGAGATCTGCAAGCGGGACATCATGGAACTGGTCTACGAAAAGGAAGACCTTTTGATCGACAGCTGCGGCAAGGATCCGGACTACAACTTTTACCGCCATGCCGGGATCGGCGTGGTCAATCCGCGCGGCGGGAACGAGGACGAGGCGCCGCCGGTGGATGTGCGCGGATTGATGCCATAATTAAACAAATCTGCCACAGAGACACGGAGTTTTGCACAGAGAAACTCAAAAGAGTTTTAAGCCTGGAAAAACATTTGAACACGGATCAAATCTGATTTGTACGGATTTTCGCGGATTTAGAAGACCAAGAACAAAGACCCAAATGGTTATGACCTGAAACCTGATATATCCTCTGTTTCTCCGTGCCTCTGTGTCTCTGTGGCAAAAGTGATTATAAAATGGAACAAGCACTATTTTACATACTGGCCACTGTCGCCGTCATCGCCACCGGCTTCGCCATCACGGAGAAACACACGGTGCACGCCATCGTCTACCTGGTGACCTCCTTCTTCGCCCTGGCGGTCGTCTTCTACCTGCTCGGCGCGCCGCTGGTTGCGGTTTTCGAGGTCATCATCTATGCCGGCGCCATCATGGTGCTGTTCATGTTCGTCATCATGATGCTCGACCTGGGGCACCCGGAAAAGGTGGCGCTGCCAGGCATGCGCGACTGGTGGCCCGCTCTGCTTCTCGGCGGAATCATCCTGGCTGCGATCATCGTCCTGTTAACCGCACAGCAGCAGGCCGTGATCGGAAAACTGCCGTATGTGGGCATCAGGGACTTCAGCCGCGTCCTGTTCCGGAAATACGGCATCGCCGTCGAGATAATCTCCATGCAGCTTCTCTTCGCGCTGGTAGGCGCCTTGTACCTGGGGAGGCGCCGATGAGGATACAGGTTCAAGGTTCAAGGTTCAAGGTTCAAGGTTCGAGGTTCGAGGTTCGAGGTTCGAGGTTCGAGGTTCGAGGTTCAGGGTTCAGGGTTCAGGGTTCAGGGTTCAGGGTTCAGGGTTCAGGGTTCAGGGTTCAGGGTTCAGGGTTCAAGGTTCGAGGTTCGAGGTTCGAGGTTCGAGGTTCGAGGTTCGAGGTTCGAGGTTCGAGGTTCGAGGTTCAGGGTTCGAGGTTCGAGACCCTCGTTCCTCGATCCTGATTCCCCAGTCCTCTTTCGTTCACTCATTTACTGAAAACAGGCTCGTACTGAAATGATAGTTCCATTGCTACATGTATTGGTTCTGGCCGGGATACTCTTCGTCCTCGGGCTGACCTGCGTTCTGGTCTGGCGAAGCAATATCATCATGATGCTGATCGGCATCGAGATCATGCTCAACGCCGCCATGCTCGCCTTCGTCGGTGGCGCAAACCGTTGGGGGGCGGCTGACGGCCAGGTGTTCGCCCTGATGATCATGGCCATGACCTCCGCCGAGGTTTCGCTGGCCCTGGCGCTGGTGGTCTACCTGCACCGGCGGAAGAAGACGGTGAACGCGGATGAATTCAATTCGATGAGAGGCTGATTTTTGCCACAGAGACACGGAGTCACGGAGTTTTTCACAGAGAAAGTCAAAAGATTTTTGCGTGGTCTTGCATAAAACCTAAGCCGGCAAAGCCGGAACCAAACAAGAAAAAATCAAAGCCAATGGAACGCGGATAAAATCTGATTTGAGCGGATTTACACGGATAAATCTTAAAACAGGAAAAAGGGTTTTTCTCCGTGTCTCTGTGCCTCTGTGGCAAAACTTAAAGGAATCGATGAAACTCTACCTCTCCTTCATACTCCTCCTCCCGCTGCTGGGGGGAATCATCAACGCCCTGGTCGGCCGGCAACTGCCCCGCCGCATCGCAGAGACCCTCGCCTGCGGGGTGGTGTGGGTGTCGTTCGTCTGCAGCCTGTCGGCCTTCGTCGCCTACCGGGCGCCGCTCAAGGTGGAGCTCATCTCCTGGCTGGCCGCCTTCGATTTCAAGGCGCCAATCACCCTCTATCTCGACCCGCTCTCGCTGGTGATGGTCCTCATGATCACCTTTGTCTGCGGGCTGATCCACGTCTATGCGGTCGGCTACATGGCGGACGACCCCGACTATGCCCGCTTTTTTGCCCTCCTCAACCTGTTCGTCTTCGCCATGCTCCTGCTGGTGCTGGCGGAAAACCTGCCACTCCTCTACCTGGGATGGGAGGGGGTCGGCTTCTGCTCCTACGCCCTGATCGGTTTCTGGTACCGGGAGGAACGGAACGCCACCGCCGGTCGCAAGGCGTTCATCGTCACCAGGATCGGCGACACCGCCTTCGGCATTGCCGTTGTCTGGATGTTTCAACTCTTTTCCACGGTCTCCATCACTGAATTGAACGGCCTCGGCTTTCTCATGCCGGCCGGGGTGATCACCGCCCTGGGACTTCTGCTCCTCATCGGCGCCATGGGGAAATCGGCCCAGCTGCCGCTCATGGTCTGGCTCCCCGACGCCATGGCCGGCCCCACGCCGGTTTCCGCCCAGATACACGCCGCCACCATGGTGACCGCCGGGGTCTACCTCCTCGCCCGCATGTTCCCCCTCATCGGGGCATCGGCCACGGTGCAGGGAGTCATCGCCTTAACCGGCGGGCTGACCGCCTTCTACGCGGCAAGCTGCGCCCTTGCCCAGCGGGACCTGAAGCGGGTTCTGGCCTACTCGACCATCAGCCAGATCGGCTACATGATGCTCGGGGTGGGGTGTGGCGCCATTACCGCCGCCACCTTTCACCTCCTTGTCCACGCCTTCTTCAAGGCGCTGCTCTTCCTGGCGGCAGGCTGTGTCATAACCGCGCTCCACCATGAACAGGACATCTTCCGCATGGGGGGGCTGCGCAGGAACCTTCCCCTCACCTTTTGGCCTTTCCTGGCCGGCGCCGTCTGTCTGGCCGGCCTCCCGCTCACCGGCGGTTTCTTCAGCAAGGATGCGATTCTCGCGGCGGCCTGGGAAAAAGGCGGACTCCTCTACGGCGGACTCTATCTGCTCGGCCTCTTTACCGCTCTCCTGACGTCGGTCTACACCTTCCGCATGGTTTACCTGGTATTCGGGGGGACCGGCGCAGAGCCCCATCGCGTGCCGCGGGTCATGGAAGCCATGCTCATCCCCCTGGCCCTGCTGGGTCTTTTTGGCGGCATCATCAATCTGCCGGAATACCTGACCGGGGGGTGGCTCGGCCGGTTCCTGGCAACGACCGTCAAGGGAGGCACGACACCGGTTTCCCACGGGGAAGAGCTGGCGCTCCAGGGAATTGCCGCGCTTCTGGCGCTGGCCGGCCTTGCCGTCGTCCATCGCCGTTATGGCGGCGACCGGCGTGAAAAGCGGCTTGCCGCAGCAGTGGCGCCGGCGACAGGGCTGACCGCATTCCTCCTCAACGGCTGGTACGCGGACAGTCTCTACCGGTTCCTTTTCATCCGCCCCTACGCGGCCCTCGCCCGCAGCCTCTGGGAACGGGTGGATGAAGGGATGATCGACGATTCACTCGACCGGCTGGCCTTTTTTCTCGGCAAGTCGGGGGAGAGGCTCGGTGCTTGGACCACCGGAAGGGTGTCTGTCTATCTTCTCTCGCTGGCGGCTGGGCTTGGGCTGATTGTGGCATACTTCGCCTGGGTGGTTTTAACGCAGGGTGGGAAATAGAGTGGGAAGAGATGAAAAGAACCTTTCTGCTCTTTGTTGTTCTTGTATTTTTGCCAGCACTTTCTTCCTCTGCGACTCTGAAGCCACCATGGAAATGCCTGATAAATACTGGAACATTTGAGTATTGGTATGATACTTATGTTTTTGGTTATGCAAATAAATATGAAAAAAAATATTGTTCAACAAACTTAATAATAGATAACGAATCTAAGTAAGACTATGCGGGATCTAGTTGAATTAGTTGACTGACATTTGTATCTGAATGGCCAAATCATCTAATCAACTACGTCCTGCTGAAATTCACTGAATCACGATTGAAAATTATGAAGACCGAAAGAGAAATAGCAATTCAGATGTATGAGCGCGAACACTCGCGGTGGAACCAGTGGGCGCTATTCTTTTTTGGTTCCATTACATCTGTGTTCGTCCTCTATAACCAACTACAGAGTATATTGCCTATTCGCATACCGCTACTTGCTTCGGCATGCCTATCCATTCTCTGGGTATTGGTTGCACAGAGCATCCGTCGAACGACTTGGTCATGGAGACAGGTTATCCTGGAGTTGGAAAGGGACGAGACTGCGGGCAAAGCATTCGAACTTTTTAAACAGAAGGGCAAAAGGTTCTCTGGATGGCGTGATCTAGGTCAGACTTTGCAGCTGTGGCGAGCTGAACCATATCAGAGAGTAACGAGAATTCTCACACTGATAGGCATTCTATCGGCTTTATCGTTCTTGGTGCTGGCAATTATCATTAGGTGCTAACAACGGGCTCCAGCAGATGCGCTTAGCCCAGTTGGTAGAAAAAGCAAGGAGGTATAACATGAAAATCATCTTAATGGTGTTAGCCTTTTTTGCGTGTTCGTTTAGTTGCCTTGAGACAAGTTCTCAGGATATTCGCGCGGAAAGACCAAGCGGCAAGAATTGGAAACAGGTTACTGATTTGCATTATATGAATTTCAATAGTGTCAAAAAAATTAAAGCTAAGGTTTATCAAATAGAGTTCTGTATTCCCGCATATGGAGGATGGTACTATTGGACAGATCGGATACATTGCGATAGCGGCATGACATGGAGTCTGAATACCAGGACCAAAGAATGGGTTGGACCTTTAACGCCATCTGATTATCATAAGGCTGCTGCTAGCATTGTCTGTAAAAACTAAAAGTAAATAATCCGCGCCCATAGGACGCGGCTTTGAAAGCGCCCCCCATAGGGGGGCAAAGCACTATCGTATGAGTTTCAAGCGTTCCAGATAAAGCCGGCATTAAATCCGACGATTGACCAGCCTTACCCATAACATTAATATTGCTATGGCGACCCAGTTAACAATCTTATGACCGGCCAGAGGCCATACCCATACGGGACCGGCATAGCCAACTAACATGACCACGCCCGTAGGGCGTGGGTTTCAACTTCGCACTAAATAGAATCATATGTTGCTTATTTGGACTGACGATATTTATTGGAACAATCTTTCACCCAGCTGCTTATGCAGAAAAGTCCAACAAGGATCTCCCTCGAAAAATGGCTGAAACAAACTGAAGAATAAATAGTCTGATTGATGTAGGAATATCCCTTGCGGGTATCCGGCGTATCGTTTTCGGATTCCGGGCACCCACAAGGGATGCCCCCGGATGATTTGTAATGGCATATAATCCCGAAATACATCATCGCCGCTCCATTCGCCTCAAGCATTACGATTACTCACAAAATGGTGCGTATTTTGTGACATTGTGCTCGTTCGGCCGCGAATGTTGCTTCTCACAGTACCCGGAACTGGCGAGAATTGTGGATAAGGAATGGCAAGGTATTCCGGAGCGATTTCCCAGTGCGGTCATTGATGAATACGTTATCATGCCGAATCATTTCCATGGGATCATCGTTATTGGGGACGGGATGGGAAACAAACCGGAAGGATGCCTGAAACCAGGATACCCGCAAGGGGTATCCCTACAAAAGCAGGTCATGGTAGGAAAGGCGGGTTTGGGTAACATCGTCGGAGCGTTTAAATCACTGAGCGTGAATGCGTGGTTGAAGGTCATCAAGTCAAGAGAGATCAACGCCAGGGGTAAGTTCTGGCAAGACAACTACTACGAGCACGTCATTCGCAACGAACAGGAGTTGAACCGCATCCGCACCTATATTGCCGACAATCCGCTGCAATGGGAATCGGACTGGGAAAATCCCGTGAATCATGGCCGTACAGACATGAAACAGTCTGACGAATGGATGGTCTGATGTAGGGATACCCCTTGCGGGTATCCGCTTTACCTTTTTGCCGATTCCGAGCACCCGCAAGGGGTGCCACTACAAGGAATTACATGCTAAACGACTACCCAATTCTGACAATCCTCACCTTCCTCCCCCTTGTCGGGTGCCTGCTCCTCACGCCGTTTCGGAAACGGCCCGAGGTTGTCCGCCCCATTGCGCTCGGGATCGGCCTTCTGGAACTGGCGCTGGCCGGCTGGCTCTATGTGACGGCCACATCAGCCACAACCGGACTCCCCTCCTTTTTTCTGCTGGAGGACCACCCCTGGATCGAACGGTTCGGCATCCGCTACACCCTCGGCCTGGACGGCATCAGCCTCCTCATGGTGCTCCTCACCGCTTTTATCTCCATCGTCGCCATGGTCGTCTCCTGGCGGAGCATTAAGGAGCGGGTGGCGCTGCACTATCTCCTCATCCTCGTCATGGAAACCGGCATCATGGGTGTCTTTCTATCCCTCGACCTGTTCCTCTTTTACCTGTTCTGGGAGGTGATGCTCATCCCCATGTTCTTCCTCATCGGCATATGGGGGCACGGCCGCCGCATCTACTCGGCGGTGAAGTTCTTCCTCTACACCCTGGCAGGCTCGCTCCTTATGTTGCTGGCGATTATCGGCCTCTACCTGATCCATGGTGCCCAGAGCGGCACGTACACCTTTGCCCTGTCTTCCCTGCTCCATACGCGGATTGCGCCGGACATGGGCTGCTGGCTGTTCGCTGCCTTTCTCCTCGCCTTCGCCATCAAGGTACCGCTCTTCCCGGTACATACCTGGCTTCCCGACGCCCATACCGATGCACCAACCGCGGGTAGCGTGATCCTCGCCGGCCTGCTCCTGAAAACCGGCGCTTACGGCCTGATCCGTTTCGGCTATCCCCTCTTCCCGGCAGCGGCCAAGTCGTTCACCCCGCTCATCTTCACCCTGGCGGTGATCGGCATTATCTACGGCTCGTGGATTGCCTACGCGCAAAAAGACATGAAGCGGCTGGTGGCCTATTCCAGCGTCGGCCACATGGGATTCGTGGCTCTCGGCATCGCTGCCTGGACGCCGGTGGCGCTGTCAGGCGCGGTATTGCAGATGGTCAATCACGGGGTGACGACCGGCGCACTCTTCGCCCTGGTGGGAATGCTCGACGAGCGGACCGACACGCGTGAGATCGCTGCCTACGGCGGACTGTGGGGCAAGGTGCCGGTTTTCTCCTTCTTCTTTCTCCTCTTCGCCATGGCCTCTGCCGGACTTCCCGGTCTCAACAATTTCGTCGGCGAGTTCCTCGTTCTCACCGGGAGCTTCCGCGTTACCCCACTGGCCGTGGTGTTTGCCTTCAGCGGCATCGTCCTGGCACTCGTCTACACGATCCGACTGGTGCAGGAACTGCTCTTCGTCGAGGAACGGCAGACGCTCCCTCTGGCAGACCTCTCCCTGCGCGAGGGCGGCCTGCTCTTGGTGCTGGCGCTGATCGCCGTCTACCTGGGGGTTCACCCGGCGCCGCTGCTGGAGCTGATCAAAGTCCCGGTGACATTGCTGACAGGGAACCCATAGTTTTTGCCGGAGTTACAGAAGCACGAATAAAACCCTGCAACCGCAAAGGACCCAAAGGGCCTAAAACCAGAGCGCAGAGTAAAATCAAAACATTTTATGGGACGCAGATTTACAGGATGAACGCAGATTTTAGAGACTAAAAACCTTTTGTTTATTGCTTTTGATTTGATCCGCTTTTTCTGCGTTCATCTGCGTCCCATTGCTTTTTGTCTTTCTTTGTAAGTGGTTAACGATTTGCTGATTTAACGGAGTTCCTAAATGACCGTGGCCGATATCTGGATAATCATGCCGCTCGCCATCCTTGCCGGTGCTTCACTGCTGATACTCTTGCTCGGCGCGGTCGTACCGGGACGCTACAGCACGGCTGTCGGCGTTGCCGCCTGCGTTGGCTCGGCGCTCTGGGCTCTCCAGTTGCAACCGGCTGCATTTTCCCAGACTCTCGGCGTGGCGTTTACCCCCTTTGCCCGCTTCTTCACGGTGCTTTTTTCCCTCACCGCCGCCGCAACCCTGCTCCTCTCCCACGACCACAACGTAAGGCGCGACATAAGCGGAGAAGAATACCCGGCCACCGTCGTCTTCGCCGCCTTCGGCATGGCTGTGGTCAGCGCATCCGCCAACCTGTTGATCCTCTTCCTCGGACTGGAGGCCCTCACCTTCGCCTTCTACATTCTGGTCGCCATCGATCTAAACCGCGCCGAATCGGCCGAGGCGGGACTCAAGTATCTCCTTCTGGGGGCCATCTCCGCAGCCTGCATCGCCTTTGGCATCGCCCTCCTCTATGCCGCCGTCGGAACGCTCGCCATTCCGGAGGTCGTGCGTCTGACGCTTTCCGCCGGAGCTCAAGACCCCATAGCCCTGGCCGGGTGGGGACTGTTGCTGATCGGCATCGCCTTCAAGATCTCCCTTGTTCCGGCCCATCTCTGGACGCCGGACGTCTACCAGGGAGCGCCGACGCCGGTGGTCGCCTTCCTCTCCACCGCCTCAAAGGGTGCCGCCATAGCATTCCTCCTGCTGCTTTTGCCTTCCGGCAGCGGTTTTAAGACCCTCCATGCGCCGCTCTGGTGGCTGTCTCTTCTCTCCATGCTGGTGGGAAACCTGGCCGCCTTGCTGCAAACCAATCTGAAAAGGATGCTTGCCTATTCTTCCATCGCCCAGATGGGATACCTGGTACTGGCGCTCCTCACCGGCAGCAGTGAGGGCTTTGCCGCCGTAATTCTCTACGTGGTGGTATACACGGCCATGAACCTGGCCGCCTTTGGCGCCGTGGCATCCCTGACGGATGCGGTTGGGATGGAAAATGTGGAGGATTATCGGGGGGTCGGCTACAGCAGGCCGTTTCAGGGTGCGGTGCTGGCCTTGGCCATGTTCGCCCTGGCGGGCATCCCCCCCACGGCCGGTTTCATCGGCAAGTTCTTCATCTTTTACGCCGCCTTCAGGGGAGGTGAAGTCCCTCTGGCAATAATCGGCATCCTGGCGGCGGCAGTCTCCGCTTACTACTACCTGCGGGTGGTGGTAAACCTCTACATGCGCCCCGGAGATGCGCCTGCATCGCGCAAACCGGCGTCCATGACGGAGTCCGTCGCCCTCTCTGCCGCAGCACTGGTAATTCTCGCAGTGGGCGTCTATCCTTCTCCGCTCCTCAGGCTGATCGACTCCATCCTCCGCTGACCCCGTTTACCTTCCCATGCAGCAACCTTTTTGACTATGGGTATGAGCAGCCTTTGTCCCTGACTGCGCCGGCACAATTGAAAATATTCAATAAATATTTTCATTGCATTTTATACGTGATATAAGTTGGACGGTTTGATTGAGAGCCCAAGAAGTCCTTGCAATCCCACACGGAAAGATAAAAGACACGACTATGGAAAAGCATATGATTCGAAAAGTGAGTGGAGCATTTACCGGTGGTGCCATTGGAGGGTTGGTCGATAGCATTAACATCACGATTTTTGGCAAGATAGGAATAAGTGACCTTTTGGAAGTCAGTATGAAGCCGGAATTTACCGCCCCCTGGCTTTATCAGCGAATGGTCTGGGGTGGCATTTGGATGCTTTTGCTACTTCTTCCCTTGTGGAAAAATCAAACTATTCTCCGTGGATGCCTATTCAGTCTATTGCCATCCGCCATGATGCTCTTCATGGTCTTGCCAAATATGGGTAAAGGCCTTCTCGGTCTTGGCTTTGGGACTCTGACACCGATGGTCGTCATCGGCTTGAATTTCATTTACGGCATCGTTGCGGCCTATTGGTATAAGGCAACAGTGGAAACCGCCTGACTAGCGGTTGCACGGGATAAATGGCTCTTTCTATGCAGCCACAAGCCTAATAGCAATCCGGAAAGGTGAACGAAAAGTTGTCATTTCGGTTATTTTAAGATATCCTTACTGTAAGGAGGTAAGGATAATGCTAGCAAAGAAAACCGCCAAAAACCAATTAACCCTGCCGAAAGAAATCGCCGACAAATTTCCAGGAGTCGATCTGTTCGACGCAAAGGTGGAACGGAACCGGATAGTCCTGGTGCCGGTTAAGGTGACGCCGATCGCCACATCTTTGGAAAGCATCAGAGAAAAGATGGAGAAACTCGGAATTACTGAAGGGGATGTAGCTAACGCTGTTGCATGGGCACGGAAGAAGAGCCGGTGAAGCAGGTTATCCTCGATACCAACGTGCTCGTTTCCGCCCTTCTTTTCAAGGGACGCCTGACCAGACTTGTCGAACTCTGGCAGAACGGCCTCATCATTCCGGTTATTTCCAGGGAAACATTTACAGAGTTACGGCAGGTGCTCCACTACCCGAAGTTTGCGCTGACCGCGGACGAGATAAAGGCGATCATAGAGGACGAAATTCTCCCCTTTTTCGATGTGGTGGATGTGGCGGAAAATGCGGACGGCGTCTGTCGCGACCCGTACGATGACATGTTTCTTGCGGTTGCCGTCAGTGCTCAAGCATCCTATATCGTGACCGGCGACAAGGATCTGCTGGCGCTGGAACGCTATGGTGCGGCAAAAATCGTTTCGCCGCAGGAGTTTCTGGAAAAGATCGACAATTAGCCGATATTCAACATGAAAATCGGAACAATTCCCGTAAGTTCGATGCCCAATCTTTGCTATCCCCTGCATGCTTAAATGCACCGCTGCGCTCTTGCCGCCTCCTCTGTATCAATATTATTGACATCCCATACTCTTTATCGGTAATGTGTTTAATCTAATTTGTTATAAATAATTTTCTTTCCAAGAGTGCGCAGGTGCTCTCGGCGACGGAGGATTGTATGCAGTCATGCAGATGGATCCATCATCGTTTTTCTCTGTTTCTTTTGCTGCTGGCAATGCTCTGTCCCGTTTCGGCCCATGCCGTCCTTGAACGGGAACAGGTCGATTCCCCAATAAAGACAAAGAGCGCGGAGGAGGGGGCGAAGGATCTGTCTGGAAAGAACGACCGCAAGCCAAAGCGCACGGAAGATGAACTGATCGTCAAGTTCAAAAGCGGCACCGATGATCAGGCCAGAAAGAAGAGCCACGCCAAGTTTGGAGCGACAAAGAAAAAGGAGTTTTCTCGTCTTCGCATGCATCATGTGAAACTGAGAAAGGGGATAACGGTCGAGGAGGCGATTCAAGAATACGCGCAGGACCCCAATGTGGAATATGCCGAGCCGAATTTCATTTATACTGCGGAAGCTCTTCCCGATGAAAGCCGCTTCAGCGAGCTGTGGGGCATGTACAACACCGGTCAGACCGGCGGGACGCCCGGCGCGGACATCCATGCCGGCGCGGCATGGGACATCACCACAGGGAGCAGGGACGTAGTCGTGGCGGTCATTGATACGGGGATCGACTACAACCACCCCGACCTGGCACCCAACATCTGGAAAAACCCTGGGGAAACTGCCGGAAATCTGATAGACGATGACGGCAATGGCTATCCTGACGACATATATGGGATAGATACGTTCAATCACTTCAGCTGGCCCTTTGACGACAACGGCCATGGCACCCACGTCGCCGGCACCATCGGCGCAGTCGGCAATAACGGCATCGGTGTTGCCGGAGTGAACTGGAACGTACAGATCGTCACGTGCAAGTTCCTCAACGCCGGCGGCAGCGGTGACACATCAGGCGCGGTGGAGTGTCTCGAATATATACGAGGGCTGAAGGTCAAAGGTGTGAACATAGTTGCCACCAGCAACAGCTGGGGGGGAGGAGACTATTCTCAGGCGCTCTACGATGCCATCAATGCCCAGAGGGATATTCTCTTCATCGCCGCAGCCGGCAATGATGGAGCCGATTTGACTACTAACGGATGGAACCATTATCCTTCAGGCTATGAATTGCCCAATATAATTTCTGTGGCTGCCACAGATCATAATGACAACAAGGCGGTCTTTTCCAATTACGGCAGGAGGAGTGTGGATATCAGCGCCCCGGGCGTCAAGATCCTCAGCACACTGCCGGCACAGAACAAATGGAATATCACCGGTGGCTATGGTCTGCTTTCCGGCACATCCATGGCCACTCCCCATGTCACGGGGGTTGCCGCCCAGCTTAAGGCCCAAGACCCAGGGCGGGACTGGATTACCATAAAAAACCTCCTCCTGGCGGGTGGGGACAACGTGTCGAGTATGTACGAGCGGACGGTTACCGGTAAGCGGCTCAATGCCAATGGCTCACTGTCCTGCAATAACAGGCCGGTCTTTTCCGCTCTCAGCCTGCCAACAACGATTACCGCGGGAACTCCGGTGACGGTTTCCGCACTGAGCATCAATTGTGACCTGCCCGTTGGCCCCGTGGTGATGCGAACCTCCACGGGAGAGGTCATAACCCTTGCCGACGATGGAACCGGAGCCGACCTTGCTGCCGGAGACGGGATATTTACTGGAACCTGGACTCCCAAAGGAGCCAAGGCCATACTGCTTTTTTCCTCTTCGGCAGGGCAGGACACGGTGGAATATCCTGCCTTTGCCATTGCCGGATACACGGCAAATACCGCCTTGAGCACCCCATACAGCGACAGCGTACCCGTCTCGGGCTATCCCCCCTATGGCTGGTCCATCCTTTCGGGAAGTCTCCCTCCCGGAATAACTTTAGATGCGTCAACTGGTCAGTTTTCCGGTTCCTCCGCCCAACCGGGCATCTATCCATTCACGCTGCAGGCGGCAGATGTCTACGGGGCAAAGGCTTTAAAGGACCTATCGATCAGTGTCTATCCTGCCGGCATCTCCAAGGCCTGGCACAACATCGCATATCCCAGCATCAACATTTCATCCGACAGTTTCAGGGTAGGGAAAAAGACTGACGTAGCTGTTGACGCTGACGGCAACAGTTATGTTATTCGCCAGGGGTTTGAACAGGATTACGACTTTTTCCTGGTCAAATACAGTCCCGCCGGCCAGGAACTATGGTCGAGGAAATACAGCCAGGGTACGTATGATCAACCGGCAGCAGTCACCGTTGACAGGGATGGTTACGTTTACGTGGGAGGTTTTACTGCACCGAACTGCCAATCCTGCATACTGGACACGGAGTATTTTCTCGTCAAGTATGATCCTGATGGCGTGATCGTCTGGACAAGGAAACGCCCCGGAAATATAGTCTATGACATTACCAGCGATGCCAATGGCAATATCTACATGGTCGGATCTCCTGACGACGGGGGTTATCTCACAGTCAAGTACGATGCGGCCGGCAATGAGCTCTGGAGCACGCTGCTACAACCTGGCACGCTCCCCTATCTATGGAACCCTTACATCGCCGTTGACACCACCGGCAATGTCTACATAACCGGCTACAGGGAAACTCTGGGGTATCCTGTTGATACCCCGCTCATCAAGTATGACGCCTCAGGCAATTTTCAATGGTACAAGTTCTTTAAAGGCGATCAGGAGGAGGCGGGGCAGGATATTGCAGTTGACGCAAACGGGGATGTCTATGTGACCGGCTGGCTGCTCGGCACCCCTCCGACGCTTTTTCTCAGGAAATTCAGTGCCAACGGCGACCCCACCTGGACGAAAACCTATCCTGCCGGGGTCGGCACCAAGGGGTACGGCATTGCCGTTGATAAAAACAACTCCATTCATGTCATTGGCAGTATACAGAGCACCCCCTATGCCGGCTATGATTACCTTATCCTCAAGTATGACCCATCGGGCAACAGGCTATGGGCCATAACCTATGATGGTGGCGTAACAGAGGCAGGGGAGCGGCTGGCACTGGATGCTTTAGGCAATCTGATGCTTACCGGCAGTGCAGACATCTGGAGAGGAGCGTTTACGATCAAGCTCAATGATGCGAATGCCTTTGCCATTACCACCGCTTCCCTCCCCGCCGGGGCATCGGGCACTGCCTACAATGCGGCCCTGTCAGTCAAAGGTGGAACGGCGCCCTACACCTGGTCTATAGCATCCGGTAACCTGCCCCCAGGTCTGACCATCGATCCGGCAAGCGGCGCAGTTTCCGGGACACCGGCGGGGAGGGGTGACGCTGTGGTCGAGGTCAGGGTTATCGACGGCACCGGTAAGATCACAGTCAGGCTCCTCCGGATGCAGGTTATGGGCATCGACGATACCTCCCTTAATCCGGTGATCATCGGGGTCGCTTTCAACCAGCTCATCACCGGCGGGGGAGGGATCGCTCCCTATTCCTGGGGCATTGCATCAGGCAGCCTTCCCTCCGGCCTTTCCCTGGAAAGCTCGGCGGACGGGTCCCCCCGCATCAAAGGGACCGCCAATGGAATCGGCAATTACAGCTTTATCCTGAGCCTCCAGGACAGCACCGGCAAAACGGCTTTTAGGCCGATGACACTTTCAGTAGTTGCCCCCCCGTGTGTCGCATCGCAGGTGCGTATTGCGCGAACACCGCTTCTCTATTTTGATTCGATCCAGGCAGCCGCAGACGCAGCCGCTGATTCCGAAGTTCTTCAACTGCAGGGGGTAGAGACCTTCGGAGATATCACGATCAACAGGGGCACCCCCCTGGCTCTGAAAGGGGGCTATGACTGTTACTTTGCCGACAACTCGGGATACACCACAGTGCATGGCAATCTGGTCGTGAGCAATGGAACCGTTGAGGTGAACAACATCATCCTGGCCCAATGACGAAGCCTTCCATGACGAACCGGACAAAAATGCCGCGCCCCCCGAAACGGGGAGCGCGGCATTTTTTCACCATAGACCATAGACCACCGACCGATTCACTACCATTCTTCCTCGGCCTCACCCCAGAGATTGCGGGCAATCTCGTCCAGAAGCGCCGGTATCCCCTCGCCAGTCGCGGCGGAGATGGGGAAGACCTTCAGGCCGCGCTCCTCGAAATAGGGGAGAACAGTTGCCAGGTTTTCCTTTACCACGGGGAGGTCGATCTTGTTGATGACGATGATCTGCTTCTTTTCCGCCAGTTCCGGGTTGAAGAGGGCCAGTTCCCGGTTGATCGCCTCGTATTCGCGGAGCGGGTCACGGTCGGGCATCCAGGAGATATCGAGCATGTGGATCAGCTGGCCGGTCCGCTCCAGGTGCTTGAGGAAACGGTGACCGAGCCCTGCTCCCTCGTGGGCCCCTTCGATGAGGCCGGGAATGTCCGCCATGACGAACGACTTGTAGTTCTTGTACGCAACGACACCCAGATTCGGCTTGAGGGTGGTGAAGTGGTAGTCGGCGATCTTCGGCCGCGCCGCGGATACCTTGGCGATCAGGGAGGATTTCCCGACGCTGGGCATCCCCAGCAGCCCCACATCGGCCATCAGCTTCAGCTCAAGCCTGAGCCACCGCTCTTCGCCGGGCTCACCCGGCTGGGCAAACTTGGGCGCCTTGTTGGTGGAGGTGGCAAAGCGGGCATTACCCTGGCCGCCGCGCCCACCCTTCAGGAGCACCACCGACATGCCCGGCTCGGTCAGATCGGCGAGCACCTCGTCGGTTTCAGCATCCTTGATCACCGTGCCAACCGGCAGGAGCATTTTCAAGTCCTCACCATAGGCGCCGTGACGGTCCTTCCCCATACCGTTCCTGCCGCGCCCCGCCTTCTGATGCGGGTGCTGGCGCAGATCGAGGAGGGTGGAGAGATTCGGGGAAGCCTCGATAATCACATCCCCCCCTTTGCCTCCATCCCCGCCGTCAGGACCACCGAAGGGAATAAACTTTTCACGGCGGAAGGAGACACAGCCGGCGCCGCCATCCCCCGATTTCACATGGATTTTCACTTCATCGATAAAACTCATAACTTGTCCCCAAATAAATAAACAACAAAAGCCCGGAACCAAAGGTTCCAGGCTTTTGCATGTGCTTATATCAGCAGTTGCTAGTTGGCGGGGTAAACGGAAACCTTTTTCCGGTCACGTCCCATCCGCTCGAACTTCACCACACCCTCGATAAGGGCAAAGAGGGTATAGTCCCGACCTAAACCGACGTTGTTGCCGGGATGGATCTTGGTGCCATGCTGACGGTAGATGATATTGCCGGCTTTGACATGCTCGCCACCGAATTTTTTACAGCCAAGCCTTTGGCCGTCTGAATCGCGGCCGTTCCTGGTACTGCCGACGCCTTTTTTATGTGCCATTTTCTACTCCTCCTAACGGCTCCGTCCGGTTCCAGCTGCCTGCAACCGAGCTGGAAGTTTTCTACGTGCCGTCCTCTAATTATTTCTTAGTCCCTTAGAAAAATTATTTGCATGTTTTTTGCGAAGAATTTTTCGTGAAGGGACTTATCCCGTTCATCGGGGTTAGGCGTTGATCTTCTCAATCTTCAAAATGGTTCTGAGTTGACGGTGCCCGTTAAGTTTCCTGGAATCTTTCCGGCGCTTGGATTTGAAGACGAGAATCTTCTTATCCTTGCCCTGCTCGACAATCTTGCCGACAACAGAGGCGCTGGGCACTAAAGGTGTTCCGATTGCTACCTTATCGCCGCCAACCATCAGGACTTCAGAGAGTTCAACGGTATCGCCTACCGCACCCTCAAGTTTTTCGACTTTTAAAAAGTCGCCTTCGGAAACTTTATATTGTTTCCCTCCGGTTCTCACTACTGCGTACATGTACTTTCACCACCTTTATCCTGATTTTACAAAGAGCATTGAAAAATAGCGAAAAACAACTTATAAGTCAAGGACTTTTTTCAACACCCCTTAACCGAGGTCCACCATAATATCGTCACCCTGAACCTGTACCGGATAGACCTTCAGGGTGTATTCAGGAAAATCCGCGCAGGCGCCGGTCTTAAGGCTGAAGCGATAGCCGTGCCGCTGGCAGGAGAGGTGCTCCGCATCCTTTACCAGCGCACCGGAAAGGGGTGCGCCCTGGTGGGGGCATTCGGTCTCGCAGGCATAAATTATCCCTTTGGCGTTGACCAGCAATATCTCCTGGCCGTTGATGCTGACGACCTTTTTCCCCCAGGGTGGAACCTCGGAAACCTTCGCGGCAAATATCATTGCATTCCTCCAAACAGTTATACGTCAGACCGTAACTATTTTCACCGCATGGGCAGCCTGTTCCACCCTCTTGCGCGCTTCGTCCGTATCCGTCCCGAGGGATAGCGCCACCCCCATGCGGCGGCCGGGACGGGCATCCGGCTTGCCGAACAGACGAAGCTTGGTGTCAGGCACCGACAACGCCTCGGCCAGACCGTCGAATGCCACTTCAGCAACGGCCGCATCGGCCAGGATGACGTGGGAAGCGGCCGGGGCGAGGTTGACCACCTCCGGCACCGGCAGCCCGAGGATGGCCCGCACATGGAGCTCGAACTCCGACATGTTCTGGGACACCATGGTCACCATGCCGGTGTCGTGGGGACGAGGCGAAACCTCGCTGAACCAGACCCGGTCCCCCTTGATGAACAGCTCGACGCCGAAGATGCCGAAGCCCCCCAGGGCATCGGTAACTGCCTTGGCCTGCCGTTCGGCTTCCGCCAATACCTGCGGGGTCATTGCCATCGGCTGCCACGATTCATGATAATCGCCCTTGATCTGCACATGGCCGATAGGCGGGCAAAAACGGGTCCCGTCGCTGTAGCGCACCGTCAGCAGGGTGATCTCGTAGTCAAAGGGGATGAACTCCTCGATGATGACCTTGTCCGACGCGCCCCGCGCCCCTTCCATGGCATAGGTCCAGGCCCGTTCCAGGTCGGCTGCATCGCGCACGACGCTCTGCCCCTTGCCCGAGGAGCTCATGATCGGCTTCACCACGCAGGGAAGGCCGATGCGCTCCACGCCGGACCTGAACTCTTCCAGTGAAGTGGCAAAAAGGTACTGCGCCGTGGGGAGCCCCAGCTCTTCGGCGGCAAGCCGCCTGATCCCTTCGCGGTTCATGGTCAGGTTCGCGGCGCGGGCCGTGGGAATGACGGTGAAACCTTCCTTTTCCAGCTCCAGGAGATAAGGCGTATTGATCGCCTCGATCTCAGGCACGATGTAATCGGGGCGCTCCAGGCGGATCACCCGCGAAAGCTCTTCCTGATCGAGCATGTTGACCACATGGCTTCGGTGGGCCACCTGCATGGCCGGCGCATTCGGGTAGCGGTCCACGGCAATCACTTCGACACCAAGCCGCTGGGCTTCGATGACCACTTCCTTCCCCAGCTCGCCGGAACCGAGCAGCATGACTTTTGTGGCACTCTTCTTTAACGGCGTTCCGATCATATATTTCTCTTTCCTGTGCATTAATGATAAAGGTTGTAACAGAAACGTGGATTTTTCGGCAAGATCAAGGCGCCCAAGTGGTGACGCGGAGGCGTAGCAGCGCTACGCCGCACAAGGAGCCGCGAAGGGCAACGCCGATATTGCCAAAAAGCCGCGTTTCACGATATGGCGATTTCGAACTGTTCCTGGTGAAAGCCCGGTTTGGCCCGGACCGTGATCCGTTTCTTGAAATTCTTTTCCAGCTCCTCAAGTCCGCGCCGTTCCTCGTCGTAGAGGAGGTCGGCGACCTGGGGATGGACCGTGAGCATGATCTTGCTGCCGCGGATGTCGAGCATCTCCCGTCGCAGCTCGCGGAATATCTCGTGACAGACCGTGGTCTTCGACTTGACGTATCCCCGCCCTTCGCAGTATGGACACGGCTCGCACATCATCCGGCCGATGCTCTCCCTGACCCGTTTTCTCGTCATCTCCACCAGGCCGAGCTCGGATATCTTCAGGATGTTGGTCTTGGACTTGTCCGACTTGACCGCCTCTTCGAGGGCGGTAAAGACCTTTTCCCGATTGACCTCTTTCTCCATGTCGATGAAGTCAATGATGATAATGCCGCCCAGGTTCCGTAGCCGCAACTGATAGGCGATCTCCTTCACCGCCTCCAGGTTGGTCTTGAGGATGGTGTCTTCCAGGTTGTGCTTGCCGACGAAGCGGCCGGTGTTGACGTCGATGGCGGTGAGCGCCTCGGTCTGCTCGATGATGATGTAACCGCCCGATTTGAGCCAGACCTTGCGCCCCAGCGCCCGGCTGATCTCCACTTCAAGGCCGAAGTGGTCGAAGATCGGCTCCTCCTCGTCGTAGAGCTCAATGGAGTACTTCATTTTCGGCATGAAGGTGCTGATGAACTGGACAATCCTGTCGTATTCCGGCTTGAAGTCGACGACGATCCGCTCCACCGACTCGGTGAGGATGTCCCGCACCACCTTCTGGGTGACATCCAGGTCGGAATGGATCAGGCTCGGGGCGCTGGCCTTATCCTTGCGCTTCACCACCTCATCCCAGAGCTTGGTCAGGTAATGGAGGTCGGAAACAAGATCTTCCTCGCTTTTCCCTTCCGAGACGGTACGGACGATGAAGCCACCGCCTGGCGGCTTGATCCGGTCAACGATCTCCTTGAGGCGCTCCCGCTCCGCTTCATCCTCGATGCGGCGGGAAATACCCACATGGTCGACGGTCGGCATATATACCAGGTGCCTGCCGGGTAGGGAGATATGGGCGGTGATGCGGGCGCCCTTGGTGCCGATCGGCTCTTTCGAGATCTGCACCAGGAGTTCCTGGCCTTCCTGGAGGAGCTCCTCAATGGGATGGAGGGGGTGAATCACCGGCTCTTCCCCCTCTGCCGGCTCGTCTTTCTTACCGTTGCCATCCATGAACGATTCATACTCATCCATGGCGTCAAAGACGTCGGCAACGTAGAGGAAAGCCGCTTTCTCCAGGCCGATGTCGACAAAGGCGGCCTGCATCCCCGGCAGAACCCTGATGACCCGACCCTTGTAAATGTTGCCCACGATCCCCTTGACCCGGCTCCGCTCAATATAGAGTTCGGCAATGGTGCCGTTCTCGATAAGGGCGATGCGGGTTTCGTGGGACGTGGTGTTGATGACCAGTTCGTTACCCATGATTACCTCATTGTATTATGCAAGTATAATTGATATGTACTGTTTGTCTCGGAAGTCAATCGTCGCCGGCAACAGTTCGCCCTTCGCCGCTTCTGAAATTGACTTCAAGCTTCTCGATTTTCGCACCGGCGAGCGCATCTGCCGGCAGACCGGTGACGGCTGCAACAAATTCCAACGGTTTGCCGCGCCGGACCTCCATCTCCAGGCAGTCAGCTGAAGCGGTAAGGCTAACCGTTTCATGTCGCAAGTCGAAAGCCACGACCTTACCCTTCTTTTCCCGGCGATGGGGGTATGTGTCAAGGGCAAGGAAGCGCTCCACCTGGCCGGGGAGATCCTGCCCCGCACCGGGCGGCAGAATGACGCGATAACGCACGCTTTCCATGATAACCGATAGTGATTCACTGTTCAACGTTATTGCATGGGACTCAAGGACACGCACACCTTCGGGCAGCACCTGGTTGAGCGCCTCCTTCAGCCTCTCCGCGCCGAAACCTGCGTTCAACTCCATATCCATGTATTCGGCCCACGATTCCACGCCTACCGACAGCGCCGTGGCAAAGGAAAATTTGGGGTGGGGATGAAACCCCTGAGAATAGCGGATCGGTACCCGGGCTCTGCCGATAGCCCTGATGAACAGGTTGAGCATCTCCAGGTGGCTCAGGAAGCGCATCCGGCCGATTTTCTGAAACCGGAGCCGGATGCGCTCCGCCTCCACCGGCTGCCCTGATTCCGTCACGGGTGCGCCACCACGGGTCTCTTCGGCCCCATTGAGCCTCATCCCTATCATTTCAAAATCGCAGACGCCGCATCCCGAGCAGACACCGCTGCGGCAGTCCGGCGTATAGGTGCAGGCAGCAGACTTCTCCAACTCCGAACGGAGAAACTCCCTGCTGACCCCGCTCTCCAGGTGGTCCCATGGGAGAACCTCTTCAAGGTCACGACGGCGATGATAGAAGAGCGGATCAATGGCCGCTGCGGCAAATGCCTGCTGCCACTTGGGAAAGCTGAAATGCTCGCCCCAGCCGTCGAAACGGCACCCGAGCCGCCGTGCTTCGATCAGCACCCGGCCGAGTCGCCGGTCACCACGAGCAAAGACCCCTTCCATCACGGACAAGGGGGCATCCTGCCACTTGAAATTGAGCTTGCGTTTTTTCAGCTCCTGGCGCAGGAACTGCTGCTTTTCGAGAATTTCCTCGTAACTGATCTGCGGTTCCCATTGGAATGGCGTATGGGGCTTCGGCACAAAGCTGCTGACCGCCACATTGACCTCACCGCCGGCGCCGGTCCGCTTCCCCTGGAATTTAACCTGTTTGGCCAGTTCAGCAATGCCAAGCACATCATCCATGGTTTCCGTCGGCAGACCGATCATGAAATAGAGCTTGATCAGCCGCCAGCCGGCACTGTAGACCTCAAAAGCGGTATTCAGCAGGTCCGTCTCGGTTATCCCCTTATTGATAACCTGGCGCAGCCGCTCGCTGCCGGCTTCGGGGGCAAGGGTAAAGCCGGTCTTCCTGACCTTCTTTATCTCCTCCACGACCTCCGGGGTGAGGCTCCCCACCCGCAGGGATGGCAAAGAAACGGCAATACGCTCCTTGGCATACCGCTCCATGAGTTCCTTGAGCAGCGGAGTAAGGCAGCCGTAATCTCCGGTTGAAAGGGAAAGAAGCGATACTTCATCGTAACCGGTGTTACGCAGGGTCTCCTCGATCTTGGCCAGAATCTGCTCCGGCGTCCGTTCGCGCACTGGACGGTAAATATACCCCGCCTGGCAGAAGCGGCAGCCGCGGGTACAGCCGCGGGCTACCTCCATGCTCACCCGGTCGTGAACCGTTTTCAGGAAGGGAACAACCGGAGCGCCCGGGTAGGCAATCGCATTCAGGTCAGCGGCAATCCGCCTCCTGACCTTTACATAGCCCGGCTTGAGCGGCCTGAGCGTCTCGATCCGCCCCGCCGCGTCATAGTCAACGGAGAAAAAAGACGGAATATAGACCCCGTCAATCTTCGCCAGCCGCTCGAGAAGCTCCTCCTTCGTGGACTTAACCTGTTTCCACTCGCGGTAAACGACTGCAATTTCCGTTACCGCTTCTTCTCCGTCTCCCAAGAGGAAGGCATCGAAAAAATCAGCCAACGGCTCCGGGTTGCATGCACAGGGGCCGCCGCCAATGACGAGGGGGAATCCTTCGTCCCGTTCCGAGGCCAGGAGAGGAATGCCGGCCAATTCCAGCATGTTGAGGATATTGGTGTAGGAAAGTTCATACTGGAGGGTAAAACCGAGGATGTCCACACGGGAAAGAGGGATTGAGCTTTCCAGGGTGGCAAGGGGTATGCCGTTGCTTCGATGCAGGGCTTCCATGTCAGGCCAGGGTGCATAAACACGCTCAGCAGCCAGCCAATCGATCTCGTTCAGAATAGCATAGAGTATCCTGAAACCCAGGTGACTCATGCCGACTTCATATACATCCGGGAACGCCAGGACAAACCGCACATCGGCCCGTTCCTTGACTATCGCCCCCATTTCCCCGCCCATGTAGCGAGCAGGCTTTTCAACTGACAGCAAATAATCGTTTTGCAAAAAATCCCCCATAAAATAAAGGTCCTGACGGAAGTTTGCCGCCACGACCCGGTAGATAGTAACAAATTTTGCCAACAGCTGGCAAGGTATTATCCCGGCCCTACCGCCATTGGCTACCATCAGCCCACTGATGACATTGCGCCCGGTTCATCGTCAGCAAATCCACCGTCACGGTCCCGCCCGCAATACCCCATATGAGGCATACACTGGATGATTTCGGGTCTTAAGATTGGTTCGACAAAGCCCCATGCACGCAATCGCCCGGAGTTACAGACAGTTACATAATGGCACGGTATCTGCTATAAGTGAGGACATCATACATTTTTTTAAAGGAGATTTACCATGAAAAAAGTTCTGTCCTCAATCGTTGCTGCTCTCGTTGCTGTTGCTTTCGCTGGTGTTGTTTTCGCTGCTGAGCCTGCAAAAACCGAAGCTCCTGCTGCTCCTGCTGCTGGCGAAGTGAAGAAAGAAGAAAAAGCTCCTGTTAAGAAAGCAAAAAAAGCAAAAAAAGCAAAAAAAGCAAAAAAAGCTGAGAAAAAAGAAGAAGTTAAGCCTGCTGAAGCAGCTCCTGCTGCGAAGTAATTCGCACTTCCAATGCTGAAGAAAAAGCCGCATCCTCGGATGCGGCTTTTTTATTGCCTGCTGTTCGTTAATTTTATCGTTTCCGGTACACCACTAAACCGTCACCGGGATCACTCTTTTTCCCATACAAAAGCCGGGTCAAAAATGGGATCATAGAAACCGGGATAGGCAACGAAAAAGGTGGCCGCCTCAGCAACCCCCGACACCGTCCTGACCAGAGTCATCCCTATCCCTTTCAGCGGCCCGATAGTAAGTCCCTTTGCCACCCCATCCTCTTTAAACGTCAGATATATCTGTTTGGGAAGCTCCAGCCAACCGGTGGTTGTGTTGGCAATGCCACGAGCTGCTTTGGTGGCCATGGCATCCACAACCTCCTGCGGCGATGCATTTTCAAGGGTGCGATAGTCATCCGCCCAAGCCCTATCCTGCACCCCCGAAACAAGGATTCCGTACAAGAGCGCAACCACACAGAAAAACGGCTTAACTGACATGCTACTCTCCCTTTTTAACGCCCGATTCAGGCTCTTTCGCCTTGCGCGATTCTACCCGTTTTTCTTCCCAGCCATTCCAGACATATTCCGGGTCGATTATCGGGTCGTAGTAACCGGGCTGCGGCACCAAGAAAAATACCGTTTCGACGGCGCCCATCAGCGTCCGGTAGATAGCCATGCCAAACCCCTTGATCGGCCCGACCACATAACCGATATTCCCCCGGTCACGGATTGTCAGGTAAGACTGCTTTGGAATTTCAGCAATACCGGTTGTCACATTGGTGACACCACGCACGAGCTTGAACGCCATCTTTTCAGCAATGGCTTCGGACTGCTGGGCTTCCTGGGCAAACGAGGGAATGGTGAAAAGACAAAGCAGTACAAGGGGTAAAATGACAGCAAATATCCGCATTGCAACTCCTTTCAGACCATAAGTACTTGAATAGATTTTATCTTATTAACACAAATATACTGCGCTGGCAAGCCAACTCTCTCAGGACTTCAGTCGAACAGCAACTTTTCCCCCGGTAGAAATCGGGCAAATTTCTTGTACAACTGCTTCAGCTTATCCATGTAGTAATCGGTATTCTCGTCGGGATGGGCCGGGTCGTAATCCGCTATGGGCCGGCAGTTTTCATAGGCAGTCACCCCTTTTCTCCGGCCGCTGATGTAGTAGCTTATCTGGTCGCCGGCCCTGAATTCCCGTGGCGACTTGGTGGCTATCTCATACGCCGCTGCGGGATTACGCTTCCCCGCCCGGACCTTTTCCCGATAAACGGCCAGCGACTCGCCGAGCGTTTCGCTCTTTGCCAGCCAGGAGATGTCGAATTCGTGGTCGCGCAGCTTTTGCGTGTACTCCCGGTACACCGCCTCTACCCTTGCCCCTTCGCCGACAAGAAGCAGCCTGATGATCTCTTCCATGAACGACCGCAGGTATTTTTCTATACCCCTCGATCTGAGTCCGCTCCCCTTGACGGTCATTTTCCCATCGTATCCCAGCAGAGCGTAGTTCTTGATCTTGTATGAAAACATGGCCCGGTATCGCCCGTCCAGTTCCACCTCAATGCCTCCGGGGAGCGACTGCGACAATTCGTGCACCAGCAGTTCCTCCTTCTCAAACGTTTCAACGGCGGATGGGGGGATGAAATATATGCCGTCCGTATCCACCTCCACGGGTTGCGCACCCCGCTCAACCAGCCAGGCAAGCATTGTCTTGATGGTCTCCCGTCCCAGCCTGGTCACTTCGGCTGCGAGGGCGACATCGGAGAAATTGTGCAGCGGAGAACCGAGGTAGCCATAAAAGGAGTTTATCAGCACCTTGAAGGCCTGCTGCAGAGCCTGGTAATAGTCGCGCCGGAATGGATCTGCCTCACTCCTGGCCAGCCCCTTGGCCTTCAACCTGAACTCGCGCAACTCCTTCAATAAAGGGAGAAACAGACAAAGGCTGTCCTGGGCAGGCGTAAGCTGATAAGAGATGAGGATCGACGGGTAGAGGGAAGCCACGTCGCAATGGACGATGGGACCGACCACCCCGTACCCGAGCACATCGGTATACCCCCCCTCGAAGCTGCCGCCTGCACCTGACTTCGGGATCGCTACCCCCTGCCGCAGGTATTCCCTGAGGAACAGGGCATTTATTTTTGTGGCGTTCCCCCGAATCAGGCAGTTCTGATACGAATAGGGAAACATGCTGGTCTGGAGAAAATAGGAGTGGGAGAGGAGGCGGGAAAGGGCGAGGGTTTCCCGGACGTCGTCCAGGTTGTACTGCGCCAGAGAAGCGGGGTCTGTGTCAAAACTGCGGCTGATTTCATTTCCCTCGATGTAGACGCGGTCCGGCGCGGCAAGGCCGAAATGGCGGGCAGCGGCTTTCAGCCCATAGCTCTCCATCTCCCTGGCACTGATGTCATAGATGAGCAGGAGGAAATAGGTGTCGATGATGTGGCGGCCGAAGATGTCCCAGCGTGGATAATCGATGGTTCGTTCGGCAATGGAGAAGCGGGACGGGTGGACACGCGGCTCGCTGCCGTCCCTCCCCCAGCCGAGACCGACCCGGTGGCGTTCCGCCCGCACCCGGATGTACTCCAGATCGAAGCGGAAGATGTTGTGCCCTTCGATGACATCCGGGTCCCGTTCCCGGATTATCGCTGAAAGCCTTTCCAGCATGGCCGCTTCCGTCATGTCGTGACCGTTCAGTACTTCCGCATAGCCGTTTTCATCCATTACGGCAATGGAGATGATCCGGTCTTCCTCCCGCTGCGGGTTGGAAAATTCAAACCCCTCGGCGCAGTAGGTCTCGATATCAAGGGCCAGCCGGCCGATGCTCGTGAAATCAGTCCCCTTGAACAGGGTCTTGCCGCTTTTCAACAGGTGCTGATGAACCGGATCCGACAGGTAGAGGTAGGGAACATCACGGGATGTTGGCGTTTTGCCGCTCTTTTTCGCAAGAAAGTCCCGGGCAGCCATGCAGTCGCGCCAGCTGCCGAATTCCGCCATGTATTTGTACTCGCCGCTGCCGGTCAGAGATTTAATCGTGTGACCGCCGGGAAACCCGGCAAGGAGAGCCGGCTGTTCGACGAGAATGAAGGGATGAAAAGGGTCGTCACGAAAGAAAACCCCGTTTTTGCGGCGGATGAAGAGACGGATGAAGCGCCCGGCAAGTTCCGCCGCCACAATACCGTCGGTCTTGTCTGCACCGAACAGGATCTCGTTATCACCCAGATGCAGCTCATCCATTGCCGAACCCCTGGCTATAAATGAGAACGGCGCGGTTAATTAACTCGCGCCGTTCTCTTATGCCTGCAGGATGCCTTACTTGCCGTGCTTTGCCAGGTAGGCCGCCACACCTTCCGTCGAGGCTTTCATCGCCTCTTCCCCTTCCTGCCAGTTGGCCGGACAGACTTCACCGCCATGGGTTTCGACAAACTGAAGCGCATCAACCATGCGCAGGGCCTCGTTGACGCTCCGCCCAAGCGGCAGGTCATTGATGACGGCGTGGCGCACCTTGCCATGGGGGTCGATGAGGAACAGGCCGCGCAGGGCCACTGACTCGTTAAACAGAATGCCGTAGGACCTGGCAATCGCCTTATTCAGGTCCTGCACCAGCGGGTACTGGATATTGCCGATGCCGCCGTTTTCGACCGGTGTGTTCTTCCAGGCGAGATGGGTAAATTTCGAGTCGACGGAAACGCCTACCACCTCGCAGTTCTTTTCCTTGAAATCCCCCAGCCGCTTGTTGAAAGCAAGTATCTCGGACGGACAGACAAAGGTGAAATCAAGGGGATAGAAAAACAGGACCACATACTTGCCACGGTAGTTGGAGAGCTTGATCTCGGCAAAACTGCTGTCCGGCATAACCGCTTCAGCGGTAAAATCTGGGGCTTCCTGGGTAACAAGAGTACAAATGCTCATAACTAGGTATCTCCTTTGTATAGGTCAGTGAATTACATCTAGTGAAAAAATACCAGTCGATACCCCTCTTGTCAATCGAAAAAGACAAATATTATCCTTTTCATCTTGTTGTCAAATTTTCACGCTTCTTTCTAGACTACTTCCCCGCGAATGCCGATGGTAACCTCCCGGAACGGAATATCCTTGCCGCTTGCAGCCAAGGCCTGGCGGGCAGCCATGACTATTCCGCCGCAACAGGGAACTTCCATGCGCAGCACCGTTATGCTCTTGATGGAGGATACGCGAAACAGTTCCGTCAGTTTTTCCGTGTAAAACCGGTTATCGTCCAGTTTCGGACAACCGATGACCACCGCCTTTCCAGCCAGGAAATCCCGGTGATAATCAGCGTAGGCGAACGGGACGCAATCAGCGGTGATCAGCAGGTCGGCATTCTGAAAATAAGGGGCACCGGTCGGCACCAGGCTCAACTGTACCGGCCACTGACCGAGCTGACTCTGGTGATTTGTCGGCATTTCATCATTCAAACTTCGTTGCGGCGAGGCAAAGGACATGGCACGGGAGCCGGGGCAACCGCCGTGATTCGCATGATGCTGCACTGCCGCGACCGTTTCCTGCCGGCTCTCCTGCAAGTGCGTCTCTACAGCTGTCTCGTCAAATTCGTCCGCCTCGCGCTCAATTATATTGATGGCGTTCTGCGGACATTCACCGAGGCACGCTCCCAGCCCGTCGCACAGGTTATCGGCGGACAACTCCGCCTTGCCGTTGACGATTTTTATTGCCCCTTCGGCACACGAGGGGACACAGAGACCGCAACCATCACATTTTTCCTGGTCGATCTGGACGATTTTTCTGATCATTTCTACTCTCCTTGCATTTATATTTCCGGTTATTCGCAATATCCAAAGTTAGTGAAGCACCATAAACGGCACTAGAAGAAATAGTGCCACAACAAGTCCAGCCTCCCCCGAAGGATCAGGCGTTTGCCTGAAAAAGCCATGACTTGACGGATTTTCCCCCGGTATCCCTTGCTGTAGCAATGAATCTGGCAATGCTTGCAGGACGGTTTCGGGTCGAGCGGACATTTGCGCCGTTTCTCCAGGGCATAGTCCACAAGCGCAGCACACTCTCCACAGAGGCATACATCTTTCATGAACCGCGACCTGAGTTCCCCGGGAAGCCCGACTGCTGTCCTGGTCACCTCTTTTCCGTGCTTTGACCGGCAGAATATCTGCACGAAGCTTATCAGCACCTTCAGATCCTTTGTCTGTTTTCCGGTAAATTGTTCCATGGCTGCATCCTAGCTGAAATTTCCTGCCCGGGACATGACAAAAGTCAAAAAGTATGGATTGCCTCACACTCTGTCGCTTTGCCTTTATCCTGCAGATGTGATAGGGTAATAACCTATGAAAACGGCCAAACCTTTGATAATCCCACGTGCCAACCACCCCATCTCGCGCCGCTGGCTGAGCCCAAACGCCGTGAAAGTGCTTTATCGGCTCAAGGACAACGGCTTTACCGCCTACCTGGTCGGTGGTGGTGTGCGCGATCTGTTACTAGGCAGGGAACCCAAGGACTTCGATATCGTCACCGACGCCACCCCGGGCCAGATCAAAAGGATGTTCCGCAACTGCCGGCTGATCGGCCGCCGCTTCCGGCTTGCCCACCTGCATTTCCATGACGAGATCATAGAGGTAGCAACATTCCGCTCTGCATCGCAGGATGAACCGTGCGCAGAGGAGCAGGGACCTGCTCCCGGAGAAATCACTGAGCCGGGAGCCAGAATGCGCCCTCCTCGCCTGCTCAAAAGTGAAGACGGCATGGTGTTGCGGGACAACATCTTCGGCACCCCGGAAGAGGATGCCATTCGCCGCGACTTCACCGTCAACGCGCTCTGTTACAATATTGACGATTTCTCCATCATAGATTACGTCGGGGGAATGGAAGACCTGAAACGCGGTGTCGTCCGCACCATCGGCGATCCGTTGGTGCGGTTCACCGAGGACCCGGTGCGCATGATTCGCGCCGTGCGCTTTGCCGCCATGCTAGGCTTTGAAGTCGAGAAGGCGACCTGGCAGACGATCCTCGACCTGAGCGCCACGATCACCAAGGCGGCGCCGCCGCGGCTCTACGAAGAAGTCTTGAAGCTTTTCCTCATGGGAGCAGGAGAGAAGACCTACCAGCTCCTGCGGCAGAGCGGGCTCTTTGCCGCCCTCTTTCCCCATTTCAACGACTGGCTCGCCCGGGAAAGCGACGGGGTTCCCCACACCTGGATCAGCCGGGCCCTTGACCTGGTTGACAGCCGCATCCAGGCCGGGGATAAGGTTTCTCCCCAGCGGCTCCTGGCCCTCATGTTCGGCCAGTACCTCCAGGAAAAAGCAACGTGGTTCAGGCAAGCCGGGGCACCGCCGCAACAGGCGGTAAACATGGCGGTTGCCGAATTCATGGGAGAGCTGGCCCCAACGGTGCTCGTCCCCAACAAATTGGGAATACTGATCCGCGACATACTGGCGAGCCAGCATCGCTTCCAGAAGATACCGGGGCGACATGCCGAAACTTTCGCCGGCAGAGCCGGTTTCCGTGATGCGTTGGATTATCTGCGCTTCGTCTGTGACGTGAGCGACGAACAGGGTAAGATCGTAGCCTGGTGGGAACGTTTTCTACAAGAACCACATCTGGCCCAACCAGAAGAACGGTCGGAAGAACCTCCGCGCAGACATAAGCGACGCCGACGCAAAAGAGGAAAGAAGCAAACAGGTGAGTCTGCCTGATCAGCCTGTAATGCCGAACCTTTATTTCAAAGCCAGATCCTGTTCCTCCAGCTTTTTAATTCTGTCGCGTAATCCCGCCGCCTTTTCGAAATCGAGCTGCTTGGCGGCAGCAAGCATCTCCTTCCGCAGTTTTTTCACCAGTTTCGGTATGTCCTTCACCGCCGCATACTCTTCCATGCTCTCTGCTGCCAGCGGCACGGTATAGTAATCGTGCTCTTCGACGGATTCGAGTATGGTGCGGACCTCTTTCTTTATGCTCTGCGGAGTGATGTGATGCTTCCGGTTGTATTCGCTCTGGATTTTGCGGCGCCTTGACGTTTCATCCATGCAGGCCTGCATGGATCTGGTGACGCTGTCGGCATACATGATGACCCGCCCCGCCAGGTTACGCGCGGCCCGGCCGCAGGTCTGGATCAGGGAACGCTCTGAGCGGAGGAACCCTTCCTTATCCGCGTCAAGAATGGCTACCAACGACACTTCGGGAATATCCAATCCCTCTCGCAACAGGTTGATCCCCACCAGCACATCGAACTCACCGAGCCTCAAGTCGCGGATGATCTGCATGCGCTGAATGGTGTCGATATCCGAATGGAGGTATTTTACCCGTACTCCCAGCTCCCGGTAGTAATCGGTCAGGTCTTCGGCCATCCGTTTGGTGAGGGTGGTGACAAGCACCCGCTCACCCTTCGTCACGGTGAGGCGGACCTCGTGAAGGAGATCATCCACCTGCCCAGAGGCGGGACGGACCTCGATCTCAGGATCGATGAGGCCCGTGGGACGGATCACCTGCTCCACCACCACACCGCCCGCTATATTCAGTTCATACTCAGCCGGGGTGGCAGAGACGTACACCACCTGGTTCAGCTTCTCGGTAAATTCCTGAAAATTGAGGGGGCGGTTGTCGAGGGCCGACGGAAGGCGGAAGCCGTAATTGACCAGGGTTTCTTTACGGCTCCGATCGCCGCGATACATCCCACCCACCTGAGACACGGTGATGTGGGATTCATCGACGAACAGGAGGTAATCCTTCGGAAAGTAATCCAATAAGGTATAAGGTGGCTCGCCAGCGGAACGCCCGTCAAAATGGCGGGAATAATTCTCAATCCCCTGGCAGAATCCCATCTCTTCCATCATTTCTATATCAAAGAAAGTACGCTGCTCGATGCGCTGGGCCTCGATCAGCATGTTTCGCTCCCGGAACCAGCGAATCCGTTCCTCCAGTTCCAAGCGGATCTGCTCTACGGCCATTTCCAGGGTTTCCTTATTGGCCACATAGTGGGACGCCGGGTAGATGGCGCATTTGGAGAGCTTCTGTATAACCTGCCCACGGAGCGGATCGATCTCCGAAATAGCATCCACCGTATCACCGAAAAACTCGATCCTGAGCGCCCTCTCGTCATCGTGTGCCGGAAATATCTCGACAATGTCGCCACGCACCCGGAAAGTGCCGCGGTGAAAATCGATATCGTTTCTTTCATACTGTGTTTCCACGAGCCTTTTCAGGAGCTCGTCCCGCCCCACATTCTCCCCCTGATGGAAGAATATGTGCATCTCCTGATAGGCTGCAGGCGAACCAATCCCGTAAATGCATGATACCGAGGCAACGATGATGACATCGCTGCGTGTAAGCAGGCTACGGGTGGCTGAATGGCGCATCTTGTCGATTTCATCGTTGATCGACGAGTCTTTTTCAATAAAGGTGTCCGTTGTGGGGAGATAGGCTTCCGGCTGGTAATAGTCGTAGTAGGAAACAAAGAACTCCACGGCGTTTTGAGGAAAAAGTTCCTTGAATTCGCCATAGAGCTGGGCAGCAAGGGTCTTGTTCGGGGCGAGGATCAGTGCGGGCCGGTTGACTCGGGCGATGACGTTCGCCATGGTGAAGGTCTTGCCGGAGCCGGTTACGCCCAGTAGCACCTGGTCACGGTCACCCCGTTCGACCCCTTCGGAAAGCTCGCCTATGGCCTGCGGCTGGTCACCGCGCGGCTGATAATCGCTGTTAAGCTTGAATTTGTCCATGTAAAGATAGTACCACGATCCCTTGCTGTTTGCAGCCGGCTCTGCAGATCAAAATGCGCAGAGAACCGCTGTCCGGCAGGCAATCATGAAGCGCAAAGGCCTTTGTGCAATGGCGGGAGTTGGTTCAAAGTGAGCCAGTACAAGCCGATCTGTCGCAATGCTTCGCAAAACTGGTTGAAATCAACCGGTTTACGGACATAGCTGTTGGCACCCAGATAATAGCTGTCGAGAATGTCCTGCTCCTCGCTCGAAGAGGTAAATATAATAACCGGAATGGATTTTGTCTCATTGTTAGAACGAAGAGATCGCAACACTTCGAGGCCGTCGATTTTGGGCAGCTTCAGATCAAGGAGAATAAGCCGTGGCTTGCTATGCATCTCCTTCTCTGCGAAAGGTCCTGTACCGAAAGCGAAATCAAGCGCCTCCACGCCATCGTGTGCCACGACCACCTCATACGCAAGATCAATCTTTTGCAGTGCCCGCAAAGTCAAAGCCTCGTCATCGAGATTGTCTTCTACCAGTAGAATCTTTCTGCTCACAAACGCCCCCCAGTCCCGGCACTGAAACCATAAACATCCATCGCAACTGATACTGATATCGATACGACAAAACGCCAACCCCAAAGATGCCCGCCAACGTTAAGCGTAATACATTTTAACCAATATAATATACTTATCTCCCCATCCATGTGCAACTTATTAATTTATTCGCATATTTTACACACTTGGATTTTCTTAATTTCTTGATTTTTTATTTTTCCGATGTAATACTATTAAGCAAATTTGCAAATATCATGTGGAGGCAACTATGTTTGGATTCGGCATGCCGGAGCTTATTGTCATACTCGTAATCGTTATGGTGGTTTTTGGGGCGGGGAAATTGCCGGAGATTGGGAACGCACTGGGCAAGAGTATCAGGAATTTCAAAAAAGCATCAGAGGGAAAGGATGAGATCGAGATTAAAGCGCGCAAGGACGATGAAGTAAAAAAGGAAGGATAGCCTTTAACCGAAGGTTCGATGATTTCCAAACAAGATAATACCTCTGCTCAGGTTAATTCAATCAATAGAAAAAGGGTTGGCAATTTTGCCAACCCTTTCTATTTTGGCGCGCCCGGAGAGATTCGAACTCCCGACACCCTGGTTCGAAGCCAGGTACTCTATCCAGCTGAGCTACGGGCGCATGATTCACAATAAAATATATACCCTACAAGAAAAAGGGCCACAAGCATAAAACTTGTAGCCCCTTTTAAGATGGCGCGCTCGGAGAGATTCGAACTCCCGACCTACGGATTCGTAGTCCGTTGCTCTATCCAGCTGAGCTACGAGCGCATAAACTAACCGGCTGGTACGAAGTCAACCAGTGTAAAACCATATCTGGGGTGCTGAAAGGCATGGGTGGTCGGATAAAGAGTGAACAGCCAACCCTTGAATATCTCCTTGCCGTTCTCAATGACCCGTACCTGGGCTGCGGGGTTCTTCGGCTCATTTGACTGGGAAGTCAATGTAGTCCCTTCCATCATGAAATGGGGCAGAAAGTTCTCCACCTTGATCGTCAGATTGCTATTGGGAAGGGCCAACTCCGAACCAATATTCACGGTGTAAACCGTATCTTTTTTAGTGTTCTTATCAGTGACGGCAATTTTAACAGCCTTCCACTTACCCTTAACGCTATCGGGAACAACGACCTTCGCCTCTTTTTTGGTTACCTGGCCCTTAGGTGCAGCAGATTCGACGGCTTGCTTTTCCTCTTTTTTTGTGCAACCGGCCACAGCAACCATAGCCAGCAGAGTGAAAACCAACAATTTCATCACTCGCTTCACACGCTCCTCCTCGTTGATTCTGCGTTAAACGTTACGACTAGTCCAGTTAATGGCGGAGAGAGAGGGATTCGAACCCTCGATACCGGTTTCCCAGTATACTCGCTTAGCAGGCGAGCGCCTTCGACCTACTCGGCCATCTCTCCGTAACATCAAGTTCTACGTTCCACGTTCTATGTTCTACGTTTAAAACCTTGAACCTAGAACATAGAACCTAGAACAGGCTTTTTGGCGGAGGAAGTAGGATTCGAACCCACGGAACTTTCGTTCAACGGTTTTCAAGACCGCCGCCTTCAACCACTCGGCCATTCCTCCAAAGCTAAGCTATTTTTTCAATGCCGCCCATGTAAGGCCTCAACGCCCCGGGTATGGAAACCGAACCGTCCGCCTGCTGGTAATTCTCCAGGATTGCCACGAGGGTTCTTCCTACTGCCAGCCCTGAGCCATTCAAGGTGTGAACGAATTCAGGTTTTGCCTTTTCATCTTCCCGAAAGCGGATGGAAGCCCTGCGTGCCTGAAAATCCTCGAAATTGCTGCAGGAAGATATCTCCCGGTAGCAATCCTGACCCGGCAGCCAGACTTCGATATCATAAGTCCGGGCTGCGGAAAAACCTATATCTGCAGTACAGAGCTCAACCACCCGGTAAGGAAGCCCAAGAAGCCGTAGCACCTCTTCCGCGTTGTCAAGCAGCTTATCCAGTTCGTTGTATGAATGCGCCGGGTGGACAAATTTGACCAGCTCAACCTTGTTGAACTGGTGCTGGCGGATCAGTCCCCTCGTATCCTTGCCGTAGGAGCCGGCCTCTTTCCTGAAACAGGGCGTATAGGCCGTGTAGCAGAGCGGCAGATCAGCAGCCTTAAGTATCTCACCCCGATGAATGTTGGTTACCGGAACTTCGGCTGTCGGGATAAGAAAATAATCAACCCCTTCCATATGAAAGAGGTCTTCTTCAAATTTCGGCAGCTGACCGGTTCCGGTCATGCTCTCCCTGTTTACCATAAAGGGTGGGAGCATTTCAAGATATTTGTGGCGCTCCGTATGAAGATCGAGCATAAAGTTTATCAGTGCCCGCTCAAGCCGTGCGCCAAAACCCTTGTAGAGGGTGAATCGCGCTCCGGTCAGCTTGGCGCCACGTTCGAAATCGAGGATGTCGAGCGATTCGCCGATTTCCCAATGGGGTTTTGGCGCAAAATCAAAAACCGTCTTTTCGCCCCACTTTTTGATTTCCACATTATCCGCTTCAGAAGCGCCAACCGGGGTTGCTGCATAAGGGATATTCGGCACCGTAAGTAAAAAATACTCCAGAGCCTCTTCGACCCCCTTCAGTTCCTCGTCCAGGCCTTTGATGCGTTGGGAAACCTCCCGCATCTCGGTGATACGATCCTGGGCCTGGCTTTTATCCTTGATTCGGCTGATCTCGTCGGACACTTTATTGCGCAATGCCTTCAGCGTCTCGGTCTGCTGCAGAAGTTCCCGACGGCTCCCGTCCAGTTGACGGAACCGCTCCAGGTCCACCCCTGCACCGCGGGTTTTAAGCCGGGCTTCCACCGCTTCCAGATTTTCGCGCAGATATCTAGCGTCAAGCATGACAAAAAGCCTTTACAATTGGATAAACGAAGCTATATTTTCTAGCACTTGCCCGGAATTTAGTCAATATTTTTATACAAAACCAACGATTAATAATCGGAGACTCCATGCCCGCTTTGCTGTTTCTACTGTTCCTGTTGTCCACGCTTTGCCCCACGTCTTCCGCCTTTGCCGGTAAAATCGTCGTCAACGCGGTAGGGGACATAATGCTGGCAGGCAAGGCGAGTGCCTCATTTGCCCGCCTGGGCTACGACTATCCCTTTGCCGCAACAGTATCAGCTCTGAAAAACGGCGATATCGCCGTCGGCAACCTGGAAGCGCCGATTGCCCTGAACGGCACCGAATTCAAGAACAAGAAATTTCGTTTCAAGACCGATCCCCGAGCAGCAACGGCGCTGAAACGGGCGGGGTTTTCCATCCTCACCCTGGCCAACAACCACATGCTGGACTTTGGCGGCGATGGACTCAGGGAAACCATCTACAACCTCGACCATCAAGGCATTCAACACAGCGGTGCAGGCGAGACACTGGCCATGGCGCGTCGCGAAGCCCTTGTCAACTGTAACGGCGGCAAAATCGCCTTCCTCGCCTATTCCCTTACATATCCCGAAGAGTTCTACGCCGGAAACAAGCGGGCCGGCACCGCCCCCGGCTTTCAGCCTTATTACCAGGAAGACATTGCCAGGGCAAGGACTGTCGCCGATTATGTGGTAGTATCTTTTCACTGGGGGACGGAAAAAGCCGAGATGCCGAAAAGCTACCAGGTAGCAGCAGCTCACCGGGCGGTAGATGCTGGAGCCGACCTGGTCCTGGGCCACCACCCCCACGTACTGCAGGGCATCGAGCACTACAAGGGCGCTGTCATCTTCTACAGCCTCGGCAATTACGCCTTTGGCAGCCTCAGCGGCTCGGACCGGAGCGTTATTGCCAGGGTCACCCTGGATGACGGCGTGAAGGAAGTGGAGCTGATCCCGCTCAATGTCCTCAACAGCGAGGTTAGCTTTCAGCCGAGACTGTTGACCGGGAAAAAAGGTCAGGAGGTCATCAACCGGCTCAACACGATGTCAAAGGAGATGGGAACCGTTATCGTCGACGACCACGGCCGTTATCTGGTCGATTTGACGCGGGACAGGGAAAGTCTTGCGCGCAGATAGGAGTCACCATATGTACAGACTGTTTGTGGCAATCGATTTACCGGATGAAATAAAGAAAGCAGTGGCGGACATACGCAGCGATTTGCCCGGCGCACACTGGGTTGCGGCGGAACAAATCCATCTGACGCTCCGCTTCATCGGTGAAGTGGACGACCAGCTGTTCGCTCAGATCAAGGACGTTCTTGCCGATGTTACCGGCAGGCCGCTCCGCCTGGCGCTGACGGGTATCGGCCATTTCCCGCCGGGCAAACACGCCAGGGTGCTTTGGGTGGGGATGGAGACGAACGAGGAACTGCTCGAACTGCAAAGACATGTGGAGCTGGCGTTGATAAATACCGGCATTTCGCCGGAAGAGCGGCGATTTTCGCCGCATATCACCATCGCCCGAATGAAGGATATACAGGAAACGAGGGTCGTCGCCTTTGAAGAAAAACACCGGGAGTTCATAACCCCCTCATTTCCCGTCGACGCGTTCCACCTCTACTCCAGCACCCTCAGCCGCGAAGGGGCCATTCACAAACGGGAGGCAACGTATCCCCTCGCCGTCAAAGCAAAGTGATGGGACGCTCGCGGCTACTCGTCGCCAACAAGCACCGGTTGCTTTTGCAGCCGTTTGTAGTAGAAATTCTGCCCGTAAAGCACTGCCGCAGGGTTGTGGCCGGTTACCCGGTCCTTCACCACCAGGGTAGTGACCGGCGCTTGCGAATGCTTGTTGAACAGCATATCGTGGCCGATGCAAAGGCCGACGATAACGTTCATGTCGGTACCGAGCCGGTTGCAGATCTCGGCCTGGGCGATGGGGTTGCATGCAGGCTCGAACGTATTGGGCCGGACCTTTTCCTCCTCCGTCAGGCCCAGCTCTTTCTTGTCGATGCTACCCGCCTTGCAACAGACGCTTTGCGGCTCCAGTCCCTGCGCCTTGAGGATCGCAACCAGCCGATCGGTTTCATCCAAAAGGCCGATACAGGTGGCAATACCGATCTTTTTCCACCCCATCAGGCGGGCAAAGGCGATGGTGTCTTCCACCCTCGTCCAGCGTGCGTTAACAGCATCGCTCCCATCTACCTTCTGGTAGCAAAGCCCCTCTACCCGCGCTGCCACTAATGCCATCCTGGCATCGTCGCTGTCGCCGGCGTATTCCTTGAGCGAAGCGCTGATAATGTCGCCGTAGGCTTCGGACGGGCAGTTGCCGGGCTTCGGCGGTGCGGTGTCGGGATTGCCACTCCAGCAGTTGGTGACGCCGAATTTCTGCCAGACCGCGCTGCATTTCGAACAGGTCAGCGGTGTATCCTCTCCATTAGCCATGGTTCCCCCCCAGTTACCCTACAGTAAGCCCCTCATCCTGGATAAGGATGTAGGGGCTGATGATCAGCATCCGGAATTTTTTCTCATCGGCAGCATCCAACTCGGCAATCTGTTCGGCAGAAGGTTTGGCCAGCTTGCCGGCTTCGATCCAACTCCCGATGGTCGCGGCATCATCATTGGCCACCCTTACCCCCGCCTCCACCAGATCCAGCTCGCGGTCGACGACGATCAATCCTCCCCTTTCCAAATGCCCTCGCAGCAGGCGCCATTCGGCCACATCAACAGTTGCGGCCAGTTCTTCTCTGGTTGGTGTCACCGGCAAATCTCCCTCTTTTTTATTCTGAGGGGTTTACTGTAACCACTTCAAACGGGCTCTGCAACAGTTTTTTCCCTGCAACTCATCTCAAACGTCGGTCAATAACGTAATTGCTTTTGCCGCTTTTCTTGGCCAGCATCTTCATCTCGGCCGCCACCTCGCTCACCTTGCCATAGTGGTTGATGGCCGGACTGTCGGTCGGCACCACAGCGATGGCAATCCCGAGCAGCGGCATATTTTCGTCTTCACCCTTGCGGTTTTTAGCTTTGTAATATCCGTTCACCAATTCGTCACCTTCAAACAAATCATTCACAATCCTGTCGAAGTTTTCAATAATCGTTTTGCAGACCGTCTCCGCCCGCTCCTGCGGCAGGATGAAGACAAAGTCATCCCCCCCCACATGTCCGGCAAACCCGCCACCCGACTCCTTGACGGCATTGAACATGATTCGGGCCAGCATACGGAGGACCACGTCACCTTTGGAAAAACCGTACACGTCATTGTACGGCTTGAAGTTGTTGATGTCGATGTAGCAAACCGCCATCGGCCGGCCGATGGCCTTTTCTATGGCGCGCTGGATAGATGTGTTGCCGGGAAGTTTCGTGAGCGGATTGTTGTCAAAGACCCGAAGAATACGGGCCACGGAGAGTCGGATGCGGCTGAACAGTTCGGGATACTTTACCGGCACGGAGACGAAATCGTCTATTTGATAGTTTTGCCAGTCAAAGTCCTCCACCATAGGGTCGGTGACCAGCCCGATGACCGGAATGGTGCTGAAATAGCTGTCCCCCCTGAGGTCGCGGACCACCCCCAGCATCTGTACATCGGGAACGGAAAGGTCGATGATAAAGATATCGGGCGGGTCGGCATAGACATATCCCATCACCAGGGAAGGGCGCTCCAGCCTGACCACCTGGTACCCCTTGCTCTGCAGGCGGATTTTCAGGATGCCGGAATCGTCATTCGCCGGGGCAATGAGCGTTATGCGGAGGTCACGCACCATTGTCGGCCTGGATCTCAAGGCTGAAGTTCTTCACATCGATCAGTCGGTCATCGAGAACTTCGATGATCTGCTCCAGGTCGTCCACGCTCATGCCGAGTCGCTTCATGGCAAGGGGTTGAATGAGCGGGACAAGCTGGTCGCCGCTGAAACCGAATCCACTGGCCTTGATGAGCACGTCAGCCAGATGTACTACGGCGGTGCGCACATCGTGCTCATCAGCCTTCGCCACATCGTGGTGACAGGCAATCGGCTCGCACAGCTTTTCGGGAAGGAACCAGCTCTTGGCCAGCCAGACGCCGACCTCGGCATGATCGGTCCCAAGCAGTTCCTCTTCTGCAGCCAGCATCGAAATATCCTTCTCGCGAACCAGACACAACAAGTTGCTGTAATCATCCTCACACTTGATCTTGATGATGACTTTGCCGATGTCGTGGAGAAGGGCCGCTGTGGAGATCTCCTCGCAGTCACGCAACTGGAGCTTCCGGCAGATGATGTTTGCCGCCACGCCGGCACCGAGAGAATGCTCCCAGAGCCCCACCACGCTGGTTTCCATGAGTTCGAAAATGGAAGAGCTTATAACCAGGCTTTTTACCACGTCCACCCCGAGCAGTATCATGGCATTGGAGACCGTCGAGATGCGGGGAAAGCCATAGGAGGGTGAATTGGCCAGCCGGAGCACCTTGGCGGACAGCACCTGATCCGACGAAACCATGTTGGCCATCTCCCGAATAGAGGTCTTGCTGTTGCCGGACATGGCGTTCAGCTTGTTGATAATCCCGGGCAGGGTCGGCAGCGACCGGGTATCCTTAATAATCTGCCTCAGTTCAATCCGCTTCTCGTCCACTGCTGAATCCTTCCATGGATCGGGTTATTATTTTCCGGTAACATTCCCGCAGCTTCATCATAAGAGGATCATGCTCCGCCTTTCTGAAACGCTCCTCCAGCGCTGCAAGCATCTCCGCCAACGACTGCTCGCCATCGACATCGACGGGATGGCCTTCGACAACGAGCGATTTGATCCCCATCGTCCTGAGACGCTCCAGCAGGTTGTCCGTAAGGGTCATCCCCTTGCCGCACACCGGCGGGCCGTTGGGATTATCCTGGCGGACCACATCCCGGGCCAGCACCATCCCCTCTTCAACCAGGGCAATCGGTAAAGTCTGCATATCCGCTCCAGCTTATAACCTTCGTACCAGCATATGATGGGTATTTAATCTTATCGTCACCGCACCGGGAAACTTTAGCCGCAGAAATTCCGACCTGAAAGGATTGCAGTAAACGTCATGGCATACGGTTATGGATGATGCCGGTCGCCGGAGCATATCGGTTCATTGAGAACTTTCAGAAACTGGGTAACCAGTCGATAGGTAAGCCCCCAGAGTACGGGTATCCCCGGTTGCGGCAGGCGGATGGCAGGGCGGCGCAATATCTTCCCGGTGAAGCGAACCGGGACCTCAACGTGGCGACCCGGATCGACAAGGTCAGCAAGGCGTACCCAGAAAGCATCATGCACCTCCTCGTTGAGATGCGGTTCCACCTCCTCGACAACCCCGTAAACGAAGCACGTCACCCTGACCGGAAGGGTGGCGCCGACGATTTCATCGAGGCGGCCAAGATAACGTGCGCATCGAAGGTCGAGGCCGATCTCTTCCCGTGTTTCCCGTTCCGCGGCAAAACGGGGATCGGCATCATCGGCTTCGACCTTGCCGCCGGGAAAGCCCAGATCCCCCGACCAGGGATCGCCGGCGTGCCTTGCCCGCTCGATAAAGAGTATCTCCAGGCCGGCTGTACCCTTGCGCAGGATAAGCGCCACGGCAGCAAGTCTTCGCCGGTCGGCAGGCAGGATTCCCGGTTCCCGATTGGCCAAGGCGCATTGGATGTCGTCGAAGTTCGCCATTATCACGCGTTGGCCCTTGCATCCATCAAGGATAAGCTCACCATCATCGATTGCATCCCAGCGGGGCACCACCTCCGACACCTTCTTCTCCGCAAGCACCAGCCCAACGTTCTTCTTCCCGCCTTACAGGAACAATCGGCAACGTTGCAGTGAATGTCGTTCCTTCCGCCGGGGTGGAAACAAATGAAACCGTCCCTTGCAGATAGCGTTCCGTCAGCAGTTTCACGCTGTAGGTCCCGACCCCCCTTCCAGGGTCCTTGGTTGTGAAGGAGCGGAGGAATATCTGCAACTGGACCTTTCTCGGGATAACCCCTTCGTTGTGACACGAGAAAGAGACCGCCGCACCGTTTGAGCTGCAACCAAGGGTCACGCGCTGTCCCGGAGCGGACGCCTCAAGGGCATTCTTAACCAGGTTGCCAAGCACCCGGCCGAGCAGAATCTCATCGCTGGTAAAAAACGTCCCGCAGCACCCCTCGGCAATGACAATCTCCTTTTCGACGGCAGCGGAGGCATTCCGATATGTCCGTATCACCCACTCCAGGAAAAGCCGGGAGTGGAGCGTGGTCAGGTTCACCTTGAGTTCGTTGCTCTCGGCGGCAAGGAGCTCACGTTGGCTCCTGATCTCGGAAATGAGGTCTTGCGTCATCTCGATCAAATCATCCTGGGCCTTGTCGATTGTCACCACCCCTTTGGCCAGGAGTTCGAGCAGGTTTCCGAGGGCACCGGCAATGTTGAGGATATCGTGGAAAAAAATCTTCTCCAGCAATTGTCGCCGCTTTTTATCACTGATATCCACGACCGCCACAAGGGCAAACGATCCACCCTTCCAGATGAATGGAGTACCCCAGAGCTTCAGGTCAAGGGCCTCGATCCCGGTGCGGGTCTTCCTGAGCACCCGGCATTCACGCGCCCCCCCGGCACCTGCCAGGGCAGCGAGGATTCCTTCGACAGCTCCACAGGTACAGCATGACTCCCCCGTGCCGCAACCGGCTTCAGCAGCAATGGCGTGCTGGCAGGAGAGAAGCTCACCCGGACGGAGTCCGACAAAGCTCTTCCATCCCTGGGCATCGGCGAACTCTTCCAAAGCCCGGTTGCCGAAGAGTATCTGCCGGTTCAGGTTGAGGATCATGACAACCTGGGGCATGGCATTCAGCACCGTGGGAAGGCTGTCATCCTCGGTCAGAAGCGCCCGTTGCCTGTTCAGTTCAGAGACTGGCGAACGATGGGGCGATGCGAAGCGAGTATTTGATGCGGTGACATTCATGAATTCCTCCCTGGCTCGACATGGGGCATCCCCATTTGAACATATTTATATACCGTAAAGCCCGAGCTTGGCAAAGTAAAACCGCCGGAAGCCTTACATGCACTCCATCTTCCGGCCCAACCTCGCTGGACATACCGGAACAAAAAGGGCCGCCTCCCCATGGAAAACGGCCCCTTTGCCCTGATGCGTGATCGGCTTCCGTTATTGTCTTCACTCGAACTGCGACTTGAACTCGTCGACCAGGCGGCGCAGTTCGACAACCTCACCGCGCAGGTCGGCAACCTCTTCCTCCAGTTTTGCAATCCGCTCATTCTCAGCCATGACCTTAAGCCGCGCCGCCTCAGGAGAAGGAGTCAGCTCTGCGGTGTCCAGCTCCGGCTCTCCGGCAAAAAGGTGGGCATGGCGGGATTCCTTCCTCCCCTGCTGCCGGGGGAGCCGCATAACGAGGGGGGGAGTACGCGCCATCAGTTCTCCCAGCACCTCCTCCACCGCAGCCAGATCGGGGAAAGGGTGCATCCGCTCCCCCCGGGTCCGCAGCTCGCCCACCGTCTGGGGGCCGCGCAACAGCAGTTCAGCGAGCACTGCCAGCTCAGGAGGGTCGAGGCGAAGCTTCTCAACCAGTGTATGGCGGTATTTGGGTACCCGTCCCCCTTCGGCAGACAACAGCGCCAGCTGCTTGAACTTCAGCGAATCCAGGGCGCGAACCACCTCGACCTCCTCCAGGGTCAGCACCGGGTCACGGTTCGACTTCTGGTTGCAGGCATTTGTCAGGGCGTTAAGGGTAAGAGGGTAGTATTCCGGGGTCGTCAGCTCCTTCTCGATGAGACAGCCAAGTACCCGTACTTCCATGTCGTTGAGATGCATTTCCATCGCTACTCCTTTCAGCATGCGGGATATGGGGGAGCGATAGTATAGCAATTTTTACGGCGGGATGCATGGATTTTCAGCTTCCATTTGATGAGGCGGGCCAGTCAGAATAATCCAAAACAACATGAAAATCAGCGTAAATCCTGTATTGATACAGTTATAACTCCATCGGATCAGACAAAGGATCATTGCCGTGAATTCCTCTGGAAAACGACTGTCAATCCGGGCCGATTGTGATTATAATCGAGCAGGGAGGAAAGAACGCGACCATGACCCGTGAAGAACTCGCATTAATTTCCCGCCTCGTGGGGGATGTCTCCGAGGATCAGCTTCGCTATGTGGACTGCTTCATAGGGAACGAAATCGGCATTTTCATCCCCGCGGTCGGTCCCTGTTTCTATGCCATCACCCCCGACCACAGCCACCCGGCCTACTCCTTTGTTCTCACCTTTGACAGCTATACCCGCCTGGCAATTGGCGGCAAGACCGTCCTCTCCCAACCCGGCCAGATCATGGCCATTGATCCCGATGCCGTACACCATGAGTTGACGTCAGACGAGACGCCTCGCTATATCGCTATCTTCATCGATCGGGACCTTTTCGAAAGGGAGCTCGGCCGCTATCCGTCCATCCGTCCGCGCCCCTTTCGGTTCCGCACCTTCACCCCCGGCCGCGAAATGATGGGCCTCCTCAAAGAGTTCATGAACGAAGCCGAGGCCCGGCTTCCAGCGCGGGAACCACTCCTCGCCGCCATCGGGACACGCATCGTCCATGCCCTCATCAGGGCCGCCCATGGGATTATCACCCCCGATGCAAGCATCGGCAACAGGGTGGAAATCCACCGGGTAATAGAGTACATCCAGACCCATGCCGGCAAGAAACTATCCATTGGGCAACTGGCCGCCGTTGCCGCCATGTCCACATCCCATTTCAGCCGCATTTTCAAACGGGAAACCGGGCACCCACCTCTTGCCTATCTTAACCGTGTCAGGCTCGAACAGGCCAGGAAACTGCTCCGGACCGGCGAATGCTCCGTCACCAGCGTTGCCCTCAGCTGCGGCTTCGCCAGCCCCTCCCACTTTACCGATTCATTCCGTCGCTTTTACGGCCAAAGTCCCACCGACTTTCTCAAATCGTACAAATAATTCCAATTTCAAATCGAGGATGAAATCAAGGCGGCGAGGAGTGAGGCGACGAAGGCGTACAGCTAGTACGTTGAGGAGCCGAAGACGAGCCAACGAAGATTGCGCCTTGATTTGGAATTGGAATAAGGCGGAATTTCGACAAACTTTGACAGGATTCCGGAAGCGGATAAGCTCTTGTATTTGCTATGCTCCCTTCAAAACAGCAACGAGGAGGCGACCTTGAACCAGCAGCAGATACTTGAACTGATCAACCGCAACCCGGCATTCTTCCTGGCCACCGTGGAGGACGGCGAACCCCGCGTCCGCGGCATGCTTCTTTACAGGGCCGAGGAAAACGGCATCATTTTCCACACCGGCGCCATGAAGGACGTGCACCGGCAAATGATTGCCAATCCGGCGGTGGAGCTCTGCTTCAACGACTGGCAGACACAGCAACAGGTGCGCGTGCGCGGCACCGCAAGACTCGTCGAGGATTCGGCGCTCAAGGAAGAGATTGTCAATAGCCCCGGCCGCGAGTTTCTGAAACCCTTGGTGGAAAAGATGGGGCTCAACGTACTGTCGGTCTTCCGGGTGGAAAGTTGCCGGGCCCACATCTGGACCATGGAAACGAACTTTGCGCCGAAAGACTTTATCGAGCTGCAATAGCAGATTCTTGAATCAAGAGGCGGCCATTGGCCGCCTTCGACGTTTAAAAGCACATCACCAGCTTTATATTCCGCGCACTGCAAAGCCATCCCCCTCCGCCCAATCCCGCTTCAGAGAAAAAAGTCGCTTCTAAGCCAAACCTGAAGGCAACTTGAGAAAAATTTGTCGATCCCGTGTCGATTTTGCTGGACTAAATGGCATGGTCCCACGTACCATTTAATGAAAACAGCAGTCGGCTGTATAACATTTCACACGGAAGGATAATTCATTAATGGCACTGGCAAAAAAAGGCGACAAAGTAAAAATCAACTTCACCGGCACACTGGAAGACGGCACCGTCATCGATACCACCCTGGAGCACGATGATTGCGGCGCTGACGACTGCGGTTGTGACTCCGACGACTGCGGCAGCGATTCCGAAGGATGCGGCTGCGAAGTCGGTCCCATGGAACTCACCATCGGCGAAGAGGAGTTCTTCAGTAAGATCGAGGACGCGCTGGTCGGCATGGCCCCCGGCGAGAAAAAAACCGTCGTCATTCCTGCGGAAGACGCCTTCGGCGAATACGACGAGACGCAGGTCTTCACCATCGGCCGGGACCAGGTACCTGCCGACATCACCCCGGAAGTCGGCCAGGAGCTGGAGTTCACCGATGAAGACGGCGAAGAGCTGGAAGTGACGGTGGTCGAGGTGACCGAAGAAGGCATCACCCTCGACGCAAATCACCCCCTGGCAGGGGAAAACCTCACGTTCGAAATAGAGCTTGTGGAAATCCTCTAAATCCCGTTCGTAAAATGCAGACGTTATTCCAATTTCATTGGTATTACAACAAAGGCGGCCATTGGCCGCCTTTGAATTGTGTATGGTAACAAAAAAATCTGCTGAAAGCTGCTGCCAAGATGCACCGTTATCCACAAAAATCTAAAAACCCTGGAGAACCGCGATGAACCGGGAAGAGATGCCCTCTCCGGCTGCCGCAGTTGTGCACGGTCGCCTTCCCTGGCAGCGGGGTGAGACCCCGCTGATGCTTGCGCCCATGCAGGGTGTGACCAACCGCGCCATGCGCTCCCTGTTCATTGACTGGGTCCGCCCCGACGTGGTGTTCACCGAATTCATGCGGGTCAATGCCGCTGCGCCCATCAGGCGGCTTTCCGCCGGCGACCTGCGTGAGATAACCGCCAGTGAAGGGGACGTCCCCCTGGTCGTGCAGCTGATCGGTCACGGCAGGGAGGCATTGGTATCGGCAGCCCAGGCTGCTCAGGCTGCCGGAGCCGTGCACATCAACCTCAACATGGGCTGCCCCTTTGGACGCATGACCTCCGGCCTGACAGGCGGCGGCATGCTGCAACGCCCCGAGGACCTTGCGGAAATCATCCCTGCCCTGCGCCGGGCAATCGACGGGACCTTTTCCATCAAGCTGCGGGCAGGCTACGACGACCACGGGCAAATATTCGACCTGCTCCCCCTGTTCGAAACCGCCAGTGTTGATTTTCTCGTCCTCCACCCCCGCACGGTGGTTCAGAAATATGGCGGGGCGGCAGACCACGCCGTCACCGCTCAGGTTGTGCGGCATACCCGGCTGCCGGTCATCGCCAACGGCGACATCAGGAGCGCCGCAGTTGGGTTGCGCGTGCTGCATGAGACCGGCGCCGCCGGGCTGATGCTGGGTAGAGGCGCCATTGCAGACCCCCTGCTGTTCGAAAGACTGCGTGGCGGGGCGAACGCGGAACCGGATCAAGACGAACGCGCGGCAATGCTGCACCATTATCTGCGGGAACTGCTGGCACGCTATGGCGAGCTATTCTGCGGCGACGCCCAGGTGCTCGCCAAGATCAAGGAGGTATTCAACTTCATGGATGATCCGTTTTTCGAGAAGACCATCAGGCAATTGCGGAAGGCCAAGAACATACAGGCCTTTGCAACCGCACTCAATGGGCTCGGCTGAACCATGGATTCCGCACCTGCCTTCGACCACCAGGCGCTGCTTGAACTGGCCGGGATGCGCATGCCCTTCGGCAAGTACCAAGGATGGCGGCTGATCGACCTGCCCGAGCCTTATGTGGTCTGGTTCGCCCGGCAGGGATTCCCCGAGGGAAAACTTGGCGACTCACTGCGGACGGTCTACGAAATCAAGGTCAACGGACTGGAGTTCCTCTTCGATCCGCTGCGCTGAAATCCCACATTACTCTTTCACTCTTTATCCGAATAATCCCTGGCAAACAGGTAGAAAACGATGGCAATGGCGAGACCTGCGACCGGAAAGGCGAAGGCTGCGTGATACGCCCGGGGGAGTGTCCCCGTTGCCCCGCGGCCGAAGGAACCGACGATCACCCCCATCACCTGCTGGGTCACCGCCGCCCCCATCAGGACGAAGAAATTTAGCGAGGTAAGCGCTGTTCCCACGATCTCTACCCTGAACATGGAGCGGATGATCGGGTAGATCATCACCCCGCTGGAGACCGCCAGCCCAATGGCGAAGAACCCGGCCGCCAGGAGCGGATGCGGCAGCAGTTCGGCAATACCCAAAAAGCCTGACATGAGCGCCAGGAGCATCACCTGCCCCGTCACGAGGGTCTTTTTATAGGAGCGAAACAGCTTGCGGGCGATGGTGTCGGTCACCATGCTGCCGCTGATGAACCCGAGGGAGGTGAACATCAGCATCTGTCCGGTGGCGGCACGGGAGAGATGCAGCACCTCCATCAGGTAGGGCCCCCCCCATAACCCTTGTAACGCCAGGTAGTTGCCGTACCAAAAGAAAGAGATCACTCCCAGCAGCCAGAAATTCGCGTTGCCGAAAATCTCCCGCCAGGCAGCAAACATCCCCGCGGGCCGCGCGCCCGACTGTCCGCCATCCCCTCCATCGGCAGCCGAAGGCCGATCCCGGACCATGCCGAAGACCAGCACCGTGACCAGCGCCTGAACGACACCGATCGCCAGAAACGAGTTACGCCAGCCGAAGGCAGCCACTGCCAGTGCCAGGGGAGCCGTGGCCGAAAGGTTCCCCAGGTTGCCGACGGCCACCATGAAGCCGGAAACACGGCCGAACTCCTGTTTTGTAAACCAGTGGCTGAAGATGGTGAAGGTGGCCATCAGCACCGAGGCCGTGCCGACACCGATCAGCATCCGCGCCGCCATGGCGACGGCCAGGCTGTCCGCATGGGAAAACAGGATACCGCCGATGGCGGTCAACACGCCGCAACCGCTGATCACCAGCCGGCTTCCCAGCCGATCGATCATTGGTCCCAGCGGGAGTTGGGCCACGGCGTAGACGTAGAAGAGGATGCCCGAGAGGGTACCGAGCTGCTGGGGTGTGAGCCGGAGTTCGCGGGAGATATCCCCCGCCACCACCGCCAGGGAGACACGGTAGAAATAGACAAGAATATACATCAGGGCCAGAACCGAAAAGATTATCCAGCGCTGGCGGCGCTTCCGGCTGTGTTCAGGCATGTTTTCCCCCTGTCGGCATCCTAGCACAGGGGCATGGTGACCGTAAAGGCCGTCCTGCTCATTAAGCGAAAAGGGGATATTTCAGGACAATTGTCAGCCGAAAACATGCAGCAGCGCCAAATCGTAAATTCAGGACCTGGAAGAGTCGCTGAATCGTTCCGGGTTCAGCCGCCGTGAGACGGCAACGGTCAGCCATGCCCCCAGAAGCGCAACTGCAAGAATAACAAAAGAGAGCAGCGCGTTGCTGAGGAGCGCCGGCCGAACCAGGAGCACGCCGCCGAGACAGAGCATCATGCTTCCGGAAACCAGCTTCAAAAGCCGTCCCTGCCATTCGCTCAGCTTCCTGCTCCCCAGTGTCACAGTAAAGATTGCCACGATGATTGCCAACGGCACCACGTAGACCAGGTTGTAAAATACCAGGTAGAGATAATAGGCTGTTGTCGGCAGTTGGTGCAAGGTCAGTACCCTGGTGAAGACCATGGGAAAGCCGGCGGTGCAGAGGAGTTCATAGCTGTTGGCTGCCGCCGAGAGCACTATCGTGGAACCGATCATTGCCGGAAGTCGCCCTGCCCTCATGATTTCCCGCATCTGTTCGAAAAGCCGCGGCTTCGCCCGTTTCGGAATGACCAGGGAAACCCCTTGCTCGAAAAAGAAGAAGTCCTTGATATTAATGGCCGCAACGACAATCGCCAGAATACCCGCAGCAATGGTAATGGCAGGAAGATGCCCAACCAGCATAAAGAGATTGAGCCACGCTGCCATGAAGAGAAAATAGACAAAGCCCGAGAAGAACACGAAGATGCCGCCGATCAGCATTATGCGCGACCGCGAATGGGCATGGATCAGGAGACTGAGAAGGAAGAGCAGCACGAAAAAAGCACATGGGTTGAAGCTGTCCAAGGCGGCAATGACGATGGTAAAGAAAGGAAGCGAAAGAGAAGTTGTGTCCACCCTGCCGATGAAAGGGATGGTAAGGATGTCTGCGGGACCTGACAGTGAAGCCGCCCCTGAACCGCCCTCACGGATTATGGACAACTCCACCCATTCTTTCAGTTCACCGGCGGTTTCGGGGGAAAAACCCGAAAACATCCGCTCCCCGACAATGAATGTGGGGACCCCCGTTGCCTTTCCTCCCCGTTCCTCGGCCATCCGCAGCAAGAGGTCCAGGTTTTCCTGGTTGTGAAACACTTCGTAGTCATGGACTTGCAGGCGCGGGTAGCGTTTGGCCAGGTCCGCCACGAACGGCTTGGCCCGGGCACAATGGCTGCATCCTTCGCCCCAGAAGTAGTGGAGCGTGACGTCTCCCTTAACGGCATTTGCCGGGACGGTCTGTAATAGAAAGAGGACGATACATGCTGCTGCTAACCGAAAAATCCGGATCATAATCACCTCGAAGAACCGTAACGCAGTATCTTCGACACCCAGTATTAATTCTCCCTCATCATTCCGTCAAGTCAACCGCAGGTATCGCAAGCGGATGTGTTCCTGCCGATGGATTAATTTCGCTTTTCAGGTGAAAAACGAGCAAGGCGGCCAATGGCCGCCTTGCGTATCAGGTATATGTCTGTTTTTCAGGCTCCCAAGAGCCTGTAGGATTTAGGGAATCGTAGCGAGAGGATGGAAAATCGAGGACAGATTTCCGGAAATTTGAGAGCTAATAGTGGACCTATTCGTCGAAAATTTACGAAGATATGGACCGATTTGCCGTTCTCGCAGTAGATTCATTCCTAAGTCTGACAGGCTCCCAAGATTCCGGCAATCTTGGCGGACATTGTCTGCACCGTGAACGGCTTCTGAATAAAGTTGCCCAGGTCCGACGCGTCCAAGTACTGGACGACGACATTGTCGGTATACCCCGACATGAAGACGACTTTCAGCCCGGGATGCACGGACAGGAGCTGTTTGTGCAATTCCGGCCCGTTCATGTCCGGCATGATCACGTCGGTTATGAGAAGATCTATTACCCGGCCGTCGACCAGTGAAAGGGCATGACATGGGTCGTCGGTTTCGATAACGTCATAGCCGCTTCCGGCCAACAACTCTTTGACCATCGTCCGGACCATTTCATCGTCCTCCACGAGAAGGATGCTCCCGTGTGCCGCTGGTATGGCCGGGGCAGCGATGCTCTCCTCGTTTTTCAGGCACGGCATCGCCACGACTCTCGGGAAGTAGAGTTTAAAGACGGTCCCTTGGCCCGGTTCCGAGTAAACCCAGACATTACCCCCATGTTGCTTAACGATGCCGTAGACGGTTGCCAAACCGAGTCCGGTCCCCTCCCCCGCCTTTTTCGTGGTAAAAAACGGCTCAAAGATATGATCCTGTGTTTCCCGATCCATCCCACAACCCGAGTCGCTGACAGCCAGCATGACATAGTGGCCCGGGATGACATTGGCATGGTGGCGGGCATATTCCTCGTCAAGCACGACAGGCGCGGTTTCTACGGATATTATCCCCTTGCCGTCAATGGCGTCCTGGGCATTGACCAACAAGTTCATCAGGATCTGCTCAATGTGGGTCTTGTCGGCACAAATTCCGTCCAATTCCGGCGTAAGCCGCAGCCGGATGTCGATACTCTCGCGAATGGTTCTGCGCAGTATTTCGGCAAACGAAGAGACAACCGTGTTGAGATCGGTGATTTTCATGTCCAGTAACTGTTTGCGCCCGAAGCTCAGGAGCTGCTGGACCAACTCTTTTGCACGGAATGCGGCACGCAGGATGCGCTCCATTTTTTCTACGGTTGGGCTGTTTTCGGGCGCTTCCCGCCGGGCTATGTCGGCAAAACCGATGATCGGCGTCAAAAGGTTGTTGAAATCATGGGCGATCCCCCCTGCCAGTCGACCTACGGATTCCATCCTCTGTGCTTGGTTCAACTGCTCCATCAGGCTTTTCTTCTCGTCTTCCGCCGCCTTGCGCTCGGAAATGTCGCGCGCCAGCACGATCAAACGCTCGATGCCGCCGATCGATGCCCGCCGCATACTCACTTCCACCCAGAAAAGATGTCCGTCACGGTGTTTGCAGAGCCATTCGAAAAGTTGAGGTTCTCCATTTGCAGCCAGCTCCATCCAGGCCATGGCTTCTTTCTGCGTGTAAGGCGTGGCCCCCTGACTGATGGCCTCGACATCTATGGCGCAAGCCTCGTCATGACTGTAGCCGTACATGCCGCACATGGCCTGATTAACATCGAGAATTGCGCCGGTCGCCATGTCGTGTATTAAAATCGCATCGCTCATATGGTCGAAAATCGCATGGAACTTTTCTTCGCTCGCCTTGAGCAAAGCTTCAGCAACCTCCCGTTCACGCAGTCTGGCATCGAGAGACTCCGTCATGGCGTCAAAGGATTGGGCAAGAAAGCTGATTTCGTCGCCACTGTAAGACAGGCCTGTTCTGGCGGACAGATCTCCGTTCTTAACCGCCTGGGAAGCTTCTGCGAGTTGTTCGATGGGGCTCACCAAGTAACGCCCAGCCAGCAGCCGGGTTACGACGAGGGCGCTCAGTAACGCTGCGATAAAAATCGCCGCCGAATTTGCTATATATTTTTTCACGCCTGCCAAGGCGGCCTTTTCCGGGATGGAAACCCTGATATAGAGGTATGGTTGCTCATCCTGATGGAGGCGCAGCCGTTTGAAGGCGAGTAACCGCTTCACACCGTCAAGGCCGACATCGACAAATGCTCCCTCGTCACGAGGACCGGTCACCCGGCGGCGCAGGTCCGGCCGGTCCACGAAGCCACCCTTGATTATATTGTGGAGGGGATAACGGTAAAGAACGACCCCCCTGTAGTCGGTCAGGTTGAGGGCGGAGTTGGGGGGGAGCTTCTGGGCATCGAAAAGGCTGTTGAACTGGGTGAGGTCGAGGGCGGCATACAAGACCGACAGGGGCGATCCGGTCGCATCCAGCACCGGCAGCGCAAAGTGGATCGTCGGTTTGCCGACGGCCCTGCTTATTACATATTCTCCGACACTGAACCGCTTCGTTCTCAGGGCGTCCTGGAAATACTTTCTATCCTCGATACTATAGCGGGAAGGAAGGGGCTGTACGCCGGTGGCGATAATATTTCCCTGCGTGTCGGCAATGCCGATATTCAGGCTGGAAGGGCTCTGGCGGAGAATATCCCGGAAAATCCCGGCACACGCCTTTTTATCTTTGCGTCTGACTTCCGGAAATTGGGACAGGGTTGTGAGGAGGTTGCGGACACCTTCAACCTGCGCATTATGCTGGTAGGCAATGGCCTGGGCCGTTACCAGCGCGGCATGTTCCGCTTCACTGTAATCTTCCCGGTAGCTCCCATACAAGTTATAGCAAACAGTCAGCACGACCGGCAACCCGGCAAACAGCATGATGATGAGGAGCTTGGTCCGTATGGAAAGCCGGCGGAAAATATTCAACGCTGCATCTCCTGTTGATGAAGAGTTCGTTGCGGCACGGGTAACGCCAGGTCTTCGTGGTCTGCCGGTGGCTGGTTGTCAGCGCTGTGAGAATAGACCGTAAGGGTCTTTTCGGCTGTGATTGACGATTACATGAGTAAATATTTAACCAATTCCGAAATATCCTCTAATTGAGCACCATGCAACTGCCGATTTCAGGCCCGTATCCCTTCTTCACGGCAGTTCCAGCGGCGGTTCGGCGAGCGCCGCCAGTTGTTCGCGCAGCTGGATGATCTGCTCACCCCAGTAGCGCACGGTGTTGAACCAGGGAAAAGTACTGGGGAAGATCGGGTCGGTCCAGCGGCTGGCAAGCCAGGCGCTGTAGTGGAGCATGCGCAGGGCGCGCAGGGCTTCGATCAGACGAAGTTCCCGCGGCTGGAAGTCGCAGAACTCGCTGTAGCCCTCGATCAGCTCGGCAAGCTGGGCGTTCTGGCGCGGCCGCTCGCCGGAGAGCATCATCCACAGGTCCTGCACCGCCGGTGCCATGCGAGCGTCGTCGAAATCTACAAAATGCGGCGCACCGTCGCGCCAGAGGATATTGCCGCTATGACAGTCGCCATGAGTCCGGATGTACCGGAGCGGCCCAACATCGGCCATGATCCCGTCGATCGCCTCCAACAGTTGGCCGGTGACGGCCTCGTAGCTTGGCCGGTACTCGTCAGGGATGAAGCGTCCAGCAATCAGGGCCACGCTGGCGTAACCGAAACTCCGGCAGTCGAGGGTGGGCCGGTGCAGAAAAGGTCGTACTGCGCCGATGCTGTGGATACGGCCGAGCATGCGGCCGAGAATCAGCAGGTTGTCCAGGTTGTCGAACTCCGGGGCATGCCCCCCCTGCCGCGGATAGAGGGCAAATCGAAAGCCGTCATGATGAAAGAGGCTATCCCCGGAAGCATTCGTGATCGGCGCCACCACCGGCAGCTCATGTTCGGCCAGTTCAAGGCAGAAATGATGTTCCTCGATGATCTGCGCATCGCTCCACCGGCCGGGGCGGTAAAACTTGGCGATGAGCGGCTGCCCCTCGTCGATGCCCACCTGGTAAACACGGTTCTCGTAGCTGTTCAGGGCAAAGGTGCGGCAATCGCAGCGGAACCCCTGGCTCTCGACGGCGTCCATGATGAAACTGGGGGTAAGGGTTTGAAAAGGGTGCGGGCTTTCGGGCATCGATCCTGGTTCTCCGTATCGCTTCTGTCTGGTTTCTCAAAGTTCCGCCGTCACTATACCATCAATCGCGGCGGTAACCAAGGAGAAGCGCAGCCGAGCGGCGTAAACAGCAAAGGCGACCGAATAGTCGCCTTTGCAATTACATGAGTATGGATGTCCCCGGAATCGCGCCACTCAGAGCGGAGCTTCGTTGGTCCGGGCATATGTTCCCATCAGCTCCGCCGTCGCCAGGATATGCCCCACCATCGCCGCTTCCAGCGCCTCCTTTGTCGAGGCTTCCGGCAGCTTCAGCCTGCTGTCCAGCGCGAACAGCCGGAAGAAGTAGCGGTGCGTTCCCGGCGGCGGGCAGGGCCCTACGTAGCCCTGTTCCCCACCGCTATTAAACCCTTCCCACGCCCCGTTCGGCGCCGTGTGCTCCCCGATCTCCTTCGTTTCCGGCAAAATGTCCCAGACCACCCAATGGACCCAAAGCCCCGCCGGAGCGTCCGGGTCCTCCATGAGAAGCGCCAGCGACTTAGCCCTCTCCGGCACCCCATGGATCACCAGGTGGGGGTTGATGTTCTCACCGTCGCAGGTGTATTTCGACGGGATCTGTGAACCATGATTGAAGGCCGGGCTCGTAAGCTTGAATTCCATCTGCCACCTCCTGCGCATGCGTTTTTGTTTTCTATTCAAATTCTTGCAGGAAACTGGCGGAATGCAAGGGATGTAACCGAGAAGTATGGTTCGCTCTAAAAAGTTGACAAACTCCTCTTCTCCGGGCAACAATCGGATGGCATCCGCCTCACCTTCTCACAAGGATAAGGAAACAGCATGAATCCTGCAAACCTCACCTGTATCGATCTGGACCAGCCGAGCCTCGAAGGGTTTCGCCAATTCATCAGCTCCTGGCTCTACCGGGACAACGGCTTCACCCTGCTCATCGACCCCGGCCCTCTCTCCACCATCCCTCGCCTCTGCACCGAGCTTCGCCGGCAGGGGATAGAGCGCCTCGACTACGTGCTGCTCACCCACATCCACATCGACCATGCCGGCGGGACCGGCGCGCTCCTGCGGGAGTTTCCCGGAGCGACCGTCATCTGCCATCCGGAGGGGATTCGCCACCTGGTGTCGCCGGAAAAGCTCTGGGAAGGCTCCCGTAAAGTGCTCGGCCCACTGGCAGACGCCTATGGCGAAATCGTGCCGGTGCCGGCGGAGCGGATCCGCTTCGACGAGACCATCGGCCGGAGCGGGGTGCGCGCATTTCTCACCCCCGGCCATGCCCAGCACCACTGTTCCTATCTACTGGACGACCTCCTCTTTGGCGGCGAGGTGGCCGGCGTGCGCTGCGACGTTCCCGACGGGATCTTCATGCGTCCGGCCACGCCCCCCCGCTTTATCCTCCAGGTCGCCCTCGACTCCCTTGACCGGATGATCGCCCTCGCCCCACGCGCCATGGTCTTCGCCCACTACGGCCTGGTCGATACAGCCCTCGACCATCTGCGGATCGCTCGCAGCCAGCTCCTGCTCTGGGTCAGGGGGGTGGCGGCAACCGCAGCGGCCTCAGAGACGCGGCGGGAAGAAGCCCTCGTCGCCTGGCTGCTGGAGTGGGACAAGCATTACCGCAACATAAGCCGACTGCCGGAGGACATCCAGGCTCGCGAACGCTACTTCCTCGGCAACACCCTGCGCGGCATGATGGAGTACGTTGACGCCATTTCCGCCGAGGAACGCCAGGCGCTGCTGGATGGGTAGACGCTGCACCGCCCGCCGATCCGCAGCTTGCATGGGCGTGCTGCTTCATCCGAAAAAACGGGAGCCTCGACAGTCCCCCGTAAAAACTGCACCCCTGTATTCTCCGAGGTAAGAACGCCATGAACAGGAAACAGAAAACCCTCTTCGCCATCACCGTAGGACTGCTGGGGATCTTGCTCATTTTCCTCCTGAGCGCCAGGTTCATCGTCATCACCAGCTACCGCGCCCTCGAGAAAGCAAGCGCCAAGGAGCACCTGCAGCGGGTGGTCAACGTCATCGACAACGAACTCGACTCCATGGCATCTTCAACCGGAGACTACGCGACCTGGGACGATACCTACCGCTTCATGCAGGATGGCAACGCTGAGTTCATAGAGTCAAACCTGGCCGAGGACTCTCTGGCCAAACTCCGCGTCAACCTTGTCGCCTTCGTCCGTCCGTCCGGTGAAATAGTCTTTGCAAAGGCACTCGATCGCGGGACGGCAAAAGCGGTGCCGCTGCCGCCAGAACTCGGCCAGCATCTCACCGCGTCGAGCCCCCTCATGCAGCACCGCTCTACCGAAAGCACGGTCAAGGGGGTCCTGGTTATGAACGGCACCCCCATGCTGGTCGCCGCCAAACCTGTCCTCACCAACGCTGGAAAAGGGCCGATTCGCGGCACCCTGATTATGGGGCGTTTTATCGACGCCGCGGAAACCGCACGGCTGGCCAATATGACGCGCCTCCATCTGGACATTTCTGCCTGTGACCAGGCATCCCTCAATGCAGCGACGTTCAAGGGGAAGAAGCCCCTATCCCTCGCCAACCCCTTCCGCGTACGCCGCGCTGACGACAAGACGCTCATCGGATTCGCCCTGATCGGCGACCTCTACAACCGGCCCGCATTGCTCGCGAAAATAACGCTCGTTCGTCAGATCTACCAGCAAGGGGTCAAGACGCTCCAGTATTTCCTTTTCTGCTGCGTCCTCATCTCACTGGCGAGCATCATCGTCTGCAACTGGGGGCTTGGTAAATACTTCGGCTCCCAGCGCGAGGAGGAGACAGAGCGCCTCTACGCCGCGGCAGTTGAACATGCTGCCATGGGCGTGGCAATCCTGGAGGCCGGGTCCTGCCGGATTGTTCGGGCCAACACCGGGTTTTCCGTACAGTTGGGTTATCCACCCGGGCTGCTTGAAGGGACGTTGTTCAGAGAGATCCTTGCCGACGACCAGGAATCCTTCGAACGTTGCATCGAGAACGTACTCCGTGACGGAAAACCGAACCGGGCCGAACTCCACCTGACACGTAATGACCGGTCCCTGGCCGTCATGGAGGTGCATGCCAGCGGCACCCTGCTGGATGATCAGCAGTACCTTTGCCTCGTGCTCCACGATATGACCGAGCAGAAGCAATCAGAGCCGGCTTGAACAGGGACGGACCGCCTTTTTGATAAGACAGTCTGACCTGTTGTCCCCCCTGCTGTCTGGCGAACATCAAGTCATAGTGAAAATCCATTCCCCTTTTGTTTTGCTCTTCTTCTGGTATCATTTCCGTAGGGACAGAGGAAAGAATGGTAGGGCTTCTCAAATAAAAAAGTGGGAGGTAGCTATGAAAAGAATACTCCTTGCGGCAGTAATGGCGATCATAGTCCTGACCGTGACAGGGTGCGGGGACGACAGCAGTGTGCCCCCGCGAATCGTTACCCAGATCCTCAGTGACCCCGTGTTTGACGGTGATATCGCGCAAGATGTCAACGGTGCTTTCACGATAACACAGGGCATGAGCTCAACTGTACAAAGCGTGTTTGCCGGCATAAATCCTGCCACCGGAACGGAATTCCGGGCGTTCCTGGATTTCCCCTTGAGAGGCGTGGACGGGGTCCCGGTTAACGCCAGCATTGTCTCGGCGACCCTCGATATAGTGATCGACAGCATCCAACCGCTGTCAGGCACGGTGCCAATTCGTATCGAGCTTGTTTTCTTTCAACCACCGACGTTGCAAGCCTCGGATTTTGACCGGGCAATCCTGTTGCCGCTGACATTCGTCACGATCACACCGCCGATTTCCCAAGCCGACGTAGGTAACCACGTAGCGGTTGATGTGACACCATTGATGACAGAAGCACAGATTAGAGGCCTGGACAACTTCCAGATCCGCATATTGGAGGATTTGGGGCCAGTTTCTCCCGGGCTGATCGAAATCGACGACAGCACGGGAGTGAATCGAGACGTTCTTGCACCTTTGCTGGAGGTCACATATTTCTGACCCCGTAGTTGTGGCTGACTCTCTGCCGGCAAAAGGCTCGCGGGTTTCATCAGACGGCAAGGCCCGCGAAAGCGGGCTTTTTTCCTGGACAGCCCACTACCATCTGACACCTCATTTTTGGATTGCCTTCGGCCAGTTCCACCAGTACACTTGTGCCTAAAGGAGATCCCCATGACACTGCTCTATACCCTCGACCTGCTCGGGACCGCCGCCTTTGCCGCTTCCGGCGCCCTGGCCGGCATCCGGCGCGACATGGACATCTTCGGCGTACTGGTGCTCGGCCTCGTCACCGCCACCGGCGGCGGTACCCTGCGTGACCTGCTCCTGGGGGATACGCCCCCCTTCATCTTCCAGAACGAGACCTATCTCTACATTTCCATCGCGGTCTCGCTGGCGATCTTTATCTTTCACCGCAACCTGGATTTCCTCAAGCATCCGCTCCTCTTCTTCGATGCGGTGGGGCTCGGTACCTTCGTCGTCATCGGCACCGGCAAAGCACTCGACTTCCGGATCGGCTTTCTCGGCTCGGTGATGATGGGGGTCACAACCGCTACCGCCGGCGGCATGATCCGCGATGTTCTCTCCACCAGGGTTCCCATGGTGCTGCAAAAGGAGGTTTACGCCTCAGCCTGCCTGGCTGGAGGGGTCCTTCTCACCCTGCTGCACCACACCGCAATCCCCCGCGCCTGGGCACTGCTTGTCTCCGCCTCGACGGTCATCATCCTGCGCCTGCTCGCCATCCGCTATAACTGGTCGCTGCCGCGGCGATGCAACGACATGGCGGAACGCTGAGACCGCCTTGTAAAAATAAAAAGCACCAATACCGGTAATTGGTGCAACGATCCAAATCAGCCCCGGTAACGCCATGACATCCCGCCTAGTCGAATCGCTCAAAACGCGGCACTTCGCGCCCTTCGACCAGCACGGTCTCCAGGAACATCGCCAGCGGGCGCACCCAGAGCGAGTCGTTATCATACAGGCAGCGATAGACTACCAGCTGTTCGTCGGTTTCGCTGTGACGGGCCGTCCCGATCACCTGGTAGTTGCCCCCTTTGTAATGCCGGTATCTCCCCGGCAGCGGCGTCCCTTGCATACGCGCTCCTTTCGCTTGCCAAAATGTCAGACCACCGCTGGACTTCTTCGGCGGGGGCCTGATCACACCTTATTCCAATTTCAAATCAAGGATGAAATCAAAGCGGCGAGGAGTGAGGCGACGAAGGCATACAGATAGTACGTTGAGGAGCCGAAGACGAGCCAACGAAGATAGCGCCTTGATTTGGAATTGGAATTAACCTGCTGAACCTGGACAATATTGTTGGGAAGAGTCGCCCACTATTTCTGGTTGGAGAATCCCACGCGGTCGGGATGGTTGCAGATAAAACTGTCCCCCATGCAGAGGGAATACTCGCAGAATCTGGGGTTGGGCTTTTTCACCTTGCACTCGAAAAATTCCTGACTGATCATGCGGGTACGACAAACTTTCTGGGAGCTCAATACTTTAAATATATTCATACTGCCACCTCTTGTTTTTAATCTTTCTCTGTTTAGCGTGTCAACAAACGGAAAAAAGCCGGGACCGAATATCAGGAGAGATATTTCGGCGACCCGGCTGTCTTCTGGAGATCCTGTGGCTTTCCGTCCCATCCTCGCGGATGGTTTAGTAGTATCGTCTATCTGCTTGATTTTTCGAACATCATACTGTAGCCGTCAGGGAAAGTCAAGTCAGGTCCCCCGCAATTTTCGCGAGAAGTAGTTTGTTCCCTTTTGGAGTTCGGCAACCCTTTGCATTCACTCGTTTTCCCTGTAAACTTCCGGTATGCACCCCATCGAACCCCATGTATGTCCCGACCTGAATGAACTCCGCCGTCACCAGGAAACCCTTGCCCAAAGCGTGCGCCTGAAGCCGCTACGACGGCAACCCGAAACAGCGGCCGGGGTGGACGCGGCCTATGCCGGCGAGGAGATCGTTGCAGTGGCCGTTCTCTTCGACCTCGCCACCCTCACCCCCGTCGAACGCTCCTTCGTCGTTTCCCGCCCCGCGCTCCCCTACATACCGGGCTTTCTCTCGTTTCGCGAAGGCCCCCACCTGGCCGAGGCGGTCCGCCGGCTCTCGAAGCGGCCTGACCTCCTCATCGTCGATGGCCAGGGGATTGCCCACCCCAAGCGGTTCGGCCTTGCCTGCCACCTCGGGGTGGAGCTGGGGATTCCTGCCATCGGCTGCGCAAAGTCCCGCCTCGTGGGAGAGTACGTCGAGCCTGCGGCAGAGCGTGGCTCACGCACTCTCCTGCTCGACCGGAAGGAGGCGGTCGGCGCCGTCCTCAGGACCCGCAGCAACGTAAGACCGGTCTTCGTCTCCCCGGGCCATCTCATCACCATCGACGAAGCAGTGGCAATGGTGCTCCGGACCACGGCGGGCTTCCGCCTCCCCGAACCCCAACGGGAAGCCGACCGCTTTGCGGCCGAAATCAAGCGGGGACTTCTGTCTGGGGAGGCTTATGAAAATACCGGGTGCAAAGCCTGATTATTTTCGCGGGAAAATGCGACCTCCCTCCGTCGCTGCCGGGCAATTACCGCTTGTGTCGGTCCAATTGCATATGGTATGTAGAATCAAAATCTTAAAGGGGGTGGATGAGATGCCTATCTACGAATACATCTGTGCCGACTGCGGCGAGGAGTTTACCAAGCTCCAGAAGATGGGGGGAGAAGCGGCAGCCTGCCCGAAGTGCGGTTCAAGCGACGTGGCACGCAAAATCTCAGCCTGTGCCATCGGCGGGGCTACTGGGGGGGAAAGCGGGGGCGGCAGGGGCGGAGGCTGATGCCCGCGACACTGACCGGTCGGTCAGCTTAAACGGTTCTTCCTGTAAGAAAATATTTCGAGTACGGCTTTTCGATGAAGGCACCCGTCATCGAGAAGGTAGACGTCCTCGCCGCCAAGCTCCCATAAGTGAGGAGCCGCGGGTTTCAGACGATAAGACAAAGGCGGCCGTTTGGCCGCCTTTGTTAGTTTCTCCTTCATTGGCATGCGAGGAGCCTGACGGGACAATCCCCCCTTTATTCCGCCGGCAAACTCTGCTATGTTAGCACCTCCATATTCCGCTTTCGTAAACGGTAACGACATTTTTGAAGGAGAACACCTGTGGCAAAAACAACTGCTGGAAAAGTATCTATTACACCCCGTCCGCCGGTCGACCTGAGCGGCGAAGCAGGGTGGGTCCCCTTCGATGCGCCGGCACTGGTCGGCGAATCGCTCCGCTTCGTCTCCGGCGAGCCGGACGGAAACCGCTTCCGGGTCCGCTATTATCGTGACGGGGAGCAGCATTTGCAGGCGCGCATATGGTTCGGCCCCGAGACTGAAGGCCCTCCGGGACATGCCCACGGCGGCTCCATGGCCGCGGTATTCGACGAGGTACTGGGGCTGGCCGCCTGGGCGGCAGGCTATCCGATCGTGGTCGGCAACCTGAACGTCAGTTTCCGTAACCTGCTGCCGCTGCAAAAAGTGGTGACGGTCGAGAGCAGGGTCGTCTCCGCCGCAGGGCGCAAGGTGATGGTGCATGGCCGGATCTGCCACGGCGAGACGGTCTATGCAGAAGGCGAGTGCCTCTGCATCACCATTCCGGGGAAGTGAGTGTAATTCGGCCCGAGTCCCAAGACATCACCGACAAAGGCGCCCATAATGGCGCCTGCTGCGCGGTCCTGGATGGTTGTGTCAGGCATGGTGGCCTCCCTGTTGTAAATTAGGTCAAGGGGTCGGAAAATGGTCCGGCCATGGGCTAAGGATAACAAGGACGGGAAATGATGAGTCAATCTTTGTCGGTCGTCCGCCACAGATTCCTTTTGCGAAAAATGTCGCTTCCGTCTAGAATGACGGTCTCGGCTGCGGCCATGCGTGCCGGAACGGAAAACGGCGGCCTCTCAGGTGGAGGCATAATTTGATTATCAGGGGGAATTGCAAATGATACGCATCAAACCGGAGGAAACCGAATTGCAGGGGTACTGGCTCGACGTTGGAAGCTCGGTTACACCCGATTCCAACTGGGAGCGGATCCAGCGCCTGACGAGCGAATATCTTGAACTCCTCGCCACGGGCAGCGACGGACGGGAGCAACTCTACCGCGATCCCGCCGACGGCCGGCTCTGGGAGCTTGCGCCCGTTGAGCCCAGGCTGCCTGCCGGTCCGCCGCTGCTGCGGGTCATTTCGCCATCACGGGCAAAGGAAAAGTACGGCGTCAGCCTCACCTGACCGACGGCGCCGCTATGCCGCCGATCGTTGTCGTGGTAGAACCGTCGGGTCATGCAAGTGGTCGATCTGCAAAAACAGAAGGGGCAGCGACTCATAATTCACTGAATTCAATGAACAATGAGTGACTGACCCTCTGGCTCTCCCCACCTTTCGGCGCCAGATGATCCTAAAGGCCCTGCGCAAGGTCGAGCAGAAACAACAAAGGCGACCGATTGGTCGCCATTTGAAAAGTATTGTCCCCGGAATTACCTGATGTTATGCATAAGCTACCATAACAGCTCGCGTTCAGATATAAACTCTCTGTTCCTGCCGCTGAGAGGATCCTTGAATCGCAGCATTTGAGCGACAAGCTGGAGGGGAGTGTCGAAGTTGTCCTCACTTTCGGCCTGCAGCTCAGGATAGTATCTGTCGTTCAGTATCCCGAACCCGAGACCGCTCATGTGGATCCGCAGCTGATGGGTTTTGCCGGTTCGCGGCTGCAGGGTAAAACGGGCCATCCCTCCTTTGACCTCCACCAGATTGATGGCGGACCGGGCATTTACTCCGCCGGGTGCCATCTTCATCCGGAACCACGGTTCTCCCCGCTCTATCCTGTTCCGGATATCCCATGATGCTGTTTCCTGAAGCGGCTGACACGCCGAGAGTGCCTGATAGGTTTTTTCAATGAGACCATTCAGGAAGAGTTTGCCATAGAGCCCTCTGCTCTTTTTGTTGACGGAAAAGAGCACTAATCCGGCTGTTTCACGATCTATGCGGTGGAGCGGCGCCAGATCTGCGATGCCGGTGCTGCCGCGCAAACGGTTCAACAGACATTCGTCAACATATCGGCCACCAGGGGTCACGGGAAGGAAATGCGGTTTGCAGGCGACCAGAATCTCGTCGTCGAGAAACAGGATTTTTTCAGCAAAGGGAATGAACGGCTCAGTACAGACTTCGCGGAAATAAAAAACGCGTCTCAATGGGGCATATTCAGTATCCAGCGTTATCCGTTGTGCTTTTTCGTCAAGGACCTTTCCCTCTGAAATCCGTTTTTCCCAGATCTCCCGGGAAATAGCGGGGAATCTTCCGCTCAAGAAAGCAAGGATGGAAGGGTACGGTTTTTCGGCTTTCGGCATGGTAACGACGGAAGGATGTTTCGAAATTCCCATGTAACGTTTCCTCGTTCAACATCATATCGCTTAATAGTTCATGAATGTCCACGAAATTCGGGACATCAATAAATCTCGACAAAATATCCTCTCCCTATATACTCTATTCCTGACCGGCCCCATCCCCTTTCTGGCTGCACGGGGTTGCCTGGCAATACGTAAAGGAGAGGACCTGTGGAAAAGACACTTAACCGCTGGGTGATTGCATTCATCTGCACGCTGCTGATGGTCAGCCTGGGGACTGTCTACGCCTGGAGCTTCTTCCAGAAACCCCTCTGCGACACCTACTTTTGGTCGAACAGTCAGGTAGCATGGGCCTTCAGCCTCGCCATCTGCTTTCTCGGCCTGGCTGCCGCAGCCGGGGGGATGTTGTTGCCGAGGACAGGACCGACCAGGCTGGCCCTGCTGGGGGGTGTGCTGTTCGGCTCCGGCTACCTGCTGGCGGCGCTGGCGCTCAGGATGCATTCCCTCCCGCTCCTTTACATGGGTTACGGCGTAATTGGAGGGACCGGGCTCGGGCTCGGCTATGTCGCTCCGGTCGCCACAGTGGCGAGATGGTTTCCGGACCGGAAGGGGTTTGCCACCGGCATGGTGGTCATGGGATTCGGCTTCGGCGCCCTGTTGATGTCCAAGGTCATCGCCCCCCTGCTCCTGACACAACTGGCCGGGGACATGGTAAGGGTATTTGCCGTCACGGGGGTGCTGTTCCTCCTGGTGACCATTCCTTGTGCGGCCGTTGTCAGGAATCCGCCCGCAGGGTGGGTGCCGCCGGGGTATGCCCCGCCACCGGCGAGCTCCGTGAGCGGCCCGGACGAATGGGGAAGGGGAGCCCGCGCCTGCATTCTTTCACGGGAGTTTGCGCTACTCTGGGTGATCTTTTTCTGCAACATCACCGCCGGCATCGCCATCATCGGTTTCCAGTCGCCGCTCTTTCAGGATATCTGCAGCAAGGCCGATCCGGCGCTCGGCAAGGAGGCCCTGGCGCGGTACGGCGCCACCCTGATTGCGGTCAGCTCCCTTTTCAACGGTATCGGCAGGTTTTTCTGGGGGGGACTCTCGGACCGGATCGGCCGACGGGAGACCTTCAGACTCATCCTCGGCTCCCAGCTCCTGGCATTTGTCCTTTTGCTGTATACCGACTCCCCCTGGCTCTTCGCACTGCTGGTCTGCTACATCCTCCTCTGCTACGGCGGCGGTTTCGGCACCATGCCGTCGTTCGTGATCGACCTGTTCGGCAGCAGGGTCATGCCCGCCGTCTACGGCACGATTCTCACCGCCTGGGCCGCCGCCGGTATCGCCGGGCCCCAGCTGGTGGCCCTGATCAAGGATCGCTACCCGGCAGGGCTCTACCCCGGCCAGGCATCCTTCTACAGCTTCGCCATGGGATGCGGCTTTCTCCTGGCCGGGCTCGTCTTCTCGTTTCTGGTGAAGTCAAAGCGCACCTGATGATTTCAGTTGCAAACCCCACTTGCCGGGAAACGGTGACAAGCCACCTTTTGGATTTAGTATGGTGTCACCGGAAGTTGTCCCTGTTCCGGGCATTCATGACGGTGTCAATGAAATGGAGTCTGTGGGGTATTTGAGAATAGGGAATCTGCTATACTTGTACCAGGAGAACGCATGGTCAGAAGGGTGCTACCATATGCCTTCCTGTTTCTGTTTCTGGTCGCGAGTCCTGCCGCCGCAAACAGCGGCAGTAACACGGCAGCAGAGGCGCAGCAGGGGTTTAAGGAAATCCTGGATCTCTGGCGGGCAGAGGACTACGAAAGGCTCTTCACCCGGCTGGAGCATCCTCCCGGCAAGGGATGGATCTACTTCGCGCAACGGATCGTCTATGCCTCGCGGATTCCCGCCTGCTGCTGGGAAATGCTGCAGGAAGTGAAGACCACGGTGCTCGACGCGGACAACGTGATGATCAACGCACGCGTGGGCTTAGAGGTTGAGGGGGTTGGGACACGGTTCGTGGTCCGGGACTTCACTTTGCATCGCAGCGGCGGGGTATGGATGCTTCCGCTGCAGGTCGTCCTCGACCTTGCCGACTACAACTTCCAGCGTATCCCCCGGAAGGTATACGAGCGGCAGATCGAATGATGTTGTCCCCGGCCTCCGATCAGAGCCCCTCCAAACGGGCAGGCGATGATAAAAGGAGCTGTCCCCCTTTAACCGATTGTGATATGATTTTCGCCCCACACGGGAAACACTTTCACAACAAGGAGTACACCATGGCAAGAGCCACTGCCCGCCACATCCTGGTGGCAAGCAAGGAGGTCTGCGAAGACCTCAAGAAGCAGATTGAAGCTGGTGCCGACTTTGCGGCTGTAGCACGGGAACATTCCCTCTGCCCGTCGGGCAATCAGGGTGGGGGTCTGGGTGAATTCGGCCCGGGCCAGATGGTCAAGGAGTTCGATCAGGCCGTTTTCACCGGCGAAGTGGGCAAAGTCCTCGGTCCGATCCAGACCCAGTTCGGCTACCACCTGCTGGAGGTCACCAGCCGCACCGAATAGGGAGGTATTTTTGTATTACAACCAGTAATAAAAGGGGGCCAAGCTGCTTATTTCAAAGTAGCCTGGCCCCCTTTCTTCTCCACTTATCTTGTCATCCTGGAAGCCTGACCCAGAGCCCTCCCTACCGACTACCGGCGAGGCGCATCCAGTAACGGCAGAAGAAATTTTTCAAAGATAACCTTCTGTTTGGCGGTCAGCAGATCGAAGTTCCCTTCGTGATCGATAAAAAAAGTGCCGACACCGATGACTGTTTTTGCCAGATAGCCAGTCCCGGCAACATTCTGTTCAATCTCATCCCTTCGTTTGCTTATCAGGTTTTTCATCATGTCAATGTCTACATTCATACGTTGTACTCCAGCTGAGGTAATATGCGCTTCTCGCGCTTAGGGCTGCGTTCCGCGCAGGGTCTGAACAATAACAAGTGACAAACTATAAGCACTTATCGTTTATTAGTCAAAGGTTCTATGTAACTGAAACATGTTTTCCTTTCTTTGCAAGAAACAGCAAAGGCGGCCGCTTGGCCGCCTTTGGGAGCATCGGCTGGCCCGAGCAGCAGAATGTTTAAATGTTAAACCAGACCCTCAATTTTTTCCTTCTCTTTCGTCCCCGTATCATACCTGTTGTCGCCGCACAGGTCAATGCGCAGCCCGAAATGGGGTGAACCATGAATGAATCGGGAGAGCTGATCCGGCATCGGGAGCGTCACCTTTCCACTTCATAATTCGTCCCGAATGCTTCATAATGCTTCCCATGACCTCACTCCGGCGCAATATTCCCCTGCTCTACGCGTTCTCCTTTCTCCAGATGACCCTTTTTCCCATGGCGGTCATCACCCTTTTCTGGAAGGACCACATCGGGCTGTCGCTGTCGCAGATCCTGCTCCTGCAAAGCATCTTCGCCGTGGCGATGGTAGTGATGGAGTACCCGTCCGGGTACATCAGCGACAGGGTCGGCTACCGGACGGCCTTAACCTTTGCGTCAATCCTCGGCATACTGGGATGGGGAGTCTACACTACAGCCTCATCGTTTCAGGACGTCCTCATCGCGGAGATACTCCTCGGCATATCCACCTCCTTCATCAGCGGCACGGACAGTGCGCTCCTCTATGAATCCCTGAAGGGAACGGGAGAGGAACCTGCCTATGCACGTTACGAAGGGCGATCAACCGGGTTCGGTCAAACCGGGGAAGCTGCTGGGGCGCTGTTCGCCGGAGTTCTCTATGCCAGGTACCCCCTCCTCCCCTTCATACTCCAGGTGGGGGTCTGGGTTCTGGCGCTGCTCCTCACGCGTGGGTTGACGGAGCCGCAGCGTGAGCAGAGACACCCCGGGGGACACCTGAAAGAGGCGCTTGCCTCGGCGCGATACGTCTTCATCGAGAACCGGCGCCTCCGCGTAACGATACTCCTGAGCATCGTGCTGGGGATCTCGTCCTTCTACCCGGTCTGGCTGATCCAGCCGTACATGCGTGACGCCGGCGTCCCCATCGCCTCCTTTGGCCCGATCTGGGCGGGGGCCAACCTCACCGTCGCCATCTTCGCCGTCCTGAGCCATCGGGTGCGGGAACGCCTGGGCGAACGCGGCATGATACTGCTTCTGGTGGTTCTGGTGGGGGGGGGATATCTGGGGTTGGGGTGGACGGCAGGGACGTGGGGATTTCTCTTCTACTACCTTCTGACGGCGATGCGGGGGATGCGGGGGCCGTTCCTTCTTCACGTGGCACAGGCCGAGATTCCGTCGGCAAACCGGGCAGGCATGCTTTCCCTTCAGTCCCTCTGTTTCCGGCTGCTTTTCGCGATCACCGGCCCTTTGGTGGGGATGTATGCCGACACCTGCGGGGTAGGAAAAACCTTCCAGCTACTCTTCATTGCCTTCCTCCTGGTCCTTCCACCTTTGGTTTATCTCTTCCTGAAGAATCGGCACATAACGGTGCCACTCCTCTTCATATTTCTGTTTTCTGAAATATGGAGCACTTTTTTCTTCCATATTTCAAAATTGATGATATAACCTCATCCTATTCTTCCATAACTCGCAATTCAGAAATATACAGAGGTCATTATGCCCCGCAGCGGTGTTTTCAAGAAAACTCCAGCCGGATATACTGCGTTTTACCCGGAGCAACTGCCACCAGATCCCCCCCTCCACCTGCAAGGGGACCTGCAACTGATGCTGTCGGAAGCAGACCGGGCACTGGGTGCGCTGAATGTGGTCGTCACTATTCTGCCCAACCCTGACCTCCTGGTTGGCATGTTCATCCAGAAAGAAGCGCTTCTCAGTTCGCAGATCGAGGGTACACAATCCTCACTGGCGGATATTCTGGGTGCGGACGAGGAGCATGTACCCACCGCTGACGTTGGCGAGGTCCTCAATTACGTCAAGGCCATGCGCCATGGACTGAAACGCCTCAGGCAAGATGATTTCCCCATGTCGCTCCGCCTGCTGCGCGAGATTCATGGCGTACTGATGCAGAAAGTGCGAGGAGGCGCCACCCACCTTACTCCCGGAGAATTTCGCACCATGCAAAACTGGATTGGTGGCACCAGTCCGGCCAATGCCCGCTTCGTACCGCCACCTCCTGACGCCATGCAAGAAGCCTTGAACAGGCTGGAACTTTACCTGCATGCTGACGACCCATTGCCCCCGCTGATCCGCTGCGGGCTGCTGCATTACCAGTTCGAGACCATTCATCCCTTTAATGACGGCAATGGCAGGGTCGGGCGGCTTTTGATTACTCTCTATCTGGTCTGGCAGGGCATCCTCGACGAGCCGATGCTCTATCTGAGCGCCTACCTGAAAGCGCATCAGCAGGAGTATTACGACCGTCTGACCCAGGTGCGGAACGATGGCAATTACGAGGCATGGATTCGCTTTTTTCTGGAAGGGATTCGGGACGTGTCACGGATGGTTCTGGAGACAACAAAGCGAATTCAGGCGCTGGAGAGGACTGATACAGACCGTCTCGTCGCAGCCGGCGAGGGCTCCCATGGAATCAGCTTTTTGCGGGGACTGATGCGGCAGCCAGTTGTAACGGTCCAGGATGTGACCGAAATGACAAACGCAAGCTACAATAAGGCAAATGCCCTGATCGCCACCTGTGAGCAGTTGGGCATCCTGCGGCAGATCAGCAAGGGGCGGCGGAACCGGCGGTTCATCTATCAGGAGTATGTGACGATACTGAGTGAAGGAACGGAGTTGCAGAAAGGGGAGTAGCTGCGCGAGCAGTCATCCTCAGTCTGCAAAATGAAATAAAAAGGCCTATAGTTCGCTTTTCGAAAAAGGTGTTGTGTCCCTGTATTTTTCAGTTTTTCCCCGCCAAGTTCGTTGCGAATATCGTCGTGAAACTTGAGATCATTGCGGCGGACGAATCAGTGGAAAATCATCGAGGCCATCGGATCCATTGCCAGGACCGGGCGCAGGGAGGATTGCCATACGGCCTTATCTGGAAGTAACCTGAGAGCCGGGGTGAGAGGAGCGCACACGGAAGGGAATGATGCGTTATGACCCCGGCATTCTGGCAAGCAATCGTCTTGATCGAATACGGCGTATCAGTACGGGCACGACTAAGACTGAGGGGACCTAGTCGAAGTTCAGGAGCGGCGGGAGCTCATGGACACCGTCCAGAAGCCAGCGGGCGACGGCGAAATCGCCCCCTCGGTTCATCTGGCCGGGGACTGCGGCGACGGCCAGCCCGGCCCGGGCTGCGGATGTCACCCCGCGCTCCGAATCCTCGATGGCCAGGCAGCGGCCGGGATCAAGCCCGGCGCGGGCACAGGCGGTCAGATACGGCTCCGGATCGGGCTTCGAGGCGGCGTAGTCCTCGCGGGTGAGGATGAAATCGAAATAACCGAGAAGCCCGCTTTCGCGGTGCATCTGCATGAAATTGACCTTTCGGCAACTGGTGACGATCGCCATCGGCAGCCGGCCGTGGAGCAGTTCGAGGGTATCCCGAACGCCCGGCATCACCTGCGGCTCCTCTCCCAGAAGCCGAAAATAGATCTCATCGCGCACCCGGCGCAGCTCCACAGCGCCGTCGCTCAGTCCCGCTCCTACAGCGAGGCTGAGCACGCTCTCCCCCTGGCGCAGGGAGATCCGGCAGAACTCTTCGAGGGAAAGCTCCACCCCCGACCGAGCCAGCGCCTCGGCATTGGCCTGATAGTAGAGGTGCTCGGTCTCCATCAGCACCCCGTCGTTGTCCCAGAAAATCCCATCAAACATCTTAGTGCATACCTCGGCGTGTATTGTGATTCAGCTTGCCGTAAAATTCAAGAACAGAAATAGCAAAGGCGGCCGTTTGGCCGCCTTGTGAATTAAGTACGGGTTCCCGGAATTCTCTGCGGGCCGTCAGCTGCCATATCCCCCCAGGTAAGTCCCTAGGATCCTCTCCAAATGGGGCTTGATATTATCAAACAACTGCAGGGTCATGTCATTCGGGTTTTGGCAGTAATGATCTGAAGAGGCAAAGTTGAAGTAGATCCGGCAGGCAAACGGCCTGACACCATAGATGCCGCAGTTTTTTCTGGCAAGGTTGAAAAAGGGGCAGTATCCGGAAGCGTCGACCCTTTTCGGCAGCAGATCCAGCACCTGCCGTTCATAGGCAAATACATCGGGCCTGCAACGGCAGCAGGATCCGATCGAGCAGCCTGTCGCCCCTATTTCTCCACAGCAGAAGGAATGGTCAATAATCCGGCTGCCGAACCTGTCCGCCGCCCGGTAGAGGAAGGAGATCTGCCGCCAGCGATCGCCGCCGGCCCGCTCACTCCAGATCACCCGCCGCTTTAATTTCTCAACCTCTCGCGCAACTGCCGCCTCACGGTCAGCAGCCGTTCCGGCAATGGGTGCGATACATGACATTTGTTCAACTCCTCGGAGATAATCTGTACCACCTCTGGAACAGATACTTTTTTCATAACTTCCTGTCAAGGCAATATCTGCATCTGCAATTGTGTGGAGCGTTCGTCAGCTGGCTACCTAAATCTCAAAACAGCAAAGGCGGCCGATCGGCCGCCTCTGAATTAAGTATGGATGTCCCCGGAATTCGGGTTCCCCGGAATTCATGTCCGTAATTCATCGCGGAATTTCCTTGGGAATTTTCTTAGCTATTATACTCACTATACGCCACCGAAATATCATCAATATAGTATTGTTGTACATCAATGCCCTTCACTTTTGCATCGTTAAAGATGGCGTAATTCACCCCCGCACCCATAGCGCTTCTATATATCACCCCATCAAACCCGCAATGCTTTATAAATTCGCACAAATACTGGCTCGGCAGATATTCAAGATGTGCCGTTTTTGGCAACACTGGCATGGTCAACTCTTCACTCAGGCGGCTGAGGTACTCCATATAGCGACGAAGCAGTTTTATCTGCTCCTCGGATAGTAAAAACGGTGAAATGGTTTTACGTGGATATCGCAGATCCGCAAGTTGGATCTTTCCGTCTACCTCAAACTCAGCAACACAGACCATCTCGCCTTTATGGGGACGAATTTCAGCTATCGCCGTGTTTGTATCTGAGGCAACATACAGGCAAGGAATGCCGACCGGATTTGCCCGCCCATTCCCGGTCAGGGCTGCTGGTGGCTTACCCATTTGATCCAAAGGGTACGGTTGCGGATGCTCACACATCCTGGCTCGATAAACTTTGATAGGAATATCCGCCGTAGGCGCAACCAGAAAACCAAACAGGACCTTAAGCTGCTCCGTCGCCTGGATATTTTGCGGGAAAAAACGGTTCCGGTGTTTCAACTCTTCCCGGAAATCCTCCCACTCTTGAACAGCAGATACATCGTGTTGAATAACTGGTGTGAAACCTTTTTGCAGCATGTCGAAATTGTTGAAAATAAGTCCCAACAACATCTCAGCCTTCACGGAATCAAGCTTTCCAAATAGATCCCAATCCGTTCGCAGCAGCGACTCTATACTGCATGAACCGGGATCGTTACTTTCTTCGTAGAGACCGAATATTGTCTCAAAACGATCTATCAACTCAAACGGTTCAACCAGCTTGACATCCCTGCTCAAGCAGAATTCACAGTTACCCGTTTCCTGGGCAAGTAATTCTATCTGTTGAGCAAGAAAGGTATCGTCGAAACAATTTCCACAACACTTCCTCATATGGTCACGCGCCCAGGAAGTTGATCATTAGTTCAATATGGTGTTGCATCGAGAGCTTTTTCACATAGCCAAGACCGGGATAGTGTTCCCTTTTATGACATTTCAGGTATTCATTGACTGCGTCGGAGCGATAAATTTTCGAATTCTGCTTCTCCACATCATCAACCAGCTTTTGCAATGCTTCCAGGAACTTGCCACCAGGGTCAACCGGGGTGTTTGTCCGGTCAGAGAGGTAGTGCTTGACGAACATGTCGTCATCTTCATCCTCATCGATAAAGGTCAGGTGTATTGCAATCGCATAAGCCGGACCGCCGCCCTCGCTATAATCATCGCCGACGATCAGGAAATCTCCGAAACCATCTACCCTTTCATCCTGATAGGTAATATGCAGATCGGAGAAATGTTCCACTTCGGGATGTTCGCGGTTGGTGCGTTTAATAAAGCCGTCACGGATAAGGACCCGAGTTTTTTCGCAGAAGTGCTTGCGGTAGAGCTTGCTGCAATACTCTTCGATAAAGATATGTTCCGTAACATTTTTCTGGCTGTTCAGGGTTTCCGCCAGTTCACGGCCGCGCTGGTAGCCGGAGTGTACTATGGTGACAGGGTGTGAAGAGGATTTACAAAAGAGGGTAACATCCGGAAGTAAGGTGTCCTGATTTACGATGTAACCTAATGAGAAATTGCGATATTTGGACAGGGTGTTATTGACTAGGTCTTTGATGAGAGCGGGATCAATGTCACAAAGTTCACCGCATTGGGGATTAACGATCAGCACAAATCGGACATTTTGTTCTACAAGCGCTTCCAGCGCACGGCGTAGGCCTGACACATTCTGCTTCACCGGCTCAAGTATCGGAACGATGGCGGCTTGGGACATGCGTTCGGCATTTTCACGGATGGTAATCAATTCGTACTGTTTGCCGCGAAAGTAGGGGTAGTACATTGAATCTCCTTGAATGACGACGACTAACCAGCCAGACAGCCCCCAATAGCCGTATTTAACAGTTGAGAAAAACGCACCTGCCCGGCAACGCCCAGCTTGCATGAAAGTGAAGCCGCCGTCAGTGATTCGGGCACGGAAAGGACAAAATCCCGCAGACGCCTGCTGTTGTCGCGCTTCTTGAGCACAGCTACCATGGAGTCGTGTGCCGTTATCGGATCAATCACGCTGAAAAGCTCGCGGCAGGCCTGATACATGCGAGCGTTAGAAACTTGTGGCACTTCCCCGATTTGGGCCTTGACGATCTGCTCGTATTCATTTCTTCTGAGCGAGTCGAAGATAACCTCCGACCGGACAGAACTTTTGAGCGATGACGGCTCTCGCTCTGTGCTAATCGTATATCGGTCCGTAAGGACCATCAAACCGATATCATTACCTACAACCCCGGCCACCTTGTCCAGCTGCGAATCAGAGGTGATCACGTTGATACGGTCGAATAGCAGCCGGTAGGCTGCAATCTGCCGGGTCAGGCGTTCCATACTATCATAGGCAGATTTGATTTCATATACCGTGCTGGTTCCGTTCAGGACAATCACATCCGCCTTGCAGTTGCCAGCTCGGAACTCGGTCAGCATGGAGGCGGTATTCAGCGAATGCACCCCCAGTAAGATCTTCCGTGCGATGGCGTTTTTGTATATGTATTCGTTTCGATAGCTGCGGAACAGCAGGGTATGGATCTGATCGAAGAAATCGCGCAACAGGATTGCAGGGTCGAACTCCCGGAACAGGCCCGCCTCATTTAGGATTCTGGTCGCGAGTGGAGAATGCCCTTTGGAAGCAAGTTCATCGATGACCGACGAAGAGAAAAGTCGCGCCAAGACCGGCCCACACGATGATGTTATTTTTATGTTCGTGTTCATCTGTTAATAATAGCCTATTCTAATTACATACTCCAATACAAAAGCGGAGATACTGCGGAAATTCCCAGGACACAATGCAGAATAAAAATCTACAACAGAGAATCCGAGGCGGGAATTCCGGGGACAGTTTACTTAATTCCCTTCACAATCCCCTGAACAGCATCCATAAGCATCGGCAAGTCGTTGTGAATGGTATTCCACACAATCTCCAGATCGACACCGAAATATTCGTGCGCCAGAAGATTACAAAAATCCTTGATGTCCTGCCATGGTATCTCCGGGTATCCATCCTTCAATGCCGCAGGCAGCTTGCCTACTGCCTCGCCGATAATTTCGAACTCCCGGATCACCGCCGAGTAACGCATGCGGTCCTGAGCAAAGGCATCACAGGTCATGCCCTGAACATACGACTGGATGGCCGCGCCGGATTCAAGAATGTCTTGACAATAGAGAAGCTGTGGACACTCAGACATGAATGATTTCCTTGGCAACTATTTTCCGCGCCAACGGCTTTAAGGTGCTCTCTATCCCCAGATCGACCGTCTTGCCCAGCTGCTGCTCAAGATAACGCCTAATACCGAAGAAGTTACTCAAGGATTTCTTTTCGGGCTTTAGTTCTATGGCAATGTCGATGTCAGAATCTTCACTAGCCTCTCCTCGTGCATAACTGCCGAAGAGACCGACGCTCACCACACCGAAACGCTGCGCCATTTCATCCTTGTGCGTTTGCAAGAATGTAAGAATATCGTTTCTGTCCCTGACCATAACTGTCATGATAAAACCCTGTTCAAGCTGCTTCCCCTTGACCCTCATCATGCATCCACATGGGTAAAGGTTCTCCAGTTGCCTCATGATAGAGTGTTTCCGGGGCTATATCCACCCCTCCAGGCCAACATAGAACGCCTGATTTGATGGCCGCCTGCCGAAAATACTCCATATCGGCAAACCTGCTGAATACTCCGCCTCGATTTACGTACCGGCCAAAGTCGACGATGCCCGTACGAGAATCGTCAAACTTGAGCTCAACTTGATACCCCTCAAGATGCTTGAAATCTCTGATGTCATAATACATAGCGTCCCCATCTGGAAATTTCCGGCATACCGTTCCCTTCGTGGGACACCGATTCCGGGGACACCTTACTTAATTTACGTTCAAAAACAGCCGCCCTAGTCCGAAAATTCGGCCCGCAGCGGCTGCGCGATCTCCATCCTGATGAGTCCCTCTACCATGACAGAACATCGAGCCCAATCTTCAGGAAACAGGTGTTCTTAACTCTTCAAGCCGCCTTTTCCTGTCTACTTTCAGCGAACATGGCTGCTATGCTCAGCTGGTAATCGAGTTCAGGCCACTCGATGCCGGTTCCATGGCAAATGAAACGATAGTCAGCAAGCTGGGTCAGCGAAACCCTCTTCAGTTCGGGATACCAGTCCATCGGCGTGGAGATTATGCGGCCGTCCTCCAGTTCCACATGGAGGTACCGCTCGTCAATATGAACCGCTTTACCTTTTAAAGAACTCATCCCATTTCCCCTCGAATGATTCCCTGTTTACCTCAACGATGGCAATTGCTTTCTTCAAATCAACCGGCGTCATGTAGTTTTCGCGGACAGTCATGGTCGACAGGTCGATTGTAGCATAATCATCCCCCTTCACAACATGAATGTGCCTGGGTAGATGCTCGTTGGCATAGAAGAAAAACTTGAAGCCGTCCTTTATGAGCAGCGTTGGTGACATGCTGACCTTCCCGCGAAGAGAAAAGGGCGCCGCAACGGGCGCCCTTCCAATTCAATTTACTTCAAATTTCTCTTTATCCTCTCCACCGCCTCAATCACATTCTCCCGATGACCAAAGGCCGAAAGCCGGAAATATCCTTCCCCGCTGGGGCCGAAGCCGGAGCCGGGGGTCCCGACCACGTTGCATTCGTTGAGGAGCTTGTCGAAGAAGTCCCAGCTGGTCATGCCGGCCGGGGTCTTCAGCCAGATGTAGGGGGCATTGACGCCGCCGTACACCGTCAGGCCGGCTTCCTTCATCCCTTCGCGGATGATGCGGGCGTTCTCCATGTAGTAGTCAATGATCTCCTTGGTCTGCTTCCACCCCTCGTCGGAGTAGACTGCTTCTGCGGCCCGCTGTACCGGGTAGGAGGCGCCGTTGAACTTGGTGGTAGTGCGGCGCAGCCAGAGTTTGTTGAAGCTGTAACGCTCGCCCGTTGATGTGGTACCCATCACCTCTTCCGGCACGACCACCAAGCCGCAGCGGACACCGGTAAAACCTGCAGTCTTGGAGAAAGAGCGGAACTCGATGGCGCACTTCTTGGCACCTTCGATCTCGTAGATGGAGTGGGGGATTTCGGGATCGGTGATGAACGCCTCGTAGGCGGCGTCGAAGAAGATTACAGCGTCATTGGCGTTGGCGTAGTCGACCCACCGCTTCAGCTCTTCTTTCGTGGCCACGGTGCCGGTCGGGTTGTTGGGGAAGCAAAGATAAATGATGTCCACCTTCTCCGTGGGGAGAGAGGGGATGAAGTGGTTCTCCTCGTTGCATGGGAGGTAGACGATCCCCTTGTAGTAACCCTTTTCGTCCGCCTCGCCGGTACGGCCGATCATGACATTGGTGTCGTTGTAGACCGGATAGACCGGGTCGCCAATGGCCACCACGTTGTCCAGGGCAAAGATGTCGAGGATGTTGGCGCAGTCGCACTTGGAGCCGTCGGAGATGAACATCTCGTCCGTCTTCAGGGAAACGCCGAGAGGCTTGTAGGACTTCTCGATGATGGCATCGATCAGCCAGTCGTACCCCTGCTCAGGGCCGTAGCCGGCAAACTGGTCGATGGTACCGAGGTCGTCGACAGCGGCGTGGAACGCCTTGAGGACGGCCGGGGCGAGCGGTCTCGTCACGTCGCCGATGCCGAGGCGGATGACCTTCGCGCTCGGGTTGGCCTCTGCAAAGGCGCGCACGCGGCGGCCGATCTCGGGGAAGAGGTAGCCCGCCTTCAGTTTCAGGTAGTTGTCGTTGATTTTTGCCATTACTTACTTTTCTCCTTAATTCATTTTATTCAGAACTGAATCTTGTTCAGAATGATCGTTAAGCCGTACGCCTGGCGGGCTTCATCCATAGAGCAGCTTTCCGTGGTGGGTGGCGTTATAGACGATGGTGCCCGGAATGTCCTTATACTTCGTGAATTCCTGCGGAGTATAGACAAATGCATCCAGAGAGAATGACCGCCGGGGAAACAGCCGTTTCAGCGCAACGTTTCGTTGGTGAGTGGCCAAGTCCGACTCCATGACCACGACTAGGTCAACATCACTGTCTTCAGTAGCCCTCGCTTCTGCATAGGAACCAAAGAGGAATATTTTTTCAGGATGAAGCGCCTGAGCTATCCTGTCCCTGAGCTGTTCTATGTCCTGAAAGGAAAGCATCCGATTTTCTCCCCGATGGGGTTACCTGAGCCCCAACACGTCCTGCATGTCGTATAACCCAGGCTTCTGGCTCACGACCCATTTGGCAGCGCGCACGCTCCCCCTGGAGAACATGTCACGGGTGTGGGCGCGGTGGGTGATCTCGATCCGCTCCCCCATGCCGATGAAGTAGACGGTATGCTCGCCGACGATGTCGCCGCCGCGGATGGTCTGCATGCCGATCTCGTCCTTGGTCCGCTCGCCGCAGATCCCTTCGCGGTGGAAGTTGGCCACCTTGTTGTAGTCTCGCCCGAGGGCCTCGGCCACCACCTCGCCCATGCGCACCGCGGTGCCGGAGGGGGAGTCCTTCTTCATCTTGTGGTGCGCCTCGACGATCTCCACGTCGAAGTCGTCGCCCAAAATCTTCGCCACATCGGCCAATACCTTGAAGCAGACGTTGACCCCGACGCTCATATTGGGCGCGAGCACCACCGGAATATCCTTGGCCAACTCGGCCGCCAAGGCCCGCTCTTCCGGGGTGAAGCCGGTGGAGCCGATGACGATCGATTTCTTGTTGAGGCCGCAGACCTCCAGGTTCTTCAGGGAAACCTTGGGGGTGGTGAAGTCGATGAGCACGTCGCAACCTTGCACCACCGCGGTCAGGTCGTCGCTGATCGTGACGCCGATGGCGCCGAGACCGGCGTTGAAGCCCGCATCCTGGCCGACCATGGGATGGCCGAGCCGCTCCAGCGCGCCGGAGACTACCGCCCCCTCTGTTTCACTGATGGCCGAGATGATCCGGCCCCCCATACGGCCGGCTGCGCCGCAAACCGCTATCTTAACCATTTTGAACTCCAATTTTGCCACAGAGACACAGAGACACGGAGAAAATCAAATTCTAAGTCCAAAGAAAAAAACCGATAGTCAGGCTTTAAAACCTTAAAGACTGTCAGTATTTAATCTTAGAGTCTTTGCGTTTCAAAGGTTTCCTCTGCGTCTCTGTGACTCTGTGGCAGATTTTGAATTAGATCAGCCCGTACTCTTTCATGATCGCAACAAGTTTGACCTTGTTTGCCTCGGCCAGCGGTGCCAGCGGCAAACGGACCTCGGCGGAGGCCTTGCCCATCAGGGCCACGGCGGTCTTGACCGGCACCGGGTTGCTCTCGATGAACATGGCGTTGGAGATCTTCAGCAGTTTCAGATGCCACTGGCGCGCCTCTTCCATCCGACCGGCGAAGAAGGCGTCAACCAGTGCCGCCACTTCCTTGGGCATGATGTTGGCGGTGACGGAGATGACCCCCTTAGCGCCACAGGCCATCATCGGAAAGGTGATGAAGTCGTCGCCGGAGAAGACGTCGATCTTGTCGCCGCACAGGTCAATGACCTCGGAGGCCTGCTGCAGCGAGCCGGTCGCCTCCTTGATGGCGACGATGTTTTTGTGCTCGGCGAGCCGCGCCACCGTTTCTGGAAGGAGGTTGACGCCGGTGCGTCCGGGCACGTTGTAGAGGATCTGGGGAAGCGCCACCGCGTCGGCCACCGCCTTGTAGTGGAGAAAAAGCCCTTCCTGGGTCGGCTTGTTGTAGTAAGGGGTGACGAGCAGGGCGCCGTCCGCGCCAAGGGTCTTGGCGTGACTGGTCATCTCGATCGCTTCCTTGGTGGAGTTGGAGCCGGTGCCGGCAATGACCGGAACCCGCTTCTTCACCTGCTCGACGACGATCTCGATCACCCGGTCGTGTTCCTCGTAATCCAGCGTCGAGGACTCACCGGTGGTGCCGCACGGCACGATGGCGTCGGTGCCGTTCTCGATCTGGAATTCTACCAGCTCCCTCAGCTTCTCTTCGTCCACCGCTCCGTTTTTGAACGGTGTGACGATCGCGACAATGCTTCCTTTGAACATGTTTATATCCTCCTTGTAGGACGAACGGCGTTCGCCCGGAGGGCGCATGCCATGCGCCCCTACGAAAAATCGTTACAGAAACGCCGGAACCTTTTCCCCTTTGATCAGGTCTTCCACCGTCTCCCGCTCGCGGACCACCTCGAACTTGTCACCCTTCACCATCACCTCGGCAACGCGGGGACGGCTGTTGTAGGAGCTCGACATGGCGAAGCCGTACGCGCCGGCAGACATGAAGGCCATCATGTCCCCCTGCTTGAACATGGGGACTTCGCGGTCCTTGGCCAGGAAGTCGCCAGACTCGCAGATCGGGCCGACGATATCGGCGACGATCACGCCATCCTGATCATTGACCACCGGCTTCACCCCGTGGTAGGAGCCGTAGAGGGCCGGTCGCGCCAGATCGTTCATGCCGGCATCGATCATGATGAAGTTCTTCTCGTCCCGCTGCTTGGTGTAGAGGCAGGTTGCTACCAGGATGCCGGCGTTGCCGACCAGGTTCCGTCCCGGCTCGAACAGCAGGTGGAGACCAAGGTCTTTCGTCTCGGCGAGGATTTCCGTGCCGTAGTCGGCGGGGAGCGGCGGAGCTTCATCGTTGTACTGGATGCCGAGACCGCCGCCGAGATCGAAGTACTTGAGGCTGATGCCCATCCCCTTCAGGGTGTTGATGACGTTTTTCAGCTTCTTGATGGCATCGACGAAGGGAGTGACCTTGGTCAGCTGGCTGCCGATGTGGCAGTCGATACCGAGGATCTCGATCCCCGGCAGGTCCTTGGCCCGGCGATACTCTTCTATGGCCCGCTCGATGGTGATGCCGAACTTGGCGTTCTTGAGCCCCGTGGTGATGTAGGGATGGGTCTGCGGATCGACGTCAGGATTGACGCGGATGGCGATGCCCGCCTTTTTCCCCATGCGGCTGGCGATCTCGCTGATGCGGGTCAGCTCCTGCTCAGACTCCACGTTGAACATGAGGATGCCGGTGTTGAGGGCGTATTCGATTTCGTCGTCCTTTTTGCCGACACCCGAATAAACGACCTTTTGCGGATCGACCCCCGCCTTCAGCGCCCGGTACAATTCGCCGCCGGAGACGATATCCACGCCGCCACCCAGGTTGATGAAGTTTTTCACAACGGCCAGATTGGAGTTTGCCTTGACCGAATAGCAGATGGTATGGGGAACGGCGGCAAATGCCTCGTCCATGGCCTTAAAATGGCGCTCCAGGGTCGCCTGTGAATAGATGTAGACCGGGCTACCGACCTTGGCAACGATATCCTTGATCGCCACGTCTTCGGCATAGAGTTCTTTTCCCTTGTACTGAAAGTGATGCATGGTTTTCCTCCGCAATATTAAAAATTCGTCAAAAGCCGTCTGATAACGGTGTCATGGGTGGGGCAGGGCAATCGCCATTCAAGAGCCTTTGTGGCTTTAACGGTATTGTAAACAAAAGTGGGTATTTTTAACATACGGGAGGAAAAAAGTCAAAATATTAAGGCATTGCAGCGACAGGATCGGAAATTTGCAGGAGATTAATCGGGGTTGGTCAGCGCGCCGCTCACCTCGTTGGACGGTACGCTTTCGACGCTTTCGCCGGCCACGCTTGTCACCGTCCGCACCGCATAGGTGTAGACCGTTCCCCTTGCCAGGCGCAGGTCTTCGAAGGTATTGCCGGTCACCGGCCTGTCGTTGAGCGGGTTGATGGGGACCGCCTCGCCGGCACGCCAGCGGTAGATGTTATATCCCTGGATAGCGCCACCCTCCGGGAATGGTATGGCGACAAACTCCAGATTAATGCCGGTCGGAGTGGAAGCAGCCTGCAGCACCGGCGGCAACGGCGGTTCAACTTTTGTGCGCCGCACCCGGTTGGACTCCCGGCTCGGCGTATCGTCTTTTTTCACGGCGACTGCCTTGTACTGATAGGTCTTTCCCAGACGCACGTCGTTGTCGTTGAAGAAGAACAGGGCGCCGGAGCGACGTACCTCCTGGAGATAGTCCAGATCGACCGCCTTCAGCAGGCGGTAGGCGTCAGGACACGCCTCGCAGTCCTCGGCAGGTGGGAGTACCTCCCGCTTGAATATCCGGAAGCCGGCCAGGTCGCGGAGCGGACCGCCCCCCTCTTCCTTTGCCGGCCGCGACCAGGAAAGCTGGAAAAACTCCCCCTTTTGCGCCAGCTTCAGGTCGCTGACGGCCGCCGGGGCGAGCGCCTCGGGAGGGATCAGCGGCCCCTTCTTGCCGCAGCCGGCAAGAAGAAGAGTTAAGCAAACGATACAAAGGATTCTCTGCATGGTGATTCGACCTCTGGAAGTTCTACGTTCTATGTTCAATGTTCTACGCTTAACCTCAACCCAGAACCTGGAACCTGGAACTTAGGACTTTCATCTCCCGACCTTGGCCCTTTCGATCTCTGCCTTCACCCTTTCCAGCGCCGTGCCGCCGGTGGCCCGGCGGGCGTTGACGCTCGCCTCCAGGGTAATGGCGTCGTAGATATCCTCATCGATTTTGTCGGAAAAGGACTTCCACTCCTCGATGGAGAGTTCCGGCAGGTCTTTCTTCTCTGATATGCAGTAGGCCACCGATTTCCCCACCACCTCGTGGGCGTCGCGAAACGGCATCCCCTTGCGCACCAGGTAGTCGGCCACGTCGGTGGCAGTGGAAAACCCCTTGGCAGCTGCCTGGCGCATGGTCGCCACATTGACCCGCATCTCGCGGATCATGTCGGCGAAGATCTTGAGTGAGCCCTTGACCGTGTCGATGGTGTCGAAGAGCGGCTCCTTGTCCTCCTGCATGTCCTTGTTGTAGGCGAGCGGGAGCGACTTCATCACCGTCAGGAGCGCCATCAGGTTGCCGTAGACCCGGCCGGTCTTCCCCCGCACCAGTTCCGGGACATCGGGGTTCTTCTTCTGCGGCATGATGGAGGAGCCGGTGCAGAAGCCGTCGGAGAGCTCGATGAACTTGAACTCGCTCGTCGACCAGAGGATCAGCTCCTCGGAGAAGCGGGAGAGATGCATCATGAGGATCGACGCATCGGCCAGGAACTCAAGGGCGAAATCCCGGTCCGATACGGAATCGAGGGAGTTGCGGGTCACCGCGGGAAAATCGAGCAGCTCAGCCACATGCTCCCGGTCGATGGGGAAGGTGGTTCCGGCCAGGGCGCCGGCGCCGAGCGGAAGGACGTTGGCCCGCTTCAGACAGTCCTCGATCCTGCCGATGTCCCGCTTGAACATCTCCACGTAGGCGAGCATATGATGGGCGAAGAGGATCGGCTGGGCGGTCTGGAGATGGGTGTAGCCCGGCATGATCACATCCATGTTCTTTTCCGCCTGGAAGAGGAGAGAGTCGATGAGGAGTTCCAGGTAGGCGCTGATCTCCACCAGCTCGTCCCGCAGATAGAGGCGGATGTCGAGGGCCACCTGGTCGTTTCTCGAACGGCCGGTATGGAGCCGTTTTCCCGCCTCGCCGATCTTGGCCGAGAGGCGCGACTCGATGTTCATGTGAATGTCTTCAAGGGAAATGGAAAAATCGAAGTTTCCCGCCTCGATCTGTGTGAGGATCTCCTGGAGTCCCTGCACTATCTTCTCCACGTCCGCCATCGGGATGATCTTCTGTTTGCCGAGCATCCGGGCATGGGCGATGGAGCCGCGAATATCCTGGTGATACAGGCGCTTGTCGAAATCGATGGAAGCGGTGAACTCCTCGACGAATTTATCGGTTGGCTGGGTGAAACGGCCACCCCACAGTTTGTCCTTAGACTCCTTAGGCATGTATATCTCCTGTCAGTAAATGTAGGGGCGGGGTCTTCCCGCCCAATCCATCATGCATTTTCATCCGGGACGGGGAAACCCCGCCCCTACGTCAACGCATCCCGGCTGAGCTCGAAACCCGCCGCCACATCTTCACCGGAAAGCCGTTCCCATCCGCCTTCTTCATTCCAGCGCATGATGAAGTGCACCTTGAGCGGCACCCTGCTGGTACGGGGATCGAGCTCGTGGTGCAGGGGCAGGTTGAAGTAATAGAGCCGGGTGGCCGTGCCGAAGCGGAGCCTGCAAACCGGCGCGCCGTTGAAATCATCGGTGGAGAACTCCGGCTGCTTCACCTTGCCGAGCTTGTGGTGCTTGTTTATCACCACGAACGAATTGCCGTAGGCGGCCTGCTCGTGAAGCTCCTCCAGGCTCGTCTCTTCCGAACTGTTGGCAAAGACCGTGATGGTTTCCCGCACCCCGGGCGTATCCTCCAGGTATTCGCCGTAAAAACCGCTGACAACATCATGGTAGGAGTGATGTTCCGGCTTGGGATTGCACTGGATGACAAACAGTGAGTCGAGTCCCTGCCTGGTGCTGAAGAAGAGCTGGTCTGCATGGTCGATGATCTGCTTGATGTTGGAGGAGTAAAGATCACGGTAAATGTAGTCGAGGCAGATCAGGGTCATGAAGTTAAAGCAGGAAGGACGGCTCCTGAACAGGTAAAAATGGCGGCCCCGGTAAAGGTCGTGGTATTTGTCGAGAAATTCTTCACCATGGAACGGGTGCGACTTTGCTTCGAGAAACACCCTCAATGCACCGGTGGCCTCCTTGATGGCGATGCAGCACCAGTTGACCGGCATATTCAGGATGTCGCCCGAGTCGATATCCTTGTCCACAAGCTCAATGGCTTCGGCGTTATCGGCGCTGAACCGCGCCAGAAGTTCCCGGTAGGTCCTCAGCCGCACATGCTCAACGCCGAACATGGTAACCGTGTTGGGACGGAAGCTGTTTTCGATAATCGCCAGCAATTCATCAAAGCGGGCAAAGGGAATGGCGCTCTCCGGCAGCATGAGGAAGTGGAGCTTCTTCATGTTGCCTTCCCCGGCGCAGATGAGATCGAGAAGAGCCTTCACCTGCGCCCATTTTTCATCCGGGTCGGTAATGGCAAACCCTTGCTCGATCCGCCGCAGATGGTTGGGGATCTGGGCGATCAGGCAATGGAGATGGTGCCCCTGGGGGAACTCCAGGTTGACCTTTTTGTCGATGATCTGGACCATGAAGACCTTTGTTGTTGCCACAGAGTCATTGAGACCCGGGGAAAAATCACCGGAAACAGTTTCTTCGTGTCCGGCAGATTTCTAAACTTCGCAGCTGCAAAGTTCCGGGAAGACCTTCCCCAGAATAAAGCGTGTCCCTTCCGGCATTCTGTACTGCAGCAGTTCCGGCCGCGGCACCCATCTGGCCTCGGCCACCTCTAGCGGATTATGCGCCACTTCGCAGTAGAGGGGGCGACAACGGTAGTAGAGGATGACAAAATGGTTATTGTCGTCACCCGGCGTGAGATGCTCGAAGACATCGATCAGCCCCGCCACCTCCACCTCCAGCCCCACCTCTTCCATGACTTCACGGTGCAGAGCCTTCATGATCGGCTCCCCCAGGTTTATCTTGCCGCCGGGCATCACCCACAGGTCCAGGAAGGGGGGGATATTGCGCTTGGTCAAGAGGACCCGTTCTTCGTCGTCGATGATAACCGCGACTACCGAGGTGACGATATGTTCTTTTTTGAATTTTATCTTTGGCATAGAAGACCGTAGGGGCACGGCATACCGTGCCCCTACAATGGATATTCCTCTGTTACGGGAGGGCAGATGGACGCATCGGCCCCGCCGTTATTTCTTTTTTGCGGCCTGCATGAGCGAGCGAATGCGCAGCCTGAGCGAGTTGAGCTTGATGAACCCTTCGGCGTCCTTCTGGTTGTAAACCTGGTCCTTCTCGAAGGTGGCGAAATCCAGGTTGAAGAGCGAGTCGGTCTCGGACTTGCGGCCGACCGTGCGGCAATGCCCCTTGTAGAGCTTGACCCGGGCCACGCCGTTGACGGTCTTCTGCGATTCGTCGATCATGGCCTGGAGCATCTCCCGCTCCGGGGAGAACCAGTAGCCGTTGTAGACCATCTCCGCATAGCGGGGGATGAGGGAGTCGCGCAGGTGCATGACCTCGCGGTCCATGGTGATCTGCTCCACCGCCATGTGTGCCTCGCGGAGGATGGTGCCGCCGGGCGTTTCATAAACACCGCGGGACTTCATCCCCACCGAACGGTTCTCAAGGAGGTCCACCCGGCCGATGCCGTGCTCGCCGCCGATGAAGTTGAGATGGGCGAGGAGCTGGGCCGGCGACATCGCCTCCCCGTCCACGGCCACCGCATTGCCGTTCCTGAACTCGATCTCCACGTACTGGGGCTTGTTGGGGGCCTTTTCCGGAGACTTGGTCAGCACGTACATGTTCTCGGGCGCCTCAGCCCAGGTATCCTCCAGAATTGCCCCCTCGAAGGAGATATGGAGCAGGTTGCGGTCGGAAGACCAGGGGCGCTTCTTGGTTACCGGGATGGGGATGTCGTTCTTCTTCGCATAGTTGATGAGGGCCTGGCGGCTGTTCAGTTTCCAGTCCCGCCACGGGGCAATGACGGTGATGGCGGGGTTGAAGTGGTAGTAGCCCAGCTCGAAGCGGACCTGGTCGTTTCCCTTGCCTGTGGCGCCGTGGGAAACCGCGTCGGCCCCCTCGATCTTTGCGATCTCCATCTGCCGCTTGGCGATCAGCGGCCTGGCAATGGAGGTGCCGAGGAGGTAATGCCCCTCGTAGATGGCATTGGCGCGGAACATGGGGAAAACGAAGTCGCGGACGAATTCTTCCCTGAGGTCGTCTATGTAAACCTTGTCGGCGCCGGTGGCAAAAGCCTTGTCGCGGATCGGCGTCAATTCGTCACCTTGACCCAGGTCGGCGGAAAAGGTGATGACTTCGCAGCCGTACTCGTTCTTCAGCCACTTGAGGATGATGGAGGTATCCAGCCCGCCGGAATAGGCGAGGACGATCTTTTTCACTTCTTTCTTTGCCATTATGCTCTCCTTTTTACATTTGTAATTACACTATCGGCCGTGCACGCTCAAAAGTGCCCAGATGCAAGGCGCCGAGGAGTGAGCAGCGGAGCGATGAAGGCAACGCCGCAGATGGGTGCTTTTCAGCGTGCACCCATCAAGGTAGCCATGATCGCTTTCTGCACATGCAGCCTGTTCTCCGCCTCGTCCCAGACCGCCGAATGTGGCCCCTCGATGACGTCGTCGGTGATCTCCTCGCCCCGGTGGGCGGGGAGGCAGTGCAGGACCATGCAGTTCCCGCGGGCCAGATCGAGGAGCGCCTCGTTCAGCTGGTAGCCGGCAAAGGCCTTTTCCCGCTCTTTCTGTTCCGCCTCCTGCCCCATGCTGGCCCAGACGTCGGTATTGATGACATCCGCATCCTTGACAGCCTCGTGCGGGTCGTCTGTGAGGACGATCCTGGACGTTGCTTTTGTCTGCGCCCACGCCATCACGCGCGCGTCCGGCTCGTACCCTTTGGGGCAGGCCAGGGTCAGATCAAAACCGAAGATGGCGGCGGCCTCGATCCAGGTGTTGGCCATGTTGTTGCCGTCTCCCACCCAGGCTATTTTCAGCCCCTCGTAGGAGCCCCTGTGCTCGATGATTGTGAACAGGTCTGCCATGATCTGGCAGGGGTGATGCAGGTCGGTGAGGCCGTTGATGACCGGCACGGCAGAGTAACGGGCGAACTCCTCGACGATTTCCTGGCCGTAGGTGCGGATCATCACCCCATCGCAGTAGCGGGCCATGACCCGGGCCGTATCCTTGATCGGCTCGCCGCGCCCCATCTGGGAATCCTTGGTGGAGATAAACAGGGGATGGCCGCCAAGCTGGTACATCCCCACCTCGAAGGAGACGCGGGTCCTGGTGGAGGACTTCTCGAAGATCATCGCCAGGGTCTTCCCCTTGAGCAGATGGTGTTCGATCCCCTGCTTCTGTTTCTGCTTAAGCTCCCGGGTCAGGGCAAAGATGGCGTCCAGTTCCGTTTTCGTAAACTGGCTCAACGCCAGAAAATCTCGTTTCATTTGTTTATTCCTTCTGTAGGGGCGCATGGCATGCGCCCTCTCGGCTGTCCAGGGCGAACGCCGTTCGCCCCTACAAGATTTAATGATTATATCTCCGCCAGAATCCCATCGAGGACAGAGATCATCTCGTCCACTTCCTTCTTCCCTACGATGAGCGGCGGGACAAAGCGGAGCACCCGGTCCTGGGCCACGTTCAAGAGCACGCCCCGCTCCAGCCCCTTTTTGACGATATCGCCGGCCGGAACGGAGAGCTCCATGCCGATCATCAGTCCTATGCCGCGCACATCGGTGATGATGGTGAACTTTTTCTTCAGCCCCTCCAGCTCGCCCATGAGGTATTCGCCCATTTCTTCGGTATGGTTGAGTATCCCCTCTTCGAGGATGGTCCGCATCACGGCCACGCCGGCTGCCGTCACCAGCGGGTTGCCGCCGAAGGTGGAGCCGTGGGTTCCGGGGCCGAAAGAAGCAGCCAGATCTTCCCGCGCCAGCATGGTGCCGATGGGGGCACCGCCGGCCAAGGCCTTGGCCAGGGTCATGATGTCCGGGGTGACGCCGAAATGCTCGTGGGCAAAGAGCTTGCCGGTCCGGCCGATCCCCACCTGGACTTCGTCGAAAATGAGGAGCAGGTTGTTCTCGTCGCAGATGCGCCGCACCTGGCGGAAGTATTCGGCGTCGGGAACGACCACCCCACCCTCCCCCTGGATCGGCTCCAGCATGATGGCACAGGTGTTGGGGGTGACCGCTTTCTCCAGGGCATCGGCGTCATTGAACGGCACGTGAAGGAAACCGTGGAGGAGCGGATCGAAGAATTTCTGCACCTTCTCCTGGCCGGTGGCCGAAACGGTGGCCATGGTCCGGCCATGAAACGAGGCGAGGGCGGTGATGATCTCGTAACGGTCCTGGCCGTACTTTTCCCGGCTGTACTTGCGGGCCAGCTTGATCGCCGCCTCGTTGGCCTCGGCGCCGCTGTTGCAGAAGAAGGCCCGGTCGGCGAAGGAGTGGTTGCAGAGGATCTCCGCCAGTTCGATCTGGGTCGGGATATGGTAGTAGTTGGAGCAGTGGATCAGCTCCGCCGCCTGCTTCTGCAGGGCAGCCACCACCCGCGGGTGGCAGTGCCCCAGGTTGTTGACCGCCACCCCGGCGAGGAAGTCGAGATACCGCTTGCCGTCCGCGTCCCACAGATAACACCCTTCGCCTTTAACCGGCACCAGCGGGTATCGGCCGTAGGTCCGCATGATGTATTTGTCGCCTTTTGCGATCCACTGCGCAGAATTCATAGTGTACCTCTTCGTTGATACAAAATATTCAACGTTGAACTTGGAACATAGAACTTCGAACCGGTGCTAGCCCAGTATCTCCGTCCCGATCCCCACATTGGTAAATATTTCCAGGAGAATCGCATGCTCAACACGGCCATCGACGATGTGGGCCTTGTGCACCCCTCCCGTCAGGGCGTCCGTGCAACAGGTGACCTTGGGGATCATGCCGCCGGTGATGGTGCCGTTATCGATCAACGCAGGGACGTCCGCCAGGGCGATACTGGAAAGAAGGTGTCCCTCCTGGTCCTTGACGCCGGGGACATCGGTCAAAAGGATCAACTTTTCCGCCTTGAGGGCCGCGGCAACCTTGCCGGCCACCAGGTCGGCGTTGATGTTGTAGCTCTCCCCACCTGCACCGACACCGACCGGGGCGATGACCGGGATGAACCCCCCAGCCTCCAGGGTCACGAGGATGGTGGAATCAACGTCCGTGATGTCGCCGACAAAACCGATATCGACCTTTTCGATGGTGCCGTCGTCCTTTTTCACTTCCTGAAGGAGCTTCCTGCAGAGGAGCAGCCCGCCGTCCTTGCCGGACAACCCCACGGCCCGCCCGCCATGCTGGTTGATGTAGCCGACCACCTCTTTGTTCACCTGCCCGGTCAGCACCATCTCCACAACCCCCATGGTAGCGGCGTCGGTGACCCGCATCCCCTTGACGAACTCGGAGACGATGCCGTAACGCTTGAGGGTTTCGTTGATCTGCGGCCCGCCGCCGTGGACGATGACCGGATTGATGCCGATATACTTGAGCAGGATGACATCCATGGCGAACGATTTCTTCAGCGCCTCGTCGGCCATGGCGTGGCCGCCGTATTTGATGACTATGGTCTTGCCGGAAAAACGCCTGATATAGGGAAGCGCCTCCATCAGCGTATTGGCTTTTTCAATGAGCTTGTGCATCGTTGCCTCTGAATGTGGTTTGCATGCCGTGAATCGCGGCATCAAAAAACGTAAATATAGCAGATAAGCCGAAATAATCAACATCAAAGGGGTTTGTCTCCCTTTTCCGGCACTTTTTTGTACGATACGTCCATATATAATGATGAGAGCAAAAAATGATCGTTCACCGAAAAAACAATTCAACGCAGATTTACGCAGATTTGATGGATTGACGCTGATAAAACAAAAACTCATGCTTTTGAAAGGGGCGCAACAAGCCCGTTGTAGGCAAGATCGGGGATGGAGTGGGGAGCAACGTTCATTGTCGCCGGTTTCAGATGGGACAGCCTTCTGCAGCAGGGAATGTGATGGTTACCCGTGTCCCTTTCCCCAGCTCGCTTTCAACGGCAATGTTCCCATTGTGAAGCCGGATAAATTCACGGGCATAAAAGAGACCGAGACCGAAACCGCGGATCTGGCCGGCGTGGTCGCTGTCCACCTGGTAGAATTTTTCAAAGATCTTCGGCAGCTCCTCTTTGGCTATGCCGACCCCATTGTCTTCAACGATGATTTTGCAGATGTTGTCCTGGTTCTTGATGAATATGGCCACCCGCCCCGTGCTGCGCGAGAACTTGTAGGCGTTGTCGATAACCTGTTTGATGGCAAAGCGCACCTTCTCACGGTCAAGAAACAGGCTGGGGAGCGGTTCCAGGTCGAATGCGGTTTCCACGCCGGGCTTGCCCGCCACCTCCTTGGATGCATGGAGCAGTTCAAGGATGATGCTGTTCAGGTTGCACGGCTCAAGCTTCAAGCCCTCTCCCTTGTCCATCACCTGGCTGAAGGTGAGGAGGTCCGTCACCAGTCCCCCGAGATAACAGGATTCGTCATAGATCATCCGCAGGTTTTTCTGGTAGGCGCTGTCCTCCGGGTCATAAACGCCGGAGGCAAGGTTCTGCAGAAAAAGCGAAATAGAGGTAATGGGCGTACGGAACTTATGGGAAACCAGCGAAAGGAAGTTGGACTTGAGGCGGTCGAGATTTTTCAGGTTGGCGATCTCTTCCTTGAGGGCCTTTTTAACCAGCGCCTTGTCGATGGCGGTCTTCAACTGAAGGAGGTTGAGCGGTTTGGTGATGAAATCGTCGGCATCGGCCTTCAGGGCGTTCAGAATCACGTCTTTATCCGCATAGCCGGTCATGACGATGACCACCAGCGTCGGCTCGATCTCCTTCAACCGCTTGAGCAGCTCGATGCCGTCCAGATTGGGCATCATCACGTCGGTGAGGATCACATCGACCCCCCCCTGCTCGAAGACCTGGAGCGCCTCTTCGCCGTCCCCCGCCTCCAGCACCCGGTAGCCTTTCAGGGCTTTACGGCAGAGGTCGCGAATGATCGCCTCGTCATCGACGATGAGGATGCACTTTCCCTCCTGCTTCTGACGCGGTTCTATCGTCTGAGTCTGCACGACTTCAAGCATATCGCCTCTCAATGCCGGAGAACGGTTATTTCAACGGCGGGGTGAAGATGGCAAGGAGCTCAACCGGAACATCCCCGGTATTACGCAGGCCATGGGGAACCCCCGGCGGGGCAAAGCCGCAACTACCCGCAGTGTAGGCGACCTTCTCCGCGCCCATGGTGCATTCTACCTGGCCGGAAAGGATATAAAATGTCTCCGACTCTATCTCGTGGGTATGGACGAAAATCTCTCCGCCCGCTTCTATCCTTCCCCGGTGGACGCTCAACAGACCACTGTCCGCCTTTACCACCAGGTCTTTCAGATAATAGCGGTTGTGCTTCGGATGGAGCGATTCCGCCACAGCCCCTGAATCAACGTGTTTCCCCTGCATATCCTCTCCTGTCAACCGATGATTTTATATGCCGTTTCCAGCGCTTCGTCCAGGTTTTCCGGCTTGGTTCCGCCGGCCTGGGCCAGTTCAGGCTTGCCGCCGCCGCTGCCGCCGATTATGGGCGCCAGCGACTTGATGATATCTCCCGCCTTGCAGCGGTCGCTGAGGTCTTTCGTCACCGCCACCAGCAGGTTGGCCTTGCCTGCAGAGATGCAACCTATGACGATCACCCCGGATTGCAGGCGGTCCTTCAGGCTGTCGACCAGTTCACGCAACCCCTTCGGGTCATCCATCTCGACCTTGGCGGCAAGGACCTTTATTCCGTTCGTCTCCCTGACCCCGGCCAGAAGGTCTGCGGACCGCGAGGCGTTCAATCGTGCCTGGAGCGCCTCCACTTCACGCTGCAACTCTTTCTGCCGTGCCAACAGCCGGTCCACCTTGTCGAGGGCGGTCCCACCCTCGGCCTTTACCAGGACGGCGATGCTCCGCTGCTCATCCTCCAGCTGCTGCACATATTCGAGAGCCCCGCTGCCGGTCAGCGCCTCTATGCGCCGCACCCCGGCGGCGATCCCGGCCTCGCCGATGATCTTGAAGAAACCGATGTCGCCGGCGGCCCGCACATGGGTGCCGCCGCACAGCTCGCTGCTCACCTCGCCGACCTTGACCACCCTTACCCGGTCGCCGTACTTCTCGCCGAACAGCGCCGTCGCGCCGCTCTGCATGGCTTCTGTCGCGGCCATCTCCAGCGACTTCACATCGGCATTGTCCATGACATAGGTGTTGACGATGTTTTCCACCCGGCGCAGCTCCTCGACCGTCATGGCGGAGAAATGGGTGAAGTCGAAACGGAGCCGCTCGGCCGTCACCAGCGACCCCGCCTGCTTCACATGCTCACCCAGCACCTGACGGAGTGCGGACTGCAACAGATGGGTGGCGGTGTGGTTGCGGGCCGTGGCCCCCCGGACCTCCGTGGCCACCCGGAGATCGGCCGCATCGCCAGCCCGGACCGTCCCTTCGGTGACGAGCGCCCGGTGGACGGTCAGATCGGGGAACGGCTTGCTGGTGGCTACCACCCGGAGATGGGCACTGCCGGTGGAGATGACCCCCGTGTCGCCCGCCTGGCCGCCCGACGCGCCGTAAAAGGGGGTGGTATCGACGACGACCTCCACCATTTCGCCCGCAACTGCCTCAGCCACCTCTGCGCCTTCGCGGAGAATGGCGGTAATGGCGGAATAAGCGGTCTGTTCACTGTAGCCGACGAACGCGCTTCTGATCCCCCTGCCATGGAGGGTTTTGTAAATCTCAGCCAGCCCCTCCTCGCCGGAGCCCTTCCAGTTCTCCCGCGCCTGGAGGCGCTGCCTTTCCATGCAGAGGGCGAAGCCGTCCTCGTCAATGGTGAATCCCTCGTTTTCGACGATGTCGGCGGTGAGGTCCACCGGAAAACCGTAGGTGTCGTAAAGCTTGAAAATCACCTCGCCCGGGACGACGCTCTCGCCCTCTTTCTTCAGCGCCGCAACCTCTTCGTTGAGGATGGCGAGCCCCCTGTCCAGCGTCTCGATGAATCGCTCTTCCTCCGCATGGATGACCTTCTTTATGTACTCCTCCCGCTCCAGGAGTTCGGGGTAGGCATCCCCCATCATGGCATTGACGGCATCGACGATACGGTAGAGGGCCGGTTCGGCAAAGCCGAGCATCTTGGCGTGGCGTGCGGCCCGGCGCATGATCCGGCGCAGCACGTAGCCCCGCCCCTCATTGCTGGGGAGGATGCCGTCGCAGATGAGGAAGGTGACGGCCCTGGAGTGATCGGCGATCACCCTCATGGAGACGTCGTCCCGTTCATCCTGCCGGTAACGCTTGCCGGAAAGCTTTTCCACATGCCTGATGATTCCCTGCAAAAGGTCGGTATCGTAATTGGAGGTGACCCCCTGCATGACCGTCGAGATCCTCTCCAACCCCATGCCGGTATCGACCGAAGGCTTGGGGAGCGGCGTCAGATTGCCCTGCGCATCCCGATTGAACTGCATGAAGACGTTGTTCCAGATCTCCATGTAGCGGTCGCAGTCGCACCCCACCTCGCAGGTCGGGCTGCCGCAGCCGGTGCCAGGGCCGTTGTCCCAGAAAATCTCCGTGCAGGGGCCGCAGGGGCCGGTATCCCCCATGGACCAGAAGTTGTCTTTCTCGCCGAAACGGTAGATCCGCTCCAGCGGCACCCCTTCCTGCCTGTTCCAGATATCGGCAGCCTCGTCATCGTCCGTGTAGACGGTCACGTAGAGGCGGTCCTTGTCCAGCTTCAGCTCCTTGGTCAGGAACTCCCAGGCAAAGGCAATCGCTTCCTTCTTGAAGTAATCGCCGAAGGAAAAGTTGCCGAGCATTTCGAAAAATGTATGATGGCGGGCTGTGCGCCCCACATTCTCCAGGTCGTTGTGCTTGCCGCCGGCCCGCACGCATTTCTGCGAACTGCAGGCACGCACGTAATCGCGTTTTTCCAGGCCGAGGAAGACATCCTTGAACTGGTTCATCCCCGCATTGGTAAAGAGGAGGGTGGGGTCGTTCCTGGGGATGAGATTGGAACTTTCAACAACCGTATGCCCTCTTTCCTCGAAAAATTTGAAAAATTGCGCCCTGATTTCTTTGCCTGTCATGTAAACCTCTGGAAGTAATTCCAATTTCAAATCAAGGATGAAATCAAGGCGGCGAGGATTGAGGCGACGAAGGCGTACAACTGCGTACGTTGAGGAGCCGAAGACGAGCCAACGAAGATAGCGCCTTGATTTGGAATTGGTATAATATGTCAAATCAAGGAGATC
>Ga0209639_1000145_pt1 | contig 110451 bp, 97 predicted proteins | sample EPASupsiteHSE605_FD_187268 | JGI IMG/M metagenome (GOLD analysis project Ga0209639, IMG submission 187268) | Bioremediated contaminated groundwater from EPA Superfund site, New Mexico - Sample HSE6-05 (SPAdes) (version 2) | ecosystem: Environmental > Aquatic > Deep subsurface > Groundwater >...
GCGCCTCGAACATCGAACCGCATCTGGTGATCATGCCGGAGGGGTTCCACCCGTTCCCATACCGAACACGGAAGTTAAGACCTCCAGGGCCAAGGATACTTGGAGCATAGCTCCTGGGAAAGTAGGTCATCGCCAGGTAACAAGCAAGAGACTATCTCTGACGAGGTAGTCTCTTTGTGTTGCTGAACATAAGATTGGATTTTGTTGAATCTGACGGAGTTGAACTCGAAGAAGACATTCTGATGCAACGTGTCTCAGTCGGTTTCGTGAGGTAAACGTGGATTTTGTACCTAACCCGAATAGGGGTAGGTATTTTGTTTTATTACAAAATGTTTATGATGCAGCATGGAACAATAAGGTAGTAAAATTGAAGGATATTTGCAAAATCTGTCGAATCTAGCAAATATCAAAAAAACTTGAATATGCTCAGGGAGGCAGAGCCATGGGTCTAAAGTAGTTGCAATGAAAGTCGGATTGCCGTTTAATAGGCTCTTTTCCTGTTGAAGAATCTGTGAGCTTTTTTAATGGATTCATTACGCGCTGAAGTTGTATCGTTTATAAACCGGTTACATAATTGTTGAAGGAGATGTTCAATGAGAAGATCAGTCAACCGTCCTTCATTTCATGTTGTTTTGGTTGTATTTTTTTTAATTATCAGTACAGGAATCGTTGCTTATAAAAAATATCTGAGCCTAAAAAACGATCGTGCCACATTATATGTAATTACTATTTTTACACTAGTTATTATCTATGGATTTGTTTTCTTATATTTGCGGAAACGAAAACAAGCTAATTACTATCGTAAGCAATATCACTCTGAGCTTGAGCTACAGGCATTAAATCGCCACTATGAATATTTAACTAGGTATGCAAATGATATCATATTCCTCCTAAATGAAAATCTTAAAATCATTTATGCAAATGAACGAGCAGTTTTAGCATATGGATATGTATTAGATGAGCTATATCAACTAGATAGTATCATTGACTTGCGTCCACCAGAAGACAAAGAAATTAATGATCTACTAAAACAGGCGGAAAAAGCAGATGGATTAGTATATAAAACTATTCATCAACGTAAGGATGGAACAACATTTCCAGTTGAAGTTAGTTTAAGATCAATTATAATTGAAGGAAATAAATACTATCAGGTAATCAACAGGGATATTACTAAGCGAAAAAAAACTGAAGATGCATTACAGGAACAATTGCATTTTCTTCAGCGATTAATTGATACTATTCCAAGCCCAATATTTTACAAAAATTCGAATGGCTTATATCAGGGTTGCAACAATGCTTTCGAGGCATATATCGGTTTGACTAAGGAGGAATTAGTCGGAAAGTCTGTTTACGATATAGCTCCCAAAGACCTAGCTGACAAATACTTTGAAATGGATTCGGTATTATTTCGTAATCCGGGCGTTCAAACCTATGAATCCTCTGTAGTATATGCTGATGGAACTAAGCATGATGTTATCTTTAATAAAGCCAGTTATTTAAACTCCAACGGTGTTTTAGCTGGATTAGTAGGGGTGATCATCGACATTACTGAGCGTAAGCAAATGGAGGAGCGGTTGCAATATTTAGCAACACATGACTCTCTAACCAATATCCCAAACAGGTTTTATCTGGAGGAATATCTGAAACGGGTAGTGGCAAAAGCAAAGCGAGGTAGATATTACTTTTTACTTTTTATTGACTTAGACAATTTTAAGTTGGTAAATGATACTTTGGGACACAATGCAGGCGATAAAGTACTAATAACCTTAGTTAATATTTTAAAATCTCACCTTCGTGAAGAAGATCTGCTGGCGCGGCTTGGCGGGGATGAATTTGCTATAGTGCTGGAGGGGTCAACTGTTGAGACGGGTAAAACAGTTGCCGAAAAGCTACGCCGCGTAGTCGATGAAAGTAATTTGTGCCCAATTGCATGCGACGAATCTTATAACTTGACTATCAGCGTAGGTGTAGCTAAGATTGATGGAAGTCTAGATTACCAAAAGTTCCTTTCTCTGGCCGATGCTGCACTTTATTCAGCAAAGGAAAAAGGGCGTAACAAGGTTATTTTTATGGATTCCAATATCGATATAAATACCCAACTTACTCACACAAATGAGATAGTGAATCTTATTAAAAAGTCTCTTAAAGAAAATAACTTTGTTCTGCATTACCAGCCTGTATTCAGTATGGCTGGGAGCATAACTCACTATGAAGCCTTAATTCGCATTAAAATTAATAATGGACAGTTAATTGCCCCTAATGAGTTTATTCCGGTTGCCGAGCGCTTTGGTTTGATGCCTCAAATTGATCGATGGGTCGTCAAGGCCGCCCTTGCTGACCTGCAACAATACCCCCAGATTAAAATTTTTGTAAATTTATCTGGAATGAGCTTGGAAGATGGAGATCTTTTAGAATTTATCGAAACGAGAATCCGTGAGAGTGGGGTCAGTGCTTCTAGAATTGGTTTTGAAATAACTGAAACCACCGCTGTAAAAGACTTTATGCGAGCTGAGCGTTGGATTGAATGGCTTAAAAGATTAGGATGCCAGTTTGCTTTAGATGATTTCGGAATGGGGTTTTCTTCGTTTACTTACCTTCGTATGCTTCCAGTAGATTACCTGAAGATTGACGGTTCGTTCGTCAGAAATATGGACAAAGACCCAACGCAACGTGCATTGATACAGGCAATTAATAACGTAGCCCATACTCTAGGGAAGAAAACCGTAGCCGAGTTTGTGGAAAACAAGGATATTTTTGACGCATTGAAAGGTCTAAACGTAGACTTGGTTCAGGGGTATTACTTAGGTAAACCTGTTCCCTTCAGATAGGGTATTTAATAATCTTTTTGTCGTTGCCTTTGTTTGTATTGCCTATATACCTGGACAAAGTTACAAGAAAGTGAATATGGTATGATTTCGCAGTGAGATGTTTAGTCCTAGGAGGCATTATGAACTTTATTTATCATAGCAAATTGTTTAAACAATTATTAGCGGTAATTACCGTGCTGATTATTTTGGCTATTGGAGTTCCTGGTACTTTTACCTGGTTTTATATGACACCTAATGTAGTTCAAGATAGATACTATAAAGTAATGTTAGACGATGCAGATTTTTTGGCTGCAAGGCTAGATTGGCTCTTAGGCAAAAGTTTTGAGGATGTCGAATACTTATCTACAAAAATTAGTATTTATGATCCCATTAAGTTGAAGGAAGCGGAAAAGGACCTGGATATATTTGTAAAGAGTAGTGCCGTCTTTACCGGGGGAATTGTTACAGACCAGAATGGGATAATGCTGTTATTTTATAGTTCTCCTCAAGGGATAATTGAGCTAAAACAAGAAAACGATATAAGTTACAGAGATTACATACAATACCCACTAGCAAAAAAGCAAGGTTATCTTTCAGATGTAATTATTACAAATACTAATTCTTCTCCCGTGATATTTGTCAGTAGACCAGTGGTAGAAAGTGGTCAAGTTTCAGGAGTTTTGGCCATGAGTATCAACTTGTTGAATGAAAATAACATTTTTCAATCACTAGTAAACGGTTTCCAAGATAGAAAGCAAGGTAACATCTATGTTGTGGATGGGCATGGGACAATAGTTTTCCATAAAAATAAGAAAAAAGTGGGTAATACAATTAATTCTAGTATCATATCCCAGATTGCAGAGAATAAAGAAGGGATGTCTTACAATTTATCAGGTGAAAATGGAGAAGTAGACGTAGCCTTTAGTAAATTAGAAAGAAATAACTGGGTAGTAGTTTACGAAATTAGCCATGAAGAAATTTACGCTTTAAGCAAAATTAGCAGATATATGTCTGTAGGCACTATGGTTCTTGTTTTACTGCTGGGTTTGCTAGCAAGCGGTATTTTTGTAAGAATTATATTAAAGCCATTGGAAGAGATCACTAAGGCCACAGAACAGGTGGCTGCGGGAGACTTGAGTCAGCGTATAGTCTATAAGGCACATGGTGATTTGCGGGAAGTTATCAGGAATTTTAACATAATGACTAGAAATCTAAGATTTCAGTATGATGAACTGGAAAAGTTATCACTGCAGGATTACTTAACAGGTTTGGCAAATCGACGGTATTTTGAGGAACAATTTAATCTAGAGTTGGAGAGAGCAATTAGGCTGGAGCATCCTTCAACTATACTACTTCTAGATATTGACGATTTTAAGGAGATAAATGATAAGTTTGGTCATTTAGAAGGTGATAAAGCACTTGCAATTTTAGCATCCACTCTAAAAATGATAGTGCGTGAGGTTGATTTACCCGTTCGTTTTGGAGGTGAAGAGTTTTTGGTCCTACTACCGGAAACTTCCATAGAACAAGGGAAAATAGTGGCAGAAAAAATACGAAAGAAAATTAGCGAAATTAATATTGCCAGTCGAAAGGGTAGTATTACCTTTACTGTAAGTGTCGGGATGGCGGGTACCGAACAGGACGATTATTTTAGTGGCACTTCTTTAAAAAGTGTAGGGGATGAATTATTGAAACGAGCAGATGAGTCGTTATACCAAGCAAAAAATAAGGGTAAAAATAGAGTTGAAGTTTGGCAGTCGTTGCAATCATAATGGAAAATATTCTAAAAATCAAAATTTTTTAAGGGAAACGCACATAAACAAGGGAGCCTTTCAGGGCTCCCTTGTTGTATACTTGTCAGATTCCTATGCTTCAATGTGGCAGCATTGATGGAGAGTTTATCTTCTACGACAGACTCCCCATTCTCTTTGCAACACATCAGATGAGTAAATAGACTGTTTTTTACTAACCCACTATCTCGGTTATTTCCTTAGAGAAACTTTTGGCTGCCTCTGCAGCAAGGAGAATCTTATCAACAGTAAAAGAAGTACTAAATCCTACAATATATATCGATGCTAAAAACAAACCGCTTTTATCAAGCAAGGCTACACTCACAGCATTAACTCCATGCAGATATTCCTCAAAATCAGTGGCATATCCTTGTTTACGTACCTGTTGAAGTTCGAGCAAATATTCATCAACGTTATCAATAGTTTTTTCAGTAAACTTTGGCAAGCCCTTTTCCTCAATTATCCTTTTCTGGGAATATTCATCAAGACTTGCTAAAAAGGATTTGGCTGGGGAACCTGCAAAAAAAGGAAGTCTAGCTCCTATTGGAGCAGATATTTTTAAGTCTAATGAGCTATCAGCATTTTCGATGATTGTCATTCCATGCTCATCAAAACGACCTAGGAAAACCGTCCCTCCAAAATTGTGGGCCAATTTTTTCATATATGGACGTGCTATGCTTCTTAAACTAACTGAAGCTAACGATTGATTGCTTAGTTGGATCAAAGCAGGCCCAAGCTTAAATTTTTTGCTTGATTCATCCTGACGCAAAACACCTAAATCAACGAAAGCTTGAGTAACTCCATATACAGTACTTTTATTAAAATTTAATAGCCTTGAAATATCGCTTACACCCAAGGTTCCTTGGGCCTTAGCTATTTCTTTTAAAATAGCAAACGATTTATATACCATCGGCGCGCTATAATTGTTACTCGCTTTTGGAGTCATATTTATCACCGATTGACCTTTCTTAAATATTTTCGGATATTCCTATACAATATATCAGTCAGTTGAAATTTTATACAATAGGTATTCATTATACTCCCATAAATTGCAATTAAGCAATAACTAATATCAAAAAGAAGTTATTTTCAAAGATTCCCTCAAAGATTCCTCATGAATTAATCCTTTACTTAAACAATTGATAGTGGCAGTTTTTTAGATCCCGACAAAAACTTTGTTATGAAAGGCATACTTTTAGCGGAATATTACATGGATTCAAGTAGATATAATTCGTAATAAATAATAATAATATTGTTAGGAATATTCAAAATTTTCATTGAGGGGTAACTTTAAACTGATCACCGAGGAATTTCTACATTTCGGCTCAGTGTGCTTTTTTTTAATAAGACAGCGTGATAGAATAAGACTACAATAGGAAATGGCGTTTTCCATAGGAAACGGAGGGCGGTTCTGTTTATCAAATGCTAATCTTTTATTGAGGGAGGGGATTAATATGTATCTACCTGATTTTGACTATTATGCTCCAGATAGTTTATCAGAGGCATGCGAAACGCTCGATCGTTTTGGTGCCAAAGCAAAGGTCCTATCCGGCGGTACCGACATTATTTCGAAAATGAAAGGTGGACTTTTAAGTCCAGAAGTTCTGATTTCTTTGAAGAAATTAGAGGATCTTAAAAAAATTGAGTACGTTAGTGGAAAAGGAGTTGTTATCGGGGCTCGGGCAACCCACAATGATTTGGTTAATTCTAAAATATTAAATGATAAATATCTATCTGTTTCTGAAGCCGCACATCATATGGCATCTAACCAGATTCGAAATATCGGGACTGTAGGAGGTAATCTTTGTAATGCTGTTCCCTCGGCAGATCTTCCTCCGATTCTTATAGCTTTAGGTGCTACAGTTAAACTTGTTGGAAGCAACGGCGAACGAACGATGCTCTTAGAAGATTTGTTTACTGGCCCTATGCAGACTGTCATTGCTCACAATGAAATCTTAACAGAAATCGTTATCCCAGAGCAATCATTAACCGGAAGTACCTATATCAAGTTCGGACTACGTCGGTCTGGGGCGTTAGCTGTAGTAGGTATTGCTGTGGCAGTAACCGTAAGCCAAGGAACAATTATTGAAGCGAAGATCGCAATTGGTGCCGCGGCTCCAACACCGATGCGGGCCCGTGAAGCGGAAGAGCATCTGCGTGGAAACATGATAAGTGACGAATTGATTGAAGAAGCAGGCTTGATTGCATCTAAAGAGAGCAAACCTATTTCCGATATTCGAGGTTCAGCAGACTATCGTCGTGACTTGGTTCGAGTGTTTACCAGGCGGGCATTGCACAAGGCTATCAATGAGGGGCATGTTTAAGAAAGGGGGGAGAAAAATGGCACAGGTCATTACCGATCAACAGGGTATTAAACACTATATGATTACTATTAATGTCAACGGAGATGATTATACACGGGTCGTGAAGGCTAACACGGTGCTTGTTAACGTTTTACGAGACGAGCTCGATCTTACTGGTACGAAAAAAGGGTGCGAACTGGGTAATTGCGGGTCATGTACTATTTTATTAGAGGGTAAACCCGTAGATTCATGCATGATTCTGGCGATTGAAGCTGATGGAAGAAGCATCACAACCATAGAAGGGATCGCTGATAGTGCGGAGTTAGACAAAGTTCAGGAATCGTTTATTAATAACGGCGCGATACAATGTGGATATTGTACACCTGGGATGATTCTTTCGGCCAAGGCACTGTTAACCAGAAATCCCCATCCTAACGAGCATGAGGTTCGTGAAGCTATTGCTGGTAATCTATGTCGTTGCACTGGATATGTGAATATTGTCAAGGCCGTTCTCAAAGTTGCAGAGGAACCTAATGATAAAGGGGTGATAAGTAATGAGTGAGAACTATTCAGTTATTGGCAAAAGCGTTCCTAAAATAGATGGTCGGGAAAAGGCAACGGGTGCCGCTAAATATACGGGTGACTTGAAATTCCCCAATATGCTATTTGGTAAGATTTTGGGAAGTCCTCATGCTCATGCTAAAATCTTGAGTATCGACACATCGGAAGCTGAAAAACTACCGGGTGTTAAAGCCGTAATTACTCATAAGGACGTACCCACCCTTAAATATGGAATCAGTCCAGCCCGATGGGATGAAAATATCTTTTGTAGTGATAAGGTTCGATTTGTTGGTGACAAAGTGGCCGCGGTCGCTTGCATCGATGAGGAAACATGTTATAAGGCCTTAAAATTAATTAAAGTAGAGTACGAGGTTCTTCCCGCGGTGCTTGATCCACTTCATGCCATGGACGAAGGGGCTCCTCAGGTTCACGATGAGTATCCACGCAATATTAACACAGAAATTCATCAAAACTTTGGCGACGTGGAAAAAGCATTTGCTGAGGCGTACTATGTCCGAACCGATTACTTTGTGGGACAGCGAACGTACCAGTCGCCGATTGAACCTCATTCAGCTGTTTCCATTTGGAAAGATAACAAGCTGACGATCTATTCGAGCACTCAGTCGCCCCATTATTTCCAACATTACATTGCCCGGGAGTTTGGGCTGAAAATGGGTGATGTCCGGATTATCAAAACTTACGTCGGTGGAGGTTTCGGCGGTAAGCTAGAACCCACGGGCTTGGAATTTGCTGGTGCCGTACTCTCCAGACTAACCGGTCGTCCAGTCAAAACCTTCTATGATAGGCATGAAATGTTTGCTCATAATCGCGGCCGTCATAGAGAGTATATGGAAATGACGACTGGGGTTGACAAGGAAGGTAAAATTCTTGGCGTTTATGCCAACTTCGTTATGGACGGTGGCGCTTATACGAGCCTAGGGATCGCCAGCGCTTATTATGCAGGTGCACTTCTTACCCTAACGTATGAATTTGAAAATTACAAATGGGATTTGCATAGAGTTTATACTAACTTACCAGCCTGTGGAGCCCAACGTGGTCATGGAGCACCTCAACCTAAGTACGCCTACGAAAGTCATTTAGATAACATTGCCAAGGAACTAGGGATAGATCCTCTGGAAATACGACTTCGTAACGCCCGTCGGCCAAACACGGTAACCGCAAATGAATTCATCATTAATTCTTGCGAGTTAACAGCGTGTTTGGAAAAAGCGGGCGAAATTTCAGGGTGGCGTGAGAAAAAAGGTAATTTACCCAAAGGAAGAGGTATTGGGATTGCAACAGGGAGTTTTGTCTCGGGGGCTGGTTATCCCATTTATAGAACGGACTTACCTCAAGCCGCCGCGATGATTAAAGTGCATGAAGACGGGAGTGCTGCTACTCTCTATACAGGCGCAACGGATATTGGACAGGGATCGGATACCATCCTTTGTCAGATGGCTGCAGAGGGTATGGGTTACCGATATGAAAACATGAAAATAATCGCAGCCGATACAGAAACAACCCCTCATGATTTTGGCGCTTATGCAAGTCGTCAGACCTTGATGTCTGGTACGGCTGTAAAGCGGGCCGGAGAGGAAATTAAAAAACAGATCCTTGACATGGCGTCGACGATGATGAACTTGCCTCCGGATGACTTAGAATGCCGAGAAGGAATCATCTTCTCAATATCCCGTCCTAATGCCACTCCAATAACCTTTGAGGAAGCAGCCCGTCGTTTCTTCGTCCTACGTGGTCCATTAATTGGACGTGGAGTTTATGTTGTGCCCCGATTAGGAGGAACGTATAAAGGTGCCGCGGTAGGGACGTCGCCTGCTTACAGCTACTGTGCCCAAATTACCGAGGTTCAAATCGATGAGGAAACCGGAGAAATTGATGTGCGCGAAATATGGGATGTCCATGATTGTGGAAAGGTAATTAATCCCATGCTTCTTCATGGACAAGTGCACGGAGCCTTGTATATGGGGATGGGAGAGTCAATCTGGGAACAGGTTTTATTTGATGACAAAGGGAAAATCCTAAATCCACATCTAGGCGAATACAGATTACCAACTGCTCTCGACATGCCAATAATTCACTCAGAGCTAGTAGAAAGCTTTGAGCCTGCAGGACCGTGGGGGGCAAAGGAAGTTGGTGAGGGAGCTACCAATCCAACCATGGGTTGTTTCTCAAACGCGATCTTTGACGCAATGGGTGTAAGGGTTAACAGTTTGCCACTCACTTATGAGAAAGTTTGGCGTGCTATGAAAGAAAAGCGTGAGGGCATAACAAAAGATTAAAGTGTGTTGAACTCGGTACCATTTAACAGTAGTAAGGCATAGTGGCATCATTGTCTGACTATTGAAAAAATAAAGACCTCTATTGAAAGTCAGTAGAGGTCTTTTCTTATAGCGTTTTGAAAAAACCAAACAGAATGGCAATTTTGTTTGGTTTTAATTCCTTTGACAAGAACGTATGTTTCATATTATAGTAGTTATGTCAGGAGGTGTTGAACATTGATATTTATAATAAGCTGACAATTTTGTCAGATTCAGCAAAATATGATGTCGCTTGCACCTCAAGTGGTGTAGATAGAAAAGGCAAATTCGGCAGTGTCGGTAATGCTGCCAAAGCTGGAATATGTCATAGCTTTTCGGCAGATGGTCGATGCATATCCCTATTGAAGGTACTAATGACTAACGTCTGTGTCTTTGATTGCAAATACTGTGTTAATCGTGTATCAAATGATACTAAAAGAGTAACCTTTACGCCCAAAGAACTTGCAGAACTAACGATCAATTTTTATCGACGAAATTATATAGAAGGTTTATTCTTAAGTTCTGGTGTGATCAAGAACCCTAATCATACTATAGAGCAAATGATCATTGCTCTTGAGTTACTGCGTAATGTTTACCACTTTAACGGCTATATTCACGTAAAGGCAATACCGGGAGCAGATAATAAGCTTATTACCCGCCTAGGACTTTTAGCCGACCGGATGAGTATAAATATTGAGTTGCCTTCTCAAGAAAGTTTAAAGCTCTTAGCCCCAAATAAGACAAAGGAGTCGATCTTGCGTCCTATGGGACTAATTAGTACTAAGATCCAGGAAAACAGTTCAGATCTTGTGAAGTACCGTCATGCTTCGAAATTTGTGCCTGCTGGACAGAGTACACAAATTATTGTGGGAGCAACTCCCGATACTGATCATAAAATTTTAACTCTCACAGAGGGGTTGTATAAAAAATACGGTCTTAAAAGGGTCTTTTTTTCTGCTTATATGCCAGTCGCAGAGAATTCACTGTTACCGACTATAGATACTAAACCACCGCTTATAAGAGAGCATCGGCTCTATCAAGCGGATTGGCTATTGCGCTTTTACGGCTTTGAAGCAAAAGAATTACTTGATGAGCAGAATCCAAATTTCAATTTGCAGGTCGATCCCAAATGCAACTGGGCACTTAACCATTTGGATAAATTCCCGCTTGAAATTAATAAAGCATCTTATGAGATGCTTTTAAGAGTGCCCGGAATCGGTGTAATCAGTGCTCGTAGAATAATTACGGCTAGGAGAAATGGAGCGATTAATTTTTTAGGACTAAAAAAGATTGGTGTTGTTCTGAAACGCGCACAGTATTTTATAACCTGTAAGGGAAAGATCATGGATGGTCTGAAAATAACTTCCGATGGTGCAATTAGAGCTCTGATGGCTGACCAGTATAAGCTTCCATCACAGTATCCTGAGCAGCTCACACTTTTCAACGAGCCATTAATCACTAGAGAGGATGTGCACCAATGCTTGACGGGTCAGATTTAGTCTACGCTTATGATGGCAGTTTTGAGGGACTAATGTGTTGCGTCTTTGAGAGCTATCAGTGTAAGGAAATTCCAAGCATTATCCGTCCCCCCAGTGTTCAGCAGACTCTTTTTGATACTTCGAAAAGGATTGAAACGGACGAACATAAAGCAGACAGGGTTTATAACTCGATTCCCATGAAGATATCTTCCGATGCTCAGGAGTTAGTGAAGCTTGGTTTTTTAACATGTGTACAGCACAAAGAATTGCTAATCCTTCACTTTTTGCGTCTGGGGTTTAAATATGGAGGCAAAGTTATGACGATGCTCACCGATGATGTAGTATGTTCTCTGCAAAAAGCAGTACGCCACTTGACGTTTGAAAGTCATAAGTTCAAAGGCTTTGTCAGATTTTCCATATACGAAGAGGTACTTGTAGCAGTTATAGAACCCAAAAACTATGTTCTACCTCTTTTGTCACCGCATTTTTGTGATCGTTATAACGGTGAAAGATTTATGATCTACGATAAAACCCACAATATGGCCTTGATTTATCAATCTCAAAACGCAGAGCTGATCTTTGTCGATGAGTTAACGTTGCCGGAAGTTGAGGATAGTGAACTTGAATACCGCCGTCTTTGGAAGCAATTCTATAAAACGATTGCCATTAAAGGAAGAAATAACCCACGATGTCGCATGACTCTGATGCCGAAACGATATTGGAGTCAAATGCCCGAGTTTAGTGAAAAGGATGTACCATATGAATCAAATCAGGTAGCTCAATGGTGTCTGGCAGAAACTAGAGTTGAAACACTATCCAAATATCCAACTTGAAATAGTGAACTCATTTGAACGATAGATGAATTGACGGGATATGCCTCCAACAGGTTTTAATATGTTGGAGGCTTTGTGTTTGTTGAGAAGTGACAGGATTTAAGGATAAATAATAATTTAAGAGATGGAAATAATAAACAGATGTTAGGGGAGGGATGGGGGTAGTGATTAGCTTTATTATAAATAAATTGCGTTATTTGAAATTGCTAAACGCAAATTATGTAGAAGAACAAAGGAAACAAAGAGCTTTTCAGTCTAAAAAAAGTGAAAATTCCCTACAGAAACTTTCTCAAAGTCTTAAACAAAACTTAGAAGCAATAAAAAATCAAATTGGAAATAATTACGATGTTATAATACGAGAATTTTGCTTAGCTGATCAAATCGAGGTTGCTCTGATTTATCTTAGCGGCATGACGGATCATATTACAATTAATGAAAATATCATAAAGCCTTTGATGCTTTACTCAGGGTTACCTCACTACAACAAACCGTTTGAAATTACGCAAATTAAATCATCAATCCTATCTGTAGGTGAAGTCAAGCAATATAGGTCATTTGATGAAATAATTGAGGGATGCCTGTCTGGAAATTCAATTTTACTTGTTAACGGATGTGATGAGGCTTTATCTATAGTGACTGCTGACTGGAAGTCACGAGGGATAGAAGAACCGAAAACAGAGTCCGTTGTTCGTGGACCACGCCAAGGCTTTAATGAAAGCTTGGTTGCGAATACTACACTAATCAGGCGGATCATTAAAAGCCCAGATTTAAAAGTGGAAGCCATGAAACTGGGGAAGAAGACTAATACTAATGTTTGTATAGCTTATTTACATGGCGTTGCTAATCCGTTACTTATCGAGGAAATTAAGCGAAGGATAAATCGGATTAAAACTGATTCTATCCTCGAGTCAGGTTATGTTGAGCAATTTATTGAGGATGCACCCTTTTCCATTTTTTCAACAATTGCTAATAGCGAAAAGCCTGATTCTACAGCTGCAAAAATACTTGAGGGGCGAGCAGCGATTTTGGTTGATGGCACTCCTTTTGCACTCACAGTTCCTATGGTGTTTATCGAAAGCTTTCAAAGTTCCGAGGATTATTATTCCCGTCCATACTTTGCAAGCTTAATTCGCATAATTCGATTCTTAGCTTTTTTTCTCAGCATCATTGCTCCTGCTAGCTACGTAGCCTTAACGACATTTCATCAAGAGCTGATACCTACTCCATTATTGTTTAGTATGGCATCTGCTCAAGAAGGGGTTCCATTTCCTGCAGTGATGGAAGCCTCTATGATGGGTGTCATCTTTGAGATTCTAAGAGAGGCCGGAGTTAGGTTGCCGAGGCCTGTTGGACAAGCCGTGAGCATTGTAGGAGCTTTGGTAATCGGAGAGTCTGCCGTTACTGCAGGACTTATCGGGGCGCCTATGGTGATAGTTGTAGCCTTAACAGCTGTCGCTAGCTTCGTAGTCCCTGCACAAACAGATTCGGGAGGGATTATGCGGATCATTTTCGTGATTCTGGCAGGGTTTATGGGTATTTATGGAATTGTGATCGGGCTTTTAGGTTTATTTATACATCTAGCTTCACTAAGATCCTTTGGAACTCCATATTTGTCGCCGATAGCCCCTCTAAGTATTAGTGATTTGAAAGACAGTGTTATTAGAGTCCCGTTATGGAGCATGTTGACCAGACCTAGAACTATAGGCTGGCAGGATCCTGAACGCCAAGAATTTAGACTGAAGCCTAGTCCACCTTCAGAAGAAATTAAAGAAGCAGAATAAGGCTGTTGGATAAGGTGTAATTGATGAAAAGACAACGTATTCGGAGTAGTATCAGAGAGTATTCCAGATTAGTCATAATTTGTTCGATTCTGATCTTAGGTACGACGGGCTGTTGGAATAGACGTGAGCTACCCGATTTAGCAATAGTAGTAGGGGTAGGTTTGGATAAAGTTGAAGATGAAGAAGTTACGGATAAATTAGAACTAACAGCTCAAATCGTTAAGACCTCTGAAATGAAATCTGGGAATAAAGGTGGTGGCAATTCGGAAGCTTATTGGAATGCAAAGAACACTGGGAATAGCATTTTTGCGACAATTAGAGGCTTCACTCATCAAGCTAGTCGCAAACTGTATTGGCCACACAATCAAGTGATTATCTTTGGTCGTGACCTGGCGAAAAAAGGAATTCAAGAATATCTTGACTTTTTTGTTCGAGACCAAGAAACTCGCCTTGGGGTGTGGATATTGGTCGCTGACGATAAAGCAAGCGAAATTTTAGAAGTTAGGCCAAGTTTAGAAAAAACACCTGCAATCAGTTTAGACCATTTGTTAGAAGCGCAGGTGGCGACCTCTCAAACATCGGCTATTAAGCTCAATGAGTTTGTCAACCGCTTATTGAGTAAAACCACGGCACCCATTGCCGCTATGGTTAAAATCTCCAGTCAAGGAAGTGAGAAATCACTACTTGTGACAGGAACGGCTGTTTTCAAAGCAGATAAATTAATTGGAGAATTGAATATAACCGAAACTCTAGGCTTATTATGGATCATTAATGAAGTTAAGAGCGGGATCATCGATGTAGAATGTCCTGAAAGTAATGGAAAGGTTAGTCTCGAAATAATTCGTGCTAAGAGCAAGGTTACACCAGAAATTATCGAGAATAAAGTTCATTTCAAGGTTGAAATTGAAGAAGAATCAAATATCGGAAGCCAGTCTTGTTCAGATAACTTGGAACATCTAGATGCTATAGAGAAACTTGAAGAGGCACAAATTGCTGCCATAGAAAGTGAAGTCAGAGCTGCTTTAAGTAAAGCTAAAAGACTAAACGCAGATGTCTTTGGCTTTGGAGATATTCTCCATCAAAAACTTCCTAGCGAATGGAAGGAAATGGAGAGTATGTGGGATGAGGTTTTTCCTACGATTGAAGTTGAGGTATCCGTCGATACGAATGTGCGTAGATCAGGTTCTTCTAGAAAAGCAGTAGGACAGAAAGAGGAGTAAGATGATTGATGAAACTTGAAAAAGGAGAACTATCAAGTACGCAACTCATGTTTTTGGTGGCAGGGTTCATTCAAGGGTCACTGTTAACATTATCTTTCTCAAAGGAGGTTGTTAAACACGATATTTGGATAGCCGCGATTGCTTCGTTCCTGCTAAATTTACCTTTGGCGTTTGTTTACTTAACACTTGCCCTTAAATTTCCCGGTCAAAACTTAATCCAAATTAACGATAATATTTTCGGTCCTTATTTAGGTAAATTGGTGTCTTTACAATATATTTGCTTATTTTTTATGATTATCGCGGCTAATTTATGGTTTGTAGGTGATTTTATAATAACATTTTTCATGCCAGAAACCCCAATCTTAGTTGTCATGATCATGTTTACTTTCATCTGTGCTTGGGCAGTGCGGGCAGGGATAGAAGTTTTTGCTCGGATGAGCTTTTTGTTAGTCTTAATGACAAGCCTAACAGCTCTAATCACCTTTGCATTATTGCTTAAAGATACAAAGTTTAGTTACTTCTTGCCAATTTTTGAAGTGCCAATTTATGATTTTTTACATGGGACACATATTTTGATGGCAATTCCTTTTAATGAAGTTTTCGTTTTTACGATGGTAATCCCTTATGTCAACAAACTAAAGCAGGTTAAATCTTCTGTATTATATGGCTTAATTATCGGAGGAATTACATTCCTAATTGTTGTCATTCGAAATACGGCGGTACTAGGGCCTATTTCTAATATTGTTACATCTCCTTCTATGGAAACAGTACGTTTAATCGATATTGGAAAAATTATTAGTAGATTGGAAGCTATAGTGGCAATAGCGTTTTTAGTCACTATGTTTTTAAAGGTTGCCGTATTCTACTATGCGACTGTTTTAGGTATCGCCCAATTATTAAAACTTCGCTCCTATGTTCCCTTAGTTATTCCTATAGGTATTCTCGGTATCATAATTGCACTGTCTTATGAATCGTCCATTCAATTTATCTATACAGCGACTAATACCTACCCCATCTTCAGTTTGCCATTTTATGTTGTGCTGCCAGTGTTGTCATTGTTGATTGCTAAACTACGCAAGCTACCTAAGCAGAAGGAAAGGAAAGCTCAATGATCTTCTTGCTAATGAGTGTTTTTATAATTATTGTACTCTTTGAAGCTCCAAATCTTGTAAGGAATAAGCATTGGCGAGAACTAGTAGTCTTTTCTATTCTCCTTTTATTAGCATTCACACTTGCCTTACTCCAAACCTATGGAGTAAGAATACCTAACCCAGGCAAATTAATCGATTTTTTAGTAAGGGATTTATTGCATCTAAATTATGAGTGATATTTTTACTACGGTTAAAAACTATCTCCTTTTATCTTTAGGAGTTAGGCTATATCTTTCTTTTTGACTAGATAACAAGGGATTTTGGGGTTTCATGGCGAACTATAACCTATCTAGAAACAAAAATTGAGAAGAGGAATCGAGGAGCTAGAGGGGTTATAGAAAGTGGAACGTAAATATTGGATGCGTAAAACAACCTTGATCGGAATAATTGGCGTCTTTCTTTTAGTAGCGTCATCAATCCCTGTACAAGCTGAGAACTTACAACAGCAATTGAATCAATCAAAACAGCAAGCAAATCAATTAAACGAAGCCTTAAATGAACAAAAAGCGAAAGTAGCTGGTGTAACGTCCCAGGTTATAGCCTTGAAACAATCCGTACAGGCTTTAAATAACAGCATTGAGCGAGAACAAGCAAAGCTGAATGATGAGCAACAAAACCTTAAAAAGTTAGAAGATGAGCAGCAAAAACTGGAGGAGCAACGAGAAGAACATATTGAAACGTTAGGACAAGTTTTAAGGAATAATTATGAGGACGGGGTTACGACTTACCTTGCAGTTTTGTTTGAAGCTACTAGTTTATCCGATTTTATAGATCGTGCAGACAAGATTCAGATGATTGTAGGTGCCTACGATAAGTTATATGATAATCTAATCGTCTTAAATGAAACTATGAATAACCAAAAAGAGCTTATTAATCAAAAGAAGGATACGATTCAAGCCTCTATCCAGGATAAAACTCAAACTCAACAGTCTGTTCAACAGGTGTTAGACAAGCAAAAAACTATTCTTGCTCAATTAAGCACAGAAGAGAAAGCAGCTATGAATGCTGCTCTTTCCGCCCAGAGCAAGGTAAGTCGGATACAAAAATTGATTGAACAGGAAAAACTCGAGGCAGCCTATGCTGCTAAAGCTCCAACCCAGTCCTCCAGTGGGGCTAATTCTGGCGGAGGGGTCGCTGGAACTGTTAATGTTTCAGGTGGAGTGCAACAGATTTTAAATTATGCCGCTCAGTTTTTAGGTACACCCTATGTCTGGGGAGGTACAACCGCGTCACCGGGTTTTGACTGCTCAGGATACACACAGAGCGTATTCCGACAGTTTGGCGTAAAGTTGAGTCGAACTTCTGAGCAGCAGTATTTAAACGGAGTATCTGTTTCACAATCTGACTTGCGCCCTGGTGATTTAGTATTTTTCCATACCTATTCCTCGGGAGCTTCTCATGTTGGGATCTATGTTGGAAAAAATACCATGATTAATTCCTCCTCAGGAGGCGTTTCTTATGATGACATGACAGATTCTTACTGGTCAAAACGCTATCTTGGGGCTCGGCGTGTCATTGCGCCCTAAATTGATCAATCAGAGCATAAGTATAATCGGCTTTGGAAACTTGGCTAGCGCTAAGCCATATACGCAGCCATGATTCAAACAGAACGTTCGAGATTAGTGCTCTGATATGGATGGCAAGGCGCCGAGAGGTGGCACATAGACATAAAGTCTGACTAGTATTATAAGGAAAGGGTTCCTATGTTGATTTAGTTATCAACATAGGAACCCTTTCCTTGCTTTAGGTTAGATTATTTTTAAGTAAATAACTGTCGGAACCAAGTTTTCATCATCAGATCGATATTCCCTGAGTTTGAATGAGGTAGCTTTGGAATTATTTTCGACATTATATGTTATAATAAATCAAATTCATGCTAAATCATCCGTAGAGGTTGCCTTGCCGTGTTTTTTCACTTTTCTTAAGGAGGATAGGTTTTGAAAGTACTTGCAATTAATCCAGGTTCAACATCCACAAAAATCGCTGCTTACGAAAACGAAACTTGTCTTTGGAAACAGGTCATTGATCACCCAGCAAGTGAAATTAACGCTTTTACTTGTTTAGGAGATCAGTATGAGTATCGAATTGCTCAGATTTTACAAGTGCTTGACAATCAAGGAACACCGTTGGATGTTTTTGAAGGGATCGTAGGACGAGGCGGTTTACTTAAGCCCCTAGTCGGAGGCACCTACTTGGTGGATGAATTCCTTGTGAATACACTACATCAGGCACCAGGTGGTGAACACGCATCTAATTTAGGTGGAATCATAGCATATCACCTGGGACAGAAGATTAATGTCCCAGTTTATATCGTTGATCCCGTTTCGGTTGACGAAATGGAGCCGGTGGCAAGGCTTTCGGGACTTCCTGAATTATCCCGATTAAGTCAATCTCATGCTTTAAACATGAAGGCGGTTGCTCGCAAAGTTGCTCGAATGCTTGGAAAAAATTACTCTGAGGTGAATCTAATTATTGCTCATTTAGGTGGAGGGATTTCGGTAGCCCCCCATCGCAAGGGAAAAATGGTTGACGTTAATAATGCTAATAATGAAGGACCGTATTCCGTTGAACGTTGTGGTACATTACCATGTTCTCAACTTGTCAAACTATGTTATTCCGGTAAGTATACGGAGAAGGAAATGCATGCCAAAATCCTCAAAGAAGGCGGTTTATTCGCTTATCTTGGGACTAAGGATGCACGAGAAGCTGAAAAACGTGTGGATCAAGGAGACCCGTATGCAAAGCTTGTATTAGAAGGCTTATGTTATCAAGTAGCAAAGGAAATTGGAGCGATGGCCACGGTATTATTGGGTGAGGTAGATCAGATTGTCTTGACTGGTGGGCTGGCTAATTCAGAGTTTATTATTCGAGAAATCATTCGACGAGTATCGTTTATTTCCCCTGTAATTGTGATTCCTGGAGAAGAGGAAATGGAAGCATTAGCACTCGGTGCCTTGAGGGTCCTTCATGGTGAAGAGCAAGCTTTAACCTATAAAATATAACTGGGTTTAGAAAATGGGGTGAAAGAATGCGCTTTAGCGGGTTTGATGCTTTATTCGACAGAGCAAAAAGTATAGGCCGGGCAAAAGTTGCCGTAGCAGCGGCTGCAGATAAAGAAGTCATGGAAGCTGTTAAATTAGCGGAAAAAGAAGGACTAATTACTCCAATTCTCATTGGCGATGTTGAACAAATTAAACGACTGGCGTTTGAAATTGGATTAGGCTTGGAAAGAACGGAACTGATTCACGAACCAAATTCCCTGAAAGCTGCTCACAAAGCGGTTGATGCCATTGTAGATGGTAACGCTCATTTCTTAATGAAGGGACTAATTAATAGTTCGGATTTTTTGCGAGCAGTGCTTAGGTCAGAACGAGGACTTCGAACTGGACATTTGCTTAGTCACTTAGCTGCATTCCAAGTACCTGGGTTTTCTAGGTTGTTGTTTGTAACAGACGGTGGAATGAATATCGCTCCTAGCTTAGCTCAGAAAAAGGAAATATTAGAAAACAGCTTACTATATTTGCAGGGGATCGGAATGGATTTGGTGAATGTCATTATTTTGGCTGCTAATGAAATGTTGGATTCAAAAATGCCTGCTACAATGGATGCGCAGGCGCTAGCTGAGATGAGTCGAACAGGAGAATTCCCAGGTGCGATCGTGGAAGGCCCGTTGGCTCTTGATGGAGCGGTAAGTGCAGTCGCCTTAAAACACAAGGGAATTAGCAGTCAGATCAATGGAGATGTTGATTTGATTTTAGCTCCTACAATAGAAGTGGGAAATGTCTTGGGTAAATCGATGGTTTATTTTGCCGGGGCGACTATGGCGGGGATTGTACTTGGGGCCCAGGTTCCCATTGTACTGACATCGAGGAGTGACACACCAAGGAACAAGTTTATGGCCTTGACTATGGCTGCATTGTGTCGATAGATCTCTTGCAAATATCAAAGTGCGCAAGCTTATTAATTTCATTCACTCACTTTTCGAATCCTTAGTATCAATTTGCTCTTTCAAACGCCCCGCCCGTCGAACTGCATCCCGGAGCAAAAACTCAATGTGGGCATTGGCACTTCGAAACTCGTCTGCTGCCCAACGCTCTAGAAGTGCATAAAGTTTGGGATCAAGTCGTAAAGGGAACTGTTTTTTTGTTGCCATAGTTTATCCACATCCAATGTAAAGCTACTCATAATTTGACTAACAAATGACTTATAATATTTAAGAGTGTACACCTTGGCATATTGCAAAGCCAAGGTTTATTAAATACTTTTTACTTTTTAATACATTGTTCCAGTATTAATAACAGGTTGGGCTGAACGTTCGGAAACGATTGAAACGAGTAGATTATTTATCATAGCGGCCTTGCGCTCTTCATCAAGTTTAACAACACCGTCATTTTCGATTCTTTCAATAGCCAACTGAACCATACCGACTGCACCCTCGACAATGATTTGGCGGGCTGAGAGGATGGCAGAGGCCTGCTGGCGCTGAAGCATGGCGCCTGCGATTTCGGTAGCATAAGCTAGGTGGGTAAGACGTGCTTCGCTCACTTCCACTCCGGCAAGCTTAAGTCGTTGTTGGAGCTCGCTCATTAATTCAGTGGATACCTCTTCAGGATTACCCCTTAAAGAAAAACCTTTTCCTTCAAAATTATCATATGCGTAACGCGTTGCTACGTGGCGCAAAGCAGTTTCACTTTGAATTTCTACGAATTCTTCATATTTCTCGACATCAAAAATTGCCTTAGCAGTATCAACGACCCTAAAGACAACGACGGCAGCAATCTCAACTGGATTACCTTCGATGTCATTGACTTTGAGAGTTTTGCTGTTGAAATTACGCACCCGTAAAGAAACTCCTTTGCGTATAGCTAATGGGACACTTAACCATAGACCAGGCTCGCGGATCGTTCCGAGATAGCTTCCAAAAAAGACTAAGGCATAAGACTTATTAGGTTGCACGACTAATATGCCAGTTGCTAGGAAAATGGACAGAATAATTAGAGGGATACCCACTAAGTTTTTTTGCACGACTAAGGAAATTCCGCCGATCATGAGGGCAAGCATAAGAATCAGAGCAAGATAACCATTGACAGCCCAAGCTTTCTTTTCAATCATGTTAATTCCTCCTTGAATTCATATTGATACTAACATGATATCACATTTGGGCTATATGTAAAGTGTTCCTTGTGCTCATCTTAAACTGAAAGATTTACCAATAAAGGGGAGTTGTATTTGTGTTTTACATATAAAGGACCGAGGCTAATTTTGCCCCGGTCCTTTATATATTGATTTTTGATTAAGACTAGATAAAGCAATGATAGAAAATGAACCATTGAATTAACCAGTTTGGTTACATAACCACAATTGTGTAAAACAATAAAAAATCCCTCGTCTTGAACGGCATCTACAAGTCTTTTAACATATTGCGAGGAAAATTCATCACACCAATCGGGGGGCAGGAGCCCAGCGCTAGGTTCAGCCAAGAGTACCCATTAGCTCCAATATCTTTATAAGCTTGAGCATACTTGATGCTGTACTGAATGCATTTTTCCAGCAAAATATGCACAACTTCTGAGTCCTTCTTAACGGATTTCAAGGTTTTTTCCAATCCCATTCACACAGCTGCCAGGGAGAAGGGACCCAGCATTCCACCAAAAGTTGGACGATCAGTAAAATACTCTGCAGCTAGTTCTGCCCCTTTGAGAAATAAGAACCCATTTGCAAAAAAAGCTAATAAACGTTTGCAACAGTATATTTTGCTAAAGACATCGGATAGCACTTTATAAAAATGAATTATTATAAGAGGGGTTTCAAAAAAACTTTTTAAATTAGGCTTAAAATTATTAATTAGTTCTAGTTACTTAAAATTTTCTTATAAAAACACCTCAAATCCTAGGAACTTATTGTTAAATTAAAGAATTGTTCTAAAATTGAAAATAAAAAAACGCACTTTGGGTATATGGCTGAAAGCCAATCCCAGAAGAGCGTCATTGCCCAAAAGTAAACGCTCTTCCGGACAAATAGGCTAAACCTATCCCGAAAGAACGCCAATGTCAAAATAATCACTTTAATAATAACAACTAGAAGTAATTAAGGCAACCAAACTATCCTTTTGATAACAATATATGAGAAATATAAACTTGTCAAGAGGAAAAAGTTAAAAATTCAATTAATTATTTTTGTATAATTACACATTGTATACAGTATATTGTAAATACTGTTAAAGTCAGAGGATGAAGTGGAATATTACGAGTATAAAACTCAAAAGGGTCTTTTTAATAGTGAAATTGCAATTAGGGGGAATAACCATGTTTAAAGGTCCTCAACCAACTTTTCCGGCTCAGCATCAGGAACAACAACCTGGAATAGAATCCTCAATGAATCCTTTACCTGCCGCGGAGGATGCAAGTTATGTCGGAAGCAATAGGCTAAATGGAAAAGTCGCCATTATTTCAGGGGGAGACAGCGGAATTGGTCGTGCGGTGTCCATCGCTTATGCCAAAGAAGGTGCCGATCTTGTACTAGTTTACCTGAATGAACATGATGACGCTACTAATACAAAAGCACGTATAGAACAGTTGGGTCACCGGTGCATTGCTGTAGCAGGAGACATCGGAGATGAGCTCTTTTGTCAAAAAGTCGTTGATCAAACTGTACAGACTTTTGGAAAACTTGATATCTTAGTCAACAATGCTGCAGAACAACATCCGCAAAATAGTTTGTTAGATATCACTAGCGCACAGTTAGAAAGAACCTTTCGTACGAATATTTTTGGTTACTTCTATCTAACTAAAGCAGCCTTGCCTTATCTAAAAGCAGGTAGTGTGATTATAAATACTGCCTCCATTACCGCCTATGAAGGGCATGATCAACTCATCGATTATGCTGCGACTAAAGGGGCAGTGGTTTCCTTCAACCGTTCTCTGTCAGAATCGCTCTCTAAATTGGGGATTCGGGTTAATGGTGTCGCGCCGGGTCCAATCTGGACACCATTAATACCTGCTTCTTTTCAAGCAGACCAAGTGGCGACTTTCGGAAGTACAACTCCTATGCAACGTGCAGGGCAACCGAAAGAGCTAGCTCCGGCCTATGTCTTTTTGGCCTCTGCAGATTCCTCTTATATGTCTGGACAGATGCTTCACATCAATGGGGGCACGATTATCAATAGCTAAAACTTTTCTACATGGACTATGCCTCTAGCTTAGAATTTCGGAAACATCCTCTGAAGATAAACACAAACTCAGCAACAAATAGGGCAGGAGAAATCTCCTGCCTATTTGTTGACTTGTTATTTTCTAAAATGAGTCAGAAATGACTGACTAGAGTCTTTAGGACTTGACCTTTTGTAAGGATTGAGATAAGTTAATTAAAGAACAAGGATGATCTAGTCAGTTTAGATTTATTTTAACATTAAAGTCCTTGCTTTCATTCACACATGGGGGGTGGATCGGATTGATCGCGTGGACTCTAAATCCGCGTAGGCGGGTGAAACTCCCGTACTCCTCGCCAATACATTCAAGAGGTGAGCTGAGTGAGCATTACATGGACGCAGATTCAAAAACAACGATTACAAGAACTAAACGCTAGTGAAGTACTGCAAGAGATGTATTTCGAGTCTCAGCAAGAACGGGATCGCGCTTATCAGGGGCAAGAACATCTTTTGGTGGTTAGAGGAAAACATAAGTTACACGAAATGTTAGAGACCAAAAGACGTCCGTCCATAAGTATACTTGAACAACAACTCGTAGAAGCTTTAACGCAAAAGGGATTCGTCCAGGTTCTCACTCCAACGATTATTTCTAAAACAGCCTTAGCAAAAATGTCGGTATCTGATGATCATCCGCTTTTTTCTCAAGTATTCTGGCTTGACTCTAAGCGATGTCTACGACCATTGTTGGCTCCCAATTTATATACATTATGGAGAGATTTATTGCGTATTTGGGAAAAACCAATACGTATCTTTGAGATCGGGACTTGCTATAGGAAGGAATCAAAAGGTTCCTTACATCTGAATGAGTTTACTATGCTTAATCTGACTGAATTAGGCTTACCTGAGGATCAGAGGCATCAAAGGTTGGAAGAGCTTGCAGCTCTGGTCATGGATACCGTCGGTATTGTCGATTATCAGTTAGAATCAGAGTCTTCCGTTGTTTATGGAGATACATTAGATGTTGTTAAAGGGATCGAATTAGGTTCAAGTGCGATGGGTCCCCATGTACTGGATGAGCAATGGGGAATTATTGATCCATGGGTTGGTATAGGATTTGGTCTAGAACGATTGTTAATGATTAGGGAAGGATCCCAGAATGTACAAAGCATGGGCAGAAGCCTTTCTTATCTTAATGGTGTGCGTTTAAACATCTAATATACTGACAATGGATTTAGTTTTATGGTTTGTAATAATTAATTGCCATAAACAAAAAACCCAAAATTTGAAAATCTTATAAAAAAGGGTTCAGTGATATGACACTGAGCCCTTTTTTATACTAAAAAAGCAATTAAACAAAAGAAGGTAGTTTCAATGATAGATTCTAAAACCTCTGAGTTAGATGTGATCCTGAAGAAAGCTATACTAGAGAATCCTTTGAGCAGAGAGGATCTTTTGTTTCTTCTTAACGCCGGGGCGAATGTTGTAACCTCAGTTATCCCCCCACATTCTGGTTTGGCCGGAGTGTCCAATCACTCTCTTGACATTGAAGACGGAAACAGAACAATAAGTAAAATTACTCCTGTACTAGCTAAGCAGGGATTGGTTTCGGCAAGTAGAGAAGATTATGAAGAATGGGTTCTGAAGCGTAAGAATCATATAATTCCTTGGAGAGGAGCTTTTGTATGAGGGTAGTTGTTGTTGGGGGTAAGCTACAAGGAGTCGAGGCAGTGTATCTTGCCAAGAAGGCTGGATGGGAAGTTATCCTTGTTGATAAGGATACTAGGGTTCCGGCGGTTGAGCTTTGTGATAAATTCTATTCAATTGATATTACAAAAGTCTTAGAGTGGATACCATTTCTCAAAGATATTGATTTAATTATTCCTGCATTGGAAAATAAAGTCGCACTAGATAGCCTTGTAAGAAGTGCAAAGTATGCCAATGTTCCTTTGATGTTTGACGAGGATGCTTATGCTATTTCTTCTTCGAAAATTAGATCCAATGAATTGTTTGCCCACATTGGAGTACCTGCCCCAGTTGCTTGGCCAGAGAGTGGTTTCCCGATTATTGTAAAACCTTCAGGAACAAGTGGGAGTGAAGGAGTTGTGAAACTACAGAGTAGTCATGAATTTGACCTCTTGTTTGAAAAGGGTATTAAGGACTGGATCATTGAGGAATATCTGGAAGGTCCTTCCTATTCGCTAGAGGTTATCGGTTATTCGGGAGTCTATAAAGTATTAAAAATTACTGAATTGCATATGGATCAAGACTATGATTGCAAACGAGTAATGGGTTCAGATGATCTATCAGATCAACTTAGGAAAGAGTTTGAAAAGATTGCATTAAGCTTAGCTAAAAGTTTGAATCTAAATGGGATTATGGATGTTGAGACAATACTACACGGTGGTCAGTTAAAAGTTCTTGAAATCGATGCTCGGCTTCCGAGTCAAACTCCTATTGCAGTCTATCATGCCTCGGGCATTAACATGTTAGAAATCCTCGGTAAAGCCTTTGCTCTCAATAAGCCCTGGCAAGAGTTTGAGATTGATGAAAAGCGGGGTGCCATTTTAGAACATATTCGTGTTGGAAATGATTTTCTTGAAGTTGCTGGTGAACATATTATGGCGGATGCTGGCCCACTCTATCTTTATCCGGATTTCTTCGGAACACATGAGGCAATAACTAACTATTCACCAGGTAAAACACAGTGGGTAGCAACCATAATTATAACCGGGGTAGACCTGAAAGATGCTTGGGATAGACGATGTTCAGTCATTCAAGCAATTAGAAATGAATGGGGTATCCGACATTATATAGATCGCTATCCAAGCTATGAAGAGAGCACTAAGGTTATCCAATCGTAAGACTCCCACTTCAAGTGGGAGTGGGAGTGGTACCCCGTACTCTGCTTGTCCTGCAGAGAACGTTATAGAGCCAAAGCATATTACGAGAGATACAAAGATTGCTGCACCTGGAATCCCTTTGGGAGTCCAGGGAATAGGGTTAGAGCAATTTTTTAAAGAACGGTTGCTTCATGATTCTTTGCAAATCGGAGTAGCCACAATGCTATGGGATGTTTTGTAGTATCTAAGTTTTATGAAAATGTTCTAATATGTGGAATTATAGTATGGATAGGAGATGAGAATGATGTCGATAGATTCTTCAAAAAAACGTTATTATCGTAAGAATGTAGATTTTTTTAAATTTGTTGAAAAACTTAAATTGTGGCCTTCAAGAAGTGGGACATTACATGGTATTAAAAGCATGACGATTAGAGGGCATAGAGCTGAAATTATTACTCATTGCAATGAATCATTTCAAATTTTTAATTCTAAAAATAGTCGAGCTGCACGTAGCCTTAGAAATAAATTATTTTTTAAGGCTTGCGGTACTTGTAAAATTCCAAATTGGAAACTGGAAAAATACTCATCAACATTTGTTAATCAAAACTATGGATCTCGTTTATAATTACAAGGTCTTTTCGTTAGTAAGAGTCTATATTATTGCAATATTTATTACTTTATCCAGTTTAAGACACTCACTTATTATAAGTGGGTGTCTCATGATTTATCTTTTTGATTGGTGGCTCTCATTATAATTTATAGTTGTAAAGACTGACTAAGTCTTCTTAACTTGATTAGGAGTCAGTTTTATAGAGAAAAAGTCATGATTGACTTAGTGATTTTTCTCAGGTACAATTTTATACTAATTTTCTAAGTTTAGGAGATAATTTACTAATAATCTGTGATAAAATTAGATTAATTTGATTGTTTTAATCTAAACTAAGTTGGCATGAAACTTATAAAGGTAGCAAGTTCAGTTAAGCAAATTTCGAGGAGGAACTACAAACATGTTAGTAGTTGGAGAATTAATTAATGCAAGTCGTAAGGCTATCGGTGAGGCCATCAAAGCACAAGATGCTGAATATATCAAACAGGTGGCAAAGGATGAACATGACGCTGGTGCAGATTTCATTGATGTCAATGCGGGAATCTTTGTTGGCAAAGAATCAGAATATCTTCAATGGCTTGTAAAAACAGTTCAAGAAGCGGTAGATGCACCGTGCTGTATTGATAGTCCAGATCCAAAAGCGATTGAGACTGCTTTATCTGTACACAAAGGCATTGCGATGATCAACTCCATATCCCTTGAAAAAGACCGTTATGATGCCTTGCTTCCGCTTGTTGCCGGTACTGATTTAAAAGTTGTGGCACTTTGTATGAGTGACGAGGGAATGCCCGAAACAATGGATGCTCGTTTGAAAATTGCTGAAAGACTCCTTGACGGACTCGTGAAAAACAACGTGCTACTTGAAAATATTTATGTGGATCCGTTGGTTCAGCCACTCTCAACAAACAATACCTTTGCTGTTGAGTTTATTAATTCAGTAGAGGCTATTATGACTCGTTTTAAAGGAGTCCACACGATTTGCGGACTGTCAAATGTATCCTATGGGTTACCAGTACGTAAATTTATGAACCATGCCTTCGCCATTATGGCTATTGGTAAAGGTCTAGATGGTCTTATTATCAACCCCTTAGATAAGATGATGATGGCAAGCTTGGTTACTGCTGAAGCGCTTGCAGGACGGGACGACTATTGTGTTAACTACCTTAAAGCATTCCGTAACAAGCAATTTGAGTTCTTAGGTTAATATTGTCAGGCAAATAAGATCCCCTTCTCTTAATAAGAGCAGGGGATCTTATACAATATCTTGTCAATACCCAGGGAAAACTTGCGAATTTTCTGGATAAGATAGGATTGAAGAAGGAAAAACAGTAGAATAGATCGAATCCATATATATAAGATGTCGAATTCATATAAATAGGCTAAGGTATCTTTGGCCGTTCTTTGTGCTCTGCTTCATCTTTAGCTTTAGGAATTTATTATTATAAAAAGCTTGCAGGAGGTAATCATGGAAATAAAAATACTCCCAAATCGAGTCATTGCAACCAAAGATGCTGAAACTCTAATGGAAGCTCTCATACGTCATCAACTTCCCGTAGATAATATTTGTAATGGTAAAGGAACATGCGGTAAGTGTAAAGTCCGAATGATGGGAAATATTTCAAAGCCAAGTGCGCAAGATTTAAAACACCTTAATGAGGTTGAAATCCAGGCGGGATTTCGACTTGCTTGCACAGTGATTCCCGAAGAGGGAATGGTCATTGAACTAAATTTTGTAGAAAGTCAGGATCGAAAAGAAAGTGCTCTCTTAGGTATGAAGGTAGCTACCTTAGATCCGCGGATTGAAAAGATCTGTGTGACAATCAGTAAGCCTTCACTTGAAGATGAGAGGGGAGACTGGGATCGTCTGGTGGATGCTCTTAGCACTTCCTCGGGGAGGATTTATAACTACCCAAGTCTGCATGTCCTAAGTAAAGTGTCGGATGTTTTGAGAGCGGAGAATTATGTCCTAACGATTACGGTTTTTGAAAATGAGATATTGGAAATTGAGCAGGGAGATACTACGAAGAGATTGTATGGAGTTGCGGTCGATATTGGGACAACCAGTGTTGGGTTGGCCTTATATGACTTGATCGAGGGTGAACTGCTAAAGGTAGTCTCAGTTGAGAATGAGCAGACAGCGTATGGTGCAGATGTAATTTCCCGTATTTCATTTGCAAAAGATAGCAAAAAGAATGCGTTGGCAATGCGTAGTGCCGTTAGAAGAACGATTAATCATTTGTTGAAAGAACTAGAGTCCAAAACTGATGTTCGCAAAGAGGAGATCATCAAGATGTCTATTGTAGGTAACACTACTATGCATCATCTCTTACTCGGCTTGGATGTATCTCACTTAGCAGTTTCGCCCTTTGTTTCCGTATGCAATAGACCGTTAGAATTCTCAGCTCACGAAATAGGAATAGAAATCAATTCCCAAGCGAAAATTTTTCTCTTGCCGAACATAGGGAGTTTTGTAGGCGGAGACACAGTAGGAGCTATTGCAGGAGCGCCTGAGGTTCTAGAGCAAGGGAATCACTTGCTTATCGATTTAGGTACTAACTGTGAATTATTTTTGAAAACAGATAACATAATGATGGCCTGTTCTACAGCTGCTGGACCAGCCTTTGAAGGAGCGGGAATAGCCTATGGAATGAGGGCTAAGCAGGGAGCCATAGAAAGTGTAAGCATTACTGAAAGTGGCGTGAACTGTGAAGTAATCGGAGGACAGGAACCCATTGGGATTTGTGGATCAGGTCTTATCGAAGCGATTGATGAGATGAAAAGAGCTGGAGTGATTAATAAACAAGGGAAGATCGTTGTTCCTGAAACAGCGGATAATCTTTCCGCTGAGGTACGAAATCGAATACGGACTGCTGGAAAAGCACGTGAATTTGTCTTGGCATATGGAACAGATCAAAGATCGGATGTAACTATCAGCCAAAAGGATGTAGGGGAATTACAACTGGCTAAAGGGGCAGTTTGCGCAGGAATTAAAACTTTGGTTGAATTGGCGGGCATCAGTGTTGCAGAGTTGGATTCAGTTATATTATCCGGAACCTTTGCGACTTATCTCAAGGCTAATAACATTTTAAATATTGGTCTCGTACCAGATATTCCACCTGAAAAAGTTAAAATGGTTGGGAATGCGGCTCATGTTGGTGCAATACGGACACTTCTTAATCATCAAGAGATGGACATGACAGAAGAATTATATAGGAAGATTGGTCATATTGAATTAGGTGGTAGTGCCACATTTTCTAACTATTTTATGAATAGTTTATACCTTGAACGATTAAGTTGAGTAAAAGTTACGAAAAAACTGAAAATGTCTTAAATTATTGTCCAAGAAGAGTTATAATGGTTAGAGAATAAAAGGACAATATCCAGAAAACTAACTAATAGGTGATAAGGGAGAGGAACTGAGGAATGGAAAATAAATTCAAAGAGTCGTTGCTTGACAAAAACACGCTATCTGTGACATGGGAACTTGTACCTGGAAGAGGAGCCAATGAAAAAGCTCAAATAACTGCGATCGCCTCGGCAGAACAAGCAGCTAAAGGTGGTAGGGTACATGCACTTACTATCACGGATAACCCTGGAGGTAATCCAGCAATTCTTGCTGATTATTTAGGAATGGAGATCCTCAAATTAGGGATTGAACCATTAGTTCATTTTACATGCAAGGATAAGAATCGGAACCAAATGGAAAGCCAACTTTATGCTTTAGATCGTGCAAAAGTACGTAATCTCTTAGTTATGACGGGAGACTATACGTATTCAGGATTCAAAGGACGCCCTAAACCAGTTTTCGACCTAGATCCTTCTAATACTTTACAACTAATAACCGAGATGAATAAAGGGTTAGAAGTTCCAGGTATGAAGGGACCAACCTATCATGCTCCCAGTGATTTTTTTGCTGGCGCGGCTGTTTCACCTTTTAAGTCTACTGAGGCTGAGCTGATGGTTCAGTATTATAAACTGAAAAAGAAAATCCAAGGCGGCGCTCAATTTGTTGTCACACAACTGGGGTATGATGCTCGAAAATGCCACGAAGTCATACAGTTTTTAAAGGTTAATAAACTTGACATACCTGTTGTGGGTAATATTTACGTTCTCCCTTATGGAGCAGCAAATGTTATGAATCAAAACAAGTTACCTGGTTGTGTCGTCACAGACAAACTTTTAGCAGAACTCAATGAGGAAAAAAGCGCCCCAGATAAAGGGGTTGGTCAACGGATGTTGAGAGCAGCAAAATTGTACGCGATCTTAAAAGGTATAGGCTGTGCTGGAGTTCATATCGGCGGGCATAATCTTAAATACGAGCAATTAGAATATATTCTTGACAAAGGGGAGGAACTTAGTCCGAACTGGCAAGATCTAGTCAAAGAATTCGATTATCCTCAAACAAATGGCTTCTATTACTTTGAAAAGGACGAGAAAACGGGGCTAAATACAGATCGACCTACAAATCGTGATAGTCGCCCCTTAGATGCACCCGCTGGTGCTATGTACTCGATGATGAGAGGGATGCATGGTCTCTTGTTCACACCTAATAAGAAGCTTTTCCCTGTGATGCGTTCGATGTATCGTGCTGCAGAAGGTAAGAAAAAGGCTGAAAAGAGATTACATGCTGTTGAGCATCTTGCGAAAGTCGTCATGCTTGATTGCAAGGATTGCGGCGATTGTGCTATGCTAGATCTAGCTTATCTCTGCCCAATGTCCCAGTGTCCCAAAAATCAACGCAACGGCGCTTGTGGTGGAAGTTTAGATGGTTGGTGTGAAGTTTTCCCGAAAGAGAAGAAGTGCGTTTGGGTTAGAGCTTATGCAAGACTCAAAAAATATGGGGAAGAATCATCCTTAGATGTTCCGCCAGTGCCACCTGCTAACTGGGATTTCTATCAGACTTCCTCTTGGTCTAATTTCTTCCTAGGAAAAGACCACTCAGCACCTATCCTAGGTATCAAGCGCCCAGAAAGCAAAATTAAGAAGTAGTTTTTTAAGGTCAGGGTCTTGATTTTGACCCACTACATTCAATCTGAAAATAATATTTTGGAGGAGCATATTTATGGCAACAGGAGTTATCAAAGCTGGAGCTTGTGGTTTTACGATTAATGTAAAAGCCGAAAGTGGGGACAAGCATAAAGTAAAACTTGAGATCACAAGTGACTGTCCGAATTACCAAAAAATCGCTGCAGAGCTTCACGAAGTCGATGCCTTCCAAGAGATTTTTCAGAAACTTCATATGGGGAAAGTTTATGAAGTATTTGCCAAGCATAGCCCACACCCTAGTTGTCCAGGTGTTTCGGGGATTATGAAATCGATAGAAGTAGCAGCAGGGTTGGCTCTGCCTCAGAATCCAAGTATTAGTGTTACCAAAGAATAATATTTATATTATTGGAAAGACGCAAAGGCCCAGGGATGGTTGATAAGATTGTCCATGGGCTTTTTCTACGTATCGACTGCTTTTTGTATCGTAACTACATTAACCACCTTCCAGCCATTACTGCACCTGAGCCACTTTTTTCGACAACGGCCTTTCTGTTCCGTTTACCTCGTTAACAACGTTGGTCAGGAAGAGAAAAGTAGGTGAACTAGTTCAACTAAACTTGGGGTATGATTTTCGAAAAAAAGGGGCTGAAACAAACAAGAAATAAGTTTGTTTCAGCCCCATAAAAGATCCTGTGCAATCGGGTACTAATTTTGTATCATGTGTTATTAAACATTAGAGCTTAAATAACATATCAGCATATGTGGGAAGCGGCCAGAGTTCAGCGTCAACAATCGTCTCGAGCTTATCTCCGTCTACCCTGAGAGTTCCCATGTTCTTAAAGACGACATCTCGGTAATAAACAGCTTGTTCATAGGCATCTGTCAGAGATGTGGCTTCTTTAGTGACAGTTTCAAGAGTGCTTAGGTTTGAGTTTAGTGAAACTAAGGTTGAGCAGAGATCAATCAGGAGGTTTTCTTGGACAGATACATCGACAGCGCTTGAAGCGGACCTAATGGCATTGATCGATTTAGCTAATTGAGTAGAATATTTGACCGCGGCAGGGATAATTGTATGCTTAGCCATATCGATCATGGTAAGCGCCTCAATATTAATCTGTTTGGAATACTGCTCTAAACTGATTTCATAGCGAGATTCTAATTCTGTTTTATTTAATACTTGATGTTTTTCATATAATTGGATTGTGGTCTCTCGTAACAGAACTAGTGCCGATTCAACAGTGGAAGTAATATTAGGAAGTCCGCGTTTTGTTGCTTCTTCTACCCATTCATCTGAATAGCCGTTGCCATCAAAGAGGATTCGATTATGGTTGGTGGCAGTTTCTTTGAGTAGTTGCTGAAGGACTTGATCAAAGTCTTCTGCTTGTTCAAGACGATCCGCAAATTGGGAGAAGACTTCAGCAAATATCGTATTGAGTACTACGTTAGGACCTGAGATGGATTGAGAAGATGCTACCATTCTGAATTCGAATTTATTGCCAGTAAAAGCGAAGGGGGAAGTGCGATTGCGGTCTGTAGAGTCTTTATGGAAGGCGGGCAGGGTGATTACACCGCTCGCTAACTTCTCACCTTGAAGGGAACGAGTGACTTCCCCATTTTGCAACTGATTAAAGATATCTGTGAGCTGTTCACCTAAAAAAATAGATATGATGGCTGGAGGGGCTTCGTTTGCACCAAGACGGTGGTCATTCCCAGGAGTAGCTGCTGAAAATCTGAGTAATTCTGCATAATCATCGACGGCTTTAATAATGGCACATAAGAATGTGAGAAATTGCAAGTTTTCATGAGGAGTATTACCGGGATCCAAGAGGTTAAATCCATCGTTTGTGGATATTGACCAGTTGTTGTGCTTTCCAGACCCGTTGACTCCTGCAAAGGGTTTTTCATGAAGCAAGCAAACCATGTCATGGCGCAGGGCAACCTTTTTCATTGTGTCCATAACAAGCTGATTATGGTCGGTGGCGATATTTGTAGTCCCAAAGATGGGAGCCAACTCAAATTGCCCGGGAGCTACTTCGTTATGTTGAGTTTTGGCAAGAACTCCAAGCTTCCACAAATCAATATTTAAGTCATGCATAAAGGCAGCTACTCGAGTTTTTAAACTTCCGAAGTAGTGATCTTCCAGTTCTTGCCCCTTAGCTGACATGGCTCCGAAAAGAGTACGCCCTGTTAGCATGAGGTCCATCCGTTGGTCGAAGAATTTCTTGTCTACGAGAAAATACTCTTGCTCTGCTCCGACCGTACTAGTGACACGGGTTGACGTTGTATTGCCAAAGAGTCTTAATAAACGTAAAGCTTCTTTGGAGAGGGCCTGCATAGAGCGCAAGAGAGGTGTTTTTTTGTCAAGTGCTTCACCAGTATAAGAGCAGAAAGCTGTAGGAATACATAAGGTTAAGACACCGCCATCTTCTTTAAGAAAGGCTGGAGATGTGCAGTCCCAAGCTGTATAGCCTCTTGCTTCAAATGTAGCGCGAATTCCTCCGCTTGGGAAAGACGATGCATCCGGCTCACCCTTGATTAATTCCTTACCAGAAAACTCCATAACAACGCGACCATCATTGGTTGGAGAGATGAATGAATCATGTTTTTCCGCAGTGATTCCAGTCATAGGTTGGAACCAATGGGTAAAATGTGTCGCTCCCTTTTCAATGGCCCAATCTTTCATACTGTTGGCCACAACTTCAGCTACATCGGGATTTAGGGAAAGCCCCTCTTCAATTGTTTTGCGTAAAGATTTGTAGGTAGCTTTTGGTAAACGTTCTCTCATTATTGCGTCATTAAAGACGTTTTCCCCAAACATATCCATTGATTATTGCCTCCTTCTAGTTTTAGCTATTTTGTAAAAAACAAAAAAACGCTCCCCTAAAGATTATTCAATAAATCTTCAAGAGCGTCATTGCTCTATTTGAATACGATATAAACTTAACATTTTATTTATCAGTTGACAAGAGAAAAATTTAGAAGTATACAATATAAATTTTAATGAATTTAGGATGATCGTTGTTGGTATTACTAGACGAACTTTAACTGAAAAAATATGTAGAACGTTTTAGTATATATAATATTGGAAACTTGGTCTAAGGGATAAGTACTCGACAAATTCGATGAATGAAGTGACAAATGTAAAAAAAATTTTAAAAAAATTCAGAATCCTTTCTTTAAACCATGAATATTATTGAATAAAATCATTTGCTACGATCAATTCTAAATTAAGGTTAGATATTAGTGAAAAGGAGATTTGAGTCTATGAAAACTCAACGAGAAGATGCCTTGGCTCAGCAGAACAATGTAGTAGAAGTATGGCCCAAAGTTCTAGTCAGTGCCGACGAGCACAATTCTCAACAAGATAGTCTGAGTTTATTTGGCCCCTGTTGCACAGATGGGTGTCAATATTGTCGTCCAAATTGTCACGAGCAGACTGATAGCTCGAATTACCTTTGATTATCGATTTAATAAGAGTATCATTCAAATCTTTGAAGAATGTTTTTATATAGAATCAAATAATTAGGGATTAGCAATAGGCTAGTCCCTTTTGCAATAAAAGCTATCACAAGAGCAAATAAAAATAAAACTTGATAATGGATATTTAAACAAGACATACTAACTTTGAAAAGTTGAATATGTAAAAGGAGGGTGTAGAAAATGGTGTTTAGTGATTTTATGCTTCGAATGCTTAATCCCGTAACGGATTTACTTGTTTGATACTATGTTGACAGAACCTTATGCCAATAACACCTTAGTAATGATGACTAATAATTGAAAAATTGAAAAAGAGAGTTATAGCAGAGGCTGGAATGCGTGTTCAAACTGGTAAAGTGCTTACCTAATATTCCGCGCCACCCAACTAACATTATATGAAGGAAAATAAAGGATCAATTTAATCCAGAAGAATAAAGCCGCCACTTGGCTAAGAATTATTTACAAGTTTTTTTGCACCATGGATCCCCTTTCGCTATAATGAATGGGAATACATGGTGTATCTTTAATGGCCTTAAGAACTAGAATTGTAATATGAAAGGAAACTAAAATGATTGAAATTGGGACATTTTATAAACTCAAAATTGCAAATTTTACTGCCTTTGGTGCCTATTTAGATGCTGGCACAGGTGTTAGGCACGATAATATCCTTCTGCCTATTAAACAACTACCAGAGGGCGCTAAAGAGGGAGATGAATTAGAGGTTTTCATTTATCGAGATTCTGAAGAACGATTAATCGCCACGACTAGAAAACCACTGGCTAAATTAGGGGATTTAGCCTATCTTAAAGTGAATGCCAAGACGAAAATTGGGGCTTTTTTAGATTGGGGTTTAGAACGAGGTTTGTTTCTACCTTTTAAGGAACAAAAATATCCAATAGAAGTAGGAAAAAGTTATTTAGTGAAGGTTTACTTAGATAAGAGTCAGAGACTGAGCGCAACGACTGAAATATATGAATATCTAACCGCTAGTACGCCTTATCAGAAGAATGACAAAGTGGCCGGCACTGTCTACTCAGTGAACCCCGAAATCGGGGCTTTTATTGCTGTGGATAATAAGTACATGGGACTAATTCCTCTTAATGAGTATTTCACAGAACTTAAGGTAGGGGATCAAATTGAGGCTCGTGTTATACGAGTGCGGGAAGATGGCAAGCTTGACTTATCTCCCAGAGAACTGACGCATATCCAAATGGAAACCGATACTGTAAAAATCCTTCAAGGGATAAAGGACCACGATGGATTTTTAGCACTGAATGATAAAAGTAGCCCCATAGAAATCCAAAGTCGTCTTAATATGAGTAAGGCAGCTTTTAAAAGAGCTGTCGGCAAACTGCTAAAAGAGAACAAAGTGATCCAGACGGAAGGTGGTTTGAAAAAATTACCTAACCGATAAGAAGATAATTGTCCATTCAAGATGTATGCCATGCCATTTATATCGGTTGAGAGAAGTTGAGATTATGAAGATTATTGTAGATGCTGATGCTTGTCCAAAGTCAGTATTAAAGATTTGCAACCGGTTGGCCCGTGATTATGCTATTCCTGTTTGGACAGTAGCTAGTTTTAACCATAATATAATATCTGATCATCACGTTGTTGTTGGTAACTCTTCTCAAGAGGCCGATATCATGGTGGTAAATCTAGCCCAAGCAGGAGATGTGGCAGTGACACAGGATTGGGGTCTAGCGGCGATGTTATTGGGAAAAGAGGTAAGGTGTTTAAATCCACTAGGGAAAGAGTTTAACCCCGCTACAATCGAGTTTTTACTTGAGGAACGTGAGGCTAAAGCAAAATTCCGCAGAAATGGGGGCAGAACTAAAGGGCCTAAAAAAAGAATGCCAGAAAATGATCGTCAGTTTGAAGATTGTCTCCGGCAGTGCTTAAATAATTATATAAATTGATTTTTCAACACGATTATGTAAGAAAACTTAGCTAGCGCCAAGCCAAATTCATGTAAAAGTTTGCACTTTTGGTACAATTTGATTAAACTATGGTTAGAGGCCCGACGTTATCGGTGCCCCCTACTTATTTAAAAAACAATGGAGGTAAACAATGAGTACGGCAGTAGAAACAAAAGAATTCCAAACAGAGATCAGGCAATTGTTGGACATTGTTATTCATTCTCTTTATACTGAGCGTGAGATTTTCTTAAGAGAACTTATTTCCAATGCAGCTGATGCTATGGAAAAACTACGTTACACACAGTTGACAGGACCAGAGGTTAAGGATAAAGATGCAGCATTAGAAATCCATATTGATACAGATGATAACTCACATACATTAACTATTACGGATACTGGTATTGGGATGACCAAAGAAGAGTTGGTTGAAAATTTAGGAACTATTGCTCATTCAGGGTCCAAAGAATTTATAAAACACTTAAGTGCTAAAGGGGATCAAAAGGATCTTAACCTCATCGGACAATTTGGTGTTGGGTTTTATTCAGCCTTCATGGTGGCAGATAAAGTGACGATTTACACGCGCTCTTATCTTCAGGAGAGTGAAAGCTTTATCTGGGAATCTGACGGCGTAGGGAGTTATACAATTACCGAAGGGGAGGATCGCGTAAGAGGAACGAAGATGGTTCTCCACCTAAAAGAGGATGCCTTCGAATTTGCCAAGGAAGAAACCATCAAACGAGTTATTAAGCAATACTCAAGTTTTGTACCCTATCCTATCACGGTTAATGGGCAGAAAGTAAATACGGTTGACGCCCTTTGGACTAAAAATAAAAGTGAGATTTTGGATAATGACTATAATGAATTTTATAAGTTTATTGCTAATGCCCATGATGAACCACTCTTTCGTTTGCATTTTTCCTCAGATGCGCCCTTAAATATTAACACCTTACTATTTGTTCCTAAGGAGAACCTCGAACAATTTGGCTTCGGTCGCACTGAGCCAGGGGTAAGCCTGTATTGTAAAAAAGTTTTGATTCAAGAAAAGTCCAATGTTGTTTTGCCCGAATGGTTGCGCTTTTTAAGAGGGGTAATAGACAGTGAAGAGCTTCCTTTAAATATCTCCAGGGAAACCATGCAAGATAGTGCCTTGGTCAGTAAGCTTAACAAAGTAGTCACAAGTCGTTTCCTTAAATTTCTTGATGGGCAATCGACGTCTGAACCTGAGAAGTTCAAAGAGTTTTGGGAGAAATTTAACTTTTTCATTAAAGAAGGGGCGGCAAATGACTTTACACATCAAAAAGAACTCGTTAAACTTTTGCGATTTGAGTCATCGAACACCCAGGCTGGTGAAATAGTATCTTTGGCTGATTATGTTGGTCGGATGAAAGAAGATCAATCTGCTATCTATTATGTGAATGGTCCTTCTCGAGAAGTAATAGAGTCTGGTCCCTATCTAGAAATATTCAGGAACAAAGGTTTAGAGGTGATTTATACGTATGCCGCAATTGATGACTATATCTTTGGAGCGATCAGGGAATATGAAGGTAAGAGACTTATTTCTGCGGATGAAGCGGATTTGAATTTGGGTGATACTGTACAGCAGGATAGAAGTGAAGATGCTCTCCCAGAAGAAGATGTCTTGACCCTTACAAGTTGGCTCAAAGATGTTTTAGGGAGTAAAGTAACTGAAGTACGTGAATCGAAGCGTTTGGTTGATAGTCCGGCAGTAGTGCTTAGCCCATACGGAACGAACAGCATGCAGCGGATGATGCAGCTCGTCAATAAAGACCTTAACAACGTTGGTCCTAGTGTTTTAGAAATAAACTCAGCCCATCCGATGATTAAGCGTTTGGATACCGCTCGTAAAAACGAAGACTCGTTTGCAAAAATTGCGGCAGAACAGATATTCGAAAACGCACAAATCGCTGCGGGGCTAATCATTGATCCTAGAGGAATGGTGAATCGTCTTAATGAGATTTTAGAACGTGCCTTAGGATAAACTCTTCTCGTCATAGAAAGAGCTACTAGATTTTCGTAGCTCTTTCTTATCTATGATCGCAATACGATTATCTAATTGATCTATAAGAAATAAGAATTTTACAAGCTACCTAAAATTACTTAGACTGATAGTGATTATAAGAACAAATACATTTTTAATTACAGGTTTCATCATCCTTATGCTGTTAATAATTAGTTACTCCTAACGTCAAAGATGGTGCTCACATATTTTAATATGTAAAGGTAAGTCTTAGTTATAGGGAGTGTTGGGACACCTTATATGTGAAAACGTTCTCAGGGTAGGTCGATGTTGGATGAGGCCATATTCAACATCGACTGAATTGTGTTCGCAAAGTCACATTTATAATGTGGGGATTGAGCGTTCCTAGTAGGAATAACCAAAATGAAATCGCTATGAAACTACAAGGAGTGGTCAAATTGGACATGAAGTTTAATGAATTCTTGGAAGAAAAGAAATCCACTATTTCGACAAAATGGTTAGATACAATAATGGCGTCGTATCCCAATGATAATTCAGGTTTTTTAATGAATCAAAAGGATAGGTTTGCAAATCCGGTTGGTTACACGTTCACAAAAGGGATAGATGGTATCTTAGAAGTACTCGTTAAAGGGGAGGGGTTTACAGAAAACTTAACTTTTCTGGAGGATATTATTAAGGTAAGGGCGATTCAAGATTTTACGACCGCGAAGGCTATGGCATTTATCTTCCAACTCAAAACAATAGTTCGAGAAGAACTGGGAAAGGAAATAAGGCAGAACCAGATCTATGGTGAATTATTAGAGTTTGAATCAAAAATAGACGATCTGGCCCTAACTGCCTTTGATATATATGTGAAATGCCGAGAACAGATCTATGAACTAAGGACAGATGAGCTAAAACGGATGACCTTTACCCTATTAAAAAAAGCTAACTTAATGTCCGAGATTCCAGTTCAAGAATTTGAACACAAAGACCAAAAATAAAGGAAGGAGGTCGTAGAGTGAAAGTCTTGTTTTCTTTCCTCGCAGTCATCTTACTCATTGTAGTGGCCACCATGGGAGCGTTTATAACAAATTTGCATTATGTGTTTGGTATTATCATACCGTATATAGCCTTGGCTATGTTTGTAGGTGGATTTATTTATCGAGTTGTCAAATGGGGTCAGTCTCCTGTTCCGTTCCGAATTCCGACAACCATTGGACAGCAAAAGTCACTTCCATGGATCAAGCAAAATAAGATTGAAAATCCGACAAGTGCTTTTGGTGTTATTGTTAGAATGGCTATGGAGGTTCTCTTTTTTCGTTCGCTGTTTCGTAATACTAAGACTGAATTAAGGGAAGGGCAGAATGGCCCTGAACTAGCCTACGGCTCGGCAAAATGGCTTTGGTTAGGAAGTTTGTTCTTTCATTGGTCGTTCCTCATTATCATTGTAAGACATTTTAGATTCTTCTTGGATCCTATTCCGTTTTTTGTCCAAGCTTTGGAGAGCGTTGACGGAATGTTACAGATCGGCTTGCCTGCGATATACCTAACGGATGCATTTATTTTAGTTGCGATTTCGTTTCTATTACTCAGAAGATTTGTTGTTCCACAGGTTAGATACATCTCACTTCCTGCAGATTTCTTCCCATTATTTATGATTATGAGCATAGCAATCTCGGGGGTCCTGATGCGTTACTTCTATAAAGTAGATCTTGTCGCTGTCAAACAATTGGCAATTGGATTAGCTACTTTTCAGCCGGTTCTTCCCACAGAAATCGGTCCCATGTTTTTTATCCATATTTTTTTGGTAAGTATCCTTTTTGCCTATTTCCCAACAAGTAAGTTGATGCATATGGGTGGGGTTTTCATGAGCCCTACGCGCAATATGATTAGTAATAATCGTATGGTTAGACACATTAATCCTTGGAATCCCGAGGTAGAGGTTCACACTTACGAACAGTATGAAGATGAGTACAGGGTTAAAATGAAAAAAGCTGGTATACCGGTAGAAAAGGAGTGATCGTGGATGGCACCGAAAGTTAAACTTCCTAAGCCGGGAGAATTATCCCAGATAGATTTTAAAATTCCGGCAACGGATTGGATGGATACACCAGTTGAGTTCAAACCGGGTACCTATTGTTGGGGATCAAAAGAAAAAGACTTGTTAACACTAGGCCTACCTAACCCAAGACAGTGGTCGCCAGCCGACGAGGACTGGAAAATACCAGAAGGTTGGGAATCTACAATTTTAGAAGGAATGGCTGAACGACTTAGTAAGTATCGCTCTTTCAAGATTTTTATGGATATTTGCGTTAGATGCGGTGCCTGTGCTGATAAATGTCATTTTTATATCGCCACAGGTGACCCCAAAAATATGCCAGTTCTTAGGGCAGAACTAATCAGATCAATATACAAAAAGTATTTTACAAAATCAGGAAAGTTCCTTGGGCGTTTAGCTGGGGCGAGAGAACTCGATATGGACGTCTTAAAGGAATGGTGGTCTTACTTTTTCCAATGTACTGAGTGTCGTCGCTGCTCCGTATTCTGTCCTTATGGTATCGACCAAGCCGAGGTTACGATTATTGGTAGGGAACTTCTTAATTTAGTGGGTCTAAACATTGATTGGATTTCAGGACCAGTGGCGAACTGTTATATGAAGGGAAATCACCTAGGACTAGAGCCTCACGCAATTACAGGAAATATTGAGTCCATGTGTGACGATATTGAAGATATAACGGGTATTCGAGTGAATCCAACCTTCAACAGAAAAGGTGCGGAAATAATGTTTGTTACTCCCTCAGGAGACCTTCTGGGTGAACCAGGGATTCAAACCTGTATGGGATATCTTATGCTTTTCCATGAACTGGGTCTTGACTACACTTGGAGCACCTATGCTTCCGAGGGCGGAAATTTCGGCTTCTTCACCTCGAATGACATGGCTAAGAGGCTGAATTACAAGATTTATGCTGAAGCTAAAAGGCTTGGGGTTAAATGGATACTTGGTGGAGAATGTGGTCACATGTGGAGAGTCTTGAATCAATATATGGATACATGGCATGGTCCTGCAGACTTCCTAGATGTACCAGTATCTCCGATCACTGGTACTGTGTTCGAAAACGCTAAATCCACTAAAATGATTCACATTTCCGAATTTACAGCGGATCTGATTAAACACAAAAAATTAAATCTTGACCCTAGTCGCAACGATCATCTGAAGGTAACCTTTCATGACTCGTGTAATCCTTCTAGGGGTATGGGGCTTCTTGATGAGCCAAGAGAAATTATTAAAGCTGTTTGTAATAATTTCTATGAGATGCCTGAGAACACGATACGAGAAAAGACATTCTGCTGTGGGGCTGGTTCAGGTCTTAATGCCTCTGAAAATATGGAACAGCGGATGAGAGGCGGATTCCCGCGAGCTAATGCCGTTAAGTATGTTAAAGAAAAACATGGAGTTAATATGCTAGCAAATATTTGTGCAGTTGACCGAGCCCATTTCCCAGCTCTAATGGACTACTGGAATCCAGGGGTAGGGGTCACTGGTGTGACTGAGCTAGTTGGTAATGCATTAGTTATGAAAGGTGAGAAAGAGAGAACTACTAACCTACGCTTTGAAGATCTACCGGGAAAAGGGGGTAATGAGTAATGTATAAAGGCGGAAAAATTGTTGCTTCACTCATTATCTTTGCAGCGCTTTTTATGATACCTTTCTTCTATAACATGGGGAAAGTCAATGCTGGACCAGATGTGGCGTTGGATACTGCAGCTATCCAACAACTACCGGTATCGGATCAACAATGTGTCGAGTCGCCGGAATACATGAAAGCTAATCACATGCAACTCCTTAATGAATGGAGAGAGGCAGCAGTTCGTAATGGTCAGACAGTGTATATTAATAGCCAAAACAAAGAATTCAAAATTAGTCTTCAAGATACGTGCCTAAAATGTCATGCAACTGAGTCGGCTTCGAAACCAGTAGTCCTAAACAATCCAGTTAACACAGCAGGAGTAAGTAACCCAGCCATAAATGAATCACCTGAATTCTGTGCCTCCTGCCACGATTATTCAGCTGTGAAGCCGTTATGTTGGAGTTGCCATTTTGAGCCAAAGGAGGCAGCGAAATGAGCATCAATAGAAGACAATTTCTGAGAAGAGCTGGTATGATCACTGCATTGGGACTAGGAAGTTCATTTGTTATTAGCGGGTTCCGTAAAAAAGAAGTTGCTGTGGCTGCCGGATATACAAAGGCTTCTGAAGATTTGCCGGCTAAACGTTGGGCAATGGTTGTTGATATGAGTAAATTTAAAACAGAAGCTGACTACAATAGGGTTATAGAAACTTGTCACAAGCTTCATAATGTTCCAAAATTCCCGAATCCAAAAGACGAGATTAAATGGATATGGAAAGATGATTATCATCATACCTTTGCGGGCGGTCATAATGAATATTTGGATGAGCATGTATTGCACAGTCCTTTTATGGTATTATGTAATCATTGTGAGAATCCACCTTGCGTGAAGGCATGTCCTACTCAAGCTACCTTCCAGAGACCAGATGGTATTGTCGCAATGGACTTTCATCGTTGTATTGGATGCAGATTCTGCATGGGTGCCTGTCCCTTCGGTGCGAGAAGCTTTAATTTTAGAGATCCAAGGCCCTTTATTGAAGGAGAAATATCTACAGAATACCCAACTAGAACCCCAGGTGTTGTGGAAAAATGCAATTTCTGCTACGAACGATTGGCAGATGGCCTAATGCCTGCTTGCGTAGAGCAGTCTAATGGGGGATTAATATTCGGAGATTTAGATGACCCTAATTCAGAAGTGCGAAAAATTATCAGTACAAAATTTACTATTCGGCGTAAACCAGAATTGGGCACTCAGCCATGTGTTTACTACCTAGTAGGGGGTGGCGATCATGCTTGAGAAAGCACTGTCTGGCAGTAAAAGGTATTGGGCGTGGGTGTTACTATTATTAGCTATTATTGCAGTTGGCTTCTTCGCCTATATGAATCAGTTTTATAATGGTTTGGGTGTAACTGGAATGAGCAGGGATGTATCGTGGGGATTATACATTGCCCAGTTTACATTCCTTGTAGGTGTCGCAGCTTCAGCTGTTATGCTAGTTTTGCCTTATTATCTTCATGACTTTAAGAAATTTGGCAAAATGGTTATCCTAGGAGAGTTCTTAGCAATACCGGCTGTGATAATGTGTATATTATTTATTTTCGTAGACTTAGGCCAACCGATGCGGATTATGAATGTAATCCTCCATCCAAGTCCACGTTCAGTTATGTTTTATGATATGATTGTCTTATGCGGATACCTTATCATAAACTTAGTAGTTGGTTGGACGACTCTCGGTGCTGAGCGCAAAGGAACACCATCGCCAAAATGGGTTAAACCAATCATCTATCTTTCAATCCCTTGGGCAGTAAGTATTCATACCGTCACAGCCTTCTTATATGCTGGTTTACCTGGCAGGCATCTTTGGTTATCTGCTATTATGGCAGCGCGCTTCTTAGCATCTGCTTTCGCAGCTGGTCCTGCAATTCTGATTCTTTTATGCTTTATAGTTAAAAAGGTCAGTAAGTTTAACCCGGATCCTGGTGTAGGAGCAATTCAGTCATTGGTTAAGATTGTTAGATATGCCATGATTGCCAATGTATTCTTCTATATCTTAGAGTTATTTACTGCATTCTATAGTAATATTCCAGAATATAGTGCGCCTTTAAGGTATATCTTCTTTGGCTTAGACGGTCATACGAGTCTAGTTCCCATTATGTGGACAGCAACTGTTTTAGCCTTTTTAGGAATTGCGTTGCTGGTTTTCCCAACACGAAAGAATGGAGCAACCTTAACTATCGGCCTATTGTCAATCATTATTGCTAATTGGATTGATAAAGGTATGATACTAATTGTTGCAGGTTTTGTCCCGAATTCCTTTGAAAGAGTCATTGAATATTCGCCGACTCTTAATGAGATCTTAGTGACGTTAGCTATCTATGCTATTGGAGCGTTGCTAGTCACAATACTTTACAAAGTTGCAATCTCGGTTAGAGAAGAGAAAGCAAGTTAGGTTAATTGATTGGTTTTTGATGCTTGTTTGGGGGGTGAGGGATTAACAATTCTAATCATGCTTTCCATCAGCCCAATGAATTGAAACTGCTAATTCAATATTTGGATTGGCAGTGGTCAAATCCGGTATCCTAATCTCAAACAGTATCAATTTTATAAACACACATAAGGAGGAATTTTAATTATGGCACAATTACAAGTAGGCGATGTAACTGTTGAACTGGACGAAGACGGTTTTCTAGAGGATTATCAAGTATGGACTGAAGATGTAGCTCATGCTCTTGCTGCCACGGAGGAAGTAGAGGAACTTACTGAAGATCATTGGAAAATGATCAACTATCTGCGCGACTATTTTGAGCAGTTTGGTGTTGCTCCAATGGTTCGTAAAATGGTTAAAGACACTGGTTACGACCAAAAGAAAATCTATGAACTCTTCCCAGCTGGCCCAGGAAAGGGCGCTTGTAAAATTGCTGGACTTCCAAAACCAACTGGCTGCGTATAAATCATCAATTTAGTTACTTGATTTAACTAATCAAGAGAGCCGATCACGTTTGTGGTCGGCTCTCTTTTTATACTTGTAAAAAGGAATTAATGGGCATGCTTCTTTATGTAATTGCAGGACTTGTAGATGAAAATGTAGAATATACAATTTTAGACACCTGCTTCTTTAATAAGGAGTTTACATATCTGCTTCGGGGGGGTCCTCCTTGACCGAAGAAGTCCGATGTTCAGCTTAAAAATAAAAAGGGCGAGTTCACTTTATGGATAATCCCTCGAATCTAGATTAAGCAGGAGGCTAAAGATATGGCGCAACTTGAGTATCGGCTCTTAGACGAGCAAAAGGAGTTTCCGGCACTTTATCACTTTAAATCTATCCCAAAGGAAGAAGTTATAGTCCGTTTCCTTTGCGACTACTTGGTTAAGGATGGTGTTGTCTACGAAAAAACATCGAATGCGATAGAGGGACTACTCTATGTTATTTATGTCAAATTGTCTAAGGATGAGAAACCATTACTTTATAATCGTCGTTCAACAGTTAAGATGGGTTATATTGTCTTAGAAATTAGAGAGTTTAAAGAGAATGCTTATGAATATCCTATCATAAGCAACATGGAATTCAGTACTCTAACTGATCTGGCCCTTTTAGCCCAGTGTAATTATTTTATGCTAGAGGGTGAAGAGTGGGAAAAGACTTCGTTTGAGGTAGATGAGGACCGACAGAGATATGTTCTTTATGCAAAACGAACACGTTAAATAAATTTAGAAAGGGGAAGCTAGGTGAACAAGAGCTCTAAGATGGTTAGTTTGTTTCTTTCTACCGCTTTATTGTTTGGTACGACTGCATGTACTCCTCAACAACAAGTCGTATATGACCAGGAAGGTAATCCAATCACGGTTGAAGAGGATGATGATGATGGTTTCTTCGGTATGTTTTTAGCCCCATTCGGTTTTTCCAAGAAGCATTCTTCTAGTGCTATTCGATCAGTAAACCCAGGTGTTTCCTCGGGAGGCTCTACTTATCCAAATTCAGTAAATTCAGGTAGTTCAGGTTCGACGAGCAGTAAGTCCGGTATCTCATCAGGAAGTAATTCAACAGCGGGGCCTGGAATTACGAGTGGTACACATGGCGGGATTGGGGGAGGTGGCTCAAGTGCCAGCTGAGCTCTCCTATGAGGAAGACAGAGAACGGCTTTATGGACCGCTTCGTTCAGTATTTTCTTGGGATCGATTGGATGGAATGGAGTATGGGGTGGCTGGGATTCATTATATTACTCACGAATTTCGCCAAGAAATTGCTTTTGCCACTGAAGCTTTAGGTAAGATTTTTGCAAGGACTGTCTATGCAGTACAAAACGCAGATGATGCACTATTACGTGACTTAGGAATTCCTGAAGAAGCACTTTCTGCAGTTCATGTTTTAGTAAAACCTGAATTGGTGACTGTAGTTGGCCGATTTGATTTTGTAAAGACGGTTGAAGGACTCAAGATGATTGAGTTTAACGCAGATACTCCGACGAGTGTTGTAGAAGCCTTCTTTGTGAATGGTAAAGCTTGTTCCTATTTTGGCGCTGAAAGCTTGAATGAAGGGATGGAAGTACATATTAGAGAAGCTTTTAAAACTATTGTTGCTTCTTACAAGGAGCTGGGGTATGCAACAGACTCAATTGTGTTTAGTGCCTTAGGTTGGCATGATGAGGATAGGGATACTGTGAATTATTTGCTTTCTCAATCTGGTTTAAATGCTTTGTTTGTAGCCCTTGAAGATCTGCGGATTTCAGAGGACCGGTTGTGTGCATTTATTAATAATCAGCTTGTACCCATCGATGTATGGTATCGTCTTCATGCCCTTGAGAAGCTTGCAGTCGAGAGCGACGAACGTGATAAATACCCTACGGGTGCTCATGTTCTTGATCTTGTTGCCAGAGGAAAGCTAGCAATCATCAATCCACCATCAGCGTTTATCGCACAATCTAAAGCACTTCTTAGTCTTATCTGGAATTTGCATGAAGTTGGAGAGTTTTATACCACTCATGAACATCAGTTAATTGAGAAGTATATGCTTCCTACCTACATGGAAAACCAGTTTTTAAATAAGTCCCCTTATGTAACTAAGCCAATATTTGGTCGAGAAGGTGGGGCAGTCTGTTTGTTTGAAGCAAACGGCGTAATGGTGGAACGAGATAAAGATAGTGATTATTGGTATCAGCCTATGATCTATCAGAAACGGGTTGAAATGGAAGAGGTTGAATGCTATACAGAAAATGGGCTTTATAATGGTAGGTTATTATGGGGCTCTTTCCTAGTCGGAGGTAAAGCTTCGGCTATCAGTGCACGGATCGGGGAGAGAATCACTGGTAATCTGGCGTGTTTCTTACCAACTGGTGTAAAACCTGTTTAGTTACGAAGAACTCCCCCGACTTCGAAGTGTGGGGCTTAAAAAACTGAGAAAAGTTAAGTGAGGTGGAATTGGGTTCATGTACTTAATGAATTTTTTAATGTATTTAGGAGTTACAATTCCCTTAATGATTATTTCCGTGATGCTTTTTTCGTTCACAACACCTTACAAAGAATTTAAGATCCTAGCTGATGGTGACGATCTAGACAATCCTCGTAAAGTATCTTCTGCAAAAGCTGTGGCCTTTGATTTAGGAGGTAAGGTATTAGGAACAGCAATTTTGCTTGCCTCCGCTATTTATCACTCAATAGGAATATGGGACATGATTGTTTGGACATTGACAGGAACGGTCTCGCTAATTTTTGTTTATTGGCTCTTTGAGTTATTAACCCCTACACTTAAAGTTCGTCAAGAAATTCCGAATGGAAATGTTGCTGTAGGTTTTTTCTCATTTTGTTTAAGCTTAGCAACGGGGATCTTGATGGCTTCATTGATTAGCTACTAATCGTTTTCTTTCCGGCGCGGATTTTTGAGACGTGTTTAAATAGCTTTTATTTAGGGGCATCCTATGTAATATCGACGATTATGAAGCTTAGAAATATTGAAGGCTTCCAAGTCATCACCCACTGTGATGATTTTGGAAGCCTTCATCCAATCTTGAGACTCCTTTCTACAAGTGTTTAAGTGGACCCCATTACTTATTTAGCCTAAGGTGGTAGTTGAACTGTATTCAGAGAGGGGTTAGAATAGTTTATAGTTTGTTTATATACTGTTTAGGGAAAGTAAAGACCTTTGGATTAGAATATATTTAGGATCCTACAAATTAATTAAGGGAGTTGACAGAATGAAATTTAAAAAGAATACCGCAATGCTTGTAAGTTTTACGTTAGGAACCTTATTATTAGCGACAACAGCCTTAGCTGATATCGCCAGTAAAAGCGGATATGATGAGTTTAAGGATGCGCTAAAAGTAACGGCTGAACAAACTAGTGAGAAGTTTGACAGTTTTACCTTGGATTATTCTATAGCTGTTAAGGATAATGGCAAAATTTTGATGACCTCCAACGAAACATCTAAGTTTGATAGAATAAAGGGTGCTTCCGAAGGCACTTCATCAGGTGTAAATATTATCGGAGAAAATTACTCCTCTCAGACCTACTCAGACAAGATGACAAGTATTCGAGTGTCTAATAGTGATCCGACTTACTATGTTACAGAGTTTACCAACGAAAGAAAAGATGAAATGCTTAACAATCCATTCAAGGAAGAAGAAGCGGCTGATATCGAAAAAATTGCTGATGCTCTTGTTGGAAGTCTTAAAGACCATGTGGTAGTTAAGGATAATACTAATGGCACTAAAGGCCTTGAAGGATCTCTATCAGAGGTGCAAATCCCATCTTTAGTCAATGCTTTAGCTTCGTTTCAGTTGAAACAAGAGCTGAATAATAATCGGAATCAAAGTAATATGCCTCGTTTGACCAAGGATGTCTTTGTCAAAGAAGTTACGGGCACGGCTCAGGTTAACAAAGACGGCGTAATGGAGAGCATCTTAGGGACTGCAGTGCTATCAGGTAAGGATGAGCAAGGGATAGTCCATGACATATCGATAGAAATTTTAGTTACGTTGACAAACATTAACTCCACAATGGTCACGAAGCCTGACCTCACGGGTAAAAACGTAGTTAAAAATGTCGCTAAGGATTATTCTAGTACTGAGATTTCAAATCCAAAGAAATATGTAGGAAGATTTAAAAATGACGTATTGATTGAGAAAGATGGTAAGTTTGTTAAAATTGGCGAGCGGTTTATCGATATCACAAATATGGATAATACGTCGGTAGCCGGTCGTTATTATGAGGAATATAAACCAGGATTTGAAGAATACGAAACCAGATTACGTGATTTCCAATTTAATGCCCAATTTGAAAAAGATCAGCGAGGAAATGCAAATTTCGAATATACTAATGAGTCCGGAGGAAAGATGCGCGGAAACATTTATATAAACGATTTTGATGGAAAAATTAACTTTAATATCGATAATTTGCATTCATCTTTCGGAAGCAGTCCTAAACTGTTTGATTCATCCTTTAGTCCGGATTTAGATTAACAAACCTGTTATAAAATTAGGAAATGATGACTGCCGGGATAATTCCCGGCAGTCATATTAGCTGTTCAAAGGGAGGGCTTTAGGCTTGGAGAAAGTTATTGAGATCATGAACCTGACTAAATCCTATGGAAATGGTCGCGGTATTTATGATATAAATCTGGACATCTTTAAAGGGGATATCTTTGGGTTTCTTGGACCGAATGGGGCAGGAAAAACGACGGCTATGAAAATTATGACAGGACTTATCCGACCTGAACATGGAGATGTTAAAATTTTAGGATACAGTGTAACGGAAGAGTATGAAAAGGCAATGGCAAAGGTTGGATGCCTGATTGAAATTGCAGAGTCCTATCATTATATGAGTGCCTTTGATAATCTAAAGCAATTGGCTCGCTACTATCCAGGAGTTGATCATAAAAGAATAGATGAGGTTCTAGAACTAACAGGAATGCTTAAATTCAAGAATGAAAAGTCAAAAAAATTTTCCCTTGGGATGAAGCAACGCTTGGGTCTTGCAGCCGCCGTATTATCAAGACCGCAGGTCGTCATTCTCGATGAGCCCTTAAATGGCCTTGATGTCGAAGGAATGATTGATATTCGTAAAATGATTCAGCATTTAGCGGAAAAGGAACAGACTACATTTTTTATCTCCAGCCATTTGATCCATGACGTAGAATTGACCTGCAATCGTATCGGGGTGATCTACAATGGGAAAATACTAAATGTCGAAAGCACTAAAACAATTCTAAAGAACTATGCGACACTTGAGAATTACTTTGTAAGTGAGGTAGAGAGAAATGGCCGTGTTTCGAGCAGCGCTAATTAATGAGCTGGAGAAGCTCTATAAAAAGAAAAAGGTATTAGTTGCCGTTTTACTATCTCTTGCAGTAATTGTCATTGGACAACTGGTGATTGTTGGAGTTAGAAGCGGATTTGGTCTTAGAGGGACGGGGAGTGTTGAATTTCCAATGCTTGTACTATCGGTTGTGGTCAATACCATCCTGCCTCTTTTTACAGCCTTAGTTGCGATTGATAGTTTCTCAGGGGAGTTTACCCAAAACAGTATGCGCATCACTCTCACTCGACCAGTCAGTCGATTTAAGGTCTATACAGCAAAAATTACGTCAATCGTATTATTTATCATGGGTGCTCTTCTGCTACTCCTTGTTTTTTCCCTCCTGGCAGGATTTATCTTTAATACGAATTCGGCGACCCTTGATTCCTTGGGCAGGACTGTGTTTTCCTACCTGGTAAGCTTGTTTCCATTGACTGTTTTAGCTTTAGCAATAGCCTTGTTAGCAAATATCTTTAAGAGCGGAATAGCCGTCTTTTTTGTATCTATTTTGGCATTCCTTGTTTTGAAAGTGCTAGGTTTGCTTTTTTCTCAGTATTCGAGTTTATTCTTGACGACTCAACTTGAGTGGTATAATCTATTTCTGGTAAATTCTTTTCCACTATTAAAGATTTTGCGTCAGTTTTTAATAATGCTCGGGTCTGCGATAATGTTGTTTACGGCAGGGTTTTATATCTTTGATAAAAAGGAATTTTAAGGTGACGTTATGAAGCTTAAAACACGCTTAATTTTAGCCAATGCTTCGACAGTAATCATTCCTATGATCATTACTGTTCTAGTTGCATTGGTTGCTTTTTTTGTCTTTGACAAGTTATTTGGAAGCGGGATTTCTTATGAGCATCAGCAAAAGCAGTCAATGATTAAAATTAAGCTTATCAATGAAACCAGTAGCATGAAACATAAACCTGAGGTTTTGGAAGAAGAGAGTTATCAGAAATATCTTCTGGAACAGCTTGCCGAGATTCATGGGGAGCTTATGTTGATCAAGGATGATGAGGTGAAATTTTCCTCCAGTAAGTTTTCTAAAATCGAAGTGGCTAAAAGTTTGGCAGCAGGGAAAATGATGGGAAGAAGCGAACCCGTTATAATAAATAATATTTCTTATACAGTCTTCCTTACGGATCTTATGTATAAAGAGGGCTCACAAGGGAGTTTGATGTTACTTTTGCCTGTGGATCGGTTGGAGACGAGTTTTACGGGTTTACTCGTACTAGTCTCTATTTCGTTCATACTAACCTTTGCGGTAACGAATATCGTGGTTTCCTTTCAATTTTCTAGAAGTATTATTAATCCTTTGAATACCTTGCAAAGTGCTGCAGCGGAAATTGCTAAAGGGAATCTTGATTATTCGATTGTAGAGGAAGGAGATCGAGAAATTCAAGAGTTGTGTCGTGATCTGGAACTTATGCGCATTAAGCTAAAAGAGTCAGTTCACACTCAATTAAAATATGAGGATAATAGAAAATTGCTTGTTTCGAGTATTTCTCATGATTTAAAGACCCCGGTAACCTCCATTAAAGGTTATGTAGAAGGAATTTTAGACGGGATAGCTAGTAGCCCGGATAAAATGGAACGTTATTTAAAAACCATAGCTTTAAAGGCTCACCAAATCGATCAAATGATTGATGATCTGTTACTTTATGCCAAACTAGATTTAAACCAAATTCCCTTTGATTTTGAGAGGGTAGACATCGAAGAGTATCTCCAAAATTGTATATTAGAAAATGAACCAGAATTTGAACGAAAGCAGATCCAAATTGCTTTTCATGATGAGTTGCAGCAAAAGCAATATGTCTTAATAGATCGAGAAAGAATGAAACGAGTCATCATGAACATCTTGGATAATTCCTGTAAATACATGAGCAATGATCAGGGCGAAATTGTAATCAATCTCAGAGACACTGTTTCAAGTATTATCGTTGAGCTTCGAGATAATGGATCTGGGATTAATGAAGGAGATTTACCTCATATTTTTGATCGATTTTATCGGGCCGATACAGCTCGAAGCAAAGGAAGCGGTTTAGGACTGGCCATTGCCAAGCAGATCATTGAAGGGCATAATGGAAGGGTATGGGCTGTTAGCCATGGAAACGAAGGGACCAGTATCATGATCTCGCTCAGTAAGTCATGATTATGGGGGAAAGAAATGAAGAAGATATTAATCATTGAAGATGACTTGAGTATTGCGGAGTTGCAAAAGGACTATCTGGAAGTTGCAGGTTTTGATGTAAGTATCTATGACAATGGATTAGATGGCTTAAAAGCGTTTCAAGAAAACATGGTTGATCTCCTCATTCTGGATATTATGCTACCCGGAATGGATGGTTTAGAGATTTTACGCAGTTTGAAAGAAGATAAAGACGTACCTGTTCTTCTAGTATCCGCGAAAAAGGAAGAAATCGATAAGATTAAGGGGTTAAGCTTGGGTGCGGATGATTATATAACTAAACCCTTTAGTCCAGGCGAACTGGTGGCTAGGGTAAAAGCGCATTTGGAGAATTACGAGAGGCTAAGACTTCGTTTTAGCGAAGGGATTAAGAAGTCAAACATTTTGACAATTAGAGGGCTTAAAATCGATAAGGATTCACGTAGAGTATTTGTTCTTGGTAAGGAAGTAAATCTAGCACAGAAAGAATATGCCTTGCTTTTGTACCTGGCGCAAAATCCGAACAGAGTGTTCGGGCGAGAGGAGTTATTTGAGCGCGTTTGGGGTTTGGATGCTTTAGGAGACTCGGCTACAGTCACTGTGCATATCGCTCGAATACGTGATAAGATTGAGAGTGACTTATCTAATCCTCAATATGTAGAAACGGTTTGGGGGGCAGGGTATCGGTTTAGAGTTTAATTATTTTAGCTTTAGCTAACAGCAACAAGTCGAGAAAGTTTCAGGCTCTCCCATTTCCTTGAAAGAAATGGAGAGCTTTTTGAAGGTTATACTAAGGAGGAAATCAGATGGATCAACTCTTGAAAACTCGTAAAAATGTTGTCGAGAAGGGGATTGAAATAATTGCCCAAAACCTTACGGTAGGGACTTGGGGAAATATTAGTTCCCGAGTGCCAGGAGAGAATTGCATTGCTATAACCCCGACAGGTATGAATTACGATACCTTGGTGCCTGAGGATATCGTAGTAGTGGATTTGATTGGAAATATTGTCAGTGGAAATCGTAAACCTTCTATTGAAGTGCCGTTGCACCTTTCGATTTATAAAGCCCGTGAGGATGTGCAAGCAATTGTACATACCCATAGTGCTTATGCAACTGCAATGGCTGTGGCACGGAAGGAAATTCTCGGTGCTGTAGAGGACTTAGTCCAGATTGTTGGCGGAAACGTCAGGGTTAATGAATACGCATTACCTGGAACGGAGCAGTTAGGCATTAATACGGTGAAAGCGCTGGAAGGTCGAAATGCGGTTTTGTTAGCTAACCATGGTATGTTGGGGGTAGGACGCGATTTAGATGAAGCACTGAAAGTATGTCAAGTAGTTGAGAAATCAGCACAAATCGTTCTTCTCGCGCAACTCATGGGTGGAGCAGTTGAGTTATCTCAAGGGGACATTGATGGAATGCGAAATTTCTATCTGCAAGTTTATGGACAAAGATAAACGAAGTATTAGCTTGTGATAAACCATCCGCGATATGATATGCCATCTAGAGATTGTTGAAGAATTTCATTATATTAGAGTATAATCAGTAAGGAAAACACATAATTACACCGATAGCATATAATAGATACTTACCAGTGTATTTTAGAACTCCGCCTCGAAGCATTTCCTTTATAAGAATCAAGAAAGAAGGTACTATACACATGGATTTGAAATTCACTATTCGAGATCTATCGTTAGCATCAGAAGGACAGCGTAAAATTGATTGGATCATTCCTCGAATGCAAGTGCTTAACAGTATACGTAAGGAATTTGAACAACAATTGCCTTTTGCAGGTAAGAAAATTGTAATTTGTTTACATCTAGAAGCTAAGACTGCTTATCTGGCTCAGGTGATTAAAGCTGGAGGGGCAGAGGTGACTGTAGTTGCCAGCAATCCCCTTTCTACTCAAGACGATGTTGTGGCTGCCCTTGTTCAAAGTGGGATCGGGGCCCATGCTTGGTACAATGCGACGGAAGAAGAGTATAATTCTCATCTGCAGTTGGCGCTCGATACCGAACCCGATTTTATCATCGATGATGGGGGAGACTTAGTTTCGACCATACACACAACTCGTCCTGAACTACTACAGAAAGTTAAGGGTGGAGCAGAAGAGACGACAACTGGTGTTTTACGTTTGCATTCAATGGCCCGTGATGGGGTCCTTAAGTTTCCGATGATAGCTGTAAATGACGCTCAATGCAAGTATTTGTTTGATAACAGATATGGTACTGGACAATCCGTTTGGGATGGAATCATGCGCACGACAAACTTGGTGGTGGCTGGTAAAACAGCCGTTGTTGCTGGGTATGGCTGGTGTGGTAAAGGAGTTGCTCTTCGGGCTAAAGGATTAGGAGCGCGTGTAATCATTTGCGAGATTAACCCGATTAAAGCAAACGAGGCCTTGATGGATGGATTTGAAGTGATGCCAATGGTTGAAGCCGCAAAGTACGGGGATTTCTTTATTACTGTTACTGGCAATATGAATGTTATCAATAAGGAGCACTTTATTGTAATGAAATCCGGTGCTATTATGTGTAATGCAGGGCATTTCGATGTCGAAGTCAATGTAGCCCAACTAAAAGAAATCTCCGTCTCTGAAAGAATGGCTAGAACGAATATTACAGAGTACACCCTTCCTAATGGACAAAACTTGTATGTTCTGGCCGAGGGACGATTGGTTAACCTGGCTGCCGGAGATGGGCATCCTGCAGAAGTCATGGACATGACATTTGCTTTACAGGCGTTGTCTTTAGAATATATTGCTCTGAATCATGAGAAACTGCCTCCAGAAGTATATCAAGTCAATACAGAAATTGATGAGAGAGTAGCGATGCTGAAGCTTCAATCCCTGGGTTTATCAATTGATAAATTAACTAAGGAGCAGCAAGCCTACCTAGGGTCTTGGAGTTTAGAAGCGTGATACAAAGACAAATCTGTTAATATGTAATTAAGGATTTCCGAAACTAGTGTTTAATACAAAAGGTGTCTGATTGTAGAGATATGATCAGCACCTTTTGTTTATTTCTAGTTTCTAACATAGGAATAGTTTAAGTCCTTCACATTTTATAATAAGGATAGACTATTTTTGAGTCTATTCGGATTATTTGTTGAATTAAGCTCCTGGAGATAGGAAAGTACTATCGTGACGATAAAGGAATTCTAGAATACATACAGAAGTTAAAATAATCACAAACACTAAAACCTGTCTAGAGATAAATGATAAAGAAGGAGGAATACAATTTGAATTGGATACGTAATAGAAGAACTGCTTATAAAGTTGGAATCATAATTACCATTATGGCTATTTCACTGGGTGGAGTCGGGTTTATTGGATATTTCTATTTTCAACAAGCGGGTGTCGCCCTCAATGATTTATACGATCGTGACTTAATACCGATCCGAGACATCAATCAAGCACGTTCGGATAGTAATGCTCTCAAATCGGCACTTTTGGCTATCACCTCATACACACTAGAAGATGCTGGTTATAAGCAACAGTTAGATCAAATAACGATGCGTGAAAATTCCATCGATAAGTTCCTTACAGAGTTTGAACCCATAGCTACAACAAGTTATGAGATAGAAAGGATTTCAAGTGCTAAAGAACAGTTTAAGAACTTAAAGGAAGTAATTCAAAAAACATTGGACTATGAGCAGGCTGGCAAAAAAAGTGAAGCTATGGAGTATTATTATAAAATGGGATTCTCAGAGCAGGATGAGTTCCAAACTCTTTTGCGTGAACTCGGAAATTTTAATATCGAAGAAGCTAAGTCCCGAGTATCTATCGATAACGAGATGATTAACAGGGCTCAAATAGTTCTAATAGTTTTACCTATCATTGCAACACTAATCGCAGTTTTAATTGGTATAGTCATCACTAGAATGATTATTGGTCCATTAAAAACAATCTTAGAGAGTGTTGAAAAAGTGGCAGGTGGAAATCTAAATGTAGAACTAAAGATTCATTCTCAAGATGAAGTGGGTTCTCTTGCTACGTCATTTAATACTATGACCGTCAATTTGCGTAAATTAGTAACTCAAATTTCAGATTCAGCAGAGCACCTTACGGCTTCTTCGCAGGAAATCGTTGCAACGATGGAGCAGAATGCTCAAGTTTCAAATCAAATAAGTTCAGCAATTTCCGAAGTGGCGAATGGTTCGGAACAACAGGTCAAAGCACTTACGGAAACTTCCGCGACAATTGAAGAGCTTTCGGCTAGTATTGAAGAAGTTGCTTCTAGTGGGAATATAGTTGCAAATACTGCAAATAAAACTGTGCAAATTGCAAAAGAAGGCAATATAACGATTTCTCAAGCGGTAGAGCAAATGAGTATTGTTGGAAGTTCAACGGAGCTTGTTCAAAATGCAGTTAAGAAATTAGCTATTGGTTTTGATAATATTACTGAGTTTATTGATATAATCACTAATATTTCTTCTCAAACAAACTTATTAGCTTTGAACGCAGCCATAGAAGCTGCGCGCGCGGGCGAGAATGGTCGTGGCTTCGCGGTAGTAGCTGAGGAAGTACGAAAACTTGCTGAGTTGTCACGAGACTCAGCGGTTAATATTATTGCCACAGTTAAGGAAAATAAAGAAAACATTAGAGATGCAAGCCTTGCTATGGATAGTGCTGTACGTAGTGTTACTGAGGGTGTAATAGTAGTAGATAGTGCCGGTAAAGCATTTGCGAATATTGCGGGTTTGATTGATGAAGTCTCTGTACAGGTTAACCAAATCGCGGCAGTCGTTCAACAAATGGCAAGTGGGAGTCAATATATCGTTTCTTCCGTCATGTCCATTGATGTGGTAACTAAGGAAACTTCCAATCAAGCTTTGAACGTTAGTGCTGCTGTTGAAGAACAAACTGCAGCAATGGATCAAATTTCGGAGAACAGTAAGAGTTTAGCAAAATTGGCAGAAGACCTCCGATACGTAATTGAGAAGTTCCACATTTGAAAAATCCAGACTATGTATTTAAGAACAATTAGTAGAAAAGCACCGATTTTACGGTGCTTTTTTCAAATTGAGGGTTCGGAAGCAGATGTCTTAATGATATAGGGTGAATAGGTTAGATATTATTACCTACAAAATGTCTATTTATTAAGATATAATGTATAAATACCTTAATCGTCTATAACGTGTTGAGTAGTCTAACATTCAGGTCTATTATGTTTAGAGCTACCTAGTTTGATAGTCAATGAATAAAGAGAGGCTTAGGAATGGAAAGAACACTTATCGTTGCGGAAAAGCCATCACAAGCCCGTGAATATGCTGCCGCCCTGGGAGTAAAAGGACGAGGCGACGGGTACCTAGAAAATGAAAAGTATGTGATTACTTGGTGCTATGGCCACCTTTTAGAGTTAGAGCGTCCGGAAGTATATATGGATTTAGATCGAGTAGGGAAACGCTGGAGTTTAAATCGTCTGCCAGTGTTACCTAGTTTGAAATCCTTTCGTCGGGTGGTTAAATCTGGAGCCGCTAAACAATATGAGGTAATCCAACAGTGGTTAAGAGCTACGGACATTGGAGAAATTATTTGTGGAACGGACGCTGACAGGGAAGGGCAATTACTCTTTCAAGAAGTCTGGGATGCATCTAAGTGCGGTAAGCCCTTATCGAGGCTCTGGATTTCCTCGCTAACGACAGAGGCAATACGAGAAGGATTGAAATCCCTTCGTTCCGCAGAATCAGTGGCTGGATTGGCCGCTGCTGGAAATGGCCGAGCGTTTGCAGATTGGGATTTCGGAATGAATCTGACGGAAGGGTTTACCGCGTTATTTGGGAGCTTCGATGCTGTAAGGAAAAAGCCCAATGTCATTTCGATAGGTAGAGTACAAACCCCGACACTTGCCTTGATTGTCGAGCGAGAATGGGAAATTGAACGCTTTGTTGCTCAACCATTCTTTGAAGTCAGGGCTGAGTTTTTGAGCGCAAAAGGGGAGTATCCCGGTAAATGGTTTGATCCAAGCGAGGACTCAAAACGGATTACGGATCCTCAAGTTGCTGAGAACATTGTAGCCAAGACTCAAGGCAAACCAGGAAGAATAACTAAAATAGAACAGAAAGATGTACAGGAGCCTGCGCCACTCCTCTTTGACCTGACCTCACTGACGATTGCTGCTTCCAAAAAATACGGGTTTAGTGCGGAAAAGGTTCTTCAATTAGCCCAGTCACTCTATGAGAAAAAGGCTATTACCTACCCGCGAACTGATTGTGCTTATCTCTCAGAAGACATTCTGCCGAAATTGCCAGATCACCTTAAGGCAGTACGCCAAGAGCCCTACTCTAATTTAGTTGATGAAGCCAATCTTTTAGGTGTGCCTAAAGGTAAACGAGTAATCAATACGATTGCTGCTCACCATGCCATCATTCCAACGACTGAAAAAGTGGCAATTCAGAGGCTTAATCGTGAGGAACAGAACATCTATGACTTAATCGTTCGACGTTTTTTGGCTGTTTGGTTTCCCCCTGCTCAGTATCATCAGACTGATGTAGTAACAACGGTCGAGGGTGAATCCTTTCGAACGAAAGGTAAAGTTCTTTTAAGCCTGGGATGGAAGAAAGTATACGGCTCAGATGATTTAGATGAAGAGGTTGCTCGAAAAGGTAAGAAGAAGGATAAGCGGGAGCAGACAGAGGATGAAAACGCAACTCTGCCTCCTTTAAGCAAGGGAGAAGATGTGCAGACGAAACGTATTTTTAGCGAAGAAAAGAGCACAAAACCACCAAAACGCTTTACCCAAGGAGACCTTCTCAAAGCCATGGAAGGTGCAGGCAAACAGATTGATGATGAGGTGCTCCGTCAGCAATTGAAAGGGAAAGGGTTAGGTACTGTGGCGACTCGTCCAGCCATTATGGAAAGCTTAATTGACAGGGGATACATCCTGCAAGATCATAAGGCTTTAAAACCCACAGAAAAAGGGGTCGAACTTATTCGACTGATTAAGGAACAACTTCCTCAGGCTCAGCTCCTTATTAGTGCGGAAATGACCGGACAAATGGAGTTTGATCTTTCTAAAGTGGAAAAAGGGGAACTAAGAATCGAACAGTATATGACAGAAGTAGAAGACGCAATTAGACGAATTATTGAGGAACTGCGTTCCTTCGAACAACGACACGGTAAAACTCCTCTGGCCCTTGCACCGACATCACATGCTTCAACAACTGGTAAAAGTAAAGCGGAATCAGGAGCAAAAACTGCTCGCAAGAAAGAAAATAAGGTTCGAGAGTCCGCGAAGCCAGTCGGTGAAAAAAAAGTAACAAGCAAGACTCAAGCGCAAACATTAGGGAACTGTCCTAAATGTGGTGCAGAGGTGATCGAAGGCCAGAAAGGGTTTGGATGTTCGAATTGGAGACAAGGATGCCATTTTGTCCTATGGAAAACTCCGATCTGTGGCAAGGTGCTTACTCCAAATCAGATTAAAAGCTTGTTGAAGAAAGGAAAGACACCTTTGATTAAAGGTTTTAAATCAAAAACGGGAAAATCCTTCTCGGCCTATTTGATCTGGGAAGATCAGTCTGAAGCTAAATTGAAGTTTGAGATTGAGACCACATGAAACAGACATTTACGCTCCTGCAAAAGATTAGACAATTGTTCGCAATTTTATGGCCTATACTGGTTGCACAAGTCACAATGTTTTCTATGAGTTTTTTTGATACTGTCATGTCTGGACAAGCAAGCACTCCAGATTTGGCGGGGGTAGCGATCGGTTCGAGTATTTGGGTGCCCATAGGTGCTGGATTAGGCGGAATTTTCGTAGCGGTTACTCCAATTGTGGCTCAATTGATTGGGGCGAGGCGTAAAGAAGATATTGCCTTCAAAGTAATGCAGGGGATTTATTTAGCATTATTGATTTCCATTCTAGTTATCGCTGGAGGGGCTTTTACCTTAGATCCAATTCTTTCGCTCATGGGGTTGGAAGATGAGGTACTTCGGATTTCACGCAGTTACTTGTTGGCACTTGCCTTTGGAATTCCTGCACTGTTTATATCCCAAGTTCTGCGCGCATTTATCGATGCGCTAGGGAAAACCAGAGTAACTATGATAATTGCTATGTTGTCATTACCAATAAACGTATCTCTGAATTATGTTCTTATCTTTGGTAAAAGTGGCTTTCCAGCCTTAGGTGGTGTTGGGGCAGGAGTAGCGTCGGCGCTTACCTATTGGTTTTTGGCTTTTATAACATTCACGATTATTCTTAGTCAAAAATCGTTCGCTTCATTTCAAGTGTTTAAACATTTTTACCGGATATCATGTAAAGAATGGAAGGAACAGCTAAAGATTGGTCTGCCAATTGGTTTTGCAATTTTCATCGAGACCAGTATCTTTGCAGTAGTCGCTTTACTTATGAGTACTTTTGATACTGTGACCATCGCAGCTCATCAGGTAGCTATGAACTTTTCTACTATGCTCTACATGGTACCATTAAGCATCTCCTCTGCACTAACTATTTTGGTGGGGTTTGAAGTTGGTGCTAAAAGGTATAGGGATGCACGTCACTACAGCTACATTGGCATGGGAATGTCAATTGGAATGGCCTGTATATGTGCTGCAATTCTATTGCTTTTTAGCGAACAAGTGGCAACTTTGTATTCTCGAGAGGGTGCAGTAATCGAAATGGCCCAACACTTTCTCATTTATGCCTTATTTTTTCAACTCTCTGATGCTATTGCTGCACCTATCCAGGGAACTTTGCGAGGATATAAGGATGTAAATGTAACGTTCCTTACGGCTTGTGTATCCTATTGGGCTATTGGTTTACCGGCAGGGTACTACATGGCTAACGATACTTCGCTTGGGGCATCGGGTTATTGGATAGGGTTTATTCTGGGCTTGGCAGTCAGCGCTATAGGTTTATCTGGACGTCTTTTAATCGTTCAAAGGCAACAGAGATGATTAGGAATGATTTGACAAGAGAAGAAGGAGAGTTAATCTTTTTGACTAAAAATTTAGTTCTAACTAATATTTTATTATATTTTTTGTTTGTAATTCGTATATTTAATGTATAATACTTTTGGCAACGATCTTGCATAGAATAATTACTACTTATTAATGGAAACCTCTGTTACCGGAGTGTGTGTTGCATGCGACACCCGAGTAAAATATCGAGGGGTTTCTTTGTTTTTGTTTTTAAATTTCCTGCTATTGGGCAGTCTTAAGCAGCATTTTGTTAGGGGAAAATTTTTGATTAACTGAAAAAAAGGATATAATGTTATTTAAAGCCTTGTCATAAAGACTCAAGCAGAAATAATAATTACAATATATAGATAGGATGGATTTTCAATGAATAGCTTCAATCAGCTCGAGCTCGACGAATCTTTGGTAAATGCCCTTAAGCTACAAGGAATTGTTGAACCAACTGCGATCCAAGAACAGGCGATACCCTTTGTTTTAGATGGTAGAGACGTATTGGGCCAGTCAGAAACAGGCACTGGTAAAACTTTGGCCTATCTGATTCCGATTTTTCAGAAAATCGATTATCTAAAGAGAGAAACTCAAGCAATAATTTTGACGCCGACCCATGAACTAGCCATCCAAATTCAGCGTGAAATAGATACTTTGTCGAAAGATTCGGGTTTAGCTATCACCTCAACCGCTATCATCGGTAACGTGAATATTTCACGCCAGATAGAAAAGCTTAAACAGAGACCACACATTATTGTAGGTTCGAGTGGGAGAATCTTTGAGTTAATTCAGAAGAAAAAAATTGTTGCTCAAACTATCCAGACGATAGTACTTGATGAGGCTGATCGTTTACTTGATGAAAATAATGCCCACAAAGTAAAATCTGTGATAAAAACAACCTTAAGTAGAACACAACTCTTATTATTTTCAGCGACGTTACCTCCTACGACTTATCAACGAGCATCTGAATTATTAAAGACTCCTGAGATTATTAGAGTAACGGATAAAATAATGATTGCTCCCACTGTCGAGCATATGTTTTTCTTAGCAGAGCAGAGAGATAAAACTGAAGCTTTAAGGAAGCTGATTCGGATAATTATACCAACTCGAGCTTTAATTTTTATCAACAAAAGTGAAGAGATTGAAATAATGGTAGAAAAACTAAAATACCATGGTTTGGATGTAGAAGGAATTTTCGGAGGAGCTAATAAGATTGAGAGAAAAAAAGCTATGGATGACTTTAGAAGTGGTAAAAGTACCTTGCTAGTGGCTTCTGATCTAGCTGCCAGAGGATTGGACATCAAAGGAATTACACATGTCTTTAACCTTGATCTGCCGGAAGATCCTCAACTATATTTGCATAGGGTCGGAAGAACGGGTAGGGCAGGTAATAAAGGGACTGCTATTTCCATTGTAAATATAAAAGAAGTTTCATACTTGAGAAGGCTAGAAAGTACCTTTGAAATTAGGGTTAGCCCTAAGGAAATGCTTCATGGGAAAATTGTCGATGTAAGGAAAAAGTTCTAAAGGAAAGTATGAACAGGAAATCTTATGTTGCTCTTTTTTTCACAGATAGTATAATTTAAGTAATACTTGAGTCTTGGTATCGCTGAAGGTTTGGCGTTAGCTAAGTATTCCTTTCTACAATCAGAAATATAAACTTGCGTTATATACTTTCCAAGGCCCCTTCTCGCCATCCTGCAAGAATGCTAATTCGTGCGAAGACAGTGTCTTCGGGCTACAGGGACACTTGGCCATCCATGGCCTTCGCCTGCGGCTGCAAGAAAGCTAACACGTGCGAAGACAGTGTCTTCGGGCGCCAACCAAGTTTTCTTTAAGAGTGGAGGAATTTGAGATTATGCAGAAATCGCCCTTGGACTTAGCTCATGAGCTTAAGAATGAAGGCTATCTTATAGGTCAAGAAGCAGCGATTACATTATTCCTTGCTTTAGCCCTAGAAAAACCTTGTCTTATTGAAGGACCGGCTGGGGTTGGCAAGACACAATTGGCTTTAGCTCTAGCTCGGGTGGAGAAACGAAGACTCATAAGGTTGCAATGTTATGAAGGACTTGATTTAAGCAAGGCGTTATACGATTGGAATTATGCCAAACAGCTGTTGCGCTTACAACTTGCCAAGGCAGAGGATTGGGATAAGATAAAATTTGATTTATTTTCAGAAGATTATTTACTTACTCGGCCTCTCTTGGAAGCAATTCTTTCTCCCGAACCAGTTCTATTATTGATTGATGAATTAGATAAGAGTGATGAGGAGTTTGAGAGTTTTCTCTTGGAGTTACTAGCAGAGCAGCAGGTCTCTATTCCTGAATTGGGAACTCTTACTTCGAAAACAACACCCATTGTCATCTTAACCAGTAATAACTCTCGAGACTTTAGTGATGCGCTAAGACGACGCTGTATCCATATCTATTTGAATTATCCTTCATTAGAACGAGAAATATCAATTTTAAGCTCGCATGCTCCTGAGTTAGCCGAAGGGTTAATAAAAGATGTTTGTGAGTTTGTTGCCAAGGTAAGGAAGTTGTCGTTACAGAAGCTTCCGAGCGTATCTGAAACCATTGATTATGCTCGCGCTCTAAATGCCCTCCAAAAAGAGGAATTGAACTATGGAGATCTAATGGGGACACTCAGCGTTTTGTTAAAATACCCCAAGGATATTGCGAAATTAGAAGAACGCCTTAAAAGGTGGGAAACTGAAGCTAGACAAAGCCCCTAAGAGTGAATAAGTGTTTATTCGCCGATAGAAAAAAGTTTCTACATTCGAATCTCGGGCCTCGACCCTCGCGCTTCGATTAAGTAAGGGATGGAGAACATGAATGGATGGTATTTTATTAGGTTAGTACACGCTCTCAGGCAGGTTTCCTTATCGATTTCTTCTCAGGATATTCTTGATGCCAAAACTTGTCTTGTTCGATATCCAGACTTACCTCGCAAACAGATCTTAAAATCACTGTTAGTCCATCGTCCTCGAGATATTCCTATCTTTGAGACGGTCTGGAGAATCGTAATAGGAAACACTGAATCCTCTGAATCTGAGTATTCGCTTGACGTAGCCCTGAAAAAGGATATAGAAGAAAATCGAGATAGTCAGAGTATAGGAGGCCAAGGTGTAGGGCGTGGTTCCGGAGGAATCAGCCTTACTGCTATAGAGAATATACCTGATCTATCGAATATTTCTAATCTGATACCCTTTTCCCGCCTAAAGGAGTTAGTGAGTAATGGTCTCGAATTTGAAGACGTTGTCAAAAGGATTTTGACAGACCTTGACTATTACACATGGATAAATTCCTTTGATTTAGCTTATCAGCGGGGTGCTCTTTCTGAGGATGAATGGTATTCTCATCAGAACACGCGGACTTCTATCCTAAATGAAATTCGGCAGCAGGTATTGATGATTCAAGTTACTCTTGATAACAGTTGGGACCCCCTTGTTCGACAACATTGGATGTTCAAACCTTTAAGTTCGTTATCTGAAGAGGAAAGGGACCTTGTAAGATCCAGTATTCGAAAATGGGCGAGAAAACTAGCGCTAAGACCAGGACCACGTTGGAAATCCAATAACAAAGGGACGATCGATATTGCTAGAATTGTTCAGCAAAGCGTTCAGTGGGATGGACAGTGTTTTCACTTATGCTACCGACATAGAAGCCCTCGTGCTCCTGAACTAGTGGTGCTCTGCGATGTCTCGAATTCAATGTCTTCCTTTGTGGAATTCATTATTTATCTGGTGACGTGTCTTAGAGCTCGTTTTAGAAAGATACGAGTATTCTTTTTTATTGATTCAGTCTGGGATGTTACCGAGTTTGTTTGGGATGATGATCTAAGTGGAGTTAAGCAAGAAATTAAGAGCTGGGGTCATAAGGTGAGTTCAGGTTTTTCGGATTATGGAGCTGTTTTTAAGGAGCTAGCAGAAGACAAACTCAGAGAAGTGTCATCACGAGCAATCGTCATAATTTTAGGAGATGGTAAAAACAACTATCGTTTTGCACAGTCGGAGTATATTGCTAAGATCTCAGAAAAAGTACGTAAGGTGTTTTGGTTGAATCCTTTAGAAATTAAGGAGTGGTCTGAGCCGGATAATGTCATGAAAGTATACCAAAATTACTGCTCGAAAGTCTATCGGTGCCGAAGTGCTAGCGATCTACAGAGAATAGTTAAAGACGTTTTCTGAGAATGGCACTTTTAAACATGAAAGGTATTTTGTTTGTGAACAGTGTACTACTGGGAGTAATAAAGCCAGTTGCTTCAAATGGAGCAACTGGTTAATTTTTTGGGCACCAAAAATACTTGTATAAAATAATTGATGGCTGAAATTCTTTCATTGGATCAGTGTTGTTTAGGATTACTATGACAAGTCAAGCTTTAAATAGCAAAAGATTATGTTTTTATCTTTACTATAAAAAAGTAATTTTTATAAGGAGGAAATTATCTGTATCTGGAGAATACTAATAAAGAATTTAAAAACAGAAATGGAGGCTAAATTATGACAAATCTAAGAGAACTTTATGTTTGTAGTATTTGTGGAAATGTCGTTGAAGTTGTCAATACAGGAGCATCTTCGTTGGTCTGTTGTAATAAACCAATGGAAAAACTTGAAGCAGGTACTAAAGATGCAAGTCTAGAAAAACATGTACCTATTATTGAAGGAGTAAAAGGAGGTATCAAAGTTAAAGTCGGTAGTGTCGCTCACCCCATGGAGGAAAAACATTATATTCGATTGATTGAAGTTTTGACGAAGGATCAGGTACTTAGAGCAGAACTTGAACCGGGGCAAGCCCCTGAAGCCTCTTTCTTAGTTCAAGCAGACGATATTATCGAGGTAAGAGAATACTGTAACATTCATGGTCTTTGGAAGGCTAGTAACTAATAATTTGTCACATAGATATAGGCAGGCCAAGATCCTGCCTATTTTTTATTCTAGACCACCATGTTGATCGCAACACCATCAATGATAAAACAAAGAACTATTTTCAGAGTAGAGTAGTCAGACACTCAAGCTGCTAGCCAAGGCTTCTAATCGTGAAAGAATGTCTAAGTAATAATATCAATCAATGACCACGTCATTTAAACCTTCTTTAGGTAAGGATTGCTTGACACCCTTTGCTGGATATTTTATAGTTTTTTTGATAGTTTTATTGAAAGGGGCAGTATTAAACCATAGAGAGAGTTTAATTTCCGAATTTAAACATTTACAATGTCAAGCTAGTCACAAAACGAAATACTCAAAAGAAAGGCGGTGAAAACCGTTACAAAAAAGACTAGTAATTTAATAAAACTTAAAAATATGCTCGAGTAATCTGGAGAAAAGCCAATCCGGAAGACATCGATGAATTAGAATAGAATCTATAGAGTTTTATAAGTTTTTTGTAACGGGCTAATGTATGACACTTTCTAAAGAAAATACAATTATTGGTTTTATTGGTACTGGAGTAATGGGTAAAAGCATGGTTGGTCACTTATTGAAGGCAGGCTATAAGGTATTTGTATACAACCGTACTAAAGCTAGTACGGATGATTTAATTAAAATGGGTGCAGTTTGGCAAGACTCAATTGCGGAGTTAGCTGCAAGAAGTAATGTAGTTGTTACAATGGTAGGTTATCCTAAAGATGTTGAAGAAGTATTTTTAAGCGCTAATGGGATTTTGAATAATGCTCGAAGCGGAAGTTATTTTGTGGATATGACAACCTCATCTCCCGATTTAGCAAAGAAAATTTATAAAAAAGCTTTAGCATTAGGGATGTATGCACTCGATGCACCTGTTTCTGGTGGGGATGTAGGAGCAAAAGAAGCACGTTTGGCGATAATGGTCGGTGGCGACGAAGAAGTATACAATCAAATCCTCCCAATTTTTAATTTACTTGGAAAGAATATTATCTTACAAGGAGATGCTGGAGCTGGACAACACACGAAAATGTGCAACCAGATTGCAATAGCTTCAAACATGATTGGGGTATGTGAAGCAATAGCTTATGCTCAAAAAGCAGGTTTGAAGCCTGAAGTTGTTTTGAAAAGCATCGAAACTGGTGCTGCAGCAAGCTTTTCCCTAAGTAATTTAGCTCCACGTATGTTAGCTGATAATTTTGCGCCAGGTTTCTATGTTAAACATTTTATTAAGGATATGACAATTGCCTTAGATTCTGCGCAACAAATGGGCTTGCTTACACCGGGTTTAGAATTGGCAAAGACTTTATATGAAAGACTAGCAGAGCGTGGAGAAGAAAACAGTGGGACCCAAGCTTTATTCAAACTGTATCTGGAACATAAAAGCAAGTGACATAAATAATATTCCAAAAGGAGAGTGAACGTAAAGAGCCACTCTCCTTTTGGAATATTATTTATGTTACATGAAGTTTCTCTATAGCTAGTGTAGAGGCTTGCTACAAATAATTTTATGCCAGAAGGAATTCTGGGAGGAAATGTAGAAGATATGAAGATAAAGGAAATTGAATAGTTAAGCAGGTTGAATTGGGGAAAAAGAAAGTCATTTCGCACAAAATCAAGTTTGAAAATGAAGAGATCAATAAATAAGCATGTATCCTGTATTATTTTTGAGACCCTTACTTATATAAGTGGAGGTAGGTACTTCGTAAACTTCAGGTGGAGTAAAGTCCATCCTTCTTGGCGTGTCGTGAAATATAATACAGGAAGAGTATATAACCAAAAAATCGTTGAGTAGCCTGCCATTCTGAGGTAGCTTAAGATAAACTCACCATATAATTTCTTAATTATCGCCATATTGACTTATTACGACCACAGTGCTAGTCTTATTTTGGAAATGAAATTATCTAGATTGTGCATTTTGTTACGTTTAACTTTATATATATATTCGGCAGGACAAGTTTTCATTTTTGTATATGTGAAAGAAATCATATTCCCTAGCTTTCGCTGGAGCGGAGAAGTAAGAAGTAAAGTAACTATGAAAGCAAATATCTCCTATTAAGTTAGGAGGAATGCTATAAGGTTGGTTCGAGAAAACTCTTGTTCCAACTGCCTCGGTGAATGCCGAGAGTTTATTGACATATAAGGGAGGTAGAAGGATGGCGCATAAGAGTATTTTGGTAGTCGGAGGGGGAGTAAGCGGACTAACAGCCGCTATTGAAGCTTCCGAAGCAGGAAGCGAGGTCTATCTGGTTGAACAGAAATCCTACCTAGGTGGTAGAGTGGCCCAAATGAACCAGTATTTTCCTAAGTTGTGCCCCCCGAACTGCGGGTTGGAGATTAATTTTAAACGGATCAAGCAAAATCCCCGAATCAAATTCTTTACTTTAGCCGAAATTGAGAAAATTGACGGTGTAGAAGGAGATTATACAGTAACCGTTAAATCAAATCCCCGTTATGTAAACCAGAACTGCACAGCCTGTGGTAAGTGCACCGAAGTATGTCCCGCGGAGAGGTCAAACGAATTTAATTATGGAATGGATAAAACTCAGGCAATTTATAAAGCTCATGAGTTCGCTTTTCCTATGAAGTATGTGATTGACGGTCAAGCTTGTTTGGGAGCTGAATGTGGAAAATGCGTTGCTGCCTGTGAGTATGGCGCTATTGAATTGGATATGTCGGCAAAAAGCTTTAATTTGAATGTTGGCTCTATAGTTTGGGCTACAGGCTGGGAGCCTTATGATGCCAAGAAAGTTGATTATTATGGTTTTGGAAAGCACCAAAATGTTATTACCAACGTGATGATGGAAAGGCTGGCGGCCTCAAATGGCCCTACAGCCGGGAAAATAGTTCGTCCATCAGACGGCAAAGAAGTTAAAACAGTTGCTTTTGTCCAGTGTGCTGGTTCCCGTGACGAAAATCATCTGCCCTATTGTTCTGGAGTTTGCTGTATGGCTTCACTTAAGCAAGCAACATACGTCAAAGCAATGAATTCAGATTCTAAGGTTTATATGTTTTATATAGATGTCAGGGCGATGGGTAAACATGAAGATTTTTATACCAAAGTCCAAGATGATATCACCATGATTAAAGGAAAAGTTGGTGAGATCTCAGAAGATCCAGAGACTAAAGACTTAATCGTTCAAGTAGAGAACCAGTTGACTGGTGAAATCATGAAGGAAACTGTTGACATGGTCGTACTGGCAACAGGTATGGTGCCCGCTACTTCGAATGTACCGGATGCAATAACCTGTGATGAGGATGGTTTCATTGTTTCCGACCCACAACAATTAGGGGTTTATAGCGCAGGATGCGTTAAGAAGCCGTTGGATGTTTCCTCATCGGTTAAAGATTCTACTTCTGCGGCGCTTAAGGCCATTCAATCTACGGTGAGGAGGTAGCCCAATGGATAAAAAAACAGGTGTTTATATCTGCACTGGATGTAGTCTCGGAGAATCTCTGGAAATAGAGAGCCTGTCCAAGGTTGCTACCAAGGAGGGCAAGGTTCCTGTATGTAAAACACATCCCTTTCTCTGTGGACCAGAAGGGGTGGCTCTTATAAAGAATGACATTGAGAGTGAGGGCGTTAATACAATTCTTATAGCTGCCTGCTCACCACGTGTCAATTATGATGTTTTTGAATTTGACTCCTCAGTTATTATGGAGAGGGTAAATCTCAGAGAACAAGTCATTTGGAGTCAACCAGCCAATGATGAGGATACTCAGATGATGGCTGAGGATTATATTAGAATGGGTCTTGCCAAAGTGAAGCATATCGATCTGCCGGTGCCTTACCAAGGTGTGAATATGGTCAAAACCTTGTTGGTGGTAGGCGGAGGCTTGACAGGCATGACAGCCGCTTTGGAAGCTGCAAAAGCAGGGTACAAAGCTGTTTTAGTTGAGAAAAGTCCAGTTCTTGGCGGTTGGATGAATGGCTTATTTAAACAAGCTCCTCGGAAGGCGCCTTTTACAACACCTGAAGAGGTTGATATCGCTGAGTTGGTCAATAAAGTTGAGGCTGACCCTGATGTTACAGTATATACTGGTGCAGAAATCTTAGAAATCGCAGGTGCACCGGGAATGTTCGATGCATCTATTAGCCAAAATGGTGCTACTGTTAAGGAAAGAGTCGGTTCAGTTGTTCTTGCTACAGGTGCAGTGCCTTATGATCCTACCAAACTTGATTATCTTGGTTATGGAAAATATGAAAATGTAATCACTAGTCAAAAAATGGAGGAATTAGCTTCCAAAGGTAAAATTCTACGTCCCGACGGAAAAGAAGTACAAAGTATTGCCTTTATTCAATGCGCAGGATCTCGCGATCAGGAACACTTGCCTTATTGTTCTGCAACATGTTGTGTAGAGTCATTAAAACAAGCGACATACCTAAAAGAACAAAATCCGGAAGCAAATGTCTTTATTTTCTACAAAGACATGAGAGCATCGGGTCAGTATGAACGTCTTTATAAACAAGTGCAAAAAGATGGAGGTATTTTCGTCAGAGGAGAAATTAATGGTATCACCGAAGATGACGAAAAGAATCTGCTAATTGAAGCAACAGATATGCTATCTGGGGCAACGATTACTACTGAAGGCGTAGATATGGTGGTTTTAGCCAATGGAATGGTTCCCACCACGGCCTTTGGAGAGGATATAGCTGCCAAGGCTGACACTGAGGAAGAAGATAAAAAAGATGACGGTCCAAAGCCAGAAATTATTCGTAAATCGAATCTACTAAATCTGGCCTATCGCCAAGGTCCAGAGATGCCTACGTTAAAATACGGTTATGCAGATTCCCATTTTATCTGCTTCCCTTATGAAACTCGCCGTACAGGTATTTATGCGGCTGGTAGCGTTAGAGCTCCGATGGATGAGTTATCGACCGTTGAAGATGCTACTGGAGCAGCTTTAAAGGCTATTCAATGTATGGAATCAAGCGCGCAAGGCATGGCTGTACACCCTCGCGTAGGGGATATGTCTTTCCCGGACTTTGCAATGTCAAGATGTACACAATGCAAACGTTGTACTGTGGAATGTCCCTTCGGCGCTATTAACGAAGATGATAAATTCAATCCGTTGCCAAATCCTACACGTTGTCGTAGATGTGGAATTTGCATGGGTGCTTGCCCTGAACGGATTATTACCTTTAAAAACTACTCAGTCCCGATGATCGGTAATCTTATCAAGTCAATCGAAGTTCCTGATGAAGATGAAGAAAAACCGAGAATTCTCATCTTCGCTTGTGAAAATGACGCTTACCCAGCTTTGGATATGGCGGGTATTAATCGGCTCAAATATAATGCTTGGGTTCGTGTTATCCCATTAAGATGCCTAGGCTCATTAAGCTTAGTTTGGATTGCCGATTCAATGTCAGCTGGAATCGATGGTATCTTCCTTCTAGGATGTAAGCATGGAGATGATTATCAGTGCCACTTCATCAAAGGCAGTGAGTTGGCCGAAATTCGGTTATCTAAAGTGTCTGAAACCTTAGACAGATTGGATTTGGACTCAGATCGAGTGCGAATGGATCAAGTCTCCATTACTGATTACGACAAGATACCTGCTATGTTAGATGATTTTGCCAAGAGACTGGATGAACTGGGCCCCAACCCCTACAAAGGGTTCTAAGTAGATCTAAGGTAAGGGGACACACCTTAAAAGGTAAGGGGACACACCTCCTGATTAGACTTAAACTTCGGGTAGGAGGAATGTCCCCAATTGATAAGGTTAAACTCCGAGTAGGGGGTATGTCCCCCATTAGATAGCAAAGGAGCAGTATAATGGATGAAATAAAAGAAGTATCTCTGGAGATGAGAGAATATATTATTTCTTCAGGAGCGGACACGCTCAACTGGTGTATGCAGTGTGGTCTCTGCACCAATCTATGTCCTTACAGGCAGGTTCCCGGCCAGCTTAGCGAAGTATTTAACATTCGTAAAATGCAACGTCAAGGCCAGCTTGGTTTAGAAGGTTTTGATGATGAAGAAGTACTTTTTGCCTGTGTCACCTGTGGCATGTGTCAGTCAAACTGTCCTAGAAGTGTTGAAATCATAAAAAACGTTCGTTCCATGCGCAATACTATAGTTGGAGCTGGTATCTTGCCTGGGCATTTACGGCCTGTTGCCGGAAGTCTTCATGCTAATGGCAACCCATGGACTGGACCTCAAGAGAAGAGAGCCGATTGGTTAGAAGGCTTAAATGTTCCAGCTTATACCGAAGACATGGAATACCTACTTTATGTCTGCTGTACTTCGTGTTATGACACTCGCAGTCAAAAAATTGCCAAAAGCGTAGTGAAACTCTTGCAACAAGCTGGAGTAAGTTTTGGAGTTTTAACGGCTGAAGAGAACTGCTGTGGTGAGACGATCCGTAAAATCGGGGATGAGGATCTCTTTACTAAACTCGCTGAATCAAACATTAAGTTGTTTAACGGAAAAGGCGTCAAGAAAATTATTACGACCTCCCCACACTGCCTGTATGCCTTTAAACAAGATTATCCAGAACTAGGTGGAGAGTATGAAGTGATGCATTATGCTGAACTTTTGAGTACTCTCATGAAGGACGGAAAGCTCTCTTTACCTGGTGAACTAGCGAAAAAGGTCACCTTCCATGATCCTTGTTACCTAGGACGACACAATTTGGTTTATGATGCCCCAAGAGAACTTCTACAAGCAGTCCCAGGGGTTGAATTTGTTGAATTGGATCGGACTAAGAATAAGAGTCTTTGTTGCTCCGGTGGAGGCGGACGAATTTGGGCTGAAGTACCCTTTGGGGAGCGCTTCGGAGAATTGCGGATTAATGATGCTGTGAAGCAAAATGCGGATGTAATTGTCACAGCTTGCCCTTACTGCATTACCATGCTTGATGACGCTTGTGCAGGGCTAGAAAAAGGCGATGTACTAAAAGTTATGGAAATGTCCGAATTCCTTTGTGAATCGCTTGAGAAGTAGACCGTTTAAATCAATAAGTATCATTGTTGATAAAAGGTTATGTGATTGAATATCAGATGTTCACTAGCCTCATGCTAAAAAGTAATATTAATTATAATATACTGCCTTATAGTATGAGGTTAGCTAACTGATATGGTGAAAAAAGATTCAAGGTTTTAGTGAAGGGGGGGATGCCAGAAACGCTGTTTATACAGTTTCTCTTGCGGCATAATTGTTGTTGGCATTGAGCAGGATAAACATTTGTTTCTGTTGTAGACTCACATTCATTTATAAAAAAATTAATTAAAGGAGGATAAGACGATGTCAAAACTAGTACCACCACATGGTGGAAAGTTAACACCGGTATTACTCCCTGAATCACAAAGAGCAGATGCTTTAGCAAAAGCTAAAACATTACCAGTGATTCGCATGACTTCCAGAGAAACCTCAGACCTATTAATGATTGGAATGGGTGCATTCAGCCCACTAACAGGGTTCATGGACAAAGCAAACTATGAGAGTGTTGTTGAAACAAAACACTTAACAAATGGCTTGGCATGGCCACTACCGATCACTTTGTCCGTTACTCCTGAGCAGGCTGAAACCCTTAAAATAGGTATGGAAGTAGCTTTAGTAGATGACGAAACCGATACCTACTGCGGTATCCTCACGGTTAGCGATAAATATGAGTATGACAAAGTCAAAGAGTGCAAGGCTGTTTTCTTCACAGATGACGCTGCACATGATGGGGTTGTCAAAGTTATGGCTCAAGGAAGTATCAATGTTGGCGGTGAATTAGTAACATTTAGCCAACTCGGCTACGCTTCTAAATATGGTGCTTACTATGCTACCCCTGAGCAAACGAGAGCGATCTTCGATGAAAAGGGCTGGGCTACCGTTGCTGCTTTCCAAACACGGAATCCTTTACATCGTTCCCATGAATTCCTCTGCAAAATGGGAAATGAAATTTGTGATGGACTCTTCATTCACCCAATCGTAGGAAAACTCAAAGAGGGCGATATTCCTGCTGAAACACGTCTTGAGTGCTATGAAGTTCTGTTAAAGAATTATTTCAATGAGAAAAATGCTGTGATGAAAGTTTATCCAATGGAAATGCGTTATGCAGGACCTAGCGAAGCTATTCTACACTCCATTTTCCGCCAAAACTTTGGTTGCAGCCACATTCTAGTGGGTCGTGACCACGCAGGTGTAGGTGACTATTATTCCGCTTATCAGGCCCAAGAGATATTTGACTTATTCAAACCAGGTGAACTCCTCTGTCAGCCTATCAAAGTCACTGCAGCTATGTATTGTACAAAATGTGATGGTATGACTACAGAAAAAACTTGCCCTCATGGCAAAGAAGATCATCTAAAAATTAGTGGAACTAAGCTGAGAGCTATGTTAGCAGCTGGCGAGCTTCCACCAGGCAATTTCAGTCGTCCAGAAGTCTTGAAAATTCTTCTCAAATACTACGCTTCAAAGAAGTAAGCTAAAACGTTGGTTGAAAATTAAACAAGAGAATTATTCTCTTGTTTAATTTCAAAAATATATGAATGATGGAGGTTAAACGAATGCCAAGTTTTGTAATTGCAGAAAAGTGTGACGGATGTAAAGGGCAAGACAAAACAGCTTGCATGTATGCATGCCCAAATGACCTGATGATGTTAGACAAAGAAAAAATGAAAGCTACAAACCTGGATCCTAGCCAATGTTGGGAGTGCCTCTGCTGTGTTAAGGCTTGCCCTCAACAAGCAATGGACGTTCGCGGCTATGCAGACTTCGTTCCACTAGGCGCTTCTTGTGTTCCTCTCCGTAGTTCTGATAGCATTATGTGGACAGTTAAATTCCGTAACGGCATGACCAAACGCTTCAAATTCCCTATTCGTACAACCGAAGAAGGATCAGCAGTTCCAGATGCCGGTTATGAAATTACCACTGACATCAACAGTCATGAGCTGTATACCGAACCTGCTTCAATGCATATGCCAGTATGGACTTATAAGAAGTAAGCTCTTGTAATAAGGGAATAAATAGGGAGGTTAAAATCAATGCCAATGAACTTTGAAACAGTAGAAGTAACTACCGACCTTCTCATCATCGGAGGCGGAATGGGGTCCTGTGGCGCAGCTGTTGAAGCAGCTTACTGGGGCAAAAAACATGGACTTAAAGTAATCTTAGTTGATAAAGCATCTATGCCACGTTCCGGTGCAGTTGGAATGGGATTGTCTGCTATTAACTTATATGTAGGACTTGCAGAAGGCAATAACACCGTTCAAGATTATGTTAGATACGTAAAAACTGACATGATGGGGATAGCCCGTGATGACTTAGTCGCTAACATTGCGCGGCACGTTGATAGCTCCGTGCATATGTTTGAAAAATGGGGCCTTCCCTTGTGGAAAGATGATAATGGCGGATATGTACACGAGGGTAAATGGCAACTGATGATCAGTGGAGAATCCTATAAAGTGATCGTTGCCGAAGCAGCTAAGAATGCTTTAGGTGAAGAGAACATTTATGAGAGAGTTTTCATTACTGAGCCAATGTTGAAAGATGGCAAATGCGTAGGAGCTGTAGGATTTAGTGTTCGTGAGAATAAAATCTATGTCTTCAAAGCAAAAGCTACTTTATGTGCTATGGGTGGTACGGTTGGAGTATTCAAACCTAAATCCACTGGTGAAGGTGCTGGCCGTTCTTGGTACCCTCCATTCTCCACAGGTTCTTCCGCTTACTTCACCATGAAGGCTGGAGCAGAAATGACCTGTCAAGAAGTTCGTTTCGTACCAATTCGTTTTAAAGATGCTTATGGTCCGGTTGGAGCTTGGTTCTTACTCTTCAAATCCCGTGCAACCAATGCATTGGGCGAAAACTATATGGAAACCCGTGCAGATGAATTGAAAAACTGGGGCAAATATGGATCAGCTAAGCCGATCCCTGCCAATCTGCGTAATCACCTTGGCTTGTTGGACATCAAAGAAGGCAAAGGACCTCTCTACATGCGGACTGAGGAAGCTATCGCTAACTTGGCCAAAGCATATGAAGGAGACGAGAAGGCCTTCAAGAAGAAAATGAAAACTTTAGAAAATGAAGCTTGGGAAGATTTCCTTGATATGACGATTGCTCAAGCCTTACTCTGGGCTGCTACCAACGTCGAGCCCGAAGTTAGATCTTCTGAAATCGCAGCTACCGAGCCATACTTCATCAGTTCTCACTCTGGATCATCCGGAGCCTGGGTATCTGGACCAGAAGACCTTTCCGCTGGAACAGACTATTTCTGGGGTTATGCTCAAATGACCACTGTACCTGCACTCTTTGCTGCTGGAGACGCCACCGGAGCTTGCCCTCACAAGTTCTCGTCAGGAACGCATGCTGAAGGTCGTATCGCAGCTAAATCAGCTATCAAGTATATCTTAGAAAACAACACCTTGACTGAACCTGATGCTGCGGTTGTTGAAGCCGTAAAAGCAGAAATTGTCAAGCCGCTTGAAATCTTCGAAGCAAACAAAAACTTCAGCACGGATCCTGAAGTAAACCCCAACTACATTATGCCTAAGCAGTTCATGTATCGCTTACAAAAGCTTATGGACGAGTATGTTGGTGGAGCTAACGTATTCTTCAACATGAACTCAGCTTCCTTAACTCGTGCAGCAGAATTATTCGAGTTCCTTAAAGAGGACTCCCAAAAAATTGGAGCTAGAGATCTGTATGAACTGTTGAGAGCTTGGGAAAATAAACACAGATTATGGCAGGCTGAATCTCACCTTCGCGCTGTAACCTTCCGTGAAGAGACACGTTGGCCTGGATACTACTTCAGAACAGACAAGCCAACTCTTGACGAAGAGAACTGGCACTGCTTTGTTAACATGAAGTGGGATCCTAACACAAACGAATGGTCAGTATTCAAAAAGCCAGTTATCGATATGTTTGGCGTTGAGTAAGACTAATTCAATCAGTTGGTAAGATAGATCTTAATCATGTCTATTTAAAACTGATTACATGAGGGGATGGGTACAATTTTCGTAATGTCTCGGAATTTGTATTCATCCCTCATTTGTTGCAAAACCAAATTCTTCCTTTAATATTTTGTGGTAATCGGTTATGATATAAATACTCAGAACTAGCTTTATTGAATTAACTTAAAGGAGGAAACATGAAATGGACCAAGTAGAGGAACTTATGCAAAAGAGCATTGAGCTAGGTAAAGCGATTGCTCAAACAGATGTGTACAAAGAATTTAAGCAGGCAGAATATGATCTTTTTCAAAATGCAGAAGCTCGTAAGTTAGTAGAAGATCTGCAAAAAATGAAGCAGGAACATCGTGGAAAGATGATGGCTGGTATAGAGATAACCAAAGAAGACCAGGAACAACTTAAAGAATTGGAACAATCATGTATCCGAAATCGTCAAGTATTGTCTTCGAACGAGGCTAACACAAAGTTCCAGGAGTTTATGGAGCAGATATCTGGAAATATCAAAAATGGGATTAAGAGTGTCGATAAATAAATTGCGATAGCGATAATTAATTCCCAAGCCTATCGAACTTCTTTGGTCACAATTCGATAACACTCAGAGTTAATTTAAGTCCATGAATATAACACCTGAAATGCCATATGCTGGAGTTGGTACACCTGAATGCGTAATTCTAATTTATCCCTCGAGAAATGAGTAATATAGAGTATCGGATAATAGAAATTTCAGTGTACCATTGATTCATGGCTAAACTGGTGAAAGATAAATATTTTTTTATAATAAAATGGCAATACATATACGCGATGACATAAGTCTATTGCGTGTCGGTATTGCCATTTTTGCTTACAAATTATTATAATAGAAAATCAGATTTGTAATAAGATATATTGATTGCGGTAATATTGACTTGATATAATATCAATGCTAATCTACTCTTGATAGAAAGTTATGAGATTTGAGAAGAGTAGTTTGTGCAAAATATTACGTTTTCGATCCTTTATCTAAAGTGGTAAGAAATGGGTATGTGAATATATAAAATTGGTGACTGGAGGTGGAATACTGCCATATTGTCGCAGTGAACTTCCTGGATGTAAGTAGTTCTGTATAGCTGGGAAGCTTAGGAATATTAAGTATGAAGAAATATCTAATAATTAGTGAAAAAAATCTCTTGTAATTTTCTTTTTTAATACAATCTCTTCTCAATAGAGATCGTGTACTGTCTCATGAAACCTCCATTAGGGCTTAGTTTGACTATTAGATACACCCTTTAAATAGACCATGGAGGTATTTTTTATCCCTTTAATAATCTTTGTTATAAGAAATTTACATTGTGATAAAAAAATATGTTAATGATGGAGGTTGAATGAAAAGTAAAGTAGATCAGGAGAAAATTCATACTGAAAGGTGGAATTAACTTGTACTTAACACGATTTAAATATATTCCATTAATTGGGACGATTGGGAACTATAAAAAGGAATATTTTAGTAAAGATTTAATTGCTGCATTGACAGTTGCTGTAGTAGTTATTCCACAGTCTATGGCCTATGCATTGATTGCGGGTGTTAATCCAGTTTATGGTCTGTATACCGCTATAGTATCAACTATTATTGCGTCAGCTTTCGGAAGCTCGAATCACATCATTGCTGGACCGACCAATGCTATTGCGCTGCTCGTTGCTGGCAGCATGGGTAGCTACATGGGACAAGAAAATGCTTATCAAATGCTGTTTTTAATGACTTTTATGGTAGGTATCTTGCAAATACTTTTTGGTGTCATTAAACTTGGTAAAGTAATTAATTTTGTGTCTCATTCAGTAGTTATTGGTTTCACGGCAGGAGCGGGTGTCTTAATCGGACTCGGTCAACTTAGCACATTACTGAGTATATCTATCAAAGATTCATCACATATGTCAACTATGCAGAAGTTTTATTATGTTATGACTCATCTAAGTGAAACTAACGTTTATGCCCTTGGACTTGGTGTAATGACTATGGCGATAATTATAATTTGTAAAAAAATCAATAAGAAACTCCCAGGTGCGTTAATCGGAATTGTAATTCCAATTATTTTTATAGTTATTTTTTCTTTGGACCAGAAGGGTGTAAAACTGACAGGCTTTATTCCATCTTCATTGCCACCATTCAAAATGATACAATTTGACTTTACAGTCATGCAGAATCTTTTTGGAGGTGCTATAGCAATTGCCATCATAGGACTTGTTGAGGCGATTGCAATTGCTAAATCCATTGCTACTACCTCACGACAAAAAATTGATGCCAACCAAGAATTTATTGGACAAGGAATAGCAAATGCTGGCGCCGCTTTCTTTCAATGTTTTGCTGGCTCAGGTTCATTTACTCGTTCTGCCATCAATTATCAAAGTGGTGCAGTTACCAGAATCGCCGGGATGCTCTCAGGTGTGATAGTAGCCCTTGTTCTATTGTTTTTTGCAAAGTATGCTAAGTTCATTCCCAATCCATGTCTTGCAGGTGTAATCTTAGTTATCGCCTACAATATGGTCGACAAAAAGGAAATAATGCATATAGTAAAAGCGGGTAAATTCAAGTCAGATTCCCTTGCAATGTGGGCAACATGTATCGCAACAATTCTGATGCCACACCTTGATGTTGCAATATATACAGGTATTGCACTTTCTATTGCCTTGTACTTGAAAGATACTAATAAGGCCCCATTGAAAATTCTTGTTCCATCACAAGAGAAGAATGGACATATCATTGAAAAAGAAGTTAAATCTATTAAGGAAAAAGTTGATATCTTAATTATTCAGCTGGAAGGAAATCTATTTTTCGGCTCGGCGGAGGACCTTCAGACCAAGCTTGATGATCTAGTAGATAAATCTAAGGTGTTCATCCTACGTATGAAGTATGTAGCTACGATTGATTTAACTGCTTTAGGTGCTTTGAAAGTATTTATCAGAACAGTAAAGGAATCTGGTGGAATTATTATCTTTAGCGGTGTAAAATCAGAGTTCAATTCTTTATTGATGAATTCGAATGTGACTTCCGATATTGGAGAAGACAACATTTTTATGTCAGAGAACGAAATATTTGCCTCTTCAACCAATGCCTTAGAGAGAGCAAGAACTGTTTTAAGCTGTGAAATTAGCGAGAAATCTGCTGCGTGTACTCTTCTAGACTCTGAAACTACTACTAATGTCGACACTATTGTTACGAATAAAAATACAGCTTCCTTTTGAATAAAAAATTATCTAAATAATGAAGGAGGTATTTGGAAATGAGTGATTCAAAGTTTAATGTACTTCTTTATTCTGATGGGTCTCAGCAGGCTTTTTCTGCGGCTGTGTATGCTGCCAACCTACTAAAAAAAATGCCGAATATGCAATTGACTATCGTACAAGTTCAAGAAAGTGATGAAGGTTCAATGGGGGCTGCGTATAGTTGGATTGATACTTGGCCAGTTAGTCCTACCGCGGAATGGATGAAACGCGTTATTGAATCCGATACTAATGTTAGAAACTTGTATAATGATATTTTGACCACAACCAATGGAATATTCACAGAACGAGTAAAGGATGTCAATCACCATGTAATATATTGTAATCCGAGTATTACAGACACAGTTGACGCTCTTCTCGAGTATGCAGAAAAGAAACGATTCAAGTTAATAATAATGGGCACGCGGGGTCTAACGACGTTAAAAGGATTGATTTTTGGTTGTATAGCGCACAACGTCCTTAACAGATCTCCAATCCCCGTATTATTGATTAAGAAGTTGCCTCAGGATTTTATTGATAGCTATTGTTCAGACGCTAATTCATTGAACTCGTAATATTATGATTAAAGGTTAGGGATACCTTAGCTTGTAGAGATAAGTCTTTTGCATTGTTGTCGATAGAAACAATTGGCCCCGCAGAGAAATTCTCTCTTCGGGGCTTTATATGTTCTCCAAATTATTTGAGTAAGTATATTTTTAAATAAAACAATGAAGTCTATATATAGATAATGGTGGTACTTCTTGTAGACATAATTAAGTTGCCAATGTAATTTCTCCAACGATGTGTTAGCATAAAATGTCCTCAATTCGTATGTTGTAGTAACCATTAAAGCGGAAGGTGGGATGAGATTGTCCGGTTTAACCCTTAATAAAGATATATTATTAGTTGACAAGTTGAAGAGGGAGTCAGGTGAAAAGACATATCCCATTTGGTTATTATTCAACCCTAAACATCCGGCTGTTCGCCACTATATTTGGACACCTGTATTAGCAGAGATACAGGACAAAGTGTTTAGGGAACTACGTACGAGGATAGATGCTTCTAAACTATATACTAGGAATGCTGTTTGTGATAGTGGAATAGTTCCTAACACACTAAATTGGTGGGATAATAAAGTCGCAACGGAGATAGAACAATTTAGGGATATTGTTTTAGAGCATGAACCAAAGATTCTTATTTCCTTTGGTGCCTTTCCATTTGAATTCGTTAGACGTGCCTTTGCAATAAAACCTGAAAAAGGGCCTAAATCTTGGGGAACTACAAACTTAGGCGATGAATTTGTAAAATCAATTGAGAACTTTAATATAAACAAAACCAATATAATACCCTTGCTTCGACGAGTAGTTGCCAGTGACAAATTTATCGAAGAACCTCGCTTTAGCGAAAATTATTTCCAGTATGTAGGTACAAAAATAGCTGAAAGAATTATCGAAAATAAAGATGCTCTTAATATATGGATGGATTAAACATATTATATGTATATGTATATGTATATGTATATGTATATGTATATGTATCGAATTTTAATAGAAAACATCTCACTTCGTAGAGAAAGCATTCTCGACGAAGTTTTTTTTAGCACTTTTTATAAATCCAAATAATTCTTAATTACTAATACGGATTACGAAGATTTTGATTTGATTAAGACGATAATATCGTAATCATTATTTTTGAATTATGGACGAAATAATTTACAGCTTAATACTTAGTGAAGTTAGATACCTGAACAAATTATGGGACAAAATAGCTTAGAATTTAAGAACCATGTTTAATTTTCTGGAAAAATATTTGATTCATAGGACTTTATTGTCCAGCTAGGAATTAATTTTATGCTGTTTCATTTAAGAGAGATTGTTTATAGATAATACTATTATAGCCTTCATTAGGTATATTGATTATGAGCATATTGTTTTCCTCTAGACACAAATGTTTCATAATGATAATCTCTAATTGTGAGGAATAGCACATGAAAAAGAAGGAGGTTAGGACAATTTATTGATAGTTTCTCAATACAAGTGCTTACTTTCTTAAATATAATTATAAAGCTGCTTTTAGGCCGCTAAGAAATTTGATCGTGTTTTAAAATTCTAAAGCAAAATCTGTGAGAATTTCTACCGCTCTCACGAAGCTTGTAATAGCGAGTGAATTCATTATGAACTAATTAATGAGCAAATGGTCCTAAGAATTCTTCGTGTTGGCAGTACAAAGAGATGAAAGGTGGAGGTTATTTTGTCCTGCTTAAATTTTAATGATGCTCTATCTAAGGGTGAGAATATGAAGAGGGAATTAGGGGAAAGAACCTATCCTATTTGGCTATTATTAAATCCCAAATATCCTGCAGTTCGACATGATATTTGGAGACCAATATTGGATGAGATTCAAGACAGAGTTTTTAGGGAATTGCATACAAGAATAGATACTTCTAATATTTATATTAGAAGTGCTGTGAGCGATGGTGGAATAGTTCCTAACACCTTGAATTGGTGGGGTAAGGAAGTAGCGAGAGAAATTGAGTTTTACAGGGAAATCGTGCATAAACACAAACCAGTAATGCTTGTCTCTTTTGGTGCATTTCCTTTTGAGTTTGCAAGGCGCGTCTACGAAGTCAAACCAGAAAAAGGACCTAAAGCATGGAGTTCATCAATTTTGAAGGACGAATTTGAAAAAGCTATGGAAAAATTTGATATTAATCAAACTAATAGAATACCCTTACTTCGCCGAGTGATTGCGACTGATAAATTCGTAGAAAATAGCAATGTTTTGTCTCGGACAGAGAGAGAGACTTATTTTCAACATGTAGGGGCAAAGATTGCTGAAAAGATAATAGAGAATAAGGATCGACTGGATATTTGGATTAAATAAAATGATGTGTTGATTTAGCAACTCGAATAGAGAGTCTTTAGAAGATTTACTCCGAAGAGAATCCTATCTCTCCGGAGTAAACTTTTTAAGTTGTTTTGATAGATTCTGTTACTATACTTGGTAATATCTTTACTTAATTGTAATTGGTTTGAAAGATGTTATATCTTGCCTTTAAGAATTGCTACGGATTAATTTCTGTTGATTAATTCTTAGGTTTAAGTGAAGTATCAATACTTTAGGGATAATTGATACTTTAAGTGATTATATAATCTAGTTTATTACAAAAGATACATCTCGCCTAGTTTCTCCTTAGCAATAGGTTAAATTGATTAAGAGCATTTTGATTTACTATAGACGCGATGCTGTTACGATGATACTCTTTACTTGTGAGTATAGTCACATAAGAAAGGAGGAGGATTAAATATAAAGACTTCCCAAAAAAGGGATATAGGTTTTGGGCGAGTGGAGGGGTGTATGAACAAACTAGATATGCAGTATTATAGCTTGAAATTTAGTGCATAAAAAAAGCAGCCTTGAAAGGCCGCTAAGAAATTTAATCGTATTTGTATTATAACACAAAATCCGAAATAGTGTGAGACCCTGGTAAACTAATTTTGTTAGGTCTATTAGTTAATTATTCTTTACAAAAAATATACACCTTAAAATTTGAAAGAGGGGTGTGCAAAAATGAGTGGTAATAATGCTAAGAGAATTTTCTTTATTTTGCTTGGTGTAGCATTATTTTTAGTATTCTTTTATGCTCCACAGTTTGGACCGGCGGTAGATCCTTCCGGGAAATCTTTTGCGTTAAGCCAACAAGGGAAAGCAGCAATTGGTTTGTTTTTCTTAGCCAGTATCTGGTGGGTATTTGAGGTAACTCCCATTGGTGTTACTAGTCTTATGATTGGGGTTGTTCAAGCTTTATTTCTGATACGTCCTGCAAAGGATGCATTCAAAGATTTTATGGACCCTACAGTATTGTTTATTCTAGGTTCACTACTCATTGGTTTAGCTTTCACCAAGTCTGGAATAACTAAAAGAATCGCCTATAAGATGTTAGATATCGTTGGTGAAGATACTAGAAAGATTTTATTAGGAGTATTTGTTATTACGGCATTATTAACCCATATCATGGCTCATACGGCCGTGGCAGCTACTATGTTTCCCATTTTAGTGACTATTTTGACCTTGTATAATGGGGATAAATCCGATGGCAAACCTACCAAGTTTGGTAAGGCTTTGTTTATAGGGATGGCTTATACTGCTGGTGCAGGAAGTATCTGTACCCTCTTAGGAGGTGCTCGTAACCCTGCGGCGGTTGGTTTCTATACAGAATTCACCGGAGTTGATGTTTCTTTCGTTGACTTTTCCATTCACTTGGCTCCTTTTGGTTGGGCAACAGTATTTCTTATTTGGGCGTTGTTAATGGTCATTTATAAGCCAGAAAAGTCTAAGATACCTGGCTTACGTGAAAAGGCCAAATCAGAGTATGCAAAACTTGGTCCTATTAAAAAGAATGAAATATTTGTAGGTGTAGTTGTTGCCCTTGCTCTGGCTATGCTTGTCTTACAAGCTGCTATTCCAGCATTAAAGACAATGGATCGTTCAGTTCCGTTGCTGATCGCAGGAATACTATTCTTCCTAGCCAATGTATTGACGGTTGACGATCTGGAAAAGAGAATCCCTTGGAACCTCGTCTTATTATTTTCCGGTGCTATGAGTATTGGTTTCTGCTTATGGCAGACAGGTGCCGCTCAATGGATGGCAATCAAGTGGTTAGGAATGTTAGCGGGTGCACATTGGTTAGTCTTTGTGCTAGCCGTTTGTTTCCTTGTGATGCTTATGACGAACTTTATTATGAATGTAGCAGCCATTGCTATTACCCTACCTGTGGCTCTCGTTATGGGCCAGTATCTGGGGGTTAACCCAGAACTTATCCTGTACGGCGCCACTGCAATGGCAGGTATGCCTTTCTTACTGTTGATTGGTGCAGCTCCTAATGCAATGGCCTACGAGTCTAAGCAGTTTACTACGGGCGAATTTTTTGTAAGTGGTATTCCAGCCAGTGCTGTTATCATGGGTGTCTTGGTACTCATGACGTTTACCTACTGGCCAATTGTAGGTTTATCTCCACTTCTTAAGTAGATAAGTGAAAGAAAATACTGATACACCTAGGTTTTTGATCTAGGTGTATCAACAACAAATTAGATGAATTATTATGTTTGTGACAGTATTTTGCTTAAATTGATCGGCTAAGGAATCTTAATCAAAAATAAGAAAGGAGAGATTCGTTGTCTGGCTTAGCACGCGATAAATATATCCCTTTAGTCGAAAGGGATTCAGGAGATATAACCTATCCAATTTGGCTATTAATTAATCCAAAATACCCTACTGTTATCAATGACATTTGGAGACATGTTTTAGATGAAATGCAGGATAAAGTTTATAGGGAAATACATTCCAGAATTGATACTACCAATATTTACATTAGGAGTGTAGTAAGTGATTGTGGAATAGTTCCTAATTCTTTAAATTGGTGGGGTAACGAAGTATCATTAGAAATAAAATTATTAAGGAAAATTATTCTTGAGTATAATCCCAAAATTATCATTTCCTTTGGTGGGTTTCCCTTTGAATTTATGAGACGTGTCTTTGAGATTAAACCTCAAAAAGGACCTAAATACTGGAGTGCTTCTATTTTAAGAGAAGAATTTGAAAGTTCAATTAAGAATTTTGATGTGGACAATACTAATATAATTCCTTTACTTCGACGAGTAATTCCCAGTGAAAAGTTCGTTGAAAAACAATATTATTTTAGTGTCAATGACAGCGAACAATATTTTCATCACGCAGGTACAAAGATATCGGAAAAGCTTATTAAGCATAAGGATATTTTAAAGATATGGATTAAATAAAAATCCATGCTGCTTTTAACAATACCTCTTTTCATTAAAAGTACCGTCCTAGAAAAGAACCTTCTTGCTTTAGCTGAGAAGGGTCTCCACCATTATCCAAGAATTGCTCATAGTGATAAACCCATTTGTCGATTTCTGGTATTACCTCTTTCCATGAATTATTACCTAAAACCTTATAATACCAATACATCATTTGTGAGTTAGCAAGTTTTGATGAGCTGCAATACTTTTTCTCAAATTCTAAAAGCAATTCTAAGGATTCATTTGCGTTTCCCATTGAATCTCTTCCTCCCACCTGAGATAGTTCTCTACCAGTCACTCCAACTTAACTGGTAGGTTCTCTTCTGTTCTGGGCAACCCGTTACCACTGTGGCGCTTATAGTATTTCCAATCGAAAAGATATTTAAATCAAGCATTGTCAAAATTAATTAAGAGCATTTCGTTTTGCTATATACGAGATTTAGATACGGTGATAATCTTTATTTGTAAGTATCTTTACAGATAGACTGAAAAAGGGGGAGAGATTTTACTCTTAAAGCCAGACTCAGGAAGAATCTTTGTTTGCAATTATTTTCCCAATCTTGTATAAAAAGCATCCTCATAAGGGCGCTAAGAAATTTAATCGATCATAACGCAATCTATAAATGCGAAATCTGGATACTAACATTAGACTCCATGCTGAAGGAGGTTAAAATTATGAGAGATGAATCCCTTGTTTGTGGGGTAAGGTATACTAGAGGCAAGTTTTTAAATGTTATACCAGTGCATGGATCAGAGGGTGGGCGTAATTTCAAGTTTGAACTCTATAATAATAGGGTACGGGCCAGACGCCCCGTAGCCACTCTTACTACTAGTGTAGGTACTGTTTTCATGGAAGGTAAGATCAGACAATCTTTTAACGCTACCTTAGAGATTAGAACGGATGTACCTTTTAGTCAAGAAGAGTTGAATGATTTACCTGCTGACGTTGCTACATTCATGTTTCGGGAGTTAGGAGGTAATCCTTCAGAAGAAGAATTTATTATTAAAATAAGTTGCCAATTAAGTGATGGTTCAAACCAAAAGAAAGATAAGCTAATTTCTGAATCGTGGATGAGCGGTGTAATAGATTTTAATCATTACAATGTTTTTTCCAATAGTGCCTTAGTTATGTCTTCGGGTTATTAAAGGTGAATGGGTCTAAGTTTAACGTGCTTCTTTATCTGGATGAGTCACAGTCTGCTTCTTCAGCAGTTATATACTCAGCAATACTAATGCTGAATATGCCCAACATGTATTTAACTGTCGTAAAGCTAAAGGAAAGATATGATGGCTCTAAGGAAACTGAAAAAAGTTGGATCAATACTTGGCTGATCAATCCAATTTTGGACATGAGGCATAATGTTATGGATGTATTCTCAATTAGAGCAGTAGACGTTCGTTACCAAGTATTATATTGTAATCCAAATATTCCAGATACAGTAGACGCTCTTCTCGACTATGCAAGAAAGCAGTCAGTTGAACTAATAGTCATGGGTACTGGTGAATTTAAAACGTTAAAAAGTTTGATTTTTGGTAGTTTAGCGAATACCTTACAGTATAGGTCTCAAATACCAGTATTATTTGTTAAGGACCTTCCGCAAGAATTTATTGAAAGTTACAGATCAAAACCAATTCTAACTAATGTTCAGAAATTAATGAAAAGTTAAATAATATTAATATTCCAAAGAAGTGTTGCATTGCTACACTTCTTTTTGTGTTTAAGAACTTATATTCATAAGTACCCAATTCAATTTCACTAATTAAATTTGAAATTTGTACAAGTCCTTACATTGGGAATTTAAATTATAATAAAATTTCTTTTGTATTTAATAAACGCGTGTATGAAAATTTTTCCTGAAAGAGTAGAGCATTTGAATTCTTCAATCCGAAAAAGTAGAAGGATGCTACTATGTACCTAGTTTCACTGAACTTTTTACACTTTCAGATACTAGAGTTTGTTGCCCTCTGGAGGGATTTGAAATACGAAAATGATAAAACTCATAAAGTATCACAATGAATTTTCTATTATTAAAAAATCGATAAATAAGTAACTGGACTTGTTTTTATTACAATAAAAGCCCAATTTCTGCATTTTGACACGAATCATGTAATCTGAATATAGAAATCCCTGATTATAGAGATACGGATACGCTATAGACACATTTCGAATGCAATGCTACTCTTTACTTGTGAAAGTAAATTCAAAAGAAAGGAGAGATTAGACAACTTTTAAGTTTAGATGTGTCAATATAATTGAGGAGGATCGGGATGCACAGTTTACACTTTGTAGCCAATACTTTAATAAGCTTGTTCCAAATATCACAATTTTCCGAGAAAGTATTGATAGGTTAGGCTGCGAAGTAAATCGGTACCTCTTCAAGAAAAAAAGGCAGCCTATAAAAGGCCGCTAAAGAAATTTCTCATTAATTATTATATCACAAATTTCGAAAAAGTGAGGTTGGGTAATAACTAAAATTCCAAACTTGAATCGTAAGGATCAATGGAGGAGGGAAAAACGACTATGAAAAATCTATATAACTCTGTTATGTACGCAGCTAGGGCTCATGCCCAGTGGGAGATTGAAACTTCTTTTAACATTATAAAAAACCGGAAGAAGCTATTAATACTGTTCGTAATGGCCCTGCCCTTACTCATTCCAGCAATGGCTCATGCGGCATCTACTCTACCTGCCTTTATCGGCGGTAAAGCAGCCTTCGGTCCATCCTTTTTTTCACCCGAAACGTTTTACGGCTCTATAGCAGTGGGTGTCATTGCAGGTCTGATTACTGGATGTATAGGGGCAGGCGGAGGCTTTGTCATCACTCCAGCGCTGATGAGTTTAGGAGTAAAGGGTATTTTGGCTGTAGGTACTGATATGTTTCACATTTTTGCTAAGGCTATCATGGGAACAACCCTGCATAAGAAAATGGGTAACGTCCATGCTGGTCTAGCTATCGCCTTTCTGATTGGTTCAGGATTAGGGGTCACAGGCGGGGGTATGATAAATCGTGCATTATATAATTTTAATCCAATAATGAGCGACTTTGTAATAAGCTCTATCTACGTTGTCCTCTTGGGATTCCTCGGTATCTTTGCCATGAGCGAGTATCTAAGCATGAGAAAAAGCGCTCCCAAAGACGGCGGCGATGCGCATGGCGGCCCAGAGAAAATGACGGCACTTGGAGCTAAGCTCCAATCTATTTACCTGGCTCCCATGATTAAATTTGATGAACACGTGGTCTCTGGCGGGAGAAGAATTTCTGGTTTCTTTGTAGCAATATGCGGAGCTGCGACGGGCTTTTTAGCTTCGATACTAGGTGTTGGCGGCGGTTTTGTTACCTTCCCTATGTTTGTATACGGGCTTGGGATCTCTACAGCAACTACTGTAGGGACAGATATATTCCAAATTATTTTTACAGCAGGGTACGGTTCTATTGCACAGTACGCCATCTACGGTTATGTGTTTTATACCTTGGCAATGGGTATGTTGCTGGGTTCGTTATTCGGTATACAAATTGGTGCTATTACTACTAAAGTAGTCCCTGGCACGCAGATCAAGGCCTTCTATGCATTAGCTATATTGGCAGGCTTTGTCAACAGACTCTTCGCATTGCCAGAAAAATTAACTCAGATGGGCTATATCACCCTGTCCGCCTCCTCTGGCGCTTTAATTACCAAATTAGGAGTATGGTTATTCTTTGGCCTGGTATCTATCTTTGCCTTCTGGATTATAAGCACATTTATCCGAAATATTCCGAAGCTCCGGGCTGAGGCTGCTGAGGATTATGATGTTAACGTCACCAAAGGAGGTGTTTCCCAATGAGTGTAGTCCGAAACAAAAAGACTTTTAGCATCGGTTTTATTATGCTTATTAGTTTTGTACTATGCTATGTGGGCATGATGTCCCCGAACTTCGGTAATGGCAGAAATGGTCTGCAATACGCCGATGATATGTTTAACTCTTTGTCCAAAGGCTCAGCCTATTTCATCGAGGAAGCTCAAAAAGTCGCTGATGGTCAAATGGGAAAAAACATTAACATTACAATTAAAGCTTCATCCTCAGAAGAGGCTGTAAAATGGGGTAAGTTGTACACTACGGCAGGGGCCACTGTGACTGTTAAAGAATCTTCGCTGTCTATTGATGGAGATTATGGTGAAATTCTAGGCGCCGTGGTAGCAGATAGCGACTTCATGTATCATAACGATAGTAAATCACTGGAAGGGAAATATGGGTACGACGGTCGTGAAGCAACCTATAACTGGAACACCTCTCTGAAGAAAATTGACGCAGCACTAAAGGCAAAATCTCAATTTCAAGAAGAATTTGACTTGGTTAAAGTACAGCAAAAGGCCCTTGAGCCTGCCTACAACTACTATGGAGTTGAAATCAAGAAGGTTAATGAGAATAAAGTTAGTCTCGCCTTTCTGCTCTGCTTCTACCTTATATATACCGTGTGGTATGGCTTTGGGCTCTATTATCTCTTTGATGGTCTTGGTATCGTCGTTGCCAAACCGAAGAAGAAGGCAGCGTAAAATTAAGAATAACCAGAGGATGGATTGTCATATCTAAGCTGAAATGATAGATAGAAGTCTTTAGCCTAGTTCTTGTTGTATTATGAGACTTAACCTTTTGCTACAACTAGTGGAACAACTGGAGATTAATTAGCTGTAGCAAAAGGTTTCATTTTTCTAGCTTGACAGGCATTTTCATATCCCGTTATTTTTAATTAGCGTTACTCTGTTGATGAGGGGATTGAGAGATGATGAAGAGAGAGTTGGGGGAAAGAAGTTATCCCATTTGGGTATTAATTAATCCGAAACACCCTATCAGCCACGACAATTGGACACCTATATTAGACGAAATTCAGGACAAAGTATACAGGGCGTTGAATACAAGAATTGAAACTACGAATATTTATTTCAGAAATGCTGTTAGCGATAGCAGAATAGTTCCTAATACTTTAAATTGGTGGGGACCCGAAGTAGCTAAAGAAATTGAGGCTTTTAGGGAGATCGCCTTTGAATATAAACCGAGAATCCTAATTTCTGTAGGTGCTTTTGCCTATGAGTTTTTAAGGCGTGTCTATGAGATCAATCCTGTAAAGGGGCCAAAGGCATGGAGTACTTCAAATTTAGGAGAGGAATTCGAAAGATCAATCGAGAACTTTGATATCAACAAAACGAATATAATTCCCTTACTCCATCGAGTCGGTGCGAGTGCTAATTTCATAGACACTTACAATTATTTCGGTAGGAAAGATGGGGAGAATTACTATCATTATGTAGGAACTAAATTAGCTGAAAAAATTATTGAGAACAAAGATCGACTTAATATTTGGATTAACCAAACGTCACTCTCTATGAATGCCACCTTCATTGGACCATAACTAGATCATCTTTTTGGAAAAGGGGTATTTCTATGAAGGATTCTGAGTTTAATGTACTCCTCTACTTTGATGATTCACAACAAGCATTTTACGCGGCTGTTCATACAGCAACACTATTAAAGAATATGCCCAATATGCATTTAACTGTAGTACAGGCACGAGAAGGCTGTGATGATTCAAAAATTACTGAATATAGTTGGATTGATACTAAGGACCTAGTTAACTGGGCCTTGGCAAGAAGTAATGTAAAAGGAACGCAAGATCGTTGGACAATAAGCGCAACTTCCAATTGGATGAAGCGAGTTTTTGATGGATCTAATTCCTCTGAGCAAAATAAATATAATGAGATTCTTTCCAAAACTAATAAAGTGTTTTTGGAAAGATCAGAGGATGTCAGTCATGATGTAATATATTGCAATCCAAGTATTTCCGATACCATTGAGGCACTTTATGATTATGCAGCAAAGAATTTTTATAATTTGATTATTATTGGTACACGGGGATTTACCACTTTGAAAGTTTTGCTTTTCGGTTGTTTAGTCAATAATTCTCCTATACCAATGTTGTTAGTAAAGAAGCTTCCCCAAGTATTATGAAGTAATAGGTTGTCAACAATCATCTATAATTGAATCAGAACCAAGAAAATCACATGCCCTATGGAAGCCAAAGGGATGTGATTTTTATATTATGGCTATCAATTGCGCCTATAGCTTGGTGCTACCAAGTTTTCTAATGTACTTGACCTATCAGAACATTTAACATTAATTTGCTATTATATCATATAATAAATTATGATATAATCTAGTTTAAATTATTTTGAAGGTGGAATTTATTATGACTAACTCGAAATCACTAAAGGTGCTTCTTTACGCAGATGGTTCACCGCATTCTTTTTCCGCAACGGTATACGCTGCGAGCTTATTCTCTAGTTTATCCAATATGCAATTAACAATCTTGCATATACATGAAAGTGTCCAAGGGTCAATTGAGGGAGAGTATAATTTAATGGAAACTTGGTCTTCTAACCCTAACACAGATTGGGTGGAACATTTAATAGATGATGAAGATTCAGATCAGGGAAGGGAGTACTTTGAAATTCTTGCAACAACAAATAAAATTTTTTCTAAGAGAGGACAAAATGTTAATCGTCAGGTAATATATTCCAATTATAATATACCCGATATTACTGAGGCAATTCTTAATTACGCAAATAAAAAGAACTTTGAGTTAATAATAATGGGCACGCGAGGACTTAACAGTTTAAAAGGTCTAATTTATGGAAGTTTAGCTCACAGCGTACTTAACAAGTCTAATATTCCAGTCTTATTAATTAAAAAGCTCCCTCAAGAGTTTATTGATAGTTACCGCTGTGTCGATAATGAGTAAAAACCTGCAAACGCTAATATATTATTTGACAATAAGCCCAGGAGAGATATTTCATCTCTTCTGGGCTTATGAATAGAATGAACAAGATTTAAAACCATTCCGAGAATCTCAAGGACATCATGTCCTGATCATAAAAGGCTACATACAAATTAATTAATCCAACTAATGCATAAATCCAATATAATAATTATCTAGAAGGCTATGTTTGCTTGTGCCTGGCTTAATATGGTAAAATGCACTTATTGGAAGGGTTCGTCTTACTCAGAGTTTTAAGAAGTAGACTTATTGTGCAAGTTTAGCACTAATGTATGTATAAGAAAGGTTGGAAGAGCAATGGCAGTAAGACTTAGCAAAGGGCAAAAAGTAGACCTTACAAAAAGCAATCCTAACTTAAAGGAAATAATTGTTGGGTTAGGGTGGGCTTCAAATCCGTCATCTAGTAGCTATAATTTTGATTTAGATGCATCGGCTTTTCTGATAGGAGCTAATGGCAAGGTTAAGGATGAAAGTGATTTTGTCTTCTATAATAATCCAGCCGGTGGTCAGGGTTCAGTGAATCACAGTGGGGATCATAAGAAAGGTTCTGGCGAGGGGGATGACGAGCAGATCCGCATCAATCTATTATCAGTACCTGCGTATATCGAGAGAATTTCCTTTACCATTACTATTAATGATGCTCAAATGAAACGACAAAGTTTTGGTGAGATCAAGAACGCTTATGTAAGGATTCTTAACGCTAGTACAAATGAATTACTACTTAAATATGAACTTGGCGAGGAATTCTCTGTAGAAACTGCTATCGTCGCCGCTGAAATTTATCGGCATGCTGGGGAGTGGAAATTCAATGCTATTGGAAGTGGGTTCCAAGGTGGTCTAGCGGCCCTCTGCCATAATTTTGGACTAGAAGTTGAAGAAGAACAACAACAACAATCTTCTTCAGGCGCTAATCATTCAGTTAATTCCGGTTATGGAAATCCCAACTTTGGAAATCAGGGAACTAGTAGTTCTGCAGTGCCTTATAGTGGCCCCCAAAACAACCAATATAGTTCTTATGGACAAAGTAGCCCTCAGTCATATGGGAGTAATAACTCACAATACTATGGACAAGCTCAAAATGCTGGACATCAAGGTGGAATGGCTTGTCCGCGTTGCCATTCGAATCAGGTAACTGCGGGTAAGAAAGGATTTGGCCTTGGCAAGGCTGCAATTGGTGGTGTTTTGTTGGGACCAGTGGGGTTATTGGCCGGATTTATTGGAAGTAAAAATATGGAGTTTGTCTGTTTAAGCTGCAAGGAACGGTGGAATTCAGGCAGTAATACAAATACTGCTGAGTGGCTACAAAAGCAAACCGAAAATGCCCGAAATATCGTGAACAAATATATGGGAAAAGATCTCACAGAAGCTTTAGTTGCCGGCAGTGCTTTGGTTGCTATAGCGGACGGGGTTCTGGAACCTTCTGAAAGGGAGAAGCTCATCGATTATTTCCGTACTAGTCAAGAAATGCGTGGGATTAATATTCATGAAGTAGATTCTCGTTTTAATTACTTTGTGCAGCGGATTCAGAGTGATCGTATGCTAGGTAAGGCTGAAGCATTGAGGACGATCGGTAAATTAGCGAGTAAACCAGAAGCAGCTCGTTTAGTGGTTCGGTTGTGCTGTGCAATCGGTTTTGCCGATGGAGAATTTGCTCCGGTAGAAAAGAAAGTTGTGGAGGAGATTTGCCATGAGGTCCACTTAGACCCTAGGGAGTTTATATTTTAAGCATGTTTTTCTACCTATTATTAGAGATGGGCATCGATATAGTGTAATAGGGCGCTGAGGCCTGTCTGTTTATCAATTTTAAGACACCCACTTTCATTTAAGAAAGTGGGTGTTTCATATTCAATTGGAAACTAATATTACTCGAGGCTTCGTCACCGAAGTCTCGACGTTCAGCTTTAGCTGAACGAGTTCACTTTATGTAGATAGCTTTGTATTGATCTTGCGTATTTCCAGTTTGCTTATATTTACCCCTATTTCTAAGGTATAAGGGTTCTATAGGGAACTTGATTTATACGACTAAATATTTGTGGTTTTAATAATAAAGGAAAAATCCATAATTAGATAGAATATATTCAATAAATTAAATATTCAGCAAAAAGTAATTTATAATCATATTTTAAAACAAATTACTATAAGTTTTCGGGCAATTTTATCCTGAGGTCAACTAGTCAGTAGGGCAAAGGGGCCTTTAATGGTTCGAGACTTTCACTGGGAGGAGGTTCAACAAATGTCCCGAGCTGCGAAGTTCGTTACCAGTGCCTTGGGAAATTATGCTCGCTTTACGTTCTCCGATCTTATTGGACAAGAGCAAAAATTTCTTGATTGTATTAAAATTGGCATTAAAGTAGCAAAAACTTATTCAATTGTTTTGATTTTGGAAGAAAGCGGAACTGGGAAAGAACTTTTCGCCCAAGCGATCCATAATGCAAGTTCGCGAAAAGATCAACCTTTCTTTGCTATTAATTGTGCTGCTATTCCACGCGATTTGTTGGGTAGTGAACTTTTTGGATATGTGGAAGGCGCCTTTACCGGGGCAAAAAAAGGAGGGAGCCCTGGGAAATTTGAACTGGCTGATGGAGGAACCATTTTTCTCGATGAGATTGGGGAAATGCCCTTAGACATGCAGACGTCCCTTTTACGTGTTCTAGAGGAAAAGGCGGTGACCCGGGTCGGGGATAAACGGGCCATTCCTGTCGATGTACGTGTCGTTGCGGCTACAAATAGGGATCTAGAAAAAGAGGTGGAAAAAGGAAATTTCCGAGCGGATTTGTACTACCGCATCAACGTTGTTAGCATTGAACTTCCGCCCCTACGAGACAGAACCGGGGATATCTCTCTATTAATATCCCACTTTGTCAAAAAAATTTCAGAACGAATGGAAAAGAAAATAGACATTATCAGTGTTTTCAGTGCAACCCATTCCTGGACGGTAACAATGGCTTGGATGGCTTGCCCGGCAATTATCTTTTTAATTTTTTCGATAATAATGATTTTTGGCCCGAAGGCGCCAGAATTGATAGTGGAAGAGCATGAAGACGTTCATGCCGCCAAAAACGACTTTAAGTTGGCACTAAAGGAGCCTATCATTTACCTGGTAGTGGTCTATGTGTTTTTATTCAACTGGTTAATCCAAGGTATTAATGACCTGACTCCAGGGTATTTTGCGATTCCAGCACCGGTGGGCGTTGGTTGGGGACCGATGGTGCCGGGCAATTGATGATGATATTCCAGTTTGTGTTTATGATTGGATACTAGAAGCAGCATTAGATGCAGGAATTTACATTCCCAACCTCTGCCATCACCCAGATCTAAAGCCCATTGGCGCTTGCAGGTTATGTGTAGTTGAGGTCGAGGGCAGGATAGATATCCTCACAGCATGTACCACCCAGGCTGAAACAGGAATGCTGGTGAAGACAAAGACGCCCAAGGTTGAGCAAATACGGCGACTTGCTCTGGAATTAATGCTAACTGTACATCCAGCAGACTGCTCCACCTGCCCAAAATATGGAAAATGTGAATTTCAGTCTCTTACTCAGTATGTAGGTGTCTCTAATGGAAGATTAAGAAACAGACATAAAGCGCTTCCGGTTAACACTACAAATCCGCTTTTTGTGCATGATCTCAGCAGGTGTGTCCTGTGCGGGCGATGTGTGAGAGCCTGCCAGGAACTACGTGGGGTAAAGGTACTTGATTACAACAAGAAAAACGGCGAGACCTATATCAGTCCTGCACTGGAGCTTCCCTTAGTAGATGCGGGTTGCAAGTTCTGTGGAGCTTGTGTTGAGGTTTGCCCTACAGGTACGATCAGGGATCATGAGGGACTTTTAAAGACGGGTGTTATCCGCAAGGAGTCACTTGTTCCCTGCAAAACCACTTGTCCCGCTGGCATTGACATACCCCGGTATATTCGTTTGATCCGTGAAAATAAGCCTTCGAATGCTGCTGCGGTGATCAGGGAGAAGGTTCCTTTTCCGATGAGCCTTGGTTATGTATGTAACCATCTCTGTGAAAACGCCTGCCGACGCAAAGAAGTGAACGAGTCTATCTCCATTCGTGACCTTAAGCGCTTTGCTGCTGAAAATGATGATAAACAATGGAAGGATAAATCCAAGCAGGCGCCGTCAACAGGCAAGAGGGTAGCCGTCATCGGTTCCGGACCAGCCGGGCTGACCGCAGCTTATTATTTGGCAAAGCAGGGTCACGGTGTCATCGTATTTGAAGAATTACCATTGCCTGGCGGCATGCTTAGATTTGGTATACCGGAGTACAGACTACCCTCGGAGGTAATCACCGAAGAAATCAAAGAAATTGAAAGCATAGGCGTAGAGATCAGACTAAATACAAGAGTGGATTTCTTAGATACTCTCTTTAAAGAAGGCTACAAGGCAGTCCTAGTAGCAGTCGGTGCTCATCAAGGGGTAAAACTACCTATTCCTGGGGCTGACCTTGACGGGGTACTTGTTAATATAGCTTTCCTTAGAGATGTGAGGCTTGGCAATAAAGTGTTAACCCCGATACCCTAGCTGCTAATAAGGAAGCTAATCTTTGCGGCTGGCGATGTTGTGACTGGAACAATTTCAGTCATCGAGGCTATTTCTGCAGGCAGAAAGGCAGCTGTCGCAATTGATAAATCTCTTGGTGGAGAAGGTAGGATAGAAGAGGAATTGGCACCGATAGAAGAGCCCAGTGCTTGGATTGGCCGAGAAGAGGGATTTGCTTTACAGCCCAGGTGCGAATTGAGCAATATAAGCTCTAATAAAGATACTGCGCTGAAAGAGTCGCAACGCTGCTTGCAATGTGACCTTAGAACCTTAATTACCGAAAAGAAATACTGGGGGGATTATGTTCGATGACATTTGAACAAATACAGCACAAAGCAATAGCTGAATGGAGGTATTTGGAAGATAATCAAACCCCTCGCATTTATATTAACACTTCGGAATGCGGCCGTTCCTCCGGGGCGTTACAAGTGCTGGAACAATTTAAAGTTGAGCTTGAACAGAGGAACATCAATGCCGAGCTAGTAGAAGTGGGATGCATTGGAAGCTGCTCCCTTGAGCCCTTGGTTTTTATTGCCAAGCGTGGCCGCCCTCGCATTGGCTACAGCAAGGTTACTCTGGAAATTGTTTCTCAGCTTGTAACAGATTATCTCGTTAATGATAACCCGAGGACCGACTTGGCCATAGGTACAATCGGTGAGGGTAGGATTGACGGCCTTCCCGACTTTTTCGAACTACCCATTTTTAGGCATCAAGTGAAAATAGTAACCCGTAATTGCGGAATCATCGATCCTGCAAATATCGACCACTATATTGCTAATGGCGGCTATAGTGGACTAGCCAAGGTCTTAAGTATGCCCCCTGAGCAGGTTATTGAAGAAGTTGGCAAGTCTGGACTGTTAGTCAATTTAGACGGGGAACGTTTCTTTAATGAAGAAGTTATCCAAAACAATACATTTGCCGGCAATGCTATTTCCGGACAGAAAAATCGTTGTGCATTTATGATTCTTGATGAAACAGCTAAGAAATATTATCTGAAGAAGGGGTTTGACCAACTATGTTATGATGTTCCGATTGAAGACGCCAGTAATTTTGACAGCGAATTGCAAAGCGCTATTGCTGATGGATGTAATGACTTTTTTGTAGCAGATACCCTGGAAGAATTAGCGGAAAAAGCAGGGATTAACGTAGAAAACCTGAAGAAAACTGTTGCTGAATATAACAAAGCCTGTGAGAGTCGCGACTCGTTGTTTAACAAGAACTATAAATATTTGAAGCCAATCAAGAAAGCTAAATTTTACGCTGGTAGATTGGTACCAAGTGGTTTTGGAAGTTTGGGCGGAATTAAAATTAATTATAAAGCGGAAGTGGTAGACGAAGGATTTGAAGTCATACCGGGGCTTTATGCGGCCGGCACAGATGCTAATTCCATCCATTCTGACAGCTACACATTTATAATGCCGGGTAATACCATGGGGTTTGCCATTAACAGCGGGCGAATCGCTGGTGAAAGTGCAGCAGAATATGTAGAAACTCTGTAAATGCATAATTGAATGAACAATTTGCGGCAACCCTGGAGATAACTCAATTGGCAAGGGAATTGGCAAGTTCGGCAGAACAATTGGAGAATCAGCAAGAGGCGTAATTGGTTAGGTACGTGGGATGCAGCGAGCATTACGGAGCAAAAATATTATTTGGTTAAAGAAACTTTAAAGTGAACAATTCGCTTCATTATCACCGTATTCGTGTGTGATTCATGAATAATCCGGGTTATAATGAGCAGTCATTCCGGATTGTAAGAGCCATGGCTCCGGAATTTCAGAGCCACCATTCCGGTTATTGAGCCACTTGATATTATTCCCCGAAATTACTTTCGGGTATCCATAGGATTTAGGAGATTAACCGAAGGTAATTTCGGTAATCCCGAAGTTCTACGACATATCGTGCAAAGGACGCGCCATCCTTGGCGCGGCGAAAAGAATTTAAGCTATTTCTTCGCAGTAGGATAATAATGTAATTATCGGTGTAATGTGTGTAATTAATAGATGTGGCAGATATTGGTTATAGCGGTTATAATAGAGTTAAGAGAGTATAGCAAAGGAGATTGATAATATGGCTAACGCATACGTTATTGATAGAAACTCAATTATGCTTCCAAAGGAGGTTTCAGAAAAGCTGAAATTGAAGGAAGGAATGGAACTAAAGGTTATATCTGACGAAGTGGACGGGGTATTAATATTGAAGGTTGTTGAAGGGAAAAGCAAGGATTTTTCTGGTATTAAAGGGATCGGCAAAGAGATATGGAAAGATGTTGATGCTCAGAAATATGTTACTCAGGAGAGAAACGAATGGAATTGAAGAAAGGCTTAAAGCTCTTTGTAGATACGGCACCGATAATATATTTTATTGAGGAGCATCCGGTTTACATCGATGAAGTTTCCGATATATTTGACAGAACAGCTGAAGGAACTGTCCAGGTGGTTACGTCAGTTATTACCTTGATAGAGGTTCTTGCAAAGCCATATAAGCTTGGACAAAATGATATAGTGGACGTTTACAAGGATTTCTTTTCCAATTCAAAGGGATTCTCTGTTATGAGTATAGATACCAGTATCGCAGAATTAACTGCAAAGATAAGGGCAGAATTTGGGTTCAAGGTGCCTGATGCTCTTCAATTGGCTATCTTTGAACATAATGATTGTGAGTATTTTGTAACCAATGATAACCAACTCAAGAGTTATGACAAAAATAGGATTTATATATTAGGTGAAAATAGTTGATATTGAAAGTATTATGAATGTTCCTTTAAGGCAGCGCCGTCCATGGCGCTGTCTGAGTCTGGGGGCACGCTACGTCAAATCCGGATTCGGATTCGAATCCGAATTTAAACTACAGCCAGGCGGTGCTTCTTTTAGGTATCCCGAAGGAGGAACGGGCGCAGTTCATCGTCGATATGGATGTCGAAGGCATGACCACCCAGGAACTTGGGTCGATATACTCACAGAGTGGCTATATCACGGTCAACAGTCTATTCTTCTCTCAATGGCAACAGGTACAGGTAAGACTCGCACAATTCTAGGCTTAATATGGAGGAAGATAAAGAAGAAGCAGGCTGTATCGGTATATCTCATGCAGCCTGCTTTTCTCACTTTGTCTTTAAGTCCTAAATAATAGCCAGAAGATGCTCCAACTGGCCATCGTTTAGCTTCAGTACTCAATCTTTGATACGATTAATGAACATCCAGAGTCCAGTATTACTGGGCTTTTCGGCTTTTTAGGGTAGATTAATCACCGTTTAAGGCAGTCTTTATTCTTATTGACTTGGCCTTGCAAGAATAAAGTGTATTTAACACATTAACGCTTGATATATTTGTCAATGCGATTTTGACAAGCTAACTCTATATTTATCATTTCGGTTTTGTTGATATAGTCCAAACCCCACTGGCTAAGGGATGCTAAAATAGGTAAAATGCTTTTTCCTGCGACTGTAAGAGAATACTCAACTTTAGGAGGTACCTCGGTATAAACAAACCGATTTACAAGTCCACTTTCTTCCAGTTCCCTAAGCTGTTGTGTCAACATTCTTTGCGTAACCTGTGGAAGTTTTTTTCTCAGTTCACCAAACCGCAGTGTGTCTTCGCTTAAATTCCAGAGAATAAGTGATTTCCATTTTCCACCAATGAGATCGATGGTTAATTCCATTGAGCATCGATATTCCACGTTTCTAAATTTTATCAAAAAGATCTCTCCTTCTTCTTTTGATTTGAGGAATTAATAATTTATGGTATACAAAAGGGTACTATAATACAAAAAAGTGCGTACTAGAAATATGTTGGAATAGCATTTATTATTATATCATGCTCTGGTGAGAAAAAATAATAGATAGGGGATACATAATGAAAGTATTAGCCATGCAGGGAAGCCCAAAAAAAAGCGGGAATACAGCCATTCTATTAAAACATTATTTACTTGGTCTGGAGGAGATTCATAATGATGCAGAGATTAAAGTCATTAATTTAGCCGAAAAAAATATCCAGTCATGTATGGGCTGTGACGGATGCAGAAATTCAAAAAGAAAATGTGTGATTATGGATGATATGCAGGAAATTTATCCGGATATTTTAGGGGCTGATATATTAATCTTAGCATCGCCGATTTACTGGTGGAACATAACAGCTCAAGCCAAACAGTTTATTGACAGGCTATATGCGCTTAATTTTAATAATAACTTTAAAGGGAAAAAGTTTGTATTATTAACGACTTATGGAGATGAAGATCCCAACTCAGGAACAAATATTATTAAAAATATGTTTAATGATATCTGTGATTATTTGGGAATGCATTTCATTCAGTACTATGGTGTATGTTCTGGTACTATTTCGGTTCAGGATAATCCTAAAACACAAAACGATGTTTATCAACTGGGAAAAACAAAAATTAGCTAAGGTTATTCTGTTTTGTTGGGTATGGATCGGCATCTTCGGCGGCATGACAATCAGCCTGCAGTCCAAAGGCGTCATCAAATGTCTAGGAGGCTGTTAACACCTCGGATGCAATCCACTGTTTTCCAGATAGTATCCACGCAGTCAATGAGATCCATTGTCATCGGTATTTTCCTGATTGCGATATGTTTCTCCATCTGCACGCTGGCCGATCCGATGGCTGCGGTTCTTGCCACGCTCAGTGTGCGTATTATTGCAGCATTCAAGTTGTCCGGGCAATGCATAAATGTGAAAAACCACGGCGTTGTGGAAGATCTTGACGAATCCGGCGAGGTAAAAGGACCCGCGCCGGTTAAAAAATTTTAGGGAGGAAAAAGTATGAGCTTCAAAAGGACATTCCATGTGGTAGAAACACATTCCGGAGAACCCATGCGTGTAGTAACGGGAGGTGTGCCCAATATCCCGGGTAACACAGTATATGAACAGATGAAATGGCTTGAACAAAATGATGACCAGGTACGTATGCTGATGCTGCGCGAGCCCCGCGGCTATCCGCCTCTGTGCTGCAACCTGATCGTACCGCCCAAACATCCGGACGCCGCAGCGGGTTACATCATCATGGAACAAACGGAATACCCCCTGATGAGCGGTTCAAACACGATTTCGGTGGCAACTGTCCTTCTGGAAACCGGTATGATCCCTATGCAGGAACCTTTCACGGAGTTTCAACTGGAAGCGCCAGCAGGTTTGATCGGAATCAAAGCGGAATGCCACGATGGAAAAGTTACGGATGTAACTTTTAAGAACGTTCCCGCTTTCGCAGCTTACACCGACGCAGTGATTGATGTCCCTGAACTTGGCAAGGTAACGGTGGATGTTGCTTGGGGCGGCATGTTCCATGTCATCGCGGATGTGCGCCAATTTGATGGGTTGAAGCTGGTGCCAGAACAGGGACGGGAGATTACCCGCGTCTCTTCTCTGATTCTGAAGGCTGCTCAGGACCAACTGCCGGTCGAGCATCCGGACTATCCCGGCGTCGGGATTACAATCTCCCAGCTTTCCGGCCCTACGGATAATCCGAAAGCAGATTGGAAAAACGCCGTCACTGTTGCCAGCGGGCCGGTGGATTTCAACAATCCTGCCACTTGGATCGGTGCGCTCGATCGTAGCCCGTGTGGAACCGGTACTTGTGCAAAAATGGTCGCGCTTTATGCCAAAGGAGAGTTGAAGCTGAAACAGCCGTTCCGTCATGAAGGTCTCTTAGGAAATGTGTATACGGGCCATCTGGTAGAAGAAGTCCAGGTTGGTAAATATAAAGGCGTCATCCCGACTATTGGCGGGCAGTCCTGGATTTACGGATACAATACCTATGTGCTCGATCCTACCGATCCGTTCGTTAACGGCTTTACTATTGGAGATATTTGGGCCTGATTCCAAGCTTGTATTTCAGTCGTATAACCGCCGGTTACGTCCTAATGAGATAAGTTGGAAACCAGGAGGCTATGATCCTCTTATCTCAATTTCCCTATTTCAGGCTTTCTAGCCGCCTTAGGTTATATGTTAGCACCCCAAAACCGACCCAAGTACTGACACCATCATGTTTTCGGAACAGACTTCTCCCCAAACCGTATTTGCGTTTTAGGACGCTAATGGTTCCCGGGGTGATGCGCTGATTGGGACGAGCATCAGGGATCTTTTGGAACTGTTTGAGGCTGATCCTAAACAAAAGCTGTTGTTACTTTTTCTGAACCAGCTTTGGGAGAAAAAAGAAGCAAAGAAAGTTATGGTATCTTAACAAGAAAAATAATGAAGTTGATTACGATTTTGTAAAAAAATTAGCATCTAAGGATTCTTTTATGAACTAACTCCGGATTTAAAAGCAGTTTATATTAATAAGTTTGGATCTAACGACAATATTAATGAAGTTGAGAAATACTTATCGATGCTCGAAACAGACAATGGCAAAGATCTAGATGCTTTATTATATAATTCCTCTGAATAAGTTTGTTTTTTTGCAAACTTTTGTCTGAAAGCGGGTTATATCAACGTTTAGAGGATAGGATTCAGAATAAAGCAACGGATTTAAGCTGATTTCTTCGCATTCGGCATAGCTGTATTTTTGATCGATAGAGTAGCCGTAATTATCCTTACTCCTTTTGAAGTAATTTTGTACCTGAAGGAGCGGGGAATTTTTGAAATCAAACCTAAACTCTTCTTTTAATACGGTGGCAAAAGTCGTAGAAGCTATGGTTGGCTGTGGAATATTGAAACAGGCGAACAACCAATCAAGGCATCGGTATTTTATATATGAGGATTACGTAAAGATATTTGATTGGATATGACATTGACGACCATTTTGCTGAGGTCAGCAAAATGGTTGAAGCCAGTGTATCTTATTTCTGAGCCGCAAAGGGATGATGAAACTCTCACCAAGGTCAGTTAATGAGAAATACGGTGAAAAGAGTATCACAAGGGCACGAATGTTGTAACTAAAATATTTCAAAGGGGTAGTCAGTTAGTCCCATTTTAGTTACGTTCTCAATAAAACAGTACAAACACCCGGCGTCCTTATTAGAATGTTGCTGGATTGGGTGTTTAGGTGAGGTAGGGAATACGAACCAAGGAACTCCTTTTAAGAATTCTCTAAATGGTTTAAGTGGGTTATAACCTGTGTAGAGTTGCAGGCAAGTTAGGGAAAGGAAAAGGTGATCAAGATATGAAGCCAGTCAGCTTGAAAGAAATTGTCGATAGACTGGATTTCTTCATGGATGGATGGAACCATTATTTGAACAAAAAGACAGGTTATATCGTCGAAATCCAAATGGAGTATTTAAGCATTGCCGAAGAATCCGAAAATGATGATGATTTTAGTGAATATGAGGACTGGGAGCAGGATGCTATTCGCGAGGCAGTGGACGTGGTGGAAAACTGGGGCGATTATGTTGAACTGCCCGATCGGGAAGAAGTTAACGAATATCGGATTATGGAAAACTTTTGTTATTCTCAAGAAGATGACAAGCTGCGAAATAAGCTGTGTTACTCAATTGATGGTAAAGGCGCGTTTCGTCGCTTCAGAGATGTGATCATTAAGCATGGGATAGAAAAAGAATGGGATTCGTACAAATATGAGACAATATGTGAAATTGTCCGCGAATGGTGCGAATTTCATGAAATTGACTATAAATAAGTTGTTGCGAAGTGAACTTCGTTCTCCGAAGTCTGACAGTGCGCCAAGATTACTTAAGCTTATCAAATAATACAGGAAAGTGGTCAAGCCATCCGTAAACGTCGATTCCCCGAAGAGATGGTTGAACAACTCGAATATGCAGAGGAATTTCGCAACGGAGTGTTTGATCATTTTGTGGACACCCAAGACAGCGAGCGGTGAAGAGGGCAAAATTTTCATGAGCAGCAATCATAATCTCTTATGCATAATGCCAAGGGAATCCAGAAGATTGGTCAGCATTAATTTTTTTTTTTGCCCTATCTTGGCAGAGACTAAAATTGTTCAGCCATTTTTCATACTTGTTTCAGTTTGAATAGTGTTATAATGGAAATAATCAGTGACTTGCACCATCGCAATGAGCAGCACATAGAATTGAATTATTTATAATAAAAATAATGTAAAAATTATGGAATGATTAAAAAGTTAAAAGGATGGTGAAAAATTATGAATCAGATAGCGATCAACATGTATCTGCCTGAGGATGTGTTATTGGAGATAAACGCACTGCATATAGAGGGCAAAACCCTTGAGGATAAACTAAAACTCAACCTTTCCATAGGTCTCTTCGTATCCAAAGATATAAGTCTTGGAAAGGCAGCTCAACTTGCAGGCAAGTCTTTATCAGAATTTATCAATATCCTTAACCATTTGAATATTCCTGCTATTGAATATACAGAGGAAATGTATGAAGATGACCTGAAATTTATGTCCAACCACGAAAGCGAGAGGCCCAGTGTATGAATATTGTATCAAATTCCAGCCCGCTGATATTTCTGAGTAAGATAGGCAGGCTGGATGTACTAACCCAGATATTTAATAAGATATACATTACTTATGCTGTATATGAGGAAACTGTGCTGTCACACAAAACTGATGATGCCGCTTCGCAGATTGCTCATTTTGTTGCAAAAGGGCAAATTATCCAGTTCAATGTACAGAACGAGTTGGCGGTAAAGGCTCTTTCAGGTCGTTTGCATCCTGGAGAAGTTCAAGTTATTATTGGAGCATCTGAACTTGGTATAAAGGAAGTAATTCTTGATGATCTCCACGCACGAAACAAAGCAAAACAATTTGATTTAAACAGCATAGGTACTCTTGGCATACTGAGAATCGCTTATAAAAAGGGTATAATCAAAGATTTTAAATCCGATATAGCAAAGCTAATGAATGTAGATTTTAGAATATCGCCTACCCTGCTACAAAGAATACTTGATGATTTAAATTGAACTGGAACTGCGAATTTAATTTTTATCCTTTACTCTCCCGCCTGTGCAGTTGGGCTAACGGACAATGCACACCATTATTAAGAACTTTGGTAATAACGACAACGACTCTATCTTAATAAATGAAGATCGTTTAATGCATAGCTGATCATCTGCAATTATCGGAAAAATGTTGCGGGAGGTCATTTGTTTTTTTATGTAAGACTTGACACAAGCTAATGAGAAGTATTATGGAGATGTACTTTTACAAAAAACGATAACCGTTGATTTCCTCAATCATAAACGAAAAGAAAATAAAGGCCAGGCACAGAAGTATATAGTCAATGATAACCACCAACCGATCATAGCCAAAGAGATCTTCGACAAGGTTCAGGATGAGAAGGAACGAAGAGCCTTACTTAAGGGGAATCTGGTGGGTGACAGGCATAAATATTATAGCAAATATTCGTTTAGCGCCAAAGTGTTTTGTGGAAACTGCGGGAATATTTTTAAAAGACGACAGTGGAACAGCACCAATACATCAAAGAAAGTAGTATGGCAGTGTAAAACATAGATAACGGATGGTAAGGATGCTTGTGGAGCCAAGGCAGTCGAAGAAAATGTTTTGATGGATGCTTTCGTGCGGATGTTCAATAAAATTTATGAAGACAGGCAGAGCGTTATTAAGACGATGACTTCGAATATTGAAATGATTATTTTGCAAAGGCCAAATATCAGAGAGACGGAAGCTTTAGATAAACGGATAGAAGAATTAAAGAATGAGTTGAAGAAACTCATCCGGTTTCAGGTAAGTAATAACATCGGTTCTGAAGTCTATACTGAGGAGTACAAAAACATATCTGGAGAACTAGAGGGAGTACGGAAGAAAAGGCTTGAGCATGATAAGGTAAACGAATCGAAGGATGGGTTGAAACAAAGGTTTGACGAAATCTTAGAGGCAATAAATAGCAGGGACTCACTACTTGAAGAGTTCGATGATGAAATATTTAATGCGTTGGTTGAGAAGATAGAAATTCTCACACCAATGCATTTCGTTTTTGAGTATGAAATAGGCGGATTAGCAAAGTAACCCGCCTCTTCCCGAACCGTACGAGCGGTAAAGTAGGCGACCAGCGAGTTACTATCCGAAGACAGCACTTTTCCAATCGCCCCTCTCAGAACGGAGCGTGACAGTTTCCTTGTCACTCCGCTCGCCAGTGATTAGCAATCAGCCGACAATCTGCCGTTGATGATATCCCGCACTTTTTCGGCCTTTTGCATTTCGCATACCTCCAAGTAACAGATATCGTAATCACCTGTCTTCCTTCTCCTGACCTCCCGCTTACTTGGTTACCCTTTTGGCGGTACAAGCGATCCAGCGGCACAAATTAAAGTCCGCCTGTGCAACCGTCATTACAACAGCCACTTTGGATATTATGAAGACTCCGTTACCATAGGGGTCTCCCCCCTTAGGCAATCCCATGTTTTGCGCAGGAAGAACGTACTAGCTCGACTTAGGTTCCCACTCATGACCTTGCTTGAACTCACTGTTCAATGGCTTATCGCCCTGGATTTCTTCGAACAAAAGTCGGATTCGAATATGCGATAAGTAGGGAGTATTTAGACGGTGTATCCCTAGATGTGCGCTTCCATCCTTGGTCATTCAGATTTAGGCAGTTTAGCTTTTAACCATATCGAGCAGAACTTGCGCGGCCTGCTTCTACACCATCTTCGATTCATCCGCGCTTTACCACCATGCTGTTGTCCCCTCTTCCTTTCGGATTCAGGTTAGGCGTTGTTCTCAACGTATTTCCAAGGACATTGGTCCAGTGACTGGACAATTCTTTCCGCGCACGACATGGCGCACACTTTCGAACGCATACGGCTCTCCATATTCCAAATGAGTTATCGTCGTTTTAGCTGATTAAGCTGAAACCTGTCAGCTTCGACATTAGCAAAGCAGTGTGCGCAAAGGGGTATCTGACGCCTGTTGATGGCCAGCATGATCGTGGCAATCGGTGAGTAGGGTTTGTCTAGCTTCTTCTTTGTTTTCCTGTGATACATGCTGACATGGGACTGCTGATTACCGCAGATGTAGCAGGCACGGGCAAGCGGGTCCATCAAGCTGAACTTGGGCAGGAAAAGAAACGATTTAACTGCCAACTTGATTTTGGCGAAGAAGTTCTTTTGTCTCGAAAAAGATTTGTATAGTGCCAGACTGACTGAGCAGGCTTTACCTTTGGCATTTGTGTAATTGATCATGAGAGCTTTGCTGTATCGGGCGAACACTTTCTTTATGCTGATGTCGAATTTGCGAGCCAGAGTTTTAGCTATTGAAAACTTTACGATGTATTGGATGCGCGCACCCATATAGAAATTGGTGCAGCCACGCTGTTGAGTCAGGAGTCCACGCAGTACCTGGTTGCCGTATTTGATGATTTCTTTCGGAGATTCTCTAAAGAGGCGAGTGATACCTTTGGGATAGCCATTGCCTGTACACATACCATTTTCACGTAGCTTTTTCAGAATACCCTCCGTATTCATGTAAATACGGATGGTTGAGTCAAAAGGGTTGGTTTGAAATTTTCCGTGTTTGACTGAACCCTTACGGATGATATATCCGAGAAAGGTCACATCATTATCTGTGGCATGTGTGATTTTGGTTTTCTCTTCACTCAACCTCAAGCAGAGTTCGTTTTTCAGGAACTCCTTGATTTTCTGTTTAAGATCAACTGCATAGGTTTTGGGGGCAATCAAACCAATCAGAAAATCATCAGCATATCGCACATACTTCACTCTGCGGAAATTGGGGTCGTAGCTGTCCTTGGACGGGAGGTTCTCCATTTCATACTTCAGGTGCTTAATGGTTTCCGGGTCGCTGCCCTTGATGACCGCCTTTTTGTAAAGGTATCTTGCCTTGGCGTAGTCAGGGTTTTGCTTGCGGTAATCGCCTGTGGTCTCCATCTCGATAATGTTTTCCATAAATCTGTCCAGCTTATCGAGATAGATGTTGCAGAGTATGGGGCTGCAACAAGAACCCTGCGCGTTTCCAGTTTTGGTTCCGTGGTAAATGTGCTGCATGTCGAAGTAACCAGCCTTGAGTATCTTATTGATAAGCCGGATGAAACGTTCGTCGTTAATACGCTCACGAAGTATCGTTTCAAGTGTGCGATGGTCGATTTCATCAAAGCAGGCGGATATGTCCCCCTCAATAAACCAAATTGAACCTCTCCA